>Ga0134122_10003846_pt1 | contig 11180 bp, 10 predicted proteins | sample KB302_FD_96461 | JGI IMG/M metagenome (GOLD analysis project Ga0134122, IMG submission 96461) | Terrestrial soil microbial communities without Nitrogen fertilizer from Kellogg Biological Station, Michigan, USA - KB3-0-2 | ecosystem: Environmental > Terrestrial > Soil > Unclassified ...
AACACGGTCGAAGGCGTCGCGACGTTCCCCGGTCTCAGCATCAACAACATCGGCATCGGCTATACGCTGACCGCGTCCGCTGCCGGCCTGAATTCCGCGACCTCGGCGCCGTTCGACATCACCGGCCACCGTGCGATCGTCACCAACTCGAGCGAGGGGACGATCTCGGTGATCGACTTCGTCGCCAACCAAGTGATCGCCACACTGCAAACGACGGGTTTCCTGACCGGGGCAACGGTAACGGCCGATGGCACGCGTGGTTTCGTCGCCGACTTCGGCACCAGCCGGTTGTTTCGGGTCAACCTCGCGCCCCTGGTGCCCGTAGTCGAAGCGACCACCATCGCCACGGCACCGCTCGAGGGACCGGGCATACAGCACCCTGAGAGCACGGCTATCACCCGCAACGGCCGCTACGCGATCGTCGGAGACGGCGCGCCGCAATCGGACCCCAACGGCGTCGCCGAGACGGACGTCGTTGCCATTGACCTGCTGACCAACACGATTGTCAGCACGGTCACCGGACTGCCGGGCAATCAGGGTGTGGCGTTGACGCCGGATGAGAACGCGGTGCTGGTTCTCAGCGCGGACACGCGGCAGGTTGCGTACCTGTCGTTGACCAACGGCGTGCTGGCTGACACCGGGCTCCGGACGAACCTGCCGGGGGCCCTGGCGCAAGGTGCGCGCGTGATTGCGGTGACGCCAGACGGCGCCTTGGCGTTGGTCACCGACAGCCAGAACGATCTGGTCAACGTCATCCGGTTGAGCACGCGCGAGGTCGTGCAGACCGTCACCGGCCTTGGGTCCGGCACGTCGGGGCTCGCGATCACGCCGAGCGGGACGAAGGCCTACGTGAGCAGCGCCTTCGACTCGAAACTGTGGGTCCTGAATGTCAACCCGGCGGCCGCGCTGCCGGTGACGCTCGCGACGCCGACCGGCATCACGGTGCCGAACGGCACCCCGCAGACTTTCTACGGCGTGCCGGGTCTCGCGTTGACGCCGGACGGGGGCCGGTTGTTCATCGCCGGCTTCCGTTCGAATCAGCCGGGTCAGATCTCGATTCTCGATACCGCGACCGACACGCTCGTGGCAGCGACAATTCCGGTTGGTGTCGGCCCCGCCGGCGTCGGCATGCCGAAGCGGTAGAGGTGGTAGAGGATCGCGGCGGCCCGAGCTGGTCAGGCGGGTCGCCGCGCGACTCCGAAGACGTCGGTCTGTCCTGGTTACCGGCGCGTCAGCACTTCGAGGCGGCTGCGCGCGTCGGCGGCCAGCGGGTCGGCGGGGTCGGCGTCGCCGCGGAGCGTCAGGAACTGCTCGAGCGATTTTCTGGCCTCATTGCTCGAGCCGACGCCCTGTTGCGCCAGGCCGAGCCAGTAGTACGCCGGCGGGAGGTAATGCAGCGTCGGCGTGTCGTAGAAGAACACGTCGGTCGTCTCGCCGCGCCGCTTGACGCACAATTCGAGCTCCGCCAGCGCTTCGGCGAAGTGATCCGCCTCTACGTACGCCTTGCCGAGGAGGAAGCGTGCGAACCACGAGTCGCGGCGCTTCTGCGAATCGCGGAACGCATCGATCGCCTCCGGCACCCGCCCGCGCTCTTCGGCGATTTCACCGGTGATCAAGCGCGCGTACGCGGTGGTGTGACGCTGCAGCATGTTCTCCAGCGTCTCGGCGACCTGCGCGGCTTTGTCGTGCTGGCCCGCGTCGACCAGCACGCGGGCCGCGGGGTAGAGCGTGCTTTCGTGGCGGCTGAGCGCAATCGCGTCGTTCGCGGCCTGCACTGCGCGGCCGCGGTCAGCGAGCGCCAGGTACGCCTCCGCCAGCGCCACCGATTTCTGTGCCGCAGCGAACGCGTCCGAGCGTCTCTTGTCGGCGGCGATTCCGTCGCGCAGCCGCGCCGACGCCGCACGATAGCGTCCGAAGTACATCTCCAGATCCGCCAGGCCCCGGGCGGCAAACGACGCACCCGTCGGGCTGACCAGCGCGAGCCGATCGTAGGTCTGCCTGCTCTCGTCGGCGTTGCCCTGCGCCAGCTGGGACAGCGCGATCGGCAGGTAGTTGTATTCGAACTTCGGATTGCGCTCAGTCAGCCCCTTACCTTCTGCGATTGCGGTGGCGAAGTCGCCGGCATACATCGAATACATCGCGTAGTTGTAGCGCTGCAGCGTGTTGTTCGGGTAGATCTCGAGGCTCTTGCGAACCTCGGCCGCCGCGCGCGGCAGGTTGCCGCCGAGAAGGAGGTAGGCGAGCGCCAGGTTTCCGTGCCCGCCGTCGTCGGCGGGATAGAGCTTCACCAGCGTCTCGAAGTTCTCAATCGCCTTCTCGTAGTTCCGTGCGACGTCGAGGTAGTAGGTGCCGAGCGTCCGGTACTTCTCGCGCTCGGTCATCCGGTCGAGGTGCTTCATCGCCGCCTGGTAGCTGGCCTCGGCTTTCTCAGGCTGCTTGAAGTAGTTGGCATAGACGCCGGCCATGCCGGCGTAGGCGCGACCGAAGCCGGGATCGAGCTGCGCGGCGCGCTCGTACTCGGCCAGCGCCTCCGGGAACTTGCTCGTCAGCGACAGCTCCTGGGCACGCGCGTACGCCCGCATCGCCTCGAGCGAGCCGGCCGTCACCGTTTCCGCGGCTGCGAGCTTGGCCATCTCCGTCTTCGATTCCCCGAGCGCCTCGCGTACCCGCTTCGCCATCACGCCGACCGCGGCGGGCACCTGTTCCTTCTCCCGGACCTCCTGTGCCGCGGTCGTGATCACCTTCGTCGTCGCGGCGTCGCTGGCGCGAAATTCGATCCGGTAACCGTTGGGGCGCCTGTCGATCGCGCCCGTCATCACCACCTTGAGCCCCTCGCGATGAGCGATTAGCTGTCCCATCTCCTCGGTGATGCGACCGCCCTGTTCTGGCGCGAGTTGCGCGACGATCGCGCGCGCAGCGTTGGTCTTGAAGACGGTGATGTAGGACGCCTGCTCGAGCGCGAGCGCCAATGTCTGTTCGATCGATCCGTCGAACACAGGGTCGCCCGACCGGTTGTCGAAGTCGGCAATCAGCACGGGCATCGTCTCGTGCGCCGCCGGCGGCGCCGGCGCAAAGCGGCGGCCGATCACATACATCCCGGCGAGCAGCACGAGCAGGAACAGGATGCTGACCCGCAGCACCCGCTTGCTGATACGCGCCGGCACCGGGATCAGCTCGCCCGCATCGTCGAGCGCCGCCAGCGCGGCCGACAGCTCCGCCGTCGTCTGGTAGCGCGCGCCCGGGTCGCGCTGGACGCAGCGCGCGACGATCGCCGCCACCGGTTCGGGAATCGAGTCGTCGATGTTGCGCAGCGCCGGCACCCCGTCCTCGAACCGCTGCTTCATCGCCGAGAACCGCTCTTCGGCGGTCTTCGGCACCGCCCCCCGCCGCCCGACCAGCAGCTCGTGCAGGATCAGGCCGAAGGCGTAGAGATCGGACCGCGAATCGACCGTACCGCCGATCCCCTGCTCCGGCGACATGTACTCGAGGGTGCCGACGATCCGGCCGTCGGCGGCCGCGTCGGCCGAGGCCGAGATGCCGAAGTCCATGATCAGCGCGTGCTGCTCGTCGCCGCTGCCGATCATGATGTTGGCCGGCTTCAGATCGCGGTGGACGACGCCCGCCTCGTGCGCCGCCTCGAGGCCGCAGGCAATCTCGCGCGCCACGTGCAGCGCCCGCGCGATCGGCAACTTCCCCTCGCGCCGCAGGATCGTGGCCAGGTCGTCTCCCTGGACGTACGGCATGGTGATGAACTTGATGCCGTCGATCTCGCCCAGGTCGTGGATGCGCACGACGTTCTTGTGGGTGACCTGCCGCGCCAGCAGCAGCTCGTTCTTGAAGCGCTTTTCGGCCGCCGGCAGCGCCCTGCCGCGCCGCCGGTCGGCGCGAATCACTTTCAGGGCGACGGCGACGCCAAGCTCCGCGTCCCACGCCTGATAGACGGCGCCCATGCCGCCGACGCCGAGAATCCGGATGATGTGATAGCGCGGACCGAACGACTGCCCGACGTTCAGCGGCCCCGACGCCGTCGGCGCGACGGCGCCGACTTCCGCGGTCGGCGCCGTGCCGCCCGTGCCCGGGGCATCGGAGGCCGCCGTCGGATCCGATGCCGGCACGCCGAAGTGGCCGTCGAAGGTGCCAGCCGGCACACCGCCGATCGGATCGCGCGTCACGAGGCCGGTCGCGTCGACGGTGACGACGCCGGAGAGCGGCGCTGCGAGCTGCGCGCCGCACGCCGTGCACCGGCCCGCATGGGCAGACGCGACCTGGCCGCAGCAAGGGCAAACCATAGCTAGATTGCTCGGATACCAGGGATTATGGCCGACGCCCTCGCTCGTGCCAAGCGAGATCGGCGCCGGCAGACGGACGTATCAATTCCCGTCAGCGCGTGGGAACGTTGCGGGCGGGATTCGCGTCAGCGCGTGAGGACGGTATCGGCCGGCTTCTCGGCGGGCTCGAGGAAGGCGGACAGCTGGCGGCGGAGTTCGTCCTGAATCCGGTTGATTGGACGCCGCGCGTCGACGACGCGGAACTGGAACTCATCCGCCATCGAGCTGTATTCACGCAGCAGCTTGTTCTGGTAGGCGCGGAAACTGTCGTAGATGTCGTCGCCGTGCTTCAGATCCATCCCCGACTCCCAGAAGTCCATGCCGCGCGACTCGAGCACCCGGGTAATCAGCGTCTTCACGTCGATGTTCAGGTAGAACACCATGTGCGGCGCGATCGCGAACCCATACAGGTTGCGCAGCCACTGCCGGTCGACGCCGCGGACGCCGGCGCGCGCCAGGGCGGTGAAGATATAGCGATCGGACAGGACGACGAAGCCGGCCTTGAGCGCGGGGATGATCTCTTTCTCGAGCCGATCGGCGAAGTCGGTGGCGTAGAGCAGCACGAAGGTGAGCTTGTTCAGCGTGTTGCTCCCCTTGGCGATCTCGATCGTCGGTTGCATCAACCGCGAGCGCGTCCACCCGGTCTCGACCACGCCGTAGCCCTTGATCTCGAGCCACTCGCGCAGCAGCTGAATCTGCGTGCTGCGGCCGACACCGTCGGTGCCCTCGATCGCGATCAGCTTGCCGGGATAGCCGTGGATCGGCAGGTAGGGGATGCCGCGGCCGTAGTACCCGCCGGCCGGGCTCTCGCCGTTGGGGCCTGGCGCCGGAGCGTCGGGGGCGTCAGACGACGGGCTCGTCATCGGTGATCTCCATCTTGCGGGTCTGCACGTGCTGGGCGATGACCTGCCGCACCAGGCGCTGCTGCTCGGTGATGCTGCTCTTGGCGTCGATCACTTCCATCCCGAACTCCGGGACGATTTGATCATACTCGTCGAGCACCTTGCCCTGGAACAGGCGGAAGCTCTCCACCGGGTTGGCGCTCCACCCGAGATCCATCCCCGCTTCGTAGAATTTCAGCTTCACCCGGCGCGCCATCAGCCGGTCGACCGAGACGTCGATTGGTACCCGGAAATAGAGGGCGAGGTCGGGCCGCACCGCGAAGCTATAGAGCTCGCGCACCCACTGCCGGTCGACGCCGCGGGTGACGTCGCGGGCGAAGGCGGTGTAGGCGTAGCGATCCGCCAGCACGATCATGCCGGCCTTGAGCGGCGGGATGACTTTGTAGAGCAGCCGGTCAGCGAAGTCCGTGGCGTGCAGCAGGCTGAACGTCATCGGGGTGAGCGCGTTCTTCTTCTTGCCGGTTCTCGTCGCCGCCTTCACGAGTGCTGACGAGTTCCATTCGGTGACGAAGACGCGATGACCTTCGGCGGTCAGCCACTTGGCGAGCAGCGCCAGCTGCGTCGTCTTGCCGGACCCGTCGATGCCCTCGACGACGAACAGCTTGCCCGGGTACTCGTGCGGTAGGGTCAGGTTGGTCAGCATGGGTATTGATGGCCGCGTCTTGCTGCAGGCGGCCGACTTCGAGCCGCAGCGGTTTGCCGGTCATGCGTTCGAACGGGGCAGAGTGGCGCGCCGCGGCCCACAGCTCGAGCTCGGCGTCGCCGGTGGTGCGCAGCTGCAGCAGGTCGTCGTCGCCGCGATCGTGGATGTCGAAGCCGGCGATGCTCTGCGCATGGCTGCGATCGAGGCTCTCGGCGAGCCGCAGCATCGCCGACAGCGTGCGGACGACGCGGCGCGTGCGCCGCGGCAGATCGCGGAACCCCTCGTGCTTTCGTTTCGGCGTCCCCTGGCGGTGGTAGCGCGCGACCAGGCCGATGGTCTCGATCTCCTCCGGCTCGAAGCCGCGCAGGTCGCCGTTCTTGATCAAGTAGTAGGAGTGCTTGTGGTGTCCCTCGTAGCTGATATGGACGCCGATGTCGTGCAGGATCGACGCGAACTCGAGCCACTCGCGCTCGCGATCGGTGAGGCCGTGGATCGCCCGCGTTTGATCGAACAGCGCCATCGCCAGCCGGGCGACGTGGTGCGAGTGATCCGGCCAGTAGTTGCAGCGCTCGGCGAGCTCGATGATGCTGCGGCGCCTGACGTCGGGGTAGCGGTCGACCTGCGCGATCTCCTTCCGGTGGCGGGCGATATAGTCGAGGATCACGCCCTCGCGCAGCGATAGATCGCAGAGCGTGATTTCCGCCGCCCCCAGCCGGCGCAGGAGTTCGTCGAGCAGCACCGCGCCGGCGACGACGAGATCGGCGCGCCTTGGCTCGAGGCCGGGGATGCGCAGCCGCTTCTCGAGATCGAGCGCCACCACTTCCTTGCGAACGTGGCGGATCGCTTTTGCCGAAAAGCGGCGGTTGCGCAGCGAGCCGGCTGGCGCGCCGCCCTCGGCCGCCGCCGCGACGGCGCCGAGGCTGAGGATGGTGCCGGAGCTGCCGATGACGCGGTCGAACCCGGGCTGCGAGATCTGTTGCAGGTAGGCGCCGATCGGTTTGGCGATGGGACGGACGAGCCGCCGCTCGTCGCGCGGGACCAGCGGATCGCTCTCGACGAACCGCTCCGTGAGGCGGATCACGCCCAGCTTGAAGCTCTGTCCCAGGTCGATCGAGGGGCCGGTGCCGAGCGTGACTTCGACGCTGCCGCCGCCGATGTCGATCAGCACCACCGCGTCGTTCGGCACGCTGACGCCGTAGACCGCCGCCATGTGGATGAGGCGGGCTTCCTCGGTGCCCGAAATGACGCGCGCGCGAATCCCGGTCTGCTCGTTGATCGCCTGCAGGAACTCGCCGCCGTTTTCCGCCTCGCGCGTCGCGCTGGTGGCGACGGCGAGAATTTCGTCGACCTTGTGGGATTCGGCCAGACGCCTGAATTTCGACAGCACCTGGAGGGCGGCGTGCATCGCCTCGGGCGTCAGGGCCTTGCCGTCGAGGCCGCCGGCGCCGAGGCGCACCATCTCTTTCTCCCGGTCGATGACCTCAAACGACAGGTCCGGCCGGACTTGGACCACGATCATGTGGACCGAATTGGTGCCGATGTCGATGGCTGCAATACGCATCACAGGTTCGATTCCGCCACGCGCCGCGAGTGCCGGTTTCAGTTCGGCCCGGGCGCCCCGGTTGCGAACTGACAGCCGATAGCTGACAGCTGAGAGCTCCTACTATAATGAAGCGCGGTCCCGCCCATATCATGTCCCTGTCCAGCACTCGATCGAACCTGTTGAAAAAGCGGCTCGACCAGTTCACCCGCGTTCTCAATCTCGTGGAACAGGGCGACGTGCGCGGCCTCCATCGCGCGCGGGTGGCATCGCGGCGGCTGCGCGAGCTGCTGCCGATGCTCCAGCTCGACCACGAACGCGCACGGAAGCTGAGCCGACGGTTGAAGAAGGTCACCAGTCGCCTTGGCGCCGTCCGCGAGCTCGACGTGCTCCTGCTGCTGGTCGACGAGCTGCACGAAGCGCGGCGCGGCCGCACCGGATCGCTCAATCGCGTCGGCATCAGCGTCGCCAAGGATCGGGACGATGCGCGCAAACGGCTGGCGACGCGGCTGCCGATCGACGCCATGCGCCGCCTCGGCGACAAGCTCAATCGCGTCGTCGAGGAGCTCGCCGAGGAGGAGCGGGCGCCGCGGATCGTGGCGCGCAGCTGGCACGCCGCGGTCGATGCCCAGCTGTCGGCGCGTGCCGCCCGTCTCGGCAAGGCGCTGGCCGACGCCGGCGCGATGTATCTGCCCGAGCGGCTGCACACCGTGCGCATCGCCATCAAGAAGCTGCGCTACGCGCTGGAGCTCTCGAACGAGATCACCGGCACGACGCGCGACCCGAAGCTGACCGCGCTCAAGCGCGGACAGGAGCTGCTCGGTCGGATGCACGACCTGCAGGTGCTGGTCGAGCGCGTCCGGCAGGTGCAGGCGTCGCTCGCGCCGCCGAGCGTGGCCATCTGGCGCAACCTCGACGCCACCGTGGCGTCGCTCGAAGACGAGTGCCGCCTGCTGCACGCCCGCTACATGCGGCTGCGCGACAAGCTGGTCGCCGCCGCCGACACGCTCGGCGCGAGGCCGCCCGGCGCCGCTGCCGGCAACGGCCTGTCGCGGCGGGCGGGTTGATCGATGCCCGGCCCGTACGAGCTCTACCTGATTCGTCACGGCGTCGCGGAAGAGCGCGGCGACGCGTGGCCCGACGATTCCAAGCGGCCGCTCACTGAAGAGGGCACGTCGCGCATGCGCAAGGCGGCGCGCGGCCTCTCGCGCCTCGGCATCGCCTTCGACATCGTCCTCACCAGCCCGCTGGTGCGCGCGCGGCAGACGGCGGAGATCGTCGCCGGCGGCCTGGCGCCGCGTCCCTCGCTGGTCAACATCGAATCGCTGGCGCCCGACGCGGGATACGCGGCGCTGATGGTCGATCTGGAGAAGCACGCGCGCAAGCCGCGGATCGCCCTGGTCGGCCACGAGCCGGACATCGGCGAGCTGGCGGCGCGCCTGGTCGGCTCGCGGCGCGCGATCGAATTCAAGAAGGGCGCGATCTGCCGCATCGATCTCGACGAGATCCCGCCGAGCGGGCCGGGCCAGCTGCGCTGGTTCGTGACGCCGAAGATCCTGCTGGCGCTGAAGAAATAGCCGCGTCGCGCGGCATGCGAGCGTCATGCACGCAGCCAGTCCGCCTGCCAGTTCTTCACCCGCATCTTGATCTCTTTCGACGAAGCGAGCCTTCCGGCCAGAACCTCCTTCACCAGCTCCGGCAGTTCCTGATCGCTGGCAAAGCGCAAGGCGACGAGCTGCCGATGCGTCAGGTCGTTGATCCGCGGCTGCAGATCCGGCGGCAGCAGCTGCCGGAGCCGCAGCCGCATCTCGAGCCGGATCACCCGATCCTGCACGGTGAGCGCCTGGATGCGCGACAGGAACCCGAGGCCGAGCAGACCAATCGCGAAGACGACGTTCCACAGCGTCGCGAGGCCGGGCAGTCGAACCAACCCCGACACCGCGAGGATGACGTTGACGAGCAGCACCGGCATGACGAAGAAGTGGAACAGCGGCAGCCACCGTGCGTGCTTTTTATAGGTTTGAACGGCTTCGGCCATCGAATGCCTCCTGCACCGCAAACTCTACAGGAGGCGCCGGCCGGTGGGTAGTCAATCGACGAAGCGGTAGCCGAGGCCGATCACCGTTTCGATCTGACGTCCGGCGCTGCGCAGCTTGGTGCGGAGGCGGCCGACGTGCACGTCGACCGAGCGCGTCTCGACGAAGCGCTCGTAGCCCCAGACGCGCTCGAGCAGCCGATCGCGCGACACCACCCGGTTCTTGTTCTGTACCAGGTAGCGGAGCAGCTCGAATTCGCGGCGCGTCAGGCGGACCGCCGCGCCGTCGACGGCAATCGAGACCGCTTCGAAGTCGGCAGTCAGGCGTTCGCCGGCGTAGGTGCCGTGCGGCCGCGCCTGCCGCGGCTCGCCGTTGGCGCCGCGCCGCAGCGCCGCCCGCACGCGCGCCGACAGCTCGCGCAGGCTGAACGGCTTGGTGACGTAGTCGTCGGCGCCATGCTCGAATCCCGACACCAGATCGTCCTCGGTCGTCCGCGCCGTCAGCATGATGATCGGCACGTTCGGGACGTCGGCGCGCGAGCGGAGAATGCGGCAGACCTCGAGGCCGCTGATCACCGGCAGGTTGAGGTCGAGGATGATGAGATCGGGGGCGCGGTTGCTGACGGCGGTGAGCGCCGCATCGCCCGAGGCGACAATCTGCGCGTCGGCGTCGCCGCTGCGCTCCAGCGTGTGCTTGATCAGGCTGGCGATGTCCTGTTCGTCTTCGACGATGAGGATGTGGTGTCTCGGCATCCGATAAGTGCCAAGCCTATGGCTCGGACGTGTCGGGCCGGTGTCCGGGGTGTTAAATGTGGGTTAAGCCGGGCAGAACGGTGATATTCTGCAGCTACCTCGTCTTCTTTTCACGGCAGTTTGCGGAAAGGAGCACCGTGCGTCAGCGTCGCGCCAGATCGTTCTGGCTCTTTACCGGTGTGTTCGCCGCGGCAGTGGTGCTGGCGATGCCCGTCGCCTCTGCGCAGTTCACTCCCTATTCGCACGACCCGACCAACATCCTCGAAGGCAACTGGCAGTCGTGCCGCGAGCGCGACGGCCAGTACACGGAGCGCGTCTACGACCACCTCGTCAACGGTATCGGCCAGTTCGAAGTGCACATGGGGCCGCGCCGCGAGTTCGCGATTTTCAAGAACGTCCAGGAGGTCCACCGCGACCACGACTCGCCGGACAACCTGCTGAAGCCGTACCGCGTCCTGCTCGAATCGGGGCGCGCGAAACATCGCTGGGACATCCCGTCGCTCAACCTGTCGTTCACGGTCACGCTCGCCGGCGGCTCGCGCACCGACTGCGACAGCTGGTACATCCTGCTGCGGCCGCTCGACAAGACGTCGCACTGATCGCGCGCCGGGTACTAGCGAGCAGTCGGCGACATCCGCGCCCGCCACACATCCGGCTGTTCCCACTCGAGCGCCGCGCTCTGGATCGGCTCCGGCAGCAGCTCCCACAGGTACAACCGCAGCCCGACTTCGTGCCGCCGATCGCGGCAAGCGGCGCCGCGCGCTTCGATCACGCGCGTATGCGCGACGCGCGTGTCCGGGTGGCAGGAGACGTAGACGACGCAGCCGCAGGACAACGAAAGCGTGTACGACATGCCGCGAATCTAGCGCGCGCCGATGACGTTGCCGAGACGGGGCGGTCACGGCGGTGTAAGCGCGCGTGCTTTCGCGGAAGACGAAGATTGGGTGAATGCCACACGGACTCGAACGCCAGCAAAGCG
>Ga0134122_10003850_pt1 | contig 11175 bp, 11 predicted proteins | sample KB302_FD_96461 | JGI IMG/M metagenome (GOLD analysis project Ga0134122, IMG submission 96461) | Terrestrial soil microbial communities without Nitrogen fertilizer from Kellogg Biological Station, Michigan, USA - KB3-0-2 | ecosystem: Environmental > Terrestrial > Soil > Unclassified ...
GCACCGGGCGCTTCGGACGCCTGTTCGGGCGCGGCTGGAAGCGCCAGTAAGACGGGTCGGGAACGCGGCCCGCTCCCCCGCGCGGCAGTCTAGGGGCGGTCTAGGGGGGGTCGCCGATCAGGATCCAGTGGCCCGAATCGCCGCGCCGCAAGAGCTCCCGCTCGGTGATGTTTCGCAGCGCGAGCGTGACCGTTGGGCGCCGGGCGCCGACGAGGTCCGCAAGCGTCTGATGCGAGAGCCGGAAGGGCAGAACCGCCCCTTCAGGGGCCTTTCGGCCCCAGAGCTCGGCCAACTGCCACAGGCTGAGAAGCAGGCGCTCCTCGACCCCGACGGTGTTGGCGATCGCGGCGCTGACAGCGAGGCGGCGCGACCGCCTCAGAGCGCGGTCGGTGAGCGCCTCGAGCACCTGCGGGATCTCCCGGGCGCGGGAAGCGAGCGGCTCGTCCAGCACGGCGATCGCCGCCGGCTCGATCACCGTCCAGGACAACTGCTCGAACGATGCGGCCTCATCCTGCCAGGGGCGAAAGAGATCGCCCTGACCCAGCAGCTCGAGGCTCCGGCCTCGCTCGGGGACCAGGACGCGGCGACCGACGAGACCGTCGAGCATCAGAAAGCCGAGGTGACGCGCGGAGGGTTCGCGCGCGTCCGGCTCCCACGGACCACGCTTGAGCTTCAGGACGTCGGCGGAGAGCCGTGATTCCGGCCCACGGCGCGCCGCCGGCGACACGGCGCGAGCGAGCTCCCCATCCGGCGCGAGGAGGTCGACTCGATCCCCGTTTTTCGCCGCTTGATCGTCGATAGCAGTCGTCACCGTCCCCATGGCCATCCACTACCCGAAGCGTTCGCCAGAAAACCGGCCAGCTGGCCAATCCGATGCTGCGCTGGCTCCCCGAGGCTCGGCTAATATGCGACGCAGGGGTGCTCAGGGCCATCGCCAGAGGCGGCGGAAGCTCTTTCGCACTCTCGAGCAGCAAGGAGAAAGGGTCGTAAGGGCATGTCTGGCACCCAAGAGGGGGCAGCGCCAGCCGACGCGGCTTCCACAACGACGGTCGGCCAGAGCGGCCTGGCGGCTCGGGTGGATACAGAACTGCTTCGCGGCTACGCAGAGACGGGTGACCCGGCGCAGAAGGAGGAGCTGGTACGCCGCTTCCTGCCCCTTGCGCGTGCCCTGGCAATGCGCTATCGGGGCGGCAGCGAGCAGGTGGAGGACCTGATTCAGGTCGCCAGCCTGGGGCTTGTCAAGGCCCTGGACGGGTTCGACCTCAGCCGCGGGAGGTCGTTCGTGGCCTATGCCGCGCCGACCATATTGGGGGAGCTTCGCCGCCACTTCCGCGACCGGGTTTGGGAGATGCGCCTGCCGAGAGGGCTGCAGGAGCGGACCATGGCCGTCAGCGAGGTGGCAGCCGAACTCGGCGACGAGCTGGGAGGGACGCCGACCGTGTCGCAGATCGCCGCACGCCTGGACCTGGCGGAAGAAGAGGTTTCGGAGGCCCTGCACGCTGACGAGACGCGTCGCACCCTGTCGCTAGACGTGCCCCTGAGCCGGACGGATCGCAGCTCCCTGCCGATGGTCGAGATCGTCGGCCAAACCGATCTGGGCTACGACGCCGTCGAGGCCCAGCTCGCGGCCGAGGAGGCTCCGCTGGACGACCGCGAGCGCCGCGTCCTCAGGCTTCGCTTCGAGGAGGACCTGAACCAGTACGAGATCGGGCGACAACTCGGCGTCTCCCAGATGCAGGTCTCGCGGATCATGCGCCGCGCCCTCAGGAAGCTCCTGGTCGCCGTTCAGGGCGACGCACGGTCCACCGCCACCTAGGCTCGGCCTCGGAGCGCGACCGGGTTCACATAACGACGATTAGCATGCGCAGGATCCGCGCCTGAGGGCATGGCCCTCAGTTCTGCGACGGATCTGCCGGCATTCGGGCGATCAGCGCGTACTGGCCCCCCTTTCGGGCCAGCACGTCGCTCCAGAGCGTTGCCGGGTCCTCCGGGAACAGCTCGGCGGGAAGCGGCGCCTCCACTATCCACGAGTCGATCTCCATCTCCTCCTCGAGCTGGCCCGGGCCCCAGCCGGAATAACCGGCGTAAACCCGCCCGCGGCGAACGGTCTCGGCGAGCTCGTCGAGGTCCACGTCGGCCGAGGCGAGGCCGACGTCCGCCACCACGATCCACGCCGCCGCCTCCGGGTCCGAGAAGTCCGCCAGCAGCACGAGCGCCTCGGGCTGCACCGGGCCGCCGACGTAGACGGGCTCGCCGCCGGCGATCTCAGCGAGCTCCGGCACCACCGAATCCACCGACGTCTCCGACGGCCTGTTGAGGACGATCCCCATCGCCCCTTCCTCGTTGTGCTCGGTGATGAAAACGACCGTGCGGGCGAAATTGGGGTCGACCAGAGCTGGAGATGCGATCAACAGCTTGCCCCGCGTCGAGCCTTCCGTGACACCCCCCTCCATACCCGTTCATTCTGCCGCCCCAGGGCTCCCGGCGTCAGCATGCCGGACTGGGCGGGTCCAGTAGCTAAGCTCGATACGTGATCTTCAACGTGAACGAGAGCGATTTCGAGGCACGCGTCGTCGAGCGCTCGCGCGAGGTTCCGGTGGTCGTGGACTTCTGGGCCGAGTGGTGCGGGCCGTGCCGCACGCTTGGCCCGGCGCTCGAGGCCGCGGTCGCGAAGCGGGACGGCGAGCTGGACCTGGCGAAGCTGGACGTCGATCAGAACACCTCGCTGGCGGCGAGCTTCGGGATTCGCGGCATCCCGGCGGTGAAGGCGTTTCGCGACGGGCAAATCGTGGACGAGTTCACCGGCGCGATTCCTCCGGCGCAGGTCGAGCAGTTCGTGTCACGGGTCGTCCCCTCCCCGGCCGATAGGCTCGCCGCCGCAGACAACGAGGAGTCGCTGCGCAAGGCCCTCGAGCTGGATCCGCGCAACGTGGTTGCCGCGCGCAAGCTGGGGCGCCTGCTCCTTCAGCGAGGGGACGCCTCCGAGGCGCTCGAGCTGCTCGACGGGGCTCAGGGCGACTTCGAGGCGGAGGGGCTCGCGGCGCGGGCCCGCCTTGCGTCGGAGGTCGGCAGCGACGGCGCAGCGGAGCCCTCCGCGCTCGAGCGCGGCTTCTCGGCCTGGGATGCGGGCGACCCCGAGCGGGCGCTCGACAGCCTGCAGGAGGCGATCTCCGAAGTCGACGATCCCGAGCGGCGAGACCTCGTGCGCCGCGTGATGGTCGCGATCTTCACCGAGCTCGGCGCCGACCATCCGCTGGCTCGGGAGCATCGGCGCCGCCTGGCCGCGGCGCTCAACTGAGGCTCGAAGCGTGGAGAGCGACCCCGCATCGGGCATCGGCATCCTGGCGGCGCTCGGAGCCGGCCTGGTCTCGTTCCTCTCGCCTTGCGTTCTGCCCCTGGTCCCCGGCTACCTCTCGGCCGTGAGCGGCGTCTCCGTCAGCGAGCTCGATCGCGCCGACTGGCGTCGGGTCCTCGTCCCCAGCCTCGTTTTCGTTGCCAGCTTCTCCACCATATTCATCCTGCTGGGCCTGACCGCCACCGGGATCGGGCGGACCCTCCAGGAGCACCGGGACGCCTTGGAGAAGGTCGCCGGGGTTTTGATCATCGCGATGGGGGTGCTGTTCGTCGCCAGCCTGTTCGTCGCGCGTTTGAACCGCGAGTGGCATGTCGACGCCCTGATGTCACGGGCCGGCAAGGGAGGGCCGGTGGTCGCCGGGATGGCGTTTGCGATCGCCTGGACGCCCTGTATCGGGCCGACCCTCGGTGCGATCCTGAGCGCGGCCTCCCTATCGAGCTCTGTGGCCCACGGCGCCTTCCTGCTCGCCGTCTACTCCGCGGGACTGGGCGTCCCCTTCCTCGTCACCGCGCTCGCCTTTTCCCACCTGACCGGCGCCTTCGGCGCAGTCAAGCGCCACTACGCAGCGATCATGGGGATCGCCGGCGGAACCCTGATCGTCATGGGGATCCTGATCCTGACCGGCGATTTCTTCCAGCTCAACGTCGAGGCCCAGCGGTTGACCAGCGACCTTGGCCTGAATCCCTAACGGCCCTCTGGCAGCGGCTCTCAGCCCGACTCGGGCTTGGGGCTTGCCACCTCCACAGGCGCGCCGACCGCTTCGACCTCCTCCAGCTCCCCGCCCTCGGAGTCGCGCGAGCAGACGATCCGGAAGCGCCCCGTCCCCAGCGAGGAGTCACCGACAATCGGCAGGCCGCGAATCTCCTCCCAGCCAAGGCGCTCGATCTCGAACGGGTTCATCCGCACCTCCGAGGCCGGGAACGGGCAGCCGGCGTTGTGCTGGTCGATTGCCCGCGAGATCGCTTCGAGGTTCTTCGCGTCGGCGCCGCTCACGATCCCAATCTAGCGTGGCGCGACCGTGCTCTCCCCCACCCCGGCGGTTACCTGATTTCGGGCAGCGGACCCGCCGACGAGTTTGGCCACCGCCGAAACCGGGTAGGAGGGATTCCTAGTGTTTGGAGGAGGGAGCCCTCACCGGGACCACAGGAAGCGCTTTACGCGGATTCGGAGGCGGGCCGCCGCCGTTATCGCACTGGCGACGGCCGGGGTGCTCGCGGTAACGGGTCTCGCCCTGGCGACGGGTTCGAGCGTCAACTTCTCGTTCGCCCCGAGCAATCCAGGCAGCGTGCTCAAGTCCGGCCGGCTGTCGTTCGGCACCCACACGAACTACACGGGCGTGAGCCACACGATGAACCGGATCCAGCTCCGGTGGGACGACGACTTCAACTTCAACCCGGACTCGCTCCCGAAGTGCGATCCGGCGGACCTGTCGGGCAACATCACCATGCAGGCCGCGCTCCAGGCGTGCGGGCCCGCGGCGGGGGCCGCCAACAACGCCTGGCTATGGCCCGCGAACGCGAACTTCTCCAACGGACAGGCGACGTTCAGCCTTGCCGGCCAGACCCCCACCGCATGCGTCTTGGTCTTCAACGGCACGGGTTCCACCTCCGAGGTCCTGCTGTTCATCCGGATGAAGGTGGACCAGATGGCCGGCCCGATGGACTGCGGCGGCCCGACGACCAACGTCGACGGCGACCAGAGCTTCGTGATCCAGGGCGACCTGTCCGCGAACCCGGCCATCGGCGCCGACTTCACCGATCCCGATAACTGCTCGGCGCCGGATCCCCGACGGGGCTGTCAGATCGATCTCAACGGCGTCTCCAACGGGGCGACCCGACTGGTCCACCTCAACGCCTCGATCAGCCGGGGCACCTACGTCCGTGCCAAGTGCGTCGATCCACCCGCGGGCAACCGCCAGTGGAACCTGCAGACGCTGTTCACGTGGACGACCACCAGCGGCACGAAGACGCAGACGGTCAACACCTCGAAGACCTGCACCTAGCGCGCTCCTAGGCTCGCGCCCACATTCCAGCGGAGCCGCCGCATAGGCTGACCCGCATGCCTTCCTGGCGGGATTGGCCCCACGTCTACGCGCACATCGACATGGACGCGTTCTTCGTCTCCGTGGAGCTCCTGCGCCGGCCGCAGCTCCGCGGAAAGCCGGTCGTGGTCGCGACGGGGACGGACGCCACCGCGCGGGGCGTGGTGATGGCCGCCTCCTACGAGGCGCGCCGGTTCGGCGTTCACTCGGCTCTGCCGCTGGCGGTCGCCCGCCGCCGCTGCCCCCAGGCGATTCTGGTCCCCCGCGACATTGAGCTGTACCGGCGTGCCTCGCGCAAGGTGATGGAGGTTCTGCGGCGGTTCAGCGACCGGGTTGAGGTCGCCGGCTTGGACGAGGCGTATCTGGACCTCTCGGATTGCCCGGCGCCGAAGGCCCGCGCCCGGCAGCTCAAACGCGAGGTTCGCGCCGAAACCCGGCTGGTCTGCTCGGTGGGCCTGGCGCCCAACAAGCTGCTCGCCAAGATCGCCTCCGATCTCGAAAAGCCGGATGGCCTCGCCGTGCTGGAGCCGGAGCAGATGCCGGCTGCGGTCGGCGAGCGGTCGGCGACCCTGATCCCGGGCGTTGGGCCGCGCACGACGGAGCGGCTCGCCGCGCTGGGAATTCGCACGGTGGCCGAGCTCGCCGGCGCCGAGGGCGCGGTGCTGGACCAGGCCTTCGGCCCTCGACAGGGCCTCGAGCTGCGCGACCGCGCTCGCGGCCACGACGATCGTCCCCTGGTCACCGAGCGCGAGCCAAAGTCGGAGAGTCGCGAGACGACCTTTCCTTCCGACGTCTCGGACCGGAAGCTCCTGGGCGACACCCTGGATCGCCTTGCCGACTCACTATGCCGCGGGCTCGCCGAGAGCGGCTACGCGGGACGCACGGTGACGCTCAAGATCCGCCTGCGCCCGTTCCGCACCCACACTCGCTCGCGAACCATCGAGACTCCCACGCGCCAGGCGGACCGGGTGCGCTCCGTGGCGCGCGAGCTGCTGGCCGAGTTCCACCTCGACGCTCCCGTGAGGTTGCTGGGCGTAGGCGTGGGCGGCCTCATGGCCGTGGCCGAGGACCAGCCGCGCACCCCGCATCTGTTCTGAGAAGATTCGGTTCGTGGCCCACGGGGACAGGCTCAGCGGGCTGGACGCCTCCTTCCTCCACCTGGAGGACGGCCCCGCCCACATGCACGTCGCCTCGACGACCGTGTTCGAAGGGCCGCCGCCTGCCTACGAGGAGCTCCGCGACCACATCGCCTCGCGTCTTCACCTGGTGCCTCGCTTCCGGCAGAAGCTGCGTTTCGTCCCCTTCGGACAGGGGCGCCCCGTCTGGATCGACGATCCCAACCTCAACCTCGACTACCACATCCGCCATACCGCTCTCCCTCCCCCGGGCAGCGAGGATCAGCTGCGAACGCTCGCCGCGCGGATCTTCTCGCAGCGCCTTGACCGCTCAAAGCCGGTCTGGGAGATCTGGCTGGTCGATGGCGTGGAGAGGGACCGCTTCGCGCTCGTCGCCAAGACCCACCACTGCCTCGTTGACGGAGTCTCCGGAGTTGACATAACAACCGTCCTCTTCGATCTCGACCGGGACCCCGAACCGGCGCCCGAGCCCGACCCGTGGCTTCCGGATCCGGAGCCCAGCGACCCGCAGCTACTGGCCGAGGCGCTGATCGAGCGCGCCACCAGCCCGGCCGAGATCGTGCGAGGCGTCCGAGCGCTGCTGCGGGCGCCGCGCCATGCCGCCGGCGCGGCGCTCGAGGGCCTTGGGGCGGCTGGCTCAATCGCTCGGACCGGCCTCTCCGCCCCCCCTTCCGTGTTCAACGTCCAGATCGGACCCTACCGGCGCTTCGCCTGGGTGCGCACCGACCTCTCGGAGCTGAAGCAGGTCAAGAATCTCGCGGGCGGCACTGTGAACGACGTGGTCCTGGCGGCGGTCTCGGGCGCCCTGGGCAGATACCTACGGGCCCGCGGTCACTCGACCAAGGACCTGGCGCTGCGGGCCATGGTGCCGATCAGCGTCCGCGCTGAGGACGAGCACGGGGCGCTCGGCAATCGTGTCTCGGCGATGATGGCGCCGCTGCCCGTCTGGTGCGAGGACCCGATCGAGCGCCTGCGCGTGGTCACGACGACCATGGGAGACCTAAAGTCCTCGAAGCAGGCCGTTGGCGCCAGCCTGCTCAGCGAGGTGACCGATTTTGCACCCCCCACGATCGCCGCCCAGGCGGCCCGGCTTCAATCCCGCCAGCGGTTCTTCAACCTGGTGGTCACGAACGTTCCGGGGCCGCAGTTCCCGCTCTACCTGCTCGGGCGGGAGCTCCAGGACGTCTTCCCGATGGTGCCCCTGGCAAAGAACCAGGGAGTCTGCTTCGCACTCATGAGCTACAACGGGCGCGTCAACTTCGGCCTCACCGCCGACTACGACGCGATGCCGGACCTGGACCACCTGGCCGGCGATCTCGAGGCCTCAATCGCCGAACTGGCGGAGGCGGCGCCGTCGGCCGCACCCGGCGAAGCCGGAAAGCCCCGCCGCGGCAGGCGCCGGTTCCAGGCTCCGGCCGAGCACCAAATCTAGCTCTTCCCCGGGGCCCACCCGGATTCCCGCAGCTTCCGAGGATCGTTTCTCCACTCGGATAAGGGCCCCGCGCAAATCCTGTACTCCGGGCCAATGCCAGGCGTGCCTTCGCCGCGCAGGATACGGCTGGCGCGGCGCATGCCTTTGCACAGCGCCGCCGCTCGATCGAACACCCAACCGGAAAGGACGAGCGCTGGCATGGATCTCGCGGTCATGGATCTCGGAGTACTTGGCGTAGTCACCGACCAGGTCGCCCATCTCCGCGACAAGATCCAGGCCAACGACCTCGCCACCGACACGATGTGGGTGGTCGTCGCCGCGATCCTGGTGATGTTCATGCAGGCGGGCTTCGCCTTCCTGGAGATCGGCTTCTCGCGCCAAAAGAACGTTGGCACGGTGATCGCCAAGATCCTCATGAACTTCTCGATCTGCGCCGTCGTCTTCTGGGCGGTCGGCTTCGCCCTCGGCTTCTCCGGCGACGCCGGCTCGATCATCGGCAATACCGGCTTCGCCCTCAACAGCGACAACGTCGTCAAGGACTTCCCCGGTCTCGCCTTCTCCCAGGTGGGGCTCTCAGGTAAGTGGTTCTTCGAGTTCGTCTTCTGTGCGGTGTCGCTGGCAATCGTCTGGGGCACGACGCTGGAGCGGATCAAGTTCGGCGTCTACTTCATCTATGCGATCGTCTTCTCGGCGATCATCTACCCGCTGATCGCCCACTGGCTGTTTTCGTACGGGTGGCTCGCGGCCGATCTGGGCTCGCAGGACTTCGCCGGCTCGACCGTGGTCCACCTGACCGGCGCCACCGGGGCCCTGGCGGTGCTGCTGCTGCTCGGCCCGCGACGCGGCAAGTACGGCCCGGATGGCAAGCCGAACGTGATCCCGGGTCACTCGATGCCATTCGTCGGCCTCGCCACGCTCATCCTCTGGTTCGGCTGGTTCGGCTTCAACCCCGGCTCGACTTTGAGCGCTCTCAGCTCAACCGGCCAGAACGGTGATATCCGCTTCGCCGACATCGCCCTCGTGACCAACATCGCCGCTGCCTGCGGGGTGCTCGGGGCGCTGGCAACGATCTGGCTGAAGACCCGCAAGCCGGACATCGGCATGGCCTGCAACGGGGCGATCGCCGCCCTGGTCGCGATCACAGCGCCCTCGGGGTACGTCAACCCGTGGGCGGCAACGATCATCGGCTTCGTCGCCGGGATCATCGTCGTGGTCGGCGTGTTGGCAATCGAGAAGGTGCTCGACGACCCGGTGGGCGCGCTCTCGGCGCACGGCCTGGCCGGCGTCTGGGGAACCCTGGCCTGTGGCCTGTTCACAGACCCGACTTTGGCGACGCTCAACGGCGTCGGCGAGGGCGGACTCGTCTACACGGGGAGCATGGACCAGTTCTTCGCCCAGGCGGCGGCGGTGGGCGCCGCGTTCGCCACGGTGTTCGCACTCAGCTTCGCGACCTTCTTCGCGATCAAGGCCACCATCGGCCTCCGGGTGAAGCCGGAGGAGGAGAACTACGGCCTCGACATGGCCGAGCACGGCATGTGGGGCTACCCGGAGCAGTTCATGCCCGTGCCGGGCTACGAGTACCACCAGCCGGCGCCGCCGGCGGGGCGGCCGGCACCGCGGCCCGCCCCGATTGGGCTCGGCGCCTCGGAGGGCATGCCGTGATTGGAGTAGACACAAAGCCCGTCCCGGCGGTGACCGCGCACCCCCGGAGGCGAAGCCGAGGAGGTGGCGCGCATGTCTGAGACACAGGTAAACAAGATCGAGGCGATCATCCGCTACGAGCGCCTTCAGGAGGTTCAGGACGCGCTCGACGAGATCGGAGTCAGCGGCCTGAACGTCACCGAGGTGAAGGGCTGCGGTCGCCAGAAGGGCTACACCGAGCACTACCGGGGCTCCCAGGCCAACATCAGCCTGCTGCCGAAGCTCAAGGTCGAGAGCGTCGTCGCGGCGGACCTGACCGATCGCGCCGTCGAGGCGATCGTGGCCGCCGCCTACACGGGCGAGACGGGCGACGGGTTGCTCTTCGTGATTCCGGTCTCCGACGTCGTGCGCATCCGCACCGGTGAGCGCGGCGTCGACACGATCCGCCATCAAATGCCTGCGGGGTGGGGGTACTGAGTCTCTGGGGCTGGACAAAGCGCGTGGTCACGGATCAGACCGGCGGCGTCGAGCCGGTAGCGATCGACATCGAGCGCAATCCCGGCGCCGTCGTCGAGTTGGGCGCCCATAACCCGCCCGACCTGCCGCTGTACGTGTTGCGCGTCGGCGTTCGAAGCGGCTTCGGGCGCGTCCGAGCCGGCCTGCCCGTCTACCGGCGCGAGAACCCCTCCCCCCACCCCGTGCTGAAGGAGATCTACCAGTGCGAGGTGGCCGGCAAGATCCTCGAGGCGGCGAACATCTACGCACTGCGCGAGAAGGCGCAGCGCCAGCTCGAGGTGATCGCCCCCGCCCGCTCGCTGCCGCTCTGTTACTTCCGCGCCCCCCGGTTCGACTATTCGCTGCCCGTTCACGAAGAGGGCTCCCATCTCGTCTGTCCGGTCCTGACCGGGCCCAGGCTGAAGGCCGAGAGCCTCGCGGAGCTTCGCGGGCCCGTCTTCCGCCACCTGCAGACGGCCGGCTACCTGATGCCGGACGAGGAGCCCGATGTGCTCGTGCTGCGCCCCTCAGACCTGCGCCTGGTACCGCCGGCCGCGGTGATCCGCTGCCTCGACGACGCGGAGCTGTGGATCCCGACCGTTGAGGGCACCTCGCCCGCGGGCCCGGTGGTGGGGTTGCTCTCCCAGCCGGCGGAGCTTCGCACCGAGACGCGCCGCGTCCCCGGCGTGGCCGCGGACACGCCGCCGCCATCAGGGGCGGACGTGACGGCGCTTCTGCGCTCCATCGGACACGAGATGACTGTCCGAGGGCGCATCGTGGACCCGTGGACGCTCTATGCCACCGAGGTCGGCCCGGAGATCTGGGCCCGCACCGAGGAGCTGACCAGCGCCACCAGCCACACCCTGACCGCACATCTGGAGGGCGGGCCGCCCCTGGGGGTCCCCGTTCGCCACACCGCAGCCGGCGAGTCGGTCGGTGCCCTTCGCGACGAGCGGATCTCGGTCTTCCTCGCCGGCGACCACGACGCCCTGGCGAACGTGATCGGGCGCTACCTCGTCGCCGGCGGCTTCCTGCGCGACCCGGGCGACCTCCGCCCGGAGCTGATCAGGGAGAC
>Ga0134122_10003854_pt1 | contig 11171 bp, 14 predicted proteins | sample KB302_FD_96461 | JGI IMG/M metagenome (GOLD analysis project Ga0134122, IMG submission 96461) | Terrestrial soil microbial communities without Nitrogen fertilizer from Kellogg Biological Station, Michigan, USA - KB3-0-2 | ecosystem: Environmental > Terrestrial > Soil > Unclassified ...
CAAGCGAGATCGTGACCTTCAGCGGCCCCATCTCGGTCTTGAAGATCTCCGCTGAGATCGCCTCTCGCATGCGCTCGGCGATGACCAGCGCGCCCTTGGCATCGGTCTCCGGCATGACGATGGCGAACTCCTCGCCGCCGTAGCGGGCGACGACGTCCGCCTCGCGCGCCTTCTCCCGGATGACCTTCGCCACGCCCCTGAGCACCACGTCGCCGATGGGGTGGCCGTAGGTGTCGTTGACGCTCTTGAAGTGGTCGATGTCGGTGAGGATGAGGCTGCACTTGCGGCCGTAGCGGCGCGCGGTGGCGAGCGCCTCGTCCGCCTTGGCCTGGAAGGTGCGGTGGTTGAACAGGCCGGTGAGGCCGTCGGTGGTGGCCATCTTCTCCATCTGCTCGAAGAGCTGGGCGCGGAGGACCGCCTGGCCGGCCTGGATGGCCAGCACCTCCAGCATCCGCAGCACGTCCGTGTCCAGCGGGCCCTTCTTGCGCGACCCGGCGACGAGCGTGCCCAGGATGCGGTCGCCGGCGGTGAGGGGGAAGATCTTGAGGGCGCCCAGGCCGCGGATGACGGTCTCCTCGTCGAAGACCACCGGGCGGTCCATGGCGCGCAGGTCGCGGCCCGGGAGCGGCGCGCCGTAGCGGACGACGTTGGAGACCAGGCCGTTGTTGTCGGCGAAGGTCTTCCCCTCCAGCGCCTTGCCCGGGGAGCTGACGCCGGAGAGGCGGGCCACGCGGTGGACGCGCTGGCCGTCGCTCTCGCTGACCAGGGTGACCGCGCAGAAGTCGAGGCCGGCCAGCTGGCGCGCGCTCTCCAGCACCGCCACGAACACCTGGTCCGGGGCGCCGGCGCGGTTGAGCTCCTCGATGGCGCGGAAGAAGCGGTCCTTCTCGTCGCGGGTCTTGCGGATGTACGTCATCACCCGCTCCACCTCGATGGCGCGGAGCACCTCGGAGGCGAGGGTGGAGAGGAGCTTCTCGTCGCCCTCGGTGAACGGCTCGTGGATCAGCCGGTCCGCCAGCACCACCCCGCGGACGCGGCCGGAGCTCTCCATGATCGGCACCGCGAGCAGGGCGTGGATGGGCGGCGCGCCGGGCTCGTAGTGGCCGGCGTTGAGCGGCGAGGCGGAGGCGATGCGGACCGGCGCGCCGCGCTTGAGCACGCCGCCCAGGAGCCCTTCGCCGGAGGGGATGCGGTCGCGCTGGACGCGGTCGGAGGCGGAGCGGCAGTCGTGGAGCTTGAGGTGGCGGTCGTCGGAGGTGAGCAGGAGCGCGGCGCAGGTGTGGGCCTGGAGGGCGAGCTCGCCGATCTCCAGGGCGGTGCCCACCGCGCCCTCGATCTCCTTCACCGCGGCCAGCAGCCACTTCTCCTGGTCCTGGACGCCGGGGAAGGACTCCTGGGTGCCGGAGCTGATCAGCCGGAAGGTGCGGGCGCGCTCCTCCACCTCGCGCAGGCGGTTCCGCACCGCGTCCGACTCCGCCTTGCGCGCCATCTGCAACCGGGCGGCGAGGACCGCGTGGTAGGCGCCGGCGAAGAGGAGCAGGAAGGCGCCGTGGGTGAGGAAGGTGGAGGCGCGGGGAGAACGGCCGCTGAAGACCAGCAGCGCGTCGAAGACCAGGGCCGCGCCGACCAGGGTGAAGCCGGAGGAGCGCGGGAGGAAGCTCACCAGGCACGCGATGAGCAGGTACACCAGCGGGTAGAAGGGCTCGCCGGCGACGTCGACGACGATGAAGGTGGTGGCGACCAGGGCGCCGCCCAGCTCGAGATCGGCGCGGAAGCGCTGGGGGGCGCCCAGGGAGGAGCGGCGGAGGCGGGCGGCGGCGGAGACGGCGAGGGCGACGAGGAGGCCCAGGACGGCGGCGAACTCGGGCCAGCCGAGGCGGGAGAGGCTGGAGAAGCCCCCGCGGCCGAGGCGGACGAAGGCGAAGAGCACGGCCGCGGTGGGGATGGCGGCCAGCGCGGTGCGGGGGGCGCGCCGGATCATGGGCCTCCCACCATGAACACCAGCTCGCCGGGGCGGACGAAGCCCAGCTCCTCGCGCGCGGCGCGCTCCACGGCGCGGGGGTCGGAGCGGAGCAACTCGATCTCCTCGATCAGCGCCTGGTTCTTCTCGCGCAGCACCTGGTTGCGCGCCTCCAGGTCCTGCAGCTCCCGCTGGAGCGCGCGCCTCCGGCGGAACCCGCCTGAGTCCATCAGCGAGAGCAGCACCAGCGCCGCCGCCGCGCCGGCCGCCCACTTGATGACCTTGCCCCGGAACACGCCGGCCGCGGACGGTAGCAGCGGGTCCAGACCCCGCAAGAAAACCGCTACAGGGATGTGCCAGGCCGGCGGCCGGCGCCCCTCCCGGAGCCGTCAGCGAGGCGTTTGCCCGGGGCCCGGGTCCTTCGGAGCGCCGGCCTCCGCACCGGGCTCCGCGCCTCCGGCCGCGCCGCGCGGAGCGCTCCACGCCCCCTGGTCCGAGTGCTTCGTCAGCCACGTCAAGAACCGCGAGCCACCGTCCCTCTGGCCGTCGCGGACCAGGTGCATCGGCCCCGACTCGATGATGCGCCCGCGCTCGAGACACGCATACGCGTCGGCCACGTCCGCGAACACCTGGAGCTGATGCGTCGCGAGCAGGATGGTGATGCCCTGTCCGAGCAGCGAACGGATGGTGGCGACGACTTCCTGACTATTCTCGATATCGAGCGCCGACGTCGGCTCGTCGAGGAGCAGGATCTTCGCGTCCATGGCGAGACAGCGCGCGATCGCCACGCGCTGTTGCTGGCCTCCGGAGAGCTCGGCGGGGTAGGCCTGCCGCTTGTGCAGGAGCCCGAAGCGCTCGAGCTGCGCGCTCGCGCGGCGCTCGGCTTCGGCGCGGCCCAGGTGCAGCACCTTCTCCAGCGCGAGTCGAACGTTGCGCTCGACCGTCATGTGTCCGAACAGGCTGGAGCCTTGAAACACGACTCCGATCTTCCGTCGCAACGCGCCGAGATTCGTGTGACGGTCTACGCGGACGCCGTCGACGACGATCTCACCTTCCTGGATGGGCTCCAGGCCGTTCACCGTTCCCAGGAGCGTGCTCTTCCCGCCGCCGCTCGGTCCACACACCAGGCAGAGCTGACCGGGCTCGACCCGCAGGTGAACCCCATCCAGCGCGTGGACCGAGCCGTACCATTTGTGAACACCCTTGAGCTCGATCACCCGGTCCCGCGACGCTAGCACACGCGGTAGGAGGTCGCCGCGATCGCGGGTCGAGGATCCCCCACCCGCTCGGGTTGCGGGGCGTTCTACGCGTCCCTATACTCGGAGTATGTTCACCGTGACACAAGTCGGGAGCTGGCCGAGGTCCGAGAAGCTGCTCGGAGCGCTCGCGGAACGCCAGCAAGGGCGCATCACCCGGCGGGAGTTCGAAGCGCTCGCCGACGGAGAGGTCCGCCGCGCCGTCGCGCTCCAGCTCGAAGCCGGCGTCGACATCGTCGTGGACGGCGAACAGCGCCGCGATAACTTCTACTCCTTCCTCACCGAGAAGCTCGACGGGACGCGCCTGATGACCCTCGCGGAGCTCGAGGATCGGCCGTCCTTCAGGCAGACCCTGGTGAAGCTGGACGTCCCGGCCGAGGCGATCAAGAACGCGACCTGCGTGGGCAAGCTGGCCCGGCGGGAGCCGCTCGCGGTGCGCGAGCTGGAGTTCGTCCGGACGCTCACGGACCGCCCCGTCAAGGTCCCCCTCCCCGGCCCATACCTGCTCTCCCGTTCGATGTGGGTCAAGAGCCTCTCGGAGAAGGCGTACGGGAGCCAGGAGGAGATGACCGACGACGTGGTCGGCATCCTCCGCGACGAGCTGAAGGAGCTGAAGGCGGCGGGCTGCCAGTTCGTTCAATTCGACGAACCGGTCCTCTCGGACGTGGTCTTCGCGGCGAAGGGCGACGCCACGAAGTTCTTCTGAGCGGCGCTCGGCCCGACTCGCCGGTCGGCGAGTGAAGAGGTCCTCTACGCGGCGTCCCTGATCAACCGCGTGGTGGACGGCGTCGCCGGAGACATGCGCGTCGGGGTCCACATGTGTCGTGGAAACTGGAGCAAGAAGGACGGGGTGCACCTCTCCGGAGACTACACGCCGCTGGTGGGGGCGTTCGAACAGATGCACGTCCGGCAGCTCGTCCTGGAGTTCGCCACGCCGAGGGCGGGAGACATCGACGTCGTCGGCCGGGCCCTGGCCGGCCGCGAGCTGGGGCTGGGCGTCGTCAACCAGCGCTCCGACCAGGTGGAGACCGTGGAGTCGATCGTCGAGAAGGTCGAACGAGCGCTCCAGTACTTCTCGCCCGCCCAGATCTTCATGAATCCAGACTGCGGTTTCGGGACCTTCGCGCAGCGCTGCATGAGCGACGAGCGCACCGCCGTGGAGAAGATGCGCCGCATCGTGCAGGCCGCGCGCGTCCTCCGCGAGCGCTACCACTGACGGCGGTCAGCGGACCTGCGGGCGCGGCCGCCTCCTGGCGGAGAGGTCGAGCGCCTTGAACAGCGCGTTGATCGACAGGCTGCCGGCGATGAACAGGACCGTCACGATGGTGATCGCCTCGAAGCCGCGGAAGGTGACGGTCTCCATCTTCTGCGCCTGCCAGGTGAGCTCCGGGACCGTGGCGATGGTCGCCAGCGCGGTGTTGTGGAAGTTGTGCACCACGCGCGGGCCGAGCGCGGGATAGCTGATCCGGATCGCCTGCGGCAGGAGCACGCTCCAGAAGACCTGCCGCGGCCGGAGCCCGAGCGCGATCGCCGCGCGGCGCTGCACCTCCGGCAAGGACTGGAGGCCGGCGCGGAGGACCTCGCCCACGTGCGCGGCATGGCTCAGCGTGATCGCCACGATGGCGGCCGCGAGCGGGAGGTAGTCCCATTGATTGAGCGCGAACGCCACGTCGCCGGACGGCAGCGCGGGGACGACGAAATAGAAGAAGAAGATCCAGTAGAGCGTGGGGATGTTCCGGAAGACCTCGACGAAGGCCGTGGCGGCCAGGCGCGCGGACCGGTTGGGGGAGACGCGGGCCGCCGCGAGGACGACGCCCAGCCCGAAGGAGAGGCTGCAGGTCGTGACGGTGAGGACTCCCGTGTACGCGAGCCCCTTGAGGAGCCAGCCCAGGTAAGGCTCGCGGAACGGAAGCCCCCAGTCCGGTTGATACATGCGCGCTCGCCGACGGCGCCGGAACCTATGGGTACGTGAACCACTTCCCTTCGCCGTAGGTATCGGCCGGGAGGTGCGGTCTCATGTTCGTCGCCATCGGGAACTTGCCCTTGGGCCCGAACCAGCTGGAATAGATCTTCTCGTAGGTCCCATCGAGCATCATGTCCTGCTGGGCCAGGCTCAATACATCGCGCCAGCGCGAGTCGTCCTGCGGAACGCCGATGCTGAACAAGCCGACGCTGTAAGCAGGTCCGACCTGCTCGAAGTCTTTGACGTCGGCGCCCATGAGCGCGACCATGATGACGTTGTCTTGCGTGAAGGCGTCGGCCTTGCCCTGTTTGAGCGCGAGCCACGCCTCCCCGTTGGTGTTGAAGCCCATGACCTTCGGCTCCGAATCGCCCAGCGACTTGAGGAGCGCGGTCGCGGGGGCGATCGCGCTGCTGCCGGATTGGACCGCGATCTTCTTGCCGACCAGGTCCTTGATCTCCTTGAAGCGGCCTTTCCGGGCGAAGAACGACTTGCCGGCGAACATGTACGGCGGGTCGATGAAGTCGACCGCCTCGTCGCGGCTCTGGGTGTGGCTCATGCTGGAGACCGTCAGGTCGACGCGCCCCGCCTGCAGGAAGGTGATCCGCGTCTTCTCGTCACACATCACGAATTCGACGTCGATCTTCTTGCCGAGCCGCGCGCCGAGCTTCTCCGCGAGCGCCCTGGCGAAGTCGAGGTCGAAGCCGATGACCTGGTTCTTCTCGTCCATGTAGCTCATCGGCGGCACGGTGTTCTGGGTGCAAACAGACATCTTCCCCTTGGCCTTGACCTTGTCGGCCAGGGACTCGCGCTTCGGTTCGTCCGCGCGCGCGGCGCCGGCCAGACCGAAGGTGGAAAGCAAAACGACCAGGAACGTCGCCGAGCGCATGTGATTGCCCCTCCCCTCGTGAGTGACCCCTGGGGTCGGGCGGACGATACAGCGGGCCGGCGTCGAAGTCGATGCGGTGGCGCCGGCGTCGAATTCCTGATTCACTCCCCGGCGGCGACATGCTCGACGAGGCCGGCCAGTACCTCTGGGGACAGGCGTTCGAAGGCGGCGCCGCGGTCGGGCTGGTGATCAACGTCCTGTTGACGTTCGCCGGGCTCGCGTGCGGTATCGTGATCGGCATTCCCCTGGGCGTGGTCCGCGGGATGGCGCCGCCGTGGATGCACGCGCCGGTCACCGCGATCCTCGCCCTGGTCCGCGCGACGCCGCTCCTGCTCCTCATCCTGTGGCTCTACCTCTTCATCGAGGTCGTGCTGTCGCTCAGGCTCAGCCCGACCTGGATCGGCGCCATCGCGCTCGGCCTCTACTCGGCCACGTGGATCTCGGATGCCTTCCTGGCCGGCACGAGGGCCGTGCCGGCCGACCAGATCCGGGCGGCGCGGGCCCTGGGATTCGGGAGCCTGGGCGTCGCCAGACACGTCGTCGTTCCGATTGCGTGGCGGGTGATGCTCCCCACCCTCACGTCCTTCGCGACGACCTTGTTCAAGGATTCATCCTTCTGTTACATCATCGGCGTCATCGAGCTCATGCAGGTCGGGGTCTTCAAGGCGACGCGGGAGCCCTCGCGCATCGTGGAGATCTACACCGCCGTGGGCCTCTTGTTCTTCGCCTTCGCGTTCGCGGGCACGAGGCTGGCGGCGAAGCTCGAGCGGCGGGCCCGCATCCGCGGCCTGCTTTCGTGAGGCTCTCCCCGGGCCGCCCGCGGGCTCAGAACCAGACCTGGGTGCCCAGGATCACCTGGTTCACCGGCGCCTTCACGTCGTACTGGATGCGCGTGTAGCCCAGCTGCATCTTGGCCTGCAGGCCCTTCAGGTAATAATTCACGCCGGCGTTGAATTCCCACGCTTCGTCCGAGTTGTCGACCGTTGGATCCAGGTCCCTGGCCAGGTTCGGGTCGAGGTACCCCACGCGGACCGCCGGCTGGAACGCGTCGGTGATCTTGTAGGCAATCTCCCCGTAGAAGCCGTGCGAGTCGACCTCCGAGGCCCCGCCGCCGTCGCGCGCGCGGATGTATTCACCCTGGGCGGTGAACGGGCCCTTCAGGTAGCGGGCGTCCAGCTCCCAGCGGTCCTTGGTGCTGGCGGAGAGGCGATTGCCGATGGAGGCGTACCCGACGGCCCCCAGGGTCAGCCCGTCGATGGGGTAGGCCTCGAGCCGCAGCGCGAGGTCCTTGGAGTCGTCGTTGTCCAGGCCGTTGGCGCCGGCGCCGTTGAACACGCCCGCGGTGTAGCTCCAGTACTTGAACGCCTTCGAGGCGCGGATGCCCAGGTCGCGCTTGTCGCCGTAGGCGCTGGCGACCAGCGCTCGCTCCGGCAGGAGGAGCGCCTCGGACGGGCCGTATCCCTCCAGGCTCACGGGGATGAGGAGCTGCCCGACGCTGACGTCCGCGTACGGCGTCTTCAGGGTGACGAACAGGTCCTGGAAGATGGAGCCGGCGCCGGGGAACTGCTTCACCGTCACGGTCCCGCCACCCGGGCCGGTCACCGGGACCACGGTGTCCACCGGCTCGAAGAGGCGCGAGGGGTCGAAGCCCATCCGGTACCCGATGAGATCGGGGACGATATCGCCTTGCACGTTGATCTCGGCGCGCCGTACCCGGAAGGTATTGGAGATGATGGAGCCGCCGGCGGCGTCCACCTGCTGGTAGACGTACCATCCCTGGAGCAGGACGCCGATCTTGAGGACGCCGTCGGTCCCCACGGAAAGAACCCTGGGCGGCTCCTTGGCCGGGGCATCGGAGCCTGCTCCGGCGGCCGGGCCGGCGGCCAGCGCTCCTCCGGCGCTGGCCACGGCGAAGAGCGCTGCGAGCGCCTTGAACATGGGAAGGTGTCCTTTCCTGGCTGAAGCCATGGGTGGTTCCGTTCCATGGAGAACGATTCCGCGGCGGATGCTCCCACCGGGCTTCCTGGAGTCCAGAAACTGGCGGGACGGAGTGGCGCTCCGCCGGCTCGACTAGAACCGCTCGACCAGCCGGGTGGCGCTTCCCGGACGTCCGGCGTACTGCCGCATGTGCTGCTGGATCCGCGCGGAGCCGGAGATGTATTGGCGCTGGCAGCGGGCGACGGTCTCCAGCGTCGCGTCGGCGAAGTGCAGGCCGTCCGCGCGCAGGCGATCCAGGTGCCCGGTCTCGAACCGCCAGGTCTGGCTGGCGATCTCGATGTTCTTGTGCGCCAGCTCCAGGAACCGCCGCTGGCGCACCGGCAGGGAGCGCAGCGGCACGTCGTCCACCCGCGCGTAGGAGTGGATCTCGAGCGGGGCGTAGACGTCGGCCCAGAGCCAGGCCATCTCGCGCATGGTCGGGCTGGTCGCATCACGCGACACCAGGTGTACGATCCCGTCCGGCGGGACGCCCCCGTAGATCGCCATGAAGCCCGCCTGGAACGCGTCCTGGTGCACGAAGTTGACGGGGACCGGCGGCGCCACCGTGTACCAGACCGGGGCGTACTCCCGGCAGAGCAGGCCCTCGATGGCCCGCCACATCTGGTAGAGGCCGTAGTTCTTGCCGGTGTATTTGCCCGTGCGGCTGTCCCCCACGACGACGGATGGGCGGACGATCAGGAACGGAAGACCGCTCCCGGCGATGTGCCGTTCGGCGATCCGCTTGCTGCGCGTGTAGTCGGTCGGCTCGCCGGCGGGTGCCGGATCGGGGTGGAGGGCCTCCGGGATGCTCGCCGTCCGATAACCCGAGCAATACGCCGTGGACAGGTACAGGAAGCGGCGGACGCTCCAGCGGCGCCCGGAGTCGAGCAGCGCCCGCGTCAGGTCGACGTTGGCGGCCTGCAGCCGCTTCTCGTCGAAGTAGTCCACGCACCCCGCGCAATGAACGATCTCGTCCACCCCTCCAGCCAGGGCCGCCGCGTCCAGCTCGCCGAAGCGATCCAGCGGCGGCAGCTCCACCAGGGATGCCAGCCGCATCAGCTCACCCGCGTCCGGTTCGGGGACGCCGAGATCGAGCAGGGCCGCGCGCACGCGCGCCAGGCAAGCGCCGGCGTCGCTTCCGGCGCGGAGCGGCATCACCAGCCGGCGCCCCCTGGCCAGGAGCGCCGCGGCCACCAGGCCGCCCAGGTATCCGCTGGCGCCGGTGACCAGGGATGACGGGCTCATCCCCGGGGCACCGCCGGCCGGGTCAGGCGGCGGCCTCCGCCACCTCTGTAGCGGTGAACGTGTAGCTTCCCGCGATACACAGCACCTGCGTCCTTCCGCCCAGCTTCTGGGGCAGCGTCAACACGACCCGCTTCTCGGTGGGGTTGAACCCCCAGGTGACGGGTTGCCCGTCGTGAAGCGACTGGCGAATCTCAGCTCCCGACCGGGAGCTCACGTCGGGCTTTCATTGTGTTGGCGCGAGGATCTCGATCTTCGTCTCCTCCGGATCGAAGAGGCGGTGCGGCGCGACGACCGCCTTGCCGGCGAGGCGGAGGCTGTGGTCCTCCCCGAAGACCGCGCCTTCGGAGCGGATGACCGCGTCCACCGGCGCCCAGAGGTCCTCCTCCGCCCCCATGTCGCGCAGGGCCTCGGAGAGCTCGTGGAACTCGATCCGGACCCGGAACTCCACGTTCACCATTCCGGTCCCGTAGTTGATGACGCCGCGGCTCCCCGGCGCCCCGAGCGTGATGGTGAGCGGGCCGGATTCGATCTCCCGCCCCTGCCAGGTGAGCTTGACGCCTTCCTCGACCCGGACGCCGAGCCCGGTCACGTTGAAGGGGAAAATGTGCTGGTCCATGGCGCGTCCCTCACGATCCGACGGGTTTCACCGCGCGGAGGTTGATCCCGGTGACCCCGAACAACCGGGCGATCTCTTCCCTCGACGTGCCGCGCGCACAGTCGTACCTCTGTAGCACTTCAGCCTCCACGAAGCCGATCCGGGTCAGCAATCCTTTGAGCTCTGCCTCCGGCAGAGCGCCCCCCACTCAACCTGTCCAGAGCGCGACGTTACAGCGCATCTCCTCCGCGGTGCTCTCCGTCACGGCGATGTCGCCCAGCAGCAGCCTGCCCCCGGGGCGCAGCACGCGGAAGATCTCGCGGAAGGCGCGCTCCTTGTCGGGGACCATGTTGAGCACCCCGTTCGAGATCACCGCGTCCACTTCTCCGTCGCCCACGGGGATGTGCTCCGCGTCTCCGCTCCTCAGCTCCACGTTCTTCACACCCGCGGTGGCGACCGACGCGCGGCACTGCTCCAGCATCGCCGCCGTGAGGTCGACGCCGATGGCGCGGCCGCCGGGCCCTACCTTCTGCGCCGCCAGCAGCAGGTCCGTCCCCGCTCCGCATCCCACGTCGAGCACCACCTCGCCGGGGCGGAGCGGGTCGATCACGTGTGGATTGGCGGCGCCGGCGAAGGAGCGAAGCGAAGACTCCGGGATCCGGGCGAGGTCGGCGCGGTCATACCCGAGCGCCGTGACCGCGTACTCGGCGCCGCGATGGAAGTGAAACTCCCCGCCCGGCTCCTGGGCGACGCGCCCGTACAGCTTCTGGACCTCGCTTCGGAGCTCGGATGTGTCGGGACCGGAGGACGAGGGGGGTTCCATGGAGTGAAATGTAACCTCCGATCATGGGGAATTCAACGCGCCCCACCAGGGAGATCCGGCTTCTGGTCGCGGGCGCGCTGGATGGCGCGGACGAATTCCTCCAGCGTGCGCACGCGGAGCCAGTCGGCGGCCGGGACCTCGATCCCCAGCGCGTCCTCGACGCGCGCCACGATCTCCGCGACGGAGACGGAGTCGATCCCGAGCTCGGCGATCGAGGTGTCAGGGGCAAGCTCCGGGAGCGGCTTTTCGGTGACCTCCGCCGCCACGGCGCGGAACAGCTGTATCAGGTCGGGCTCGTTCACGATCTCTGCTCCGGCGAGGTGCGGCGGGCCGCGCCGATCCTGCCCAGCGCGTAGAGCGAGCGGCCCACCAGGGCCTTCAGCCGCAGGCGCGCCAGGAAGGCCAGCCTCGACAGGCCGGTGAGCGGCTTCCTCTCGGCCAGGCGGTCCAGGGCTCCCTGCAGGTA
>Ga0134122_10003858_pt1 | contig 11153 bp, 10 predicted proteins | sample KB302_FD_96461 | JGI IMG/M metagenome (GOLD analysis project Ga0134122, IMG submission 96461) | Terrestrial soil microbial communities without Nitrogen fertilizer from Kellogg Biological Station, Michigan, USA - KB3-0-2 | ecosystem: Environmental > Terrestrial > Soil > Unclassified ...
CCATTCGCGCACTACGTGGTTGCCGAGCCGGATCCGGCCGAAGCGGTGCGGTTGCAGGAGCAACTGCCGCGCGAGGGTCGATGGCGGTCGGTGACCGTGTTCGCCGAGGCGATCGCGTCCTCCAGCGAGCCGCGACAGCTGCACATTACCGCCGAACCAGGAATGAGCTCATTGCTGCTGCCCAATGCGGAGGTCACGGGCAAGTACTACCTGGCGCCGAAATTCGCGGTGGTCTGGTCTCGACCATCGACGTGCGGTGCGTGACACCCGACCACGCGGCTTCGCGCTACGGATTCGAGCAGGCCGCGTTCCTGAAGCTCGACACGCAGGGGACCGAGCTCGACATCCTGCAATCCGGCCAGCGGCTGATCACGTCGCTGCTCGGCGTGTACCTCGAGGTGTCGTTTCAGCCGTTCTACTCGGGGCAACCGGTCTTTCACGACGTCGACGCGTACCTGGTGCAGCAGGGATTCACGCTGCGCGCGCTCAACCGGACAATGCTGCGGCGCGCCGGATATCGCGCGACGATCTACTCGAAGCGCGATGTCACGTGGGCGCACTGCCTCTACCTGCGCGAGCCCGCGGCCCTCGCCGGGGATGGTGGTGCGGCGCAGCGACCGCTCGCGAGACTGCTGGGGCTGACGGTCGCGTTTCAGTATTTCGACCTGGCGATGGAGATTGCCGCCATGCTCGGCCGTGACGGGCTCGGCGCCGCCGACGCGCAGCAACTCGTTCGCGAAATCGAGCGGGCCTCGGAGATCTCGCACCGGCATCTGGCGTGGAAGCGCGAGGAGAGCGACGCAGACCCGAAACGTGCCGCCGCGGCGCTGCTTGCCGCGAGCCTTCGCGACAAGAGTCAGATCGACTAGCGATCCGTGAAGATCCTCTTTTTCATGCGCAGTACGGTCTACGTCCGCAACTTCGAGTCGACGTTGCGGATGCGTGCGGATCGCGGACACGACGTCGTCGTGGTTGCGGATCCGCATCGCACCCATCTGATCGACCGCATCAGGCGGGAATCGCGGCGTCTGCGCTACGTGCCCGGGCTGCGAGTCCCGTTCAACCGCTGGTCGTTTCTCGGCGGCGAGATCCGCCGCGCGCTCGATTATCTGCGGTATCTGGAGCCGGAATACGCCAGCGCGACGAAGCTTCGGCAGCGCGCACAGCGCAAGGCTCCCGAAGCTGCTGACGGCGCTGCTGCAGTCGCCGCTCGCGCGATCACCGATCGGGCGTCCGCTGTTGCGCAGGGTATTGCGGCAGTGCGATCGAGCGATACCGCGCGATCCGGCCGTCGACGCCTTCATCCGCCCGCACGACCCCGATCTCGTCCTCGTCACGCCGCTCGTCGAGCCAGGCTCGCCGCAGTCGGACATCGTGCGCAGCGCACGCGCCTTGAAGGTACCGGCGGGCTTGTGCGCGTACAGCTGGGACAACCTGACGAACAAGGGGTTGATTCACGACACGCTCGGTCTGATTACGGTATGGGTTCGCGCGATGGCCGACGAAGCGACAACGCTGCACGATGTGCAGCGGACGGCTGTCCGCATCACGGGCGCGGCGGCGTACGACCATTGGTTTTCGTGGCGCCCGCGCGACAGCCGCGACAGCTTCTGCGCTCGCGTCGGACTGGCCATCCATGCGCCGTACCTCCTGTATCTGTGTTCGTCGAAGTTCATCTCGCACGACGAACTGCCGTTCATCCGCCGCTGGGTCACGGGCATTCGCGATGCCTCGCGGGCGTTGCGCGACGTCAGTGTGCTGGTGCAGCCGACAAAGGCGATGCATCGCTCGTGATGCCGACGTGGCCGGAGCGGCGATACTCGCTGGTGCATCTCGACGTGGACCTGTACAAGCCGACGCTGAACTGCCTCGAGTACTTCGGACCGCGCGTGGCCGACGAGGGCATCATCGTCATGGACGATTTCGAGGCACCGACCTGCCCCGGCATCGCGCTCGCGGTGCGGCAGTATCTCGCCGCACATCCGATATTCCAGGTGTGGACCATGCGCGACGAACAGGCCGGGCTCGTCAAGCGGACGGTCACACGGGACTGACGTCGTGAAGATCCTGTTTCTGATGGACTCGCCCGAGTACCTGCGGTTCTACGACTCGGCTGTCGAGGAGCTCGCGGCTCGCGGGCATGACGTCGCGATTGCCGTCAACAGCCAGCGCGTCAGGAAGCCGGTTGGCCTCGAAGGGCTTCGCGCGTATGCCGATCGTGTGACGGTGCTCGGCGTCGTTCCGGAGCGGACCGGCGTCTGGAGCGACGTCGCCCGCACGGTTCGTGCGACGATGGATTTCGTCCGCTTCCTGCATCCACGGTTCGCAGCGGCGCCGGCGCTGCGCGCGCGGATCAAGCGGAAAGTGCTGCCGCGGCCGTATCACTGGCTGGACGCGATTCCGCGCGTTGACGCGCGCACGGTGGCGCGCGCCGAGCGCGCCCTCATGGCGGCGGAACGCGCGATTCCTGTCTGCGAGCCGATTGCCGACTTCCTGCGCGACCAGTCGCCGGACGTGCTGCTCGTCTCGCCGCTGGTGACGGCGGCATCGGAGCAGGTCGATTGGATCAGAGGGGCGCGTGCCTGCGGCATCCGCACCGCGGTGTGCATCGCCAGCTGGGACAACCTGACGAACAAGGGGCTGCTGCGCGTCGAGCCGGACCGCACCCTCGTGTGGAACGAGGCGCAGCGCCGCGAGGCGCAGGAGTACCACTACATTCCCGCGGAACGGATCGCGGTCACGGGGGCGCAGCTGTTCGATCGATGGTTCGCGAGGACCCCGGCACGCGATCGCACGTCGTTCTGCCAGCGCGCCGGGCTGCGCGACGAGCGGCCGTTCGTGCTGTTTACCGGTTCATCGAGCTTCATCTCGGAATCGAGCGCGGAAGTGGCGTTCGTCCGTCGCTGGGTGGAGGCGCTCCGCCACAGCTCCCACCGGGTGCTGCGGGAGCTGAACGTGCTGATCCGTCCGCATCCCTACAATTTCCACCGCTGGGGTGACGCCCCGTTCGCGGGTGAACCGGACGTCACGGTCTTCCCGCGCCAGTCGTACAACCCGATCGAGGCAGAGAGCCGCGACGATTTCTTCGACTCGCTCTTTCACAGCGCCGCCGTGGTCGGCATCAATACCAGCGCGATGATCGAAGCGGCGATCATCGGCCGTCCCGTGTGTACGCTGCTCGCGCCGGAGTTCGCGGGAACGCAGGAGGGCACCATTCACTTCCACCACCTGCTGCCGCAGAACGGCGGGTTCCTGCGTATTGCCGCCACGCTCGCCGAGCACGTTGCCCAGCTCGCCGAGGTCCTCGAGTGCCCGGAGACAGCGGCCGCGGAGACGGCGCGTTTCGTGGGGTCGTTCATCCGGCCGCTCGGTATCGAGCGCCCCGCGACTCCCATCTTCGCTGATGCCGTGGAAGAGCTCGCGCATTCGCCGGCGCGCGCGCCGGAGCGCCCGGCGGCCTCCAGGTATCTCGTGCGGCCGCTGCTGCTCGCCGCGACGATGCCTGTACTCGCGGTCGACGCGTTCGGCGACAGCGGCGTGGTCACACGCGGCCGCAAGCGCATCCGCGGCTACGTGCTCCGGGCGCGCAAGCGGTTGGCCAAGACGGGCGCGCGGTGGAAGCGCTACTTCGAGGCCGCATAGGGACGGACGTGCGAAAAGTCTGTATTTTCATCGGCTCCCGCGCCAACTACAGCAGCATCAAGTCGGTGATGCGTGCCGTCCGGGCGCATCCCCAGCTGCAGCTGCAGCTCATCGTCGGCGCGTCGGCGCTGCTCGACCGCTTCGGTTCGGTCATCGACGTCATCGAGGAGGACGGGTTCAAGCCCGATGCCCGGGTGACGATGATCGTCGAAGGTGAGACGCCGGCCACCATGGCGAAGTCGACGGGTCTCGGCCTCATCGAGCTGCCGACGCTGTTCGAGATGCTGAAGCCCGACGTCGTGGTCAGCGTCGGCGACCGCTTCGAGACGATGGCGACGGCCATCGCGGCCGCCTACATGAACATTCCCATCGCCCACACGATGGGCGGCGAGATCAGCGGGACCATCGACGAGAGCGTCCGCCATGCGGTCACCAAGCTCGCGCACATCCACTTTCCCGCCAACACCGCGGCTGCCGAACGCATCATCAGAATGGGCGAGGCGCCGGATACGGTGCACGCCGTCGGCTGTCCGCGCATCGATCTCGTCGCCGAGATCGCGCACGGCAGCGCGGATCTCCCGCATGCCGAGTGGCTCGAGCGCGAAGGCGTGGGTGCGCACGTCGACGTCACGCGGCCCTTTCTCCTCGTGAACCAGCATCCCGTCACGACCGAGTACGGCCAGGGCAAGGCCCAGGTGTGGGAAACGCTCATGGCGCTCGACGAGCTGCGCATGCCGACGATCATGCTGTGGCCGAACGTCGACGCCGGCTCCGACGACATCGCCAGCGGCATGCGGACGTTCCGCGAAAAGCTGAAGCCGGAATACATCCGCTTCTACAAGAACTTCCCGATCGACACCTACGTGCGGCTGATGCTCTTGAGCGTCTGCGCCGTGGGCAACTCGAGCGCGCCGATTCGCGAGGGCGCGTTCCTCGGCGTCCCTGCCGTGAACATCGGCACGCGGCAACTCGGGCGCGACCGGGGTCCCAACGTCGTGGACGTGGAGTACGACCGCCACGGCATCGTCGCCGGTATCAAGCGGCAGCTGGCGCACGGGCGCTATCCCTCGGATCCGCTGTACGGCGACGGGCATGCAGGCGGCCGCATCGCGGACCTGCTGGCGCGCGTGCCGCTGCGCGTGCAGAAGCGGCTCGTCTTCGCCCAGCCGGTGTGATGCGGGTGCTCGGCGTCATTCCGGCGCGCGGCGGCTCCAGAGGCATTGCCAACAAGAACCTGGTGGCGCTCTGCGGGCGGCCCCTGCTGGCCTACACGGCTGACGCGGTGAAGGCCAGCACGCGGCTGACGCGGACGATCGTCAGCACGGACGACGAGCGCATCGCCGCCTGCGCGACGTCACTCGGCCTCGAGGTCCCGTTCATGCGTCCGGCGTCACTGGCCGCCGACGCAGCGCCGATGCTGCCGGTCCTGCAGCATGCGCTCGACGCGATGGAGGAGCGTGGCTTTCCCGCGGACATCCTCGTGCTGCTGCAGCCGACGTCGCCGCTGCGGCGAGGCGAGCACATCGACGCGGCGATCGACTGGCTCGAGCGTACCGCAGCCGACTCGGTCGTCTCCGTCACCGAGGTGCCGCACCAGTTCAATCCGGTCTCGGTCATGCGCCTCGAAGATGGTCTTCTGAAACCATTGCTCGACGGTCCGACCGTCACCAGACGGCAGGACAAGCCGCGTCTCTTCGCGCGCAACGGTCCCGCGGTCCTCGCCGTCCGCAGCGCGGTCGTCAAGGGGGGGTCGTTGTACGGCGAGCGATCGTGGCCACTCGGTATGAACGCGGAGGAGTCGGTCGATATCGACGGTCCCGCGGACCTCGAGTACGCCGAATTCCTGCTGACGCGCGCCGGGCGAAAGTGATTCAGCCTCCGATGCAGATTCCGTATCGTCGCTTCGACGAGTATCAGCCGGTGGACGTGACGCGATTGCGTCCGGGCACCTCGTACCAGCAGCTGATCGCGAAGCGGACGCACCCGATCGACGAGCTGGTCCGCATCCACGGCAGGATTCCCGCCGACCTGCTGCGATCGCGCGCCTGCCCGACGTGCGGCAGCGCGGACGCCCGTCCCGAGCTGGACAAGGACCACATGCAGCTGGTGCGCTGCGCGTCCTGCGACCTCGTCTACGTCAGCCCCACGTTCGACGAGGCGCATTACCGCGAGGTATACGCCTCGCAGGAGTATCAGGACATTGTCCGGGAGCTGGGCATCCAGAGTCACGAGTACCGCGTCGAGCGGTTCGGGCGCGAGCGCGTCGCGCTGATGTCGCCGCACCTGCGGACCCCGCGGCCGCGCTATCTCGACGTCGGATGCAGTACGGGCTTCGTTGTCGAAGCGGCGGGCGATGCGGGCTGGGACGCCGTCGGAATTGATTTGAATCCCTCGGCCATCGAGTTCGGCCGGAGCCGGCAGCTCAATCTCTGCACCGCCGCGCTGGAGGACGCCGCGTTCGAGCCGGGGAGCTTCGACGTTGTTTCCCTCTTCGACGTCCTCGAGCATCTCTTCGCCCCGCTGCAGACGCTGCGCGCCGCGGTCTCGCTGCTGCGCCCGGGCGGCATCGTATTCCTCTACGTGCCGAACTACGACTCCGCCTCGCGGCTGTTGATGGGCAAGGACGCCCATTTCATCTGGCCGACGCACCACCTGAACTACTACACGCCGGCGACGATGCGCGACCTCATGGCGCGCGAGGGACTGGACACCGTGTACGTGGCGACGGAAGGGCTCGATATCGTCGATTTCCTGTGGTACCGCCGGGAAGTGCACGGCAAGGCCGATGACGGCGTGGAAGAGATCGCCGATCTGCTGCAGTTCTTCGTCAATGCCGGCGGCTACGGCAAGAACCTGCGCGTGATCGCGCGGCGGGAGTAGCAGTCCTCGTGCAGGTGCTCTTTGCGGCGCTGCATCACGCGCACTTCCGCAACTTCGAGTCCGTCATTCGCGAGCTCGCCGCGCGCGGCCATCGCGTGCACTTGACGGCCGACGAAGAGGAGACGCTCGGGGGACGGCAGCTTGCCGAACGCCTGGCGGCGGAATGTCCGGGCGTGACGTGGGATCTGCTGCCGCGGCTCGAGGACGAGACGTGGTACCCAACCGCGCGCAAGCTTCGCGTCGGGCTCGACTACGTGCGCGCGCTCGAGCCGCCATATACCTCGTCGCCGAAGCTGAGGATGCGCGCGGAGGAACGCACGGCGCGCCTCGTGCGCTGGTCCGCGCGGCTGCCGTGGATTGGACCGGCGGCGACCCGCGTCGCACTCCAAGCGCTCGAGCGCGTGATGCCGCGCAGCGTGCTGTTCGAGCGCTATCTGCGCCGGCAGGCGCCGGACCTCGTCGTGCTCGCCTCGCTGACATTCTCGCGCTCGCAGCAGATGGACCTGCTGAAGGCGTCGCGAGCGCTCCGCATTCCAGTGGTCGCGGCGATCATGAGCTGGGATCACCTGTCGAGCAAGGGCCTGCTGCACGTGTCGCCCGATCGTGTGCTGGTCTGGAACGACGTGCAGCGCCAGGAAGCGATAGAGATGCATCGGCTTCCCGCCGATCGCATCGTCGAAACCGGGGCGCAATGCTACGACGAATGGTTCACGCGCACGCCGCAACGCACGCGCGAGGCGTTTTGCCGAACCGTCGGTCTCGATCCAGGCCGCCCGTTCGTGCTGTGGGTGCACTCGGCGCTGAGTCCGACACCGGATCCGCCCGAACCAGTGCTCGTCCGGCGCTGGATCGACGCGCTGCGGACGAGCGCTGACGAGCGGCTGCGGCACGTGGGCGTGCTGGTGCGTCCTCATCCCGAGCGCATCAAGGAATGGGCGAGCGTCAGCCTCGATCGACTCGAGAACGTCGCGTTCTATGGGCGCAATCCGATCGACCCCGACGCGAAGGACGACTACTTCGACTCGCTGTACTACAGCAGCGCCGTGGTCGGCCTCGTCACCACCGCGTTTCTCGAGGCGGCCATCGTCGGCCGCCCGGTGCTGACGTTCACGCTGCCAGAGTACCGGTCCCACCAGGAGGAGATGCTCCACTTCCGCTACTTGGTGACCGTGGAAGGTGGACTGCTGCACCGTGCGTCGAGCATCGAGGAGCACCTGACGCAGCTGTCGGCGGCGGTCGCGCTGGACGGCCGGCGCGACGACCGCAACACGCGCTTCCTCCGGCGGTTCGTCCGTCCGCTCGGGATGGAGCGGCGCGCGACCCCGGCGTTCGTGGATGCGCTCGAGGCGGCGCACCGCGACGGTCCGTCCGCCGACACGACGCTGCCGCGCGCCGGATGGCTCGCGCCAGTCGTCCATGCCGGCGTGGCGGCGGGCCGTACGCGCCTCGGCCAGTGGCTGCTGAACGAACCGCGCGAGGACGAGTGGGACAGCCAGCGGCGCTGGGAAGAGCAGCATGTCCGCGCGCGCATCCGCGACAAGAGCGAACGCCAGGACGCGAAAGTGCGGCGGAAGCAGCAGCGGCTGCGGCGGGACGCCTGGATGCGGCGTGGCAAAGAGGTCAAGAGCGCGTTGCGGAAGGCCCGTCACCGCACTGCCGTGACGCTCTACCGCGGTCTCTACATGACGGGTCTCTGGCGCGGAGAGCTGCCGGGCAGCACGGGGAAGGACTGACGGCGGTGGCTGCAACGAGCGACGTGCGCGCGATTGTGCTGACGAGCGAGATGCGCCGGCACAACTTCATGGCCAACGCAGTGGCGGCGCGGCTCGACGTTCGCGGCGTGTGGCAGGAAGCGAAATCGTTCAAGCCGCTGACCTACGCGACGACGCCGGAGGACGAGGCGGCGATCCAGCGCCATTTCGATGCGCGCGACCAATCGGAGGAGACGTTCTTCCGCGACCACGATCGGGTCCATGTGCCTGCACGAGGTGTGGCGGCGGGTGGCTGCAATGCGGCGGCGGAGATCGACGCGATGCGCCAGTTAGAGCCCGAGGTCGTGCTTGTCTTCGGCACCGCGATGCTGAAGCAACCGCTGATCGACACCTTTCCCGGCCGCATCATCAACGTCCATCTCGGGCTCTCCCCGTACTACCGCGGTGCAGGCACGAACTTCTGGCCGCTGGTGAACGGCGAACCGGAATACTGCGGCGCCACGATTCATGTTCTCGACATCGGCGTCGACACCGGCCCCATTCTCGCGCACGTCCGTCCCGACATTCGTGCCGGCGACGGCCCGCACGAGATCGGCAACAAGACGATCGTCGCCGCCGCGGAGGCGCTGGCGTCGATCGGTGAGGCGCATGCGCGGTCGCCGCTCAACGGCGTGCCGCAGGCGGGTGGCGGGCGGGTGTACAAGCGCGCGGATTTCAATGCCGGCGCCGTGCGGAGGCTGTACGAGAACTTCGCGACGGGAATGATTGACGCCTACCTCCGCGATCGCGCGCGGCGCGATGCGGGGCTGTCGCTGGTCGCCATGGAGGCAGGTACACGGTAATGGGGAACCGCTGTCTCGCGGTCATGTACCACTACGTACGCGACAGCGATGCGACGCCCTTCCCGGCCATCCGTGCGCTGCCGCCCGCACTGTTCGAACAGCAACTCGACTGGCTGCAGGAGCAATACCACGTCATTTCGCTCGACGAGCTGCTCGCCGCCATCGAGCGCGCCGCGCCGCTGCCGGCCGACGCGGCGATTCTCACGTTTGACGATGGCTTCGTCGACCACTACACGACGGTGTGGCCGATCCTGCGGCGGCGCGGTATCGGCGGCGTCTTCTATCTCGCGCAGCTGCCGTACGGGACGACACCACGCGTGCTCGGCGTCCACAAGGTGCATTTCCTGCTCGCCCGGCTCGGAGCGGAAGGATTCGCCGCCGCGCTCGCGCGCGAATGCCATCCAACGGCCGGGCGCGCCGATGCCGCGGACGGTCGCATCTTTGGCATCGACAGTTGGGAACATGCCGACGAGCGCACCCTCAAGAATCTTCTCAACTATGAGCTGCCGCTCGAGACCGCGGAGCGGGTCCTCGACGCGCTGTTCGACCGCTGGATCGGACCGGAGGAGAGCTTCGCGCGCGAGCTGTACCTGAGCGAATCCATGGTGGCCGAGATGGCGGCAACCGGGATGGCATTCGGCTATCACACGCGCTCGCATCGGATGCTGTCGCGGCTGACCGTCGATCAGCAGCAGTGCGAGCTGCGCGACGGCGTCGGCTGGATCAAGGCGTTGACCGGTCAGTCGCACGTGTCGTTCTGTTATCCCTGGGGCGGCCCGCGAACCTACACGACGGACACGACGACGATCCTGCGGGACTGCGGCTACACGGCGGCCTTCACGAGCGTGCGCCGCCGCGTCGACCTGGACGCCGACCGCCGTTTCGAGCTGCCGCGTGTCGACACGCGCGATCTGCCTCCGTATACGAGCGCGCCGCACGCGTCGCCGGAGCCGTCATGAGCCAAGGGTCTACGGCGCCGGGCTACGAGTCATATCAGCGGGCGCGCGACGCGGTGCTGCGCATCAAGGGCCGCGCGGCGGCCGCTGCGGCGGCAGTCGATGCCACGGCTGCGGCCAGCGGGTACTGGACCGAGGAGCTCGCCAACATCGACTACATGATCGAGGCCTCGCCGCTGATTGTGGCCAAGCTGCGCCAGCACGCGTTCCACATCACCGGCATCCGGCCCTACGACTATCGGGACAAGAACGATGAGCGGCGTCAGCACTTCGCGCGGCGCCTGCACCAGCTGCGCGAGCTGGGTGGCGATGCGCTGCTCGTCCCCGAGTCGCGCGCGATGGGCGGCTTCGGCTACGAGCTCGGCGGCCAGCTGTTCAACGTGGACACGCTGAAGTTCTATGAAGTGCTGATCGGGATGGAACGCGGGGGGGTGCTGCCGGCGATGCGGCAGATCGAACGGCCGATCGTCTGCGAGATTGGCGCCGGATGGGGCGGCTTTGCCTACCAGTTCAAGACGCTCTTCCCGCGCTCGACCTACGTCGTCATCGATTTTCCGGAGTTGTTCCTCTTCTCCGCCACGTATCTCGGCGCGATGTTTCCCGGCTCCAGGATGCTGTTCTGGGGCGAAGGGGAGGACCGTGCGCTGGAAGAATGGCGCGACGCGGACTTCGTGTTCGTGCCCAACACGCTGGCGACGCGTGCCTCGACGCTGCCGCTCGACCTCGCGGTGAACATGGTGTCGTTCCAGGAAATGACGGACGAGCAGGTGCGCGACTACGCGTCGATCGTCGCCGCTGCGGGCTGCCCGCTGCTCTACAGCCTCAATCGCGAGCGCTCGCCGTACAACACCGAGCTCGTCAGCGTCAGCGAGGCACTGGCCGAACGGTACCGGCTCACGGAAGTGCCGGTGCTCGAAACCGAATACACGGCCGCGAACAAGAAGCCGCCCAAGGCGGTTCGCATGGTCGAACGCTCCGACTTCGCCATCCGGCACCTCGTCGGACGCCTCGATGCGCCGGCGCGCTCGCGCGCGGTTACGCGCACGGAGCCGCGGCAGGCCGTCGACGGGCCGCGCGTCGTCCTGGGCATGCCCCTCTACAACAACGCGGCGAACCTCCCG
>Ga0134122_10003859_pt1 | contig 11151 bp, 5 predicted proteins | sample KB302_FD_96461 | JGI IMG/M metagenome (GOLD analysis project Ga0134122, IMG submission 96461) | Terrestrial soil microbial communities without Nitrogen fertilizer from Kellogg Biological Station, Michigan, USA - KB3-0-2 | ecosystem: Environmental > Terrestrial > Soil > Unclassified ...
AGTGTCGACGGCGGGAAAAAAGTTGCGGCCGAGAAAAGGTACCAGCAGGAAAGAGGCGGCCACGAAGGCAAGGCATGCGACCACGAAAATGGCGCGATGCTGCAACACCACTTCGAGCGCGAAGCGATAGCCGAAGCGGATGTTTTCGAAGCGCCGTTCGAAAGCGCGCTGGAACCGCAGCAATGGATTGCGCGAAGGCGCACGTTCAGCCTGCGTCCGGTGCGGTTTGAGCAGGTAGTTGGCCATGGTGGGCACCAGCGTGCGCGACAGGATGAACGACCAGGCCATGGCAAACATCACCGCTTCCGCCATTGGCACAAAGAGAAAGCGGGAAATGCCCTCCAGGAAGAACATCGGCACGAACACGATGCAGATGCATAGCAGGGAAACGAAGGCCGGCGTCACGATCTGCTGGGCACCGTCCATGATGGCGGTCTGGACCTCTTTGCCCTGCTCCAGGTGCCAATTGATATTTTCAATGGTGACCGTTGCATCGTCGACCAGGATGCCGACGGCAAGCGCAAGGCCACCGAGCGTCATGATATTGAGCGTCTCGCCGATCGCGGAAAGCATGATGATCGAGCCGAGCACGGCCAATGGGATCGAGATGGCGATGATTACGGTCGAGCGCCAGCTGCCGAGAAACAACAGGATCATGACGCTGGTGAGCGCAGCGGCAATGACGCCCTCGTGGGCCACCGCGGCGATTGCGCCGCTGACAAACAGCGACTGATCGCCAATCAGAGAAACACGCAAGTTGTCGGGCAGCGTGTCCTTGATCTCGATCAGCTTGTCCTTGATGCCGGCAACGATGGCCAGCGTCGAGGCCGTGCCATTCTTAAGCACCTGCAACAGCACGGACCGGTTGCCGTCGACGTGCACGATGTTGGTTTGCGGCGAATTGCCGTCGCGCACTTGGGCAATGTCGCGCATGTAGACGATCGCACCATTGACCGACTTGATGGGCAGACTGGCAAGGTCTTCCAGTTTGGCGGGCGCATTGTTGAGCTGGATCGAATATTCAAAGGCGCCGATCTTCTGGGTACCAACGGGGAGGATCAGGTTTTGGGCGGCGAGCGCGTTGGCGACGTCCTGTCCGGACAGGCCACGGGCCTGCATTGCCGAGGAGTCGAGATCGATTTGGATTTGCCGGAACTTGCCACCGAACGGGAACGGCATTGCCGCCCCCGGGATGGTGACGAGTGGTGTGCGCACCGAGGTCACGGCAAGGTCGAATAGGTTCTGCTCGGTGAGACCCTCGCCCGACAGCGCCAGCTGCAAGATCGGGACCGTCGAGGCGTAATAGTTCAGGATCAGCGGCGGCGTGGCGCCGGGTGGCATCTGCTTGAGGAGCGTTTGCGAAATTGCGGTGACCTGCGCATTGGCCGTGCGAATGTCGACGCCGGATTGAAAGAAGATCTTGATGATACCGACGCCGTTGTAGGAATTGGCCTCGATATGCTCGATATCGTTGACGGTCGTCGTCAGCGCCCGTTGGAACGGGGTGGAGATGCGCCCGGCCATCTGGTCGGGAGGCAGTCCGGTGTACTGCCAGACCACGCTGATGATGGGAATGCGAATGTCGGGAAAAATGTCCGTCGGCGTGCGCCAGGCGGCGAGCGGGCCGATGATCATCAGCAGCAACGCCAAGACGACAAAGGTATAGGGCCTTGTCAGCGCGATGCGGACGATGGCGACCATGCGGTGGAGCGTTCCCCGTCGCTAAGCCCTCTAGAAGAGGGCCATTCTCGTCGGGCCGCAAGCAGCCGAGGCATACGCCACCTGCAAAGCTGCTACGCATTCTTGCTGCCATCGCCCGAGGCTGAACGTGGGGTCTTGCGGGGCGCGCATGCTGCGGCCCCCGAGCCGGGCTCGGTCGAGCCCACCGCTCATATGAGTAACCTCACCACAGTAACGGAAAAGACCGCGCATCGAGCGGCGGCGAAATGCCCAAAAAATGGGCGCGAGCTCGGCCAAGCCGCGCTGGCGCGACGGTTGCCAGGACGCGCGCGGGATCCCTTTTTCGAAAGGGCGAAACGATCGACAGGCGCGACAGACCCGTGCGTGGAGCTGCCGTGCTATGTCCCAATCCCGGTCGTCGCTTTCGGGTTTGACGGCTTGGGCCGCCCGTTAAACGCGCGAGGCGATGCTGGACCGCCGCGAGGCCGCTGGCGTTCGCGTCCGACGCCAAAAAACCGAGACATTTTGCCGGGCGCGCCCAGCATCCCTGAGGCAGACTTGAGCCGCGTCGAGCCCCTTTCCGCCGACCTGCAGAGGGTGGAAGGCACCGACTCTCAACCGTCACTCGGCATGGTGATACAACCTATGTGTCCGACCTGCCACCCTTCGACCCGGAAACAGAAGAGATCGTCAAGGCGCCAATCGAGCGGCAGACTGAGATCGTGTTGGGTAACCGAAGCTTTGTGTCGAGACCGCAGGCTCGTCGCTGGATAGCGTGCGCAAGTGAAACGTCTCCTGCACCTCGGTTGAGAAATTTTGCGGCGGTGAACGCGATCGACGCGCGCTTTTTTCCACTCAATCCGCCGGCCCGCATTTTTAGCTGCGTGCCAGCCTGGCCAGGTCCCCGTGTGATCGAGATTGACGGCATCACCGCGGTCGAGCGCGCATGGGCGATCACTGTCAGGTTGCGAGCAACGCTGGCCGGCTCCTGCGGCAGATCCTTGTGTTATCATGCGCCCCAAACCGACGGAGGCTCCCCGTGCTCACGGTCACGCGCGATATGATCCTGCCCACCACCATTACCGGCTCCTATCCGCGACCGCTTTGGTTTGACCGGAGTTTGGCCGGTCGATCGTTCAAGTCCGCGCTCGGCGATTCCTTGTTCCGCGAACAGTATCTAGACGCCGTTGCCAGCATCATCGCCGAGCAGGAGGCCGCGGGTCTCGATATCGTGACCGATGGTGACAGTCGCTTCGATCTGACCGTGGGCGGCAAGTCCTGGTTCTTTTATCCAATCGAGCGTCTCGGCGGGGTCTGCGGCCACCGCGATACCTCGCGCGGCTGGATGTCCCGCCATGGGCTGCGACCCGGCAAGATATTGTGGGAGGTGCAGGAGGCCTACCAGCCCGGTGTCGTGCGGGAGAAACTCACGCGCGGCCCCCTTGAATACGCCGCGCTGTGGCAAGTCGCGCAGCGCACGACAGATCGGCCGGTGAAATTCGGTGCCATCTGCGCCCCAGCCCTCGCCTCGATGCTATGGAACGAGTTCTATGACGACGACAAGGCGATGATCCTTGATCTGTGCGACATCATGAACGCGGAGCTCCGCGAGATGGCGGCAGCCGGCTGCCCATTGATCCAGGTGGAGGAGCCGCCGCATCACATGCGCGCCCAGCAACCAGACTGCACGCAGGCCGATCTTGAGTTCCTGACGGCGGCCTTCAATCGCCAGCTCACCGGCGTGACCGCTGAGATTTGGGTGCACACCTGCTGGGGCAATCCCAATCAGCAACGCGTGCATTGGAAGGTGCCGAGCTACGAACGTGCGCTGCCGCATCTGCTTGAACTCAATTGTGACGTGCTGACCCTTGAATGCGCGAGCTCAGACGGGCAGGACCTGCATCTGTTCAAGCACATCAAGACCGACAAGAAGATCGGCATCGGCGTGGTCAACCACTGCAACACCGTGGTTGAACCGGCCGAGCACGTCGCGGCACTAATCCGCAAGGCACTGGAATATATTCCCAAGGAGCAGCTGGTCATCAGCACCGATTGTGGCTTTGGTCGCGAGGGCCTGTCGCGCCGGATCGCGTTCTACAAGTGCGTCGCCCTGGTCGAGGGCACCAATATCGTGCGCCGGGAGCTTGGCCTGCCGGAGGCCACCGTGCGGGCAGCCGATCCGAAGCTATGGTTCGCGGGGCGTGACAGCGTCCGTTGACGTCGGCAGCATCACGGCTGGACGCCGGATCGCATTTCGAGCCGGTCGGCCTATAGCCAGGCGACGCGGCTTGATCACCGCGCAGTTTGTCCGCCTGCCCTTCATTCTATAGCCCAAGTTTGCTTGGGCTCCGGTTCATCGCGCGCGCCGCTTGGCGTGGGGCTTTCGCCATGACGTTGATGCGCGGCGCGTTAGCGGCGACTGCGACTTGGCAGCTGTGCCACCGCGCCCTAAATTGCAGGCAAACCTAGGTCGCCCGACTTTGTAGTGACGCGTGAATCAAACCGACATCGAAGACCTTCAGCGTTACGCCAGAGCGCTTGAGAAGGAGGTTGCGCGGCTGCACGTGGCCGCCTTTGGCGAGCGACACCCCAGTTTGGGGACCACGCGCGAAGATCGCTACCGGACCCTCTTCGACTCGATCGATGAGGGTTTTTGCATCATCGAGTTCCTGGACGGGCCGCACGGTCCGCTCAGCGACTACATTCATATCGAGGCCAATGCGGCCTACGCGCGTCACACGGGCATTGCCAACGTCGTCGGGCAAAAGGTGCGCGACATGGTCCCGGATGAGGCGGAGGGGTGGGTTGAGCTCTACAGCGGCGTGTTGCGGACCGGGAAACCTATTCGCTTCGCACGCGCCTTGGTCGCCACGGGACGCCAGCTTGAAGTTGCGGCGTTTCGCATGGAGCCTGCCAGCCAGCGGCAAGCGGCCGTGCTGTTCCAGGACATCACGGCGCGCAAGCGGGCAGAAGAGGCGCTGCAGCAATTGAACGAGACGCTCGAGGCGCGTGTCGCCGACGCATTGGCCGAGCGCAAGGTACTGGCAGACATCGTTGAAGGCACGAATGCCTTCGTCCAGGTCGCCGACAAAGACTTTCGCTGGATCGCCATCAATGGCGCCGCAGCGCGGGAGTTTCAGCGGATATTTGGCATCTTGCCCAGGGTCGGCGACAACATGCTGGAGCTGCTGCAGCAAATGCCGCAGCAGCAGGCGGCGGTCCGCGCCGTTTGGCAGCGCGCGCTGGCGGGCGAGGAATTCGTGGAGATCGGCGTGTTCGGCGATCGAGGCCGCGATCGCCGGCACTACGAGATGCGCTTCAACACGCTGCGCGATGCCACGGGGCACCAAATCGGTGCCTATCAATTTGTCTACGACGTCACGGACCGGCTGGCCGAGCAGGAGCAGTTGCGGGTGACGGAGGAGGCGCTCAGACAAGCTCAGAAGATGGAGGCGGTCGGACAATTGACCGGGGGCATTGCCCACGATTTCAACAATATGCTGGCCGTTATCATGAGCAGCTTGCGGCTCGCGCAGCGGCGCTTGCAGCGCGGCGACCTTAATATTCAAGGCTATATCAGCGGTGCGCTTGGAGGCGCCGAACGTGCGGCGAACCTGGTGGCGCGTCTGCTCGCCTTCTCACGCCAGCAACCGCTGTCGCCGCAACGGACGGACGCCAACCGGTTGCTCAGCGGCATGGAGGAGGTGCTGCGGCGCACGATACCCGAAAGCATCCGCATGGAGTTCGTGCGGGCCGGGGGCCTTTGGAGCATCCATGCCGACCCCAATGGTTTGGAGAGCGCAATCGTCAATTTGGCGGTGAACGCCCGCGACGCCATGCCGGACGGCGGCAAGCTGACCATTGAGACCGCCAATGCGTACTTGGATGATCTCTGCGCGGCCGCCCATGCCGAGGTCGCGGCGGGTCAGTATGTGCTGATCGCCGTCACCGATACGGGACAGGGCATGACGCCCGAGGTCAGAGCGCGGGCGTTCGAACCTTTTTTCACGACCAAGACTGCAGCAGCGGGCACCGGGCTCGGACTTAGCCAGGTCTATGGCTTCATGAAGCAATCGGGGGGGCACGTCAAAATCTACAGCGAGCTCGGCGTCGGCACGACGGTCAAACTTTATATTCCACGCCTGCTCGAGCAGGGTGCCGTGAGCCCGAGCCAACCCGTCACCACCGGGGCGCCGCCATCGGGCAGAGGCCAGCTGGTCTTGGTGGTGGAGGACGACGACGACGTGCGCCGGCTGACGGTCGATATTCTGAGCGAGCTGGGTTATTCGATCCTCTCGGCCAACGGCTCGGTGCAAGCCTTGAGCTTGCTGGAAAAGCATCCCAACGTCGTCTTGCTCATGACGGATGTCGTCATGCCCGGCATGAATGGCCGCAGGCTGGCCGAGGAGGCTCTACGCCGGCGACCAGATCTGAAAGTGCTGTTCACCACCGGGTATACGCGCAACGCCATCGTTCACAATGGGACCTTGGAGGATGGCGTGGAGCTGATCGCGAAGCCCTTCACCATGGATGGGCTCGCGGCAAAAATCGCCTGGATTCTGGGCGGCAAGCCCGGCGACTGACCGGATCGCTGCGAGCCACCGCCAGCCGGCCCGGTGGCGTGTTTCTCCGGCATCGGCCAAAGGCGTTTTGGCGCGTCGATCTTTTTCGGATGATCGGCCTTGACTTAGCTGGCTCCAGGTTCGGTCCGAAACGTAAGATCCGGGTTCGGCCAAGCTCGGTGTTGCAATGTTCCCGGCTCCCTGATTGACTCTACCGCTACCGGCAGCCGTGCCAAGGGCTGCGCCTGCGCCCTGACGGGCAGCTGTCAACGGTTGCCACGGGAGAGACACGTGAAAGTAGATGGAGCCTGCCACTGCGGCCGCATTCGTTTCGAGGCAGAAGTCGATCCCGCCACCGTGGTGATTTGTCACTGCACGGACTGTCAGACGCTTTCTGGGTCCGCTTTCCGCACCGTCGTGCCAACGGTGAGCGGCAGCTTTCGGCTCCTGACCGGCGCACCGACGGTCTACGTCAAGACCGCAGACAGTGGCAACAAGCGGGAGCAGACATTTTGTGCAGAGTGCGGCACACCAATCTACTCAGCGCCGGTCGGCGAAGACAAAAATGTCGTGAGCTTGCGCGTTGGCAGCATCCGCCAGCGCGATCAGATGATCCCCAACGACCAATTCTGGTTTCGCTCCGCGCGCGCCTGGCTTGGCATTTTGCCGTCGCTGAAAAAGCGCGAGACGCAGCCCGTATTCGACCGGGGCGGTGGGGCTGGTCGCTAGCTGCCCCGCGGCTCGCACTGCCACGCGGCTGAGACCCTTCGCCCTTGAGGCTACTCTGCGTGCATGCCCGTGCGCACGATCGAGGCGATCTCCGATGACGCCTTCATAAAGGGTGAGAGCATGCGATGCCCAAGGGTCTTGGCAATCAGGGTATCGTTGAGCGCCAGGTAGTCGATCCCCGTCGCCAGAAAGCATTCAACGGCATCGCGCGGGGTCTCGACAATGGGTTCGCCCTTGACGTTGAACGACGTGTTCAGCAGCACGGGCACGCCGGTGATGGCGGCGAACTCGCGCAGCAACCGGTGTAGCCGCGGGTTCTGGTTCTCCCGCACCGTCTGCAGGCGCGCCGTGCCATCGACGTGGACCACGGCCGGGATTTTGTGCGTCCATTCGGGGCGAACGCGCTGGGCGAGCAGCATAAAAGGTGATTCCGCATCGCCTTCGAACACCTCGTTGACCCGTTCCGCCAATACCACGGGTGCAAACGGGCGAAAGGCCTGCCGATGCTTGACGCGCTTGTTGAGTTTGTCCTTCATCTCGGGCTTCCGTGGGTCCGCGAGGATGCTGCGGTTGCCGAGCGCACGCGGGCCAAACTCCGACCGACCTTGAAACCAGCCAAACACGTTGCCCTCGGCGAGCAGCCGCGCCGTATCGGCGCAAATGTCGCTGCTGGTCGTTCGCGTGGTCTCGAGCCGAACGAGCCAGGTGTTCAGCGCCTCCCTCACCGCCCGTTCCGGGTACTCGATACCCAAGTAGGCATGCTCCATGACGAAGGACCGCGGCTGCTTCTGGATCGCCAGGTGACCATAGTAGGCGCAGCCAATGGCGATGCCATCGTCGCCGGCGGCGGGCTGAACCCAGACGTGCTCGAAGCCGGCTTCGCGCAGGATGCGGCCATTGGCGACGCAGTTGAGCCCGACACCGCCGGCGATGCAGAGGTTTCTGGCGCCGGTCGTCTGGCGTAACCAGATGGCGCGATCGAGTAGCACGGTTTCGGCGTCATTCTGCACGCGCCAGGCCAGATCCTCCCAGTGGCGCATGAACGGGCTGCGTTCCCAGTCGCGGTGGACCTCCGGGAACCAGGGCTTGTCGAATTCTGCCGTCCACTGCGGGACCTCCAGCGCGCCGGCCTCGAGCTTTATCAGCGACTTTGCTGGGTCGGGCCGACCATAGGGCGCCAGGCCCATCACCTCGCCGCACTTGTTCCAGTCCCCGAAGATGTAGCTGGAGACCCGGCTGTACAGGGCTCCGAGCCCGGGCATGAAGTAGAATTCGTCGCTGAGAAAGCCGCGCACCGGGTCGAGCCATACCTTTCGCAGCGGCGTGAGGTCGGAACCCTTGAATCGATAGTAGCTCTCCGACTCACGCGCCAGCGGATTTTCGGCGCCGGTGAGTTGGCCCTCTTCGTGGATGTCGGAGGCATAGTTACCCACGCCGTCCACAATCATGATGACGCCCTCATCGAATGGACAGGCGGCAAATGCGCTGTAGGCGTGGGCGAGATGATGCGAGACGGTGATCACCTTGTTGGAATGGGCGCGAAAAAGAGGGCTTTTGAGCGCCTGCGCCCGTTCCTGCGCATCCATGAATTCGGGGATGTCCTCATAGAGCAGGCGCGTCTCCAAGTCGTCGAGGGGCAGCACGTAACAATTGCGCACGACGAGGTCGACGTCGTCGAGCGTTATGCCTTCGGCGCTCAAGCAGTAGTCGATCACCTCCTGAAAAAATCCTGTGTCGTGCTTCTCGCGCGTCAGGCGCTCCTTGCTGATGGCGTAGGCGATGTCGCCATTGCGAAGCAGGCAGGCGCTGACGTCATGATCGTAGGCGTTGATGCCAAGCACGTAGGTGTTCGTTGACATCCGACGCGGCGGCGTCGCTGTTGCTGGCATGGCTCGCATTCATCCGGCCTTCATCTCGGGGCGGCAATACTAAGATCGCTTCGCTCGGAAAAGATGACTTTGTCTGGCGAAGATAACAACGCCCCGTGGTGGTGGTGTTGGCTCGGGGAACCCAACCCGGCCCCGTGCGTTCCAGCAGCAGGTTGCGGCAAAATAAGAGTCGACATAGTTTAACTGGATTGACTGTTTCTATGTGGCCTGGAGAGCCCAGATCCTCGCAACCTCAGGCCACCCAACAAGAAGCGTGCGGACACGGGCAAGAGTGCGACCGTGCCGCCACAGTGCCCTTGGAGGTGCAGTGTGAAGCAGCGTAGCGTGGTGCGGTGCGAAGGCCGATTGCCACACGTGGTCGAGGCGGCATTGGGCATCGGCCGTACCGTCAAACGAGGTTTTATCCGCAGCGCCGCCGTGGCCGCCATGCTGGCCATGTATGCGGCGGCATCGGTAGGGTCCATGGCCACGAGCACGCTTGGGGTCGCCGGCCTTTCGGGTCTGGCCCTCACGGCGACCGCGACGCCTGCGAGCGCCAGGCGACGCTGGCGCAGGGGAGGCTACTGGCGCGGCGGCTCCTATCGGCGTCACCGCCGCTATTATGGTCGCGGTGGGTATTACTACGGGGGGGTGGGCTGGCCCTACAGGCGCCGGCGGCGCCGCGGCTTCAGCCTCCACTTGCATTTCTGAGGCAAGCAAGCGCTCCGACCGCCCACCAGGGTGACCCTTTCGAACCGGACGGCGTGGCCCCGCCCGGTTCGTGTTCGCGCGCGGCCGATCGAGCCGTGTTGGCAGACCAGGTCAGGGCTAGACTTGGGACCGGGTCCTCCGGACTGGGGCCAGACCCAGGACTTGGGGGGCCAGACTTGGGGGGCCAGATTTGGGTCAAACAGACGTGGGCCGGATAGACGTGGGCCCGCAGTTGGGGCGACACTTTTGAGGTCCCGCCGGGGGTTCCTCGACATCGGCTGTTGATGCGCGGCGCTCTGGTTCGGTGGCCCCCGCACATTGGCTGCGTTTGGCTGGTGGCGCAGCGAACAATCGGCGGCGCGGCAAGACGCGCATCTTTCTTTCTTGGCGCCAATTCGCCCCGACCTCCCCCTGTGCTCCATTGGGCTGCGGAGCGGAGGGCTTCCAGGGCTACCCTCGACGCGGGCTTGATTTCGCGCAATCCTGTCGAAGACCCCAACAGGAGACCCCCATGCCCATGTCGCGTTGGAACGCTCTTGCCCTCGCCGGGCTGCTGGCGGTGGCGCTTGCTGGCGCGCCAGCCTCCGCCCAGAAAGCTGGCGGCACGCTGGTGCAGATCACGCAGCCTGAGCCTCCCAACCTCGCTCCCTACATTTCGACCTCCGCGCCGATCGGGCAGGTGACGGCCAAAGTCTACGATGGGCTCCTGGAGTACGGCTTTGACCTCAAGCCCAAACCCGGCCTGGCGGAAAGTTGGGAGGTTGCAGCGGACGGCAAAACGGTCACCTTCAAGCTGCGCAAGGACGTGAAGTTTCACGACGGCAAGCCCTTCACTTCCGCCGACGTGCAATTCACGGTTATGGACGTCTTGAAGAAAGTGCACCCGCGCGGGATCAGCACCTTTCGCGACGTGACGGCCGTCGAAACCCCCGACGAATATACCGTGGTATTCAAACTCAACAACGCCGCCCCCTATATGCTGGCGGCACTGTCGGGCTACGAGAGCCCGATGTTGCCCAAGCACGTCTTCAGCCAGGGTGACATCAAGAGCCACGCCAACGCCAACTCCCCGATCGGTACCGGTCCCTTCAAATTCGTCGAATGGCGCCGGGGTGAACTCGTGCGCCTTGACAAGAACCCTGACTACTGGCGCAAGGGTCTGCCCTATCTCGATCGCATCGTCGTCCGCTTCATCAACGATGAGTCGACGCGCACGGCGGCGTTGGAGAAGGGCGAGGCTCACGTTGCGGGATTCGGAGCGGTGCCCTACAGCGATGCCAAGAAGTTGGCGCAGCTACCCTCGATCGAGGTCACGACCAAGGGCTACGAGATGATCAGCCCCGTGGTCGAGCTGCTGATCAACACCAAAAAACCTGGCCTGGACAATCAGAAGGTTCGCCAGGCCATTGCCTATGCCATCGACCGGCAGTTCGTGATCGACAATATCTGGTTCGGCTACGGCAGAGCGGCAACAGGTCCGATCAGCTCGAACTTTGCTCCCTCGGGCATCTATACGGCCGATGTCACCAAGTACCAGACACCGGACGGCATCGAGAAGGCCAACAAGCTCCTCGACGAGGCCGGTTTTCCGCGCAAGGAGG
>Ga0134122_10003860_pt1 | contig 11150 bp, 8 predicted proteins | sample KB302_FD_96461 | JGI IMG/M metagenome (GOLD analysis project Ga0134122, IMG submission 96461) | Terrestrial soil microbial communities without Nitrogen fertilizer from Kellogg Biological Station, Michigan, USA - KB3-0-2 | ecosystem: Environmental > Terrestrial > Soil > Unclassified ...
CGTATACCAGCCGTAATGTGGATATTCAAAGTGTAATCGCTGCATGTAATCGTCGCGGTAGGTTTTCGCGAGAATACTGGCTGCTGCAATCGAAGCATAAATTCCATCCCCCTTTATAACACACTGGTGTGGAATTTTTCGATACTTATAAAACATGTGCCCGTCAATCAACAAAAATTCAGGCTTCGTTTTTAATTTTTTGATGGCCCCGTGCATGGCTTTGAAAGAAGCCTTCAGGATATTGATTTCATCAATTTCTTCATTGCTCACCTGTTCCACTGCATAATCCTGTGCATGGGTTTCTATAAATGTCCTGAGTTCAACCCTGATCTCTGCTGCAACCTGTTTGGAATCGTTGAGCAGGGGGTGATAAAAATCCCGGGGCAATATAACTGCCGCAGCAAAAACAGGACCCGCAAAACAGCCCCTTCCTGCTTCATCACAACCTGCTTCCAGTAAATCGGAATGATGATATGCTTTGAGCAACGAAAATTCTTTGGTCAAAAATAAACCAATGGAGCATTTAACCCGCAACCGGGGGTAAATAGTTATCTACAGCGGGTGGGGATGAATTATTTTTGTGGCATGGTAATCTGGAAAACTAAGTCTTCCAACCGCGCCGTAGCCTATTGGGTTCTTGCTGGAACCGGGATGCTATTTATCCAGGTACTCCTGGGCGGAATTACCCGCCTGACCGGATCAGGCCTTTCCATCACGGAATGGAATGTGATCACCGGCGTGCTCCCACCGCTGAATGCCATGCAATGGATGGAAGAATTTGAAAAGTACAAGCAAACACCACAGTTTCATCTCCTCAATGCAGATTTTACTTTACCGGATTTTAAATTTATTTTTTTCTGGGAATGGTTTCACCGCCTGTGGGCCAGACTGGTAGGTGTTGTTTTCCTTGTGGGTTTTGTCCTGCTGATTTATAAAAGAAAACTGAAGAGTGAAATGATCATGCCCCTCCTCATTTTATTTTTTCTCGGATTGCTCCAGGCAGTGATCGGCTGGATAATGGTAGCCAGCGGCCTTACAGGTGATGCATTATATGTTAAACCTACCCGGCTGGCTCTGCATTTTATTTTTGCGATCGGTCTTATTTCCTATGCTTTCTGGTTTTCCCTGAAACTGTTATTCCCGGTAACACGTATCCGGAATGCCCGCGGAATCAGGGCATTTTCCATTGGTCTGCTGGTACTGGTTTTTATCCAGTTATTATTCGGAGCCCTGATGGCCGGCAATAAAGCCGCCGCTGTTGCACCTAACTGGCCGATGATAAATGGGGACTGGATTCCGGATGGACTATTCAAAGAATCCCCTTTTATGCTCAACTTTATCGGTAATAAGATAATGATCCATTTCATTCACCGGAATCTTGCCTATCTGATCCTGATTGGTATTTGTGCATGGACCCTAAGATTATTCAGGTCGGGGATTATCCGTAGTCAGCGAATGCGTTTGTTATATCCGCTGGGCCTGGTTTTGTTGCAGATCCTGTTGGGTATACTGGCATTGCTCCTGGCGCCTGGAATCGTTGCCAACCGGTGGGGAGCCTTTCACTGGATCGCCCTGCTGCATCAGCTGAATGGCATGCTGCTGCTTTTTAGCCTGATATACGCCATCTATGTGTTAAGACCTTCTATGAAGTAATTTTATGCTGGTCTTTCCGTTTTAATGAAACAAAGTAGACGGGCCCGTTTTGAACTAAATTCTTATAGATCCTGCCGGCATGATGTTTTATCTGAAATCAGTTTATTTTTCTTTTCCAGTTCAACTGGTATTGCTTTATCTGAAAAAATACCAGTTGCTCCTTTTATTCTGGGTAATACTTTTTTCAACTATTCATGGTGGATTTATGCATTCTGTGGGCGCCGATGCCTTATTTCTTGCCCCGGAATACCTGGACAATGTAAACGCCCTGAGCGGCGCGATGGTGGGTGCCTCAGCCGGCGCTTTTATTATGTGCTGGAATGTAACCACTTTCATTCTCTTCAGCCGCCATTTCCGGTTTCTTGCAACAACTACTCGACCATTCCTGAAATACTGTACAAATAATTTTATACTTCCCGGCACTCTGCTGATTTATTATTTTATAAAAGCCATTGATTTCGACAGCACAAAGGAATTGATGACCAATACAGAAATAGCCTGGCTGATCGCAGGATTTCTTACCGGATTTTTCCTGGTAATCGGTATGTCTCTTTTGTATTTTTTTGGCGCCGACCGTACCATCATACGTCAGATGACACCCCTGATCGCAAATCCTAAATTGTTTAAGTCGGAATTCAAGTCAAGGGATGTGCAACGGAATACCAGCCGGCTGATCCGGGTGAACTGGTATATGAATGGACCGTTCTCGGTAAAGCAGGTTCGCGATGTTTCTCATTACAGTAAGGAGTTTATAGAAAGAATATTCAGCCGGCATCATTTCGCTGCCATACTTTCTATTTTCATAGCATTCTTATTCCTGGTTGTGGTTGGATTTTTTATGGATGAACCTGCTTTTCAATTGCCTGCTGCGGTCAGTATCTTCCTTTTTTTTTCCATCCTGCTGGCCGTGTCCGGCGCTTTTTCCTATTTCCTTGAAAGCTGGAGTCTTCCTTTTCTAATCGTTTTATTTTTCATTCTTAATGTTCTTTACCGCTACGAAATCATTGACCCTACAAATAAAGCATACGGGCTGAATTATACTAACCGTGCAGAACGTCCGGTTTATGACCGGGACCATCTGCTCGCCATGTGTTCGAACGACAAGGTTGAAGCTGATAAGGCTAAGATGTTGCAGATCCTGGAAAACTGGAAGAAAAAACAAACCGAAGAAAAACCATTGCTGCTGATCATCAATACCAGCGGAGGTGGCAGTCGCAGTGCTGCATTTACCATGAATGTCCTGCAGAAACTGGATCAGCAGAACGGCGGCCATCTCATGGATAAAACTTTTATGATCACCGGCGCCTCCGGAGGCATGTTTGGAGCTGCTTATTTCCGCGAACTATGCAGATTGAAAAAATATAAGGATTCAACTATTAACCCGGATGCCCGGAAATATTCCGATGCGATTTCTGTTGACCTGCTCAACCCGCTTTTTTCTTCATTTGTGGCACGCGATCTTTTTTCCCCGGCGCAGAAATTTAAAGTGGGGGATTATGAATATATCAAGGACCGCGGTTATGCTTTCGAACAGAAACTGAATCGCAATACTGAGGGTGTATTAGACAGGCAGCTGCGGGACCTGGCTCCCGATGAAGCAGCGGCACGGATACCGCTTATGCTATTCAGTTCTGTCATTACCCGCGACAGCCGCACCATGTTGATCAGCACGCAGCCGATCAGCTTTCTGATGCGACCCGTGTTTGACAGCAGCCGGATCAAGACCATCGATCCCGATGCACTTGACTTCGGCAGTTTTTTTTCTAAACAGGATCCGATGAATGTCCGTATGCTAACGGCCCTTCGTATGAATGCGACTTTTCCCTATGTTCTGCCGAATGTATGGCTGCCTTCCGAACCGGTGATTGACGTGATGGATGCCGGCTTCCGGGATAATTTCGGAGAACAGGTGGGTATACGTTTCGTGCATGTTTTCCGCGACTGGATTCTTCAGAATACAAGGGGTGTATTGCTCATCCAGATCCGCGACCGGAAAACAGGGGGATGGGAATTTCCATTTGAATCGACCGACATCACGGAAATTATTACCAAGCCGCTGTTGTTGCTTCAATACAACTGGTACAAAATGCAGGAATATAATCAGAATGATCTCCTGAGTGTAATTGAAGGCTATATGGGAAATAATTTTTATAAAATGACTTTCCAGTATGAGCCTAAAGTAGTCAATGAAGGTGCCGCATTAAATTTCCATCTGAGCCGTAAGGAAAAGCTGGATTTGGCCAATGCCGTAAATAGTCCGTTAAACGAGCAGATTTACAAGAGTGTGAATGAACTTTTGAATCCCTGATCAAGCCTAAAGCTTAAAGCCTAAAGCTTAAAGCATTGAGCGTAATGTTTAAAGTCTCAAACATTTTGATACAAAGACTCGTAAAAGTGCCGAATAAATCCGTTTCAAATTAACTTTTCTAAAAATTATCCAATTATTTAATTGGCTTTAGGCTTTAAGCTTTGAGCCTTTTGGGCTTTAAGCTTTAAGCTTTCGGCTTAACCAAGGCTTTAGGCTTTAAGCTTTGAGCTTTGGGCCTTCTGGGCTTTAAGCTTTAAGCCTTCAGCTTAAAAAGGTTGTATCAGTTTGAAACAATTCCTCAAAACCCGGATCCTGAATTCACTACTGGTTTCAGCAGGTTCTCCGTCAATATGCAATGGGGCAAGGGAAGGATTTCGAATGCTGATTTTATCCGATTGCACATAAATGATATTTGGATCATCCTTAAAATCCATCACTTCCCGGAGCTTGTTGTTGCCGGCTACCTGAAGCAGGACGTAGACCGGCAGCAGGGCCTTATTCATTTTTTTTACAATCACGATATCGAGCAGGCCATCAGACAAGCTGGCTCTTGGAGCGATGGTAACATTGTTCCCAAACTGGTTGCTGTTGGCGATACTGATAAAATAAGCATCAGTCTTAATAACCCTGTCATCCAGGTTTATTTCGAAGGGATAAGGTTTGGACCGGAAAAAACGGATGGTCGAAATCCTCAGATACATCTGCAGTCCCCTAGTTTTCTTTTTTGCAAACTGGTGAGCTACTTCAGCATCGAATCCAATGCCACAGAGCGCGCAGGAAAATTTTTCATTGATATAAAAAGCATCAGTGGGAGAGGCCGTTCCCCCAAAAATGATTTCCAGTGCGCGATCCGGTTGTGTGGGGATCTTTGCTGCCAGGGCCAGACTATTGCCTGATCCGATGGGAATAATGCCGAAATTTACCTGTTCGCCGTGAAGGGCATTCACTACCGCGTTTACAGTGCCATCACCGCCGCATATCACAACATCCGTGATGCGATCTCTCCTGATTATCTGTTGAAGATTATCATAACTGCCGTCTGCTTTCGAAGGGAGGATTTCAAAATCTATTCCTGCAGCGCGGGTTTTGCGAATAATCAAATCTTTTACCGGTTCCTTCTTACGTGTACCTGAAACCGGATTTAGCAGGTAAATGATTTTACGGCTCATGCACGCAAGTTCAGATAAAAGGGGAATTTCAGAAAAGAAATCAGGCTTCTTTCTTTAACCATTGGGTATAGTTTCCGAACTTGGAGTCCCCAACCGATAGTAAAATTTTCAACATGGCGCTTGCACCAAAACAACGTTTTCTGGCCCTGGATGTATTCAGAGGTATGACGATCTGTTTTATGATCATTGTAAATACATCCGGAAGCAAATTCACTTATTCTCCTCTCGAGCATGCCCATTGGCATGGATTCACACCAACTGACCTGGTGTTCCCGTCTTTTATGTTTGCAGTCGGTAACGCAATGAGTTTTGCCATGAATAAGTGGACCGTGCTGACTCAGGCGGAAGTACTGGGAAAAATTTTCAAAAGAACATTTATCATTTTTCTCTGCGGGTTTCTCTTGTACTGGTTTCCGTTTTTTACTACTGACCAGGCACATCACCTGACAGTTTCCCCGTTTTCACATACCCGTGTATTGGGTGTATTACAAAGAATAGCGCTGGCTTATTGTATAGCATCTCTCCTGATTTATTATTTCAAACCCGGAACGGTTATCAGCATCTCCATTTCCATTCTGTTATTGTATTGGGTCCTCATGCGCATCGGTGGAGATGCACCCGACCCACTGGCATTGACCGGAAACCTCGGATATAAAATTGATTTGTGGCTGATGGGTCCCAATCATCTGTATCATGGAGAAGGTGTGCCTTTTGATCCTGAAGGATGGCTTTCCACGCTACCTTCCGTGGTGAATGTAACCTTCGGTTATATGATCGGGAAGTTTATTCAGGAGAAGGGAAAGACCTTTGAAGGACTTAGCAAATTGCTGCTGATCGGCTGCGCACTGGTCGTAATTGGTTATTTCTGGGATCTTTCCTTTCCTATTAACAAAAAATTATGGACCAGTTCTTTTGTGGTATATACCGTTGGAATTGATTGTATAATCATCGCTGCGATCATATATGTAGTGGATTTCCTGGGCCGCACTGAATGGACTAAATTTTTTACCGTATTCGGCAAAAACCCCCTTTTTATTTACCTCGTATCGGAGGTGGGCGCAACTATACTGTATAGTGTTCATCCGGAGCCTGGTGTAAACCTTGTTTCATGGCTTTATGATCACATTTACCGGCATGCCGGCCTTTATTTCGGCTCCCTTCTGTTTGCCGTTTCGTGGATGTTATTCTGCTGGCTTGTCGGTCTTTACCTTGATAAGAAGAAGATTTATGTGCGGGTGTAGCGCAATCTTCCAATCCCAAATTCAATTCCCTTCCTGATCCCGAAAAAAATGACTACCTTTGCGCGTCCAAAAACAGGGCAGGCAGCCAGCTAAAAGCAAAGTAAATTATGGAGATCAGGAACATTGCGATCATCGCACACGTAGACCACGGTAAAACAACGCTGGTAGATAAAATATTACATGCCACTAAGGTATTCAGGGACAACCAGGAAACCGGTGAGTTGATCATGGACAGCAATGATCTTGAAAAAGAAAGGGGCATTACCATTTTCAGTAAGAATGCTTCCGTTATGTATAACGGGGTAAAAATAAATGTCATCGATACACCGGGTCACGCCGACTTTGGCGGTGAAGTAGAACGTGTACTTAAAATGGCTGACGGGGTTTTATTGCTGGTGGATGCTTTTGAAGGCCCCATGCCGCAGACCCGTTTTGTATTGCAGAAGGCTCTGCATTTGAATTTAAAACCGATTGTTATCATCAATAAGGTAGATAAACCAAATTGCCGCCCTGAAGAAGTGCACGAGGCAATCTTCGAATTGTTCTTCAACCTTGACGCAACGGAAGCACAGCTTGACTTTCCTACCTATTATGGTTCCGGAAAGAATGGCTGGTTCAATGACTCACTGACACCCACAACCGATATTATTCCTTTGCTGGACGGCATCATCAAACATGTACCAGCGCCCATTAAAAACGAAGGTCATCTTCAAATGCAAATCACTTCCCTGGATTATTCTTCTTTCTTAGGAAGGATAGCCGTGGGAAAAGTGGCCCGTGGATCAATTCGCGAAGGCCAGAACATTGCGCTGATGCAGGCTGATGGCACTATAAAGAAATCCAAGGTAAAAGAACTCTATGTTTTTGAATCCCTGGGTAAAAAGAAAGCAACAGAAGTTCTTTGCGGTGATATTTGTGCGGTTGTCGGACTGGAAGATTTTAATATCGGCGATACGATAGCTGACCTGGATAATCCTGAAGCATTACCGATGATCAGCGTGGATGAACCAACGATGAGCATGATGTTCTCCATCAACAACTCTCCTTTCTTCGGTAAGGACGGAAAATTTGTGACCTCACGCCACTTGCGCGACAGGCTCATGAAAGAAACAGAAAAAAATCTTGCCCTCAGGGTAGAAGATACAGGAAGTGCCGATAGTTTTCTGGTATTTGGTCGCGGGATTCTTCACCTGGGCATCCTGATTGAAACCATGAGAAGGGAAGGATATGAAATGACTGTTGGACAACCGCAGGTTATCGTGAAGGAAATTAATGGTAAGAAATCTGAGCCTTTTGAAGTACTTGTGGTAGATGTGCCGGATGAATATAGTGGAAGGGTAATAGATATGGTTACGCGGCGCAAAGGTGAAATGCATGTAATGGAAACCAAGGGGGATATGCAACACCTGGAATTTGAAATTCCTTCCCGGGGCCTGATTGGTCTGCGTTCAGGAATGCTCACTAATACAGCCGGAGAAGCCGTTATGGCGCACCGTTTTTTAGAATATAAACCCTGGAAGGGCCCGATCCCCGGCAGAAGCAATGGGGTACTGATTGCTAAAAATCAGGCGGCTACTACCGGTTATTCGATTGATAAACTCCAGGACCGCGGTTCTTTTTTCGTGGATCCGGGAGAAGATGTGTACGTGGGCCAGATTATAGCGGAGCATATCAAACCAGGAGACCTGATCGTAAATGCTACTGAAGGCAAGCAGCTTACCAATATGCGCGCCAGCGGAAGTGATGATTCTGTGCGTATCATTCCAAAAATCCAGATGACACTGGAAGAATGTATGGAATATATCCAGCAGGACGAATGCATCGAAGTGACGCCGAAGAATATCCGGCTTCGCAAGACCATTCTGGATGAGGACACCCGGAAAAAGTTCCAGAAAATGTTGAAGACGGAGGAGGTGAGCTAGGTTAAAAACGTAATTTTGTAGCAAATCAGGGATATGAAAATAAAACTTGGTTTAATACTATTCATCGCCTTCCTGAGCGTGATATCTGCGAAAAGTTATTCCCAATGCTCTATCTGTACGCGCACCGTTCAGCAGATGGGAGAAAAACCCGGAAAAGCATTTAATGCCGGTATTATTTACCTGGCTTTCACACCACTGGCTATTGGCGGAATACTGGGCTACCGGTGGTGGAGGCAAAACAGGTAATCACTCCCCCATACAATGCAAGATCAAAACTTTTTGATCCGGGAATCCAGATCTGTTTTAATAGAATCTCCTGTTTTTTCCATATTCATTCCAACCTGGAATAATCTGTCTTACCTGAAATTATGTATCGAGAGCCTGCGCCGGCATTCCCTTGTCAGGCACCAGATCATTGTTCATGTCAATGAAGGTAAAGATGGCACCCTTGAGTGGATACATGAGCAGTCAGATCTGAGTTATTCATATACAGAAGAGAATATCGGCGTTTGTTATGCCCTGAATCAATGTCGCAGTCTGGCGACAGCAGATTATTTTTTGTATATGAATGATGACATGTATGTCTGTCCCGGCTGGGATCAGCACCTGTTTACAGAGATAAAAGCCATTGGTCATCCTATGTTCTTTTTGTCTTCAACAGCCATTGAGCCCTTACTAAGTGCCAACCCATGTGTAATCGCAGGGGATTTTGGATCTGACCCTGATAATTTCCAGGAGGAAAAATTGCTGAAGGAATTTGCTGAAGCGGAAAAAAAAGACTGGCAGGGTTCAACCTGGCCTCCCAATGTCGTGCATAAAAAATTATGGGACACGGTGGGGGGTTATAGTATTGAATTTTCACCAGGCCTGTATTCCGATCCGGATTTTTCCATGAAACTCTGGAAAGCCGGTGTTCGTTTATTCAAAGGGGTTGGAAACAGTCGCGTCTATCATTTTGGCGGCAAATCCACCACCAGAATGGTACGGAACAGGGGATATTTTACTTTTATTTCAAAATGGGGGATGAGTGCCGGAACTTTTACAAAAAAATTCCTCAGGAGCGGGCAACCTTTTGATGGTGAGCTTTCCGTGCCAATACTTTCAATTTCCTCGAGACTTAAAAATTGGATGAACCGGATTCAGGCTTATTTTTCCCGGGCAAATGTTTCAGAAAACCGGTAGAGGTTAAAATCATTTTCTTTCGTGGCTTTTTCAATTGAATAAATCAATTCATCCTGATTAATTCCCCGCATCCGGTATTCCGCAATTAACCGCCAGGCTTTTTGGGTTAGCAGTTTGATGGAATGGTCCGGTGAAAGTTTTTTTATATTTTCTTTTATTGCCTGGTACAACTCTTCAATTCCTTTTTCTTCCGTAGCGACCGTCTGCACAAATTGTATCCTGTCAGCTGGTTTTGCAGTTTGAAAATGAATGGATGATTTTAAAGAATTAAAGAACTGTTCCGCGCCCGGCCGGTCGGATTTATTCACCACGAAAATATCGCCGATTTCCATGATGCCGGATTTCATGGTCTGAATATCGTCTCCTGATTCAGGAACAAGCACAAGCACTACCTGGTCGGCGAGGCTGGTGATATCTACTTCCGTCTGGCCCACACCCACGGTTTCAATCATTATATAATCAAATCCCGCGTTCGCCATCAGGTCGGTAATTTGAAAGATCCGCGGATTTAATCCACCCACGACGCCCCGGCTTGCCAGTGACCGGATAAATACCAGGGGGTTGTTATACCACCGGTTCATCCGGATCCTGTCGCCCAGCAGGGCGCCCGTGTGAAAAGATGAAGTCGGATCCACACAGAGGATGGCGAGCTTTTTCCCTTCCGCAGTAAATTTTTTGATGAGTGCGTCTACCACAGTGCTTTTCCCGGCGCCAGGTGGCCCGGTAATGCCGACGACAGGGACATGAACATGGGGCAGGGATTTCAGAAGTTCTTCCGCACCGGGCTTTGAATTTTCAACCAGGGAAATAGCGCGTGCAACGATATGAAAATCGCCCTTGCTTAAAACATCGGCAGTTATGGATAGACTCTGGTCATCCGGTATTGACATGGATCAAAAATAAGTTAAAAAGAAAGGACGCCCTTCCGGGAGGCATCAAAAGAAATTTTAAATTAAAGCCGAATCTGCGGTTAAATTTGTCGGCTGATTTAGTGAAGTATTCTCAACAGGCAAACCATGACGAATTTCATTCCCATATTCCCGTTAAATGTTGTTCTTTACCCGGGAGAGATGCTCAACCTGCATATTTTTGAACCCCGGTATAAGGAATTGGTTAAAGAATGTTTTGGTAACAGCAAACCATTTGGTGTACCGGCCGTGATCAATGGTCACGTTGCAGAATTCGGAACCCTGGTTTTAATACAGGAGATCGTTAAAGAATATGATAACGGTGAGATGGATATTATCACGAGAGGGACAGTCGTTTTTCGCATCCTGGAGATCATAAAAAAAATTCCGGAAAAACTTTATAGTGGTGCTATTGTAAATTATCCCGAAAATTCTGAAGTGTATCACCGGAAAGACCTTATGCAGGTTGTTATTAAAGCGATTCGCGAACTTCACCGGATTCTGAACATCAGTAAGGATTTCAGGAAACCGGATGAAGAATTAAATGCCTATGACCTGGCCCATCATGCGGGGTTATCGCTGGAAGAAGAATACGAATTACTGGGACTGTTCCGCGAAGAGCAACGACAGGAATATTTAAAGAGACATCTGGGAAAAGTATTGCCGGTGGTTGCTGAAATGGAAGTATTGAAAGAAAGGATTATGCTGAATGGTCATTTTAAAAATTTATCTTCCTTCCGATTTGAATAATAACCCCATAAATAACC
>Ga0134122_10003861_pt1 | contig 11150 bp, 10 predicted proteins | sample KB302_FD_96461 | JGI IMG/M metagenome (GOLD analysis project Ga0134122, IMG submission 96461) | Terrestrial soil microbial communities without Nitrogen fertilizer from Kellogg Biological Station, Michigan, USA - KB3-0-2 | ecosystem: Environmental > Terrestrial > Soil > Unclassified ...
GATGTTGCCTTCCTGGATCAGGTCGAGGAACTGCAGGCCGCGGTTGGTGTACTTCTTCGCAATCGAGATCACGAGGCGCAGGTTGGCTTCCGTCATCTCGCGCTTGGCGCGGCGCGCCTTGGCTTCGCCGGTGGACATCTGCTTGTTGATGTCCTTCAGGTCCTTGATCGAGATGCCGATCTTGTGCTGCACGCCCTGGATCTTGCCCAGCAACTCCAGCACCGAGGGCTCGAGGCGGATGAGGGCCTCGCTCCAGGCATGGCCGGCGTTCAATTCGCTGGTAAGCCAGCGCTTCGAGCCCTCCGCTCCGGCGTAGACCTTGATGAAGTGCGAGCGCGGCATGCTCGCCTTGTTGACGAGGATGTCCTGGATCTGGCGCTCGTGCGAACGGATCTCCTCGACCAGGCTGCGCACGCTGTCGCAAAGCCGCTCGACCGTGCGCGCCGTGAAGCGGATCGTCATGAGTTCGTTCGTAATCTGGTCACGCACCCGCAGGTAATCCTTATCGCGCGAACCCTTCGCCTCCAATGCGCGCTTGAGCCTCTCGAACAGGCGGCGGATGCGCACGAACTTCTCCAGCGCTTCGGTCTTGAGCTTGAGCAAGCTCGCGGTCTGCGCGGCGTTCTCTTCTTCCTCCGACGCGCCCTCTTCCTCCTCGATCTGGTCTTCTTCCTCCTCCTCCGTCGGCGGGGCGGCTTTCCTCGGGTCGAACGTCTCCTTCGCGTTCGGATCGATGAGGCCGTCGACCACCTCGTCGATGCGCGCCTCGTCCTTTTCCACCTTCGTGGCGAGGTCGAGGATGTTCTGCACCGTGGTCGGGCAGGCGCTGATCGCCTGGATCATGTGGCGCAGGCCGTCTTCGATGCGCTTGGCAATCTCGATCTCGCCTTCGCGCGTGAGCAGTTCCACCGAGCCCATCTCGCGCATGTACATGCGAACCGGGTCGGTCGTACGGCCGAATTCGGAATCCACCGTCGACAACGCCGCCTCTGCCTGCTCCTCGACGTCGTCGTCGGTCGGCGTCGCCGCCGGCTGGTCAGGGCTGATGAGCAACTGTTCCTGGTCGGGTGCCTGGTCGTAGACCCGGATCCCCATGTCGCCGAAGGTCGAAATGATGGCCTCGATCTGCTCGGCATCCACCAGGTCGTCGGGCAGGTGGTCGTTGATCTCCGAGTAAGTGAGGAAACCGCGGTCCTTCCCCAGCTTGATCAGGTTCTTCAGGCGCGTCCGGCGCGTCTCTGCGTCTTCCTTGGGCAATTCCGGCGGGATCAGCCAGGCGTCCTTCTTGCCTTTGCGCCCCGGGCGGCCCTTGAGCTTCGATTTGGCCGCCGCGACGTTGGCTTCGAGGAGCTCGAGCGCCGCCCTGGCGCTCTTGATTCCAGTCTTGCCGGCGCCTTTTGCCGCGAGTTTCGCCGCGGCCTTCGCCTGCTTCGCCGCGACTTTTGCCTGCTTCGCTGCAGCCTTCGCCGCCGCTTTCGCCTGCTTCGCTGCGGCTTTTTCTTTCTCTTTGGCCAGCCTGGCGGCGGCCTTCGCCTTCTCTTTCGCCTTCTTCGCGGCGGCTTTGGCGGCAAGCTTTGCCGCTTTTTCCTTGAGGGCTGCCGCACGCTTTTTCGCTTGCAGCTTTTTGCGTGCCATGGCGGCCGCCTGCTGCGCGCGCTTCGCCGCCTGGCGCGCCTTGAGCGCCAGTTTCTGCTTCAATACCTTGTTTTTAAGGATCTTTTTCTTGGCCTTGGAGACTCGTGCAGGCTTAGGTTTACGCTTGAGTTTGGCCATTCTTGCCTCGTGAACGCCCGGCAAACACCGGAGCGGAAAAAGGGCGCGATTCTACCCTAAGCAGCCGGCGAAGTCTCAGGTTTGACCGTCGGAAGCGAGCTTTTGTTCGAGTTGCTTGATCTCTGCAATCATCATGCCGTACCTGACGTGCTCGTCCTTGCTGAGCGAGCCCTTCTGCAGCCGTTCCAGCAGCGCGTCGCGCTCCTGCTTCTTGCGCCGGATGTCGAGTTTGCGCAATTCCTGGACGAGCTGGCCGCGGGCCTCCTCCTCGGTCAGCTTGAGTTGCAGGGCATAGGCCTGCGCGTTGAAGAGGAATTCGGCGTACGGCTCTTCCTGAAATCGCTCGATCAGCATCGCGTCGACGCTGCGCACCGCCGCGGCGCCGGTCCGGCACCACCTCGCGACTTCCCCGAGAACCTGTCCCTCCAGCGTTTCGGCATCAATCGCCGAGAAATCGAATTCCGCCGCAATCCGCGGAAACGCGGTGACGTAAGCCAATAGCTTCCACTCGTGCGACTGCGCAGCACGCGCCTGCGATTTTGCCGGCGCCGGTGCGTTGTAGCTTTGCATCTTGCCGGGCTGGAGCATGCGCTCGATATCTTCCACGGCCACCCGGGCAAGCGATGCGAACTCTCTCAGTAACTGAAGGCGAAGCGCAGGCGCCGTAATTTTTTCCAGGTGTGTCTTCGAGGCAACCAGGAATCCCGCGCGCCCCTCGGCATTAGCCAGCTCGTGCTCGGCGCGCAGCTCGGCGATGAGGAACTCCGACAGAGTGGGCGCTTCGCGCACCAGCTGCTCGAAGGCGTCTTTGCCGTGCTTGCGGATGTAGCTGTCCGGGTCGTCCTCTTCGGGCAGGAAGAGAAAGCGGATCGGCTTGGCGTCGGTCGCGAGCGGCAGGCTGACTTCCAGCGCGCGCCAGGCCGCCTTGCGTCCCGCCAGGTCGCCGTCGAATGAAAACACGAGTTCGTCGGTCAGGCGCAGCAGCTTCGAGATGTGCACCGGCGTGGTCGCAGTGCCGAGCGTCGCCACCGCGTAGCCGACGCCGAACTGCGCCAGGGCGACCACATCCATGTAGCCTTCGACCACCAGCACGCGGCCTGCGGCGCGCATCGCGTCGCGCGCCTGCACCAGGCCGTAGACCTCGCGGCCCTTCTCAAACAGCGGCGTTTCCGGCGAATTGAGATATTTGGGTTCGCCTTCGCCGATGACCCTGCCACCGAACCCGATCACCGCGCCGCGCGCGTTGAGGATCGGGAACACGATGCGGTCGCGGAAGCGGTCGTAGCGCTTGCCTTCGTTCGCGATCACCAGCCCCGCTTCCACCAGCGACTTGTGCTCGTAGTCGGGAAATGCACTCTTCAGGCCCTGCCAGTCGTCGGGCGCGAAGCCGATGCGAAAGCGCGCGGCGATTTCGCCGGTCAGTCCGCGGCCCTTCAGGTATTCGATCGCGCGCGGGGTCTTTTTCAGCTCCGCACGGTAGAACTCCATTGCGCGCTCCATCACTGCGCCGAGGCTGGTCTCCTGCTCCTTGCGCTCAGCTTCGCGCCGTGCGTCTTCGCCGCTGCGCGGCTGCGTCTCCGGCACCTGCATGCCCACCGAGGAAGCCAAGTCCTTCACCGAGTCGACGTAACCCAGCCCGCCGTAGGACATGAGGAAACCGATGGCGTTGCCGTGGGCGCCGCAGCCAAAGCAGTGATAGAACTGCTTTGCCGGACTGACGGTGAACGAGGGCGACTTTTCGTTATGGAATGGGCACAGGCCCGAGAAATTCGCGCCGCCTTTTTTCAAGCGCACATAGCGCGACACCACCTCGACGATATCGACGCGGTTGAGCAGATCCTGCTTGAAAGACTCTGGTATCACGGCGCGGGGGCGCCGCCAGCACGGCGCGGCCGGCGCCTACAACAATTTACCCGGCAAGCTTTGCTTTGACCAGACCCGAGACCTTCCCCATGTCGGTGCGACCAGCGAGCTTTGCCTTGAGCATGGCCATGACTTTCCCCATGTCCTTGACCCCCGCAGCCCCGGTTTCTTTGATCGCGTCGACGATCGCCGCGCCGACCTCGGCTTCCGACATCTGCTGCGGCAGGTAGGCGGCGAGCACCGCGATCTCGGCTTTTTCGGCGTCGGCGAGGTCCTTGCGGCCGGCCTTCTCGAACTGGGCGATGGACTCGCGCCGCTGCTTGACCATCTTGTCGATGATTCCGAGCACGTCGGCGTCGGTCAGCACCACGCGTTCATCCACCTCTTTCTGCTTCATCGCGGCGAGCAGCAGGCGCACGGTGCCGAGACGGGCCGCATCCTTGGCTCGCATCGCGTCTTTCATATCTTCGGTAATTTTGTTTTTCAGGCTCATAAATCAAAACGCCCCGGCACGGGGCCGAGGCGTCCAGGAATTCAGGCAATCGCTCCTAGTACATCTTCTTCGGCAGAAGCTGGCTGCGCAGGCGCTTGTGGTGGCGCTTCACGGCGGCGGCCAGCTTGCGCTTTCTTTCCGTGGTCGGCTTCTCGTAGAACTCGCGCGCGCGCAGCTCGGTGAGGAGGCCAGTCTTCTCTACGGTGCGCTTGAAGCGGCGCATCGCCACTTCGAAGGGCTCGTTTTCCTTGATGCGTACGGTCGGCATGCGTTTCCTGTGTCCGGGAATTCGGAAAGGGCGAGATTCTATCAGAATCAGAGGGTTCCAAGGCACAATCCCACCCATGCTCATTCTCGGCATCGAAACCTCCTGCGACGAGACCGGCCTCGCTCTCTACGACACCAACGCAGGCAGGTTGCTCGCCCACGCGGTGCATTCGCAGATCGCCATGCACGAGGCCTACGGCGGCGTGGTGCCGGAACTCGCCTCCCGCGACCATATTCGGCGGCTGGTTCCGCTCAGCCGGCAGGTCCTCGCCAGTGCCGGGCGCAAGATCGGGGACGTTGGCGCCATCGCCTATACCGAAGGACCGGGCCTCGCCGGCGCGCTGCTCGCTGGCGGTGCATTCGCGCAAAGCCTGGCGCAGGCGCTGGGGATTCCCGCGATCGGCATCCACCACCTCGAAGGGCACCTGCTCTCGCCGCTGCTGGGCGAGCGAGCGCCGCGGTTCCCCTTTGTCGCGCTGCTGGTCTCCGGCGGCCATACCCAGTTGATGCGCGTCGCCGAAGTCGGGCGCTACGAACTGCTCGGCGAAACGCTCGACGATGCGGCGGGCGAAGCGTTCGACAAGACGGCGCAGTTGCTGGACCTGGGCTACCCCGGGGGGCTGGCACTTTCACTACTGGCGGAATCCGGTACGCCTGGACGCTGCACGCTGCCGCGCCCAATGATCGCCAGCGGCGACCTGGAGTTCAGTTTTTCCGGCCTGAAGACTGCCGTGTTGACGCTATTGAAAAAAGAAACTCAATTGAAAAAGGAAGACCTGGCGCGCGAATTCGTCGATGCGGTGGTCGAGGTGCTGGTTGCGAAGTGCGCGCTGGCGATGGAAAAGACCGGCTTGACGCAGCTCGTTGTCGCCGGCGGCGTCGGCGCCAACAAGCAGTTGCGCGCGGCGCTCGACGCCAGGGCGGCCAAGGCCGGTTTCGAGGTCTTTTATCCCGAAGCGGAACTGTGCACCGACAACGGCGCCATGATCGCTTTCGCCGCCGCGCTGCGCTTAAAGGCGGGGAAAACCACTCCGACCCAGGATCACGCTTTCAGCGCCCGTCCGCGCTGGGACCTCGCGTCACTCAGCTAGCCTTCTTTTCTCCCAGGCGCGGCTCGACGCCGCGCATGAGTCGCAGGATGTTTTCGCGGTGGCGCCAGATGACCAAAAGCGCAATTGCTCCGACGACAGGGGTGATGGGCGTCATGCCGAAGAGGGACCAGGCCCAGAACACTGCGAACACGGCCGCAATGATGGATGCGAGCGAAATGATGCGAAAAAAGGCCACGATGATGCCGAATGTCAGCAGCGCGCCCAGGCCAAGGTACAGGCTCAGCGAAAGCAGGACGCCGGCCGCAGTGGCGACGCCCTTGCCGCCCTTGAAGCCATGGAAGGCGGGATAAACGTGCCCGAGCAGGGCCATTGCGCCGGCGAGCGGCGCGTTGAACCCGGAGCTTGCGCTCTCGCCGGTGTAGAGCACCGTCAATCCCACCGCCAGTGCCCCTTTGCCCGCGTCTCCGATCAGCGTCAGCGCCGCGGCGAGTTTGCTGCCGGTGCGCAGCACGTTGGTCGCACCCGGATTGTTCGAACCGTAGCTGCGCGGATCGGGCAGGCCCATCGCCTTGCTGACGAAGACGGCAAAAGAGATCGATCCGAGCGCGTAGGCGACGAGCGCAATCGCGGCCGTTTCAATCAGGTCCGTCGGCATAGGGTCGTGATTCTATAATCTGCCGGCATGGACACCATTCTGATTCGCGACCTGCGGGTCGAAGTGCTGATTGGCATCCACAAACGCGAGCGCCATGTGGCGCAGGTGGTGTCCGTCGACCTCGACATCGGCATCCCGGGCACCACGGTGTTCGCCAGCGACAAGGTGGCCGACACCATCGACTACGAGCAGGTGGCGCTCAAGATCAAGGCGCTTGCGGGGAGCGGCCACTTCAAGCTGGTCGAGACCTTTGCCGACCGCATCGCCAAATTGCTCGTCGAGGAATTCAAGGCCCCCTGGGTGAAAGTCAGCGCTGCCAAGATCGGCATCCTGCCGAATGCGAAATTCGTCGGCGTGTCGATCGAACGCGGCAAGCGCTAGCCGGCGCCGATCCATTTTCAACCGCGCGGGTGATGCTTTTCGTGCAGCGCCTTCATGCGCTCGCGCGCGACGTGGGTGTAGATCTGGGTGGTGGATATGTCGGCGTGGCCAAGGAGCATCTGCACCACGCGCAGGTCGGCGCCGTGATTGATGAGGTGCGTGGCGAAGGCGTGGCGCAGCACGTGCGGCGAAAAATGCTTATTCGGCACCGCCAGCGCGCCGTAGCGCTTGATGTTTTGCCAGAACGCCTGGCGCGTCATGCCCGCGCCACGGCCTGTGACGAATAGATGGTCGGAGGATTTTTTCTTGAGCAGGGAAGGTCTGAAATCCTTCTTATATCGGCGAATCCAGTCAACTGCTTCCTCGCCGAGCGGCACGAGGCGCTCCTTCGAGCCCTTGCCGATGACGCGCAGCACACCCGCATCGAGGTTTACCTCGAAGACTTTCAGCCCGACCAGTTCAGAGACGCGCAGGCCGGACGCATAGAGAACCTCGAACATTGCGCGATCGCGCATGCCCAGCGGGGTGGCGACATCCGGCGCGGCGAGCAGCGCCTCGACATCGGCCTCCGACAGGGCTTTCGGAAAACGCGGTGCGCGTTTGGGCGGATCGATTTTGAGCGTCGGATCTGTCTTGATGCGCCGCTCGCGCAGGCACCAGCCGTAAAAGCGCTTCAGGCTGGAGAGCATGCGCGCCGCGCTCGACGCTCGCCCGCGGCGGGCGGCAAGGAATGCGAACAGGTCCTGCTCGCCTGCTTCTTCCAGAGGGCTCTTTTTCAAAAACGCCGCGAGTTGCTCCAAGTCGCGCCGGTACGAGGAGAGCGTGTTCTTCGACAGCCCGTCCTCCAGCCACAACGCATCGGCAAACGAATCGAGCAGCGCCGAGTTCAGGGCTTGAGTTCGAACGCGTCCGCGCTGCGCTCGTGCATCAGAAGCCAACGCTTGACCTCCAGCAGGTAGCCGCCGCTCGAGTGGGAGAAACCGCCGATGCCGCTCGCGGCGACCACGCGGTGGCAGGGGATCACGATCGGCAGCTTGTTGTCGCCGCAGGCCTGGCCCACGGCGCGAGGCGTGTCAAACCCGGCGTCGCCCAGCTTGCGCGCGAGTTCACCGTAGGTGAGCGTGCGGCCGCGCGGAATCGCGCACATTGCTTCCCAGACGCGGCGCTGAAAATCCGTGCCCTCGATGAGGAGCGGCAGGTCGAATTTCGCGTCGGGATCCTCGCGGTAGCGCTCGAGCTGGCGCGCGGCGCGCTCCGCGAGCTCGTTCTCCGGCGCCTTCGCCTCCACGCTCGGCGGCAGATAGCGGATCCCGGCTACGCGCCCCTCGCGCGTAGCCACCGCGACCTTCATTTTCGGAAACTCGATGACCGCGTCCCAGTGCATCTCAGGCCGCAGCCAGTTTTTCGATCTTCGCCAGCAGCTCGTCGGCGATTTCAATGCCGGCGGCGCGCAGCTTTGCCGCGGAGGTGAAGCGCCGCGCGCCCGGCAGCCGCACGCCCTCATCCGCGAGCATCGTGCGGATCACGGTCTCGAGGCGCTCGAAGTAGCGAGCCTGCCCGGCGAGCGCGCCGGGGTCGATGGCAAGGAACGCGTGCCCGATCTTCGGCTTGTTGCCCTGCTCGGAGAAAAATGAATCGGCTTCAGTGCCGATCGCCGCACCGGTGAGCGCGGTGCAAATGAGCTCGAACGCGAGCGCCAGCATCGCCCCCTTGGCGCCGCCGATCGCGAACATGCTGCCGTGATCCAGAGCTTCCTTCGCGTCCGTGGTCGGCTTGCCGTTGCGATCGAGCGCCCAGCCTTCCGGAATCTTCTCGCCCTTCTGCATCGCGAGCATGATCTTGCCGCGCACAACCGTGGTGAGCGCCAGATCGATGACGAGGGGATCGCCGTTCTGGCGCGGAAACGCGAATGCGACCGGATCGGTGCCGAACAGCGCCTTCCTTCCGCCCCAGGGCGGAATCGCTGCCGGCGAATTGGTGAAGGCGACGCCCACCATGCCCGCCTGCGCCACGGGCAGCAGGTGGATGCCGAGCACGCCGACATGCGTGCTGTTGGTGATGCCGGCGAATCCGATCCCATTGCGGCGCGCGCGCTGGATCGATTCGCCGATCGCCCAGCCGGCCGACTCGTAGGGCAGCCCGTCGCAGTTGTCGATGAGGCACACGGCGGCACGGTCCGATATCAGCTTCGGCCGCGCGGCGCCATCGGCGCGGCCGTGCTTCAGATAGCCGCAGTAGAAGGGCACGCGCGACATCCCGTGCGTCGGCAACCCGTGCTCCTCGGCGCACAGCAGATGCTGCGCCGCGGCTTCAGCCATCGCCGAGTGCGCGCCCGCCCGTTCGAGGGCATTTCGCGCCAAGCGCAGCAATTCGCCCCCGTTTTTCTTCATAATATTCATTCTAAAGGAGGAACCGGCATGGGCAAGTTCATCGAACTCAAGGCATCCGACGGTCACAAATTCGCCGCTTATCTGGCCGAGCCCTCGGGCAAGGCGCGCGGCGGCGTCGTGGTGATCCCGGAAATTTTCGGCGTCAACAGCCACATCAAGCAAACGAGCGACGGCTACGCGGCCGACGGCTACCGCGTCGTCTCGCCGGCGATGTTCGACCGCGCGCAGCGCAACTACGACACCGGCTACTCTGCGCCCGAAATTGAAGCGGGACGCGCCATCATGCAGAAGCTCGACTGGAAGCAGGCGATGCTCGACGTCCAGGCGGCGGTGAGCGAAGCGGCGAAAGGCGGCAAGGTCGGGATCGTCGGCTACTGCTACGGCGGCACCGTGACCTGGGTCGCGGCGGCGCAAGTGAGCGGGCTCGCCTGCGCGGTGCCCTACTATGGCGGCGGCATGCCGGGCTTCAAGGCGGAGAAGCCGCGCTGCCCGACGATGTGCAATTTCGGCGAACTCGACCAGTCGCCTACGCTGGCACAGGCCAAGGAGATCGCCGCGCTGCATCCGCAAATCACCGCACACTACTACGCCGGCGCCGGCCACGGCTTCAACTGCGACCAGCGCGGCTCCTGGAACGCCGACGCCGCCAAGCTCGCGCGCGGCCGGACGCTCGAGTTCTTCCGCAAGCACCTGGGCTGATCAGGCGGCGTCTTTGAGCAGGCTCTGACCGGGCCGCACGCGCGTGAACGCGACCGGCTTGGTCTTGACTTTTAATTCTGCGCGGTCGAGGAGCAGGCTTGTAAAGCTGGATCCCTCCAGAGGACCGGTTTCCGGATAGTCCTCGCGGAAATGCGCGCCGCGCGAATCGGTGCGCGCCAGCGCGGCGTGCGCAATTCCCTGGCTGGTTTGCACCAGGTTCTTCAGGTTCAACCAGTCGTGCCAGCTGAGATTGAAGGCGCGGTTGGCATCGGCAATAGCGGTTTCATTCAGTGCGTTTTCAATCGAGTGCAATTCCGCGAGCGCCGCGCGCAGGCCCGCTTCGCTGCGGATGATGCCGACTTTGTCCCACATCACTTCGTAAAGGCGTTCGCGCATCGGTTCGAGCGAGCCGTGTGCCTTTGTCACTTTCGGTTCACACCTTTGCATAGCCTGATCCAGGGCGCTTCGGTCGGGATCCCTGAATAAGCCTTCCTTCGCAACCCATTCCGCCATCGTGTCCCCGGCGACGGCGCCAAACACGGTCGAGTTGGCGACGCCATTGCCGCCCAGCCGGTTGGCCCCATGGACACCGCCCGCATCTTCGCCTGCAACGAACAGGCCCTCGAGCGCGGTGCTGCAATCGGGTGCGAACTCGACGCCGCCCATCATGTAGTGCGCAGTCGGCACCACTTCAACCAGGCCGCCGGCGAGATCGAAGCCGCAGTCAGCGCAGCGCTCGACCATGCCGCGGAATTGTTTCCTGACGAGGTCCCGGTCCAGGTGGCCCATGGAGATGAAGAGCCCGCCGCTGGGGCTCGTGTTGCCGGAACGCATCTCCTGATACATGGCGCGCGAGACGAAGTCCCGCGTTGCGCGCTCGGCTAGCGGATCGTAGCGCGGCATGAAGCGCTCCTTCGCTCCGTTCAGCAGATGCCCGCCGGCCCCGCGCAGGCCTTCTTCCAGCACCGTGCCCGTCATGCGCGTATGCGTGCCCGCATAGAGGCCGGTCGGATGGAACTGCACCATTTCCATATCGCGCAGGGCCAGCCCCGCGCGCAGCGCCATCGCCAGCCCGTCGCAGCTCTTGTCGCCCGAGGGCGTGTGGTACTTGTACATGGTCGGTCCGCCGCCGGTGGCGAGCAGCACGGCCTTGGCGCGCACCAGAATGTATTCGCCGGCGCGCATGTCGATGAAAAGCACGCCGGCGATCCCCGAATTGGATCTATCCCTGATCAATTCGACAGCGCGGTGTTCCTCCAGCCGCTGGATGTTGCGCGCCCAGACCTGCTCGGCGAGCCGGTTGATGATCTCGATGCCAGTGAGATCGCCCTTGTGCACGGTGCGGTCGAAGGTCTGACCGGCGAAGGCCTTCTGGTGCACCGTGCCATCGGGATTGCGGTCGAAGAAGCAGCCCAGCTCGTTTTCCAGTTCCCTGATTCTTTCGATCGACAGCACCACCAGCTTCCAGGCGAGGTCCTGGTCAGGCAGCCATTTGCCGCCTTCGATGGTGTCCATGAAGTGGCGCTCGATCGAATCCTCCTTCGCCAGCGCCACGTTGTAGCCGCCCTGCACCATGC
>Ga0134122_10003862_pt1 | contig 11149 bp, 24 predicted proteins | sample KB302_FD_96461 | JGI IMG/M metagenome (GOLD analysis project Ga0134122, IMG submission 96461) | Terrestrial soil microbial communities without Nitrogen fertilizer from Kellogg Biological Station, Michigan, USA - KB3-0-2 | ecosystem: Environmental > Terrestrial > Soil > Unclassified ...
AAGGGATAACTTCTTTATTCTCTTAAATAGATCTGTTGACTTTTTCGAATTTTTCATACTTGCGCTCTAGATACTCAAGATTGTTTTCTGGGTAGTACGCATGCCACATATTTACTTTATTTATATCTTTCTCAAGATCTCGTTCGTACTGCGCACCCTCTTGGAAAAACGTGTAACAATCGACACAGAAGGGTGAGTCTTTGGCATTATGACTTTTAAGACGCCAATACTGCTTTCGCGTCGTGTGCTTCGTCTTGCTATGACCGCAAGCTCCGCATCTTGGATGGGTTAGCATGTTTTTTAAACTCTCCCTCTAGCCATTTTAAATTATCACGCTTGAATCCAGTACACTTCTTTCTACACTTCGCTTCTGCGTATCCGTACGACCAACAATAATCAGGTCCATGACATCCTTTCGGATGATCACACTTCATGCACTTTTCTGTCTCAAACTTAGACAGCCTTGAAATCGTGGTAGGCATTGGCTGTACACTTCAGACATGAATCTTCTTGATCATGGGGAAGCAGGCGTTCATGATCTTCTCTGGTATGACCACACTCACATAGACTATTCATTATATTTTAACAGGAAGTCAGGATTGATACATTTGAAGCTCAATCGACCTCGCAGCTCCTCTGAGTACTCGTTAACTAGTGGACGAAACACTACGCCTTCACGATGAACATCTGGATTTAAAACACTGCAGCTTTTTGAATACTCAACCAGCTCATCAACTGTTCCTGGAAGGATAAAGCTAGGATCAACAAGCGGCACATCGGTTAAACTAAGAAAGCACGTATACTTTCGGAGCTCATCATAATTGAAATGAAGTCCTGTATTGATATCGGTGGCATTGAAGATATAAAAGCCAAGCTTAGGTAATTTGAGTTTGTTACCCTGAACACCAGGACCAAGAAGCTCACCCTGAAAAGCAAAGTTCCGTTTCAGGCTACGCATCTTATTCTCAAGATCGATCTCTCGAGCAACCTTCCAGAAAGAGTTAGACTCAGTTTCTTTCATATCAAAGTTACGTGAGCAAACACCAAACTCTCCGTCCTTAATATAAGCTGTCATGCTCGAACCGTCTACCTTCTCTGTAACATAAAAAGGTTTATTTTGATGCTTAAATAGCAACTCAGGAACAGCCTGAATTCTCATCTCATCTGTCTTACTAAGGAAATCTGGGAAGTTACCTTTACGTTCTCCAGCGAGCTGAGCTGGAACATAAACCTCATACTTAGTTACACCGAGCATCTCGGTAACATCATCACCTTCACTGGGTGGCAACGGATGGGCGAATTGATCTAAGATAGACAAAGGCAAACAAAGTCCTTGAGACACCTGACCGCGTAGCTTAATGGTCTTGATTCTAAAATTAGACTTACGGAGGAATTCAACCTCAGGGCTTTCCTTAAGGATTGAGTCGACCTCAAAATAAACAACTAGATCGCCAACCTTGAATTCACCCTTCTTTGATACAACCTTCCAACCGAGGATGGTTAGAACCTCAATAGCATCAGCATTGGGTATGGGTTGAACATCTAGGACACGTTGGATAGAAGCAAGCTTCCGTTCCATTTAAATCTCCCTGTACTTGACTTTGGCTTCCTTAAAATACTGCTTGGTTTTTACAAGTGAATCTTTCCAACGTGCTTCAAGCTCTTTGGACAGCTTGGGGAAAACAAAAGTTTTTATTCCGGACTGGATCATATGAACAGCACAGCGATCACAAGAACCTAATGGCCATGTGTAAAGCGTGCAACCTGTTACATCCTGCTTCGCGTTGAGTACCGCATTCATTTCACAGTGAACTATCCGAGAATACTTCCACTCACGATTAGCATACAACTCAGGGCGATCATCCATGCCTTTAGGAAAGCCGTTATAACCAACTGCTAGAATCGTACGATCTGGTCGTACAATTACAGCACCGGTTTGCGTGGATGGATCTTTGGACCAACTGGCAACCAGTTTGGCCAACTCCATGAATCTCTTATCCCATTTGCTCATAAAATTGTGCGTTTAATTCTTTTTAAGCGTCGCGCATCTGACAGCACGCGATCTTCTAGTCTATCTCATCTAGGACTTAGCAGGCCACCTCTGCTCGCATTCTATTATAACAGAAGAAGTGTGTTTTGTCAACCCCCTAAAAATCTCGGGAGGGTATCCAGTGGTCGTTGTCATCCTTAACATCTATTTGCAAGTTCTTGGGTTCCATCATTTCATCAACCCTGCGTTCCATTTCTTTCTCACCATCTCGAACGCCCTGAAGCATCCAAGCTGTCTTTAATTTATGCCAGTTTTTGAATTTCTTAGATTCCACACAACGCTTAAAAGCAGCAGCCTTATTTGAATGCTGATCTCTGCTGTCTCGTGCTTCACCTACAGCCCCAGATTCAATATGCGTTATCCGGACGCCTGATTCTGTCTTGTTCTGGTTTTGACCACCCTTCCCACCTGCACGGAAAGTATCAACCCTGAAGTCTTTCTTCGTGACACTGAATAGAAGCGTCTTTTTCTTTTCCTCAGACATTTATATCTCCAATAGTGACGAATTGATTAACATAGTTTCGATCCTGGCTGAAAATGGGTATCTCACGATCCACAGCCCATTTGCCATCTATCCTACGAACACAGGCACCACGTTTATTTATAATTGGTAGATCATTCCAGTTGATCCCTTTCTCCTTAAACAGCAAATCCTGCACCATATCAGTGTTCAGCCCATGAAGCTGCTTCGGACTGAAATGAGACTGACCTACGCTGTTTATGGAGTTTCTAGAGGCATCCTGCTGACGCCACAGGAAGTAATTGCACACCTCAGCGTGAGGTAGGACGAAAGCCCTAGAATCGAAGCAAGCCTTAGGTTTAAATTTGTCTTGCAGGGTATACTCAAATCGCCTCATATTAGCAGCGTTTGCCTCATGATTAAAAGCTGCGGTAGCAATGCTAGCCGAAATGCTTGTTAGCTTCTGCAGGTTCTTGTCATAAGGTGCTTGGGTTGTTAAGGTGTCATAATCAGTAATGAGCAGGCTGATCTCATCTGATTGCCAATACGCAAGCTTCGTCCCCTGGATTTCATCGCAAAGATCGAGGGTAGTTTTAAGCATGAGCTCCATGAAGTCTGGATCAAACGGGCGGATAAATCCGCGTGTATATGTATGGAAAGCCTTACCATCAATCCGTAGGATCAATGGAAGTCGTCCGGTTAGATAGACGCGATAAGCGTCCTCATAACCCTTCATACGATCGCCTAAGCTGTCTCGTTCTGGTTTACTCATTTTACATCCAAAGCATTTGTGAACTCAGCATGTCTCCAAAACTTAATACTATCATTAAAGAATGATAGGTATATTGATACACGCAAGATCCGTTGACCACTTTCATTACGAGTACGTTCAATATGACCAGTTGTCATTAATGCTCTCCAGAGCAAATGAAAACCCCACCAGTGAATGAAATAACCATCACGCCCTTTAGTCATTTAAGAGCTCCTGTTTCTTCTTCTGCAATTCCATATAGGCTAGGTTGTCTCCAACAAAAGTATGAAGGTGCTCATTAGCATAACCTGGTTCATCAGGCGAACAACCAGTGCAAACACCAGACCCATCTGCAATATTAGCGTAATGCTTAACCGCAGCGTGGTAACATATCTTACAAGGAAAGTCTTTAGAAACCGCCATAATATTCTCTATCTGCCTGTTCTAAATATGATAGGTTGTCCATAATGAACTTGCTGCACTTACAAGACCATGGTGGATTAAAGATATCTGTATCATCACAGAAGACCCGATCAGTAAGGTTGCATTTATGCTTCTTCTTCATATGAGACTTCTCAGAGCAAAAGTGCTGAGAGTCATAATGACCACAGTTACAAAGAAGATCAATCAGCGGTTTTTTCATCTGATTGATCAGCCTTCAATTCAAGATACTCAAGGTTATCCGATGGTTCAAACTCTATGCAACCACATCTCCCAGTGAACGTACCAGACAGAGATGAGCTAGCGAATGAATCACAAGGAACCATATCGAGTGGTAGAACAAACTCTTGTTGCATCCCACCTTGCTGAACAACAGTATACAAGTAATGATGCACGAATGTATGCTTGCACAGCCTACATGAATCATCAGCTTTATGATATTTAAGCATTGTCTTTATCCTTTAGCAGCCATGGCAAAACCTCAAAAATATCTTCACCTTCACGGATTCGCCTGATCTCATCTGCTCTTTCCAAATATCTTAGATTGTCCTTCTGTGTAGTCAAAGCTTTATTATTAATTAATTCAAGTCTGTTAATAAACTCATCTTTATCATCTGTGATAAAATACTTGAATCTCTTTGCAGGCATAGCTGCAATCTTCTTAATTACTTCTGGGTCCCAAAAACCAGCATTCATTATTTAGGCTTCTTTTCTTTCTTCCTGATCTCTGTTTCAAGAACACGTAGGTTATCTAGGTTCTTCTTCATAGTTTCCCACGCCTGTGCAAAGCTGCTCTTCCACTCTGTCTTAAAGGTTTTCTGCTTAGACCAAACAAGGAATTCATCCATTGCTTTAATTATGGGAAACACAGACTGACCGATCTTCAGGTTACGGATCTCACCGTAGCCACAATTGATACCGAGCAACTCAAGCTTGTCAACCCCATAAATCCCATCACTCCTGATCCCAAGGGTATACTCACACCAAAGCGTTGTATCTTTATTCAAGTCAAACACGATCCGACCAGTATCTTTAACCCTAAAAGGAAATGGACCATCTTGAATCTCTTCAAGCTCTCTAACCTTAAGCTTGTTATCAATCACATCATAGATAACCTTTATCAGTATCACAACAAGCGCGCACAACCCAGCTATAGAAAAGAAACCCATTACTTATCTCCTCGCTCCAGAAGTTCATCAACCAGTTTATCCGGATAGATGATATCGCGTACGTCTTCACCTTTAACCTCAATGAAGCTGAAGTTCTCTAATACCTTTGAAGCTGCTGTTGCACCAAAGTTCTTCTCAAACTCTGAAGGGGGAAGATTGCTTGTAATGATGGTAACATGCTTATCTTCGCGACGATGAGACATCAAGAGCGTCAACTCACGCTTATCATTGTGAGGATTATTAGAGCAGAAGGCTGGTGAGACATCATCCAGCAATAGAATCGGCACAGTCATGAGAAGCTTACGATCAGCTAAGGCATCATCGGTATACTGATTGCGGCTAATCAGGTATTCCCCAAACTTAACCTGAGCGATAGACACGACGACAACCTTGCCCTCAGAATCAAGGCGAGGATTGTGCAGCTGCTGCAACGCATAATTAGCGATACGAGACTTACCTGTACCGTTGACCTTAGAATAGATATAGAGGTTGTTTCCATCCTCTAATACTCTAGGATCAGCGAGGTATCGGTTTATCTTCGCTTGAATCTCTTCTACGTTTCCACCAATTAAATCTTTTATATCCCAATCTCTATGCAGCTTAGGGATGACCGTTCTTACAATATGGCTCATTTTTGTTTTTCCTTTAGCTTCGCCTTCCACTGCTCACGAAGCTTCTTACGAAATTCTTTATTGCGTTTATTATGCTCTTTCTGAAAATTATCAGTATCAGCTTCAACCTGCTTGTAAACCTTGCTATCCTCATTCCACCAAGAATAGTTATTTTTCACATCCCAATTAAGGTTTTCAGGAACGTAGCCATTCTTCTTTACCTTACGCATGACAACTGGGGAAAGATTCTCGTTATGGTTGTCTGCAACCCAAGCATCATACAACTCCTGATACTTAGGATCGTCTACCGTCCAGTTATCATAAAATTCCTGGAAAGAGCAAATAGGAAGTTTCCAGAGTTTAGCATATTTTCGGACAGCAGACCAAATAGAATATGCATGACCCCTGAAAGCTAATGATTTAACTTTACGAGTAGCCAAGATTGTTACCTTATTCTTTTTATAGTATTTACGTTGATTTGTCAAGCAATTTGTTCTATGCTTACGAAAATACTTTTTGCGTCGATCGTTTATCTTCTTCTTGTTCTTCTTGTAGTAATTCTGAAACCATTCTTTTCTACTGTTCATCAAATTTACCTCGCGTGTTAAGAAATGTTCTATCTATACGAGTTTAAATTATACTATATACTAATATAGGTAAAGGTTCCGCATTTCTTAACAGTATACTTAACAACCCTTTACACGTGACTTCAAATCATCTACAAATTCCAGCATGGTTAGATTGTTATCTATCATGTCGTATGCTTTCATGTTATGTAACATGAAGTCTAAATTCTCTTGGCTGGGATTTAAAAAATACGAGATAAGCCAGTATCCGCGTATTTGCCAGACCTCCAACATATGGTAGCCGTTTCGTTGTACTTGGGCTAGACGTTCGCTCGTCTTGTTAATCCAATCCCAATTCTCCTGCGTTATCTTGTGAGCCATATGCTTCGGAACAGTTGGACAATCGTTTAAGTAATTATAGATTACTCGGCTCATGCTAAGATCTTTACACCATTCCTAATAATGTGGCAATTCATGCAGATTAAATCACAGCGTTCGATCTCTTCTAAAAGCTTCTTAGTTTCACCCCGGATCAGTTTAAACATCGTTCTGTCCCAACGAGGTGTTTGCCTATAGGAAAGCTGCATTACGACCCTAGGAAATGATCCTCGGCAATCTAGGCATGGTCTAGAGTATATCTCATCAATTACTCTGTTATTCGTAGCAAGCAACGCTTCAAATCGAAGTCTTCGCTCTTCATCATGCTTCATCTTTTCTTTACGAGCAACGATCTTCTCTAAATACATAAGACGATCGCCATCAAGAAGCAACTGCACTTCTGTAATAGTTGTTCCAAATGGAATCTTTCTTACTAACTCGTATGTTCCGCGTTTGCTGAGTTTTAGATAGCCAGTGCGAACTAATTGGTTACGATAGCCATCAACTGAGCCATCGGCAAGCTCATTCTCACGAGCCCAAGATAGGAATTGCTGGCGAGATAGGATTTTACCTTCTTCCCATTGATTAATAAACCGCGCGAATTTTTGCCATCCATTATCAGCCATTGTTTCTCCCAATATACTTTATTAGTACATCACCGTGGCATGCTTCTGGTTTACACCAACAACCTAAGACTTTTCCTTCTAATTCTGAAAGCTGTTCTAAAAGATCAGGTCGAGTAAGTAGATAAGCCTCAAACTTCTCGAGTACTGTTTCTCTGGTATCGGGGCCAATCGGAAACGGATTACCCCATTTTCCTGGGCGACCAATGTAAACATCGTATGGCTCCTTTTTACAGTGAACTACTCGTGTCGTCATGTTCAAGCTCAAGATACAAAAGATTGTCCTTCGGTGCAAAGCCAGGACACTTGCAACCCAGTTTATACTTAGATCGTTCGCAGCTATGCCAACGAATCATCTGGGTCTTCTTACCAAAATCCTTGATTTCTATATGCGCTGCTGCACAGTGATCACAGAAACGACACTTATCTAGTGATTGACCCTTAGGATATTTATACCAGGTTTTCACTGATTTGTAAACCCCCCTTCCTCAATTAATTCTATGAACCTGAGGTTATCGGGCCGAAAGACCTGACATTCACAGATGCTCCCATTTGATCTAACGATTCCAGCACAGTGGAACATCCAATCGCCTTGAAAACTATGCTTGTTTTGAGGGTGCCCGCAAATACAAGGGTACTGTTTGCTTAACATTACTTTGCATCCTTGTATACCGTAGGCCCAATGGCTCTTTCCAGCATCTTGAGGTTATCAGCTATGAATCTAGGGCATGAGCACGAGAAGCAGCTTTCGCCAACTGGTTTTGTTAGGCTATCATCATAATTGTGCATGTACTCAGGATGATCACATCTACAAATCGGGGCTAATGGCATCTGCTCTCTCCAATGACTTTAAATTATCTTCTACGAACTCATTACAACGACATGATGCACACCAAAGGATATTTTCAGCTCCGTACCAATGGTGCATCCAGTTAACATGACCACATCTACAAACAGGCGTCAGTTGCATAAGTAATATCTAGGGTAGGGAATTTCACCCTTTATCCTCATTCAAAGATTGGCTACCGGACGGAACGGTATAAGTAGGCTCAAATACCGTAGCCATCAATTTTCTACGCCTTTTACGCTCCTAGATAAATTCTCTAAATACTTCAGATTGTCCATCTTAAATTCGTGTGAATAGCGCTCGAGTCCCTCGCAGTCATTAGCGCAGCTTTCACAGAATGAGAAATCATTCTCAGTAAAATGCTTACTGTCTGTGTGACCACAAACACAAAGGCGATTATATTCTGAAGGATTCAAGGCTTTTTACCATAGGGACACCGTAGCGTTTACAAACAACATCTACATTGCCCTTACGCCAAAAGCCTTCTGGACAACAAACGGTAAGCTTCCCCGAGTTAGCATGAAGTCCCAACTCCAATAACGAGATGGGGGATTTAGTGGTAGGATCAAAATACATTACAATATGAGTGGCATCTTCCATCGCCTTAAGTTCCCATTCAACCTGTTCTCTGAATTGAGGATTCTCAATGGTCTGGACCCAGCAACTATCCCAATCATCCCTACGAGGGTTTAGGATCAATCCTTCACGTTCTTTAAGGGATTCAGATAGTCTGGATTGCCAGTTATCAGCTTTGCCCATCTCAATCGATCCAGCAAGGAATATACGAGATTGATGGGGTGCGATGATATAAGGGTTTGGTGCTTTAATCTCTAGCATATAGTGATTCGAATTGGGAACACGTACAACCTATCTTTCCCTTAGTCCACTGGCACATCTTCTTACCTGGAGCGCAGGGACATTCGTATGTGTGCAGCTTCTCTTCGTGTCCGCAATGTTTACAAGGGTCCATTAAGATTTAAACGAGGCGAAGTTAGTTATAACGTATCTACCAAATCCACCAAATGGGGTATAGCCTTCGTTCATCTTAATAGCTGAAACAGCGTGATGAACACAAGCAGGAAACAAAAGCATACGATTGTTCTTCAGCTCAATGGTATGATTGAAATCAGCGAAGCTGAGCTCTCCACCCTCAAACTGCTTAGGTTCTTTGTACAGCCATATTAGTTTAGTGATTGCACCCACGTCACTATGAGCTGCATAATTATCTCCCTCTTCATAGTACGAGACGAGTGTCGTATCAGAGTTACAGGTTCTGAGGTAGTTAAAGAGGTAATGAGCATCGGCGCATTGCTTGGTAAATTTATCTTCCCATGTCTTGCCATTGTGGCGCAGGATATTAGAGATATCACGATAGGTATACAACGCATCTAGAAATAAAGCTTTATTCTTCTTCTTGAATACCTTGTTACCCTGATCATCTGTTACGAAAGCTGATCCGCTAAGATCTGGGGTAAGCAACTTGCTGGGATGGGTTAAGAAGTCAAGCTCAAGCCAAACGTCTTTAAGCTCTTCGGGGGTATAGAAATTGTCGATGATGATATGTGGTACAGGTTCAGCGTAGAATTGGAAGTCCATTAAAAGAAATCTCCTTGATGTTCTGATCCACCATGAAAAGGATCTTCCTCTACTTCTTCCTCGTAAACTGGTTTTGGATCAGCTACCACTGCAGGCTGTTGACAAGGATGATCCCAATACTCTTTAGCTGTCATTGGCTTACTGCACTTCTCACAGACCTTACAATCAAATTTGAGCTCTGCTTCTTCTTTGGCAAGACGCTTCTCTGCATTGGCAAGGGCAAACTTTAAGTGCACAACAGCTTCTGGCCACGTACCATCTAAGATAGCTTTCCTGTATCCAAGCTCTTCATCTGCTTGCCAGAAATTCTCCCACCCACGTGTAACAAACTCACGATGCTCTTCAGGGATAGAGGGAAGGATCGCTAGGAGATGCTGATGATCCTTACAGAACTGGCAATCACAAACCTTATCAGTAGTCATGAGAAGGATCTCCGCAAGGTCCATCTGAGATATCTACTACGTCGCAGGTATGTGTATAGGTTAGTTTGTCTTCGCCTTCTCCAGCATGATCGACACTGGTATGAGAAACGTTAGGCGTTTCCCCTTCCAGGAAATATTGATATGTATCCAATCCATAATTGCCATTCTCGCAGAGGCGTTCAACCAGCTTAGGTTCAAATACTCGACCATCTGAGAGTGTAACCTTATCACCAAAGATATCACTGAACATTCCCTCATCTAATAGGATTTGTTCTTTCTTTACAACAGTGATACCTTGCTTGGCAAGTTCAGCCTCAAGCAATTCTTCAGGATGCTTACCAGTGAGACTGATAAGCAGCTCTAAATAACTAGGTACTTGATAGTCTTGACTCCAGCTCATCGTTTATCCTCCGCACACTCATCACAGACGTATCTGCTTCCATAAATAGGTGGATGAATTATGGGAACCATCACCTTGCCTACCCAAATGAATTGCGTCCATCCTGGTGAAATCAGGTATTGCTCATAATGCCCACGAGCACATACCACACAGTATAATCCTAACATAATTGCTGCAAAACGTTTCATTAAAAATCCTCTCTCAACCAATGATAGTCGATCTCTTCTTCTACAATTACTGGATCAGGCCACGGTGCTACATATTGTCCAACGGCTCTATATGCACTTCTTTGTTCAACTTGGGCAAAGAAACATGGGAAGCATTTCTCACCATAATCTTTTCTAAATGTCATCTCAATCCCTAATCTTGGTACCCCGCATGATCCACATGGTGCTTGTGGTTTACTTCTGCGTTCGATTAGGTGCATTGAACAGGACGTACAAATCTGCTTAAATAAAACTTTTGTATACAACGTTACAGGTGTTCTACAGACATTGCAAGGGTATTGCCAGTTAAGAAAACGATCGATCTTAAAAGCTATATCATACAAGATCGGCTTCATTTATAGAGCTCTTTCAATCGCAACTCGATTGCTTCGGCTAAAGCATTTGTTGCCTCATACAAATCGTCTTGCCCTGTAATCTGAAGTGAAGCCTGAGCGCTTCGGATGCTGCTCAAAGCTCGCCACATCACATCTCGCTGTTCCTTAGCAAGATACTCTTGCCACTGCTTCTCAGATAGATCGCTCAATTTGAATCCCCTCTTCTGGAAGATTGCTATCCTTAGTGCAGATATCACAGATACCAGTTTGGATGGTCTTTGGTCCTGGGCATCG
>Ga0134122_10003863_pt1 | contig 11148 bp, 15 predicted proteins | sample KB302_FD_96461 | JGI IMG/M metagenome (GOLD analysis project Ga0134122, IMG submission 96461) | Terrestrial soil microbial communities without Nitrogen fertilizer from Kellogg Biological Station, Michigan, USA - KB3-0-2 | ecosystem: Environmental > Terrestrial > Soil > Unclassified ...
AACAGCAACGTGTCACCGTGAAAGCTCAGGCCATCCGATAATCGTGCGGCGTCGAGCGTCGCGCTTGCGAAAGTCTCATTGTAACCATGGACATACAGAAGAACGTCACGCAGATCACCGCCACCGGCGACCGGCCGACCGATCGACAGAGTGGGAACTCTCTCCACGCTCTCAATCTGCCAATCGACCAAACCTGTCGCCGCAAGGGAGAATCGGCCCGCCAGCGCCGGCGATACCAATCTCACGCGCGCGATACTCATCTGGCTCGCTCGCTCCGGGCCAAACCACGGATCGGCACGGGCGTCATTCACAGCCTTGCGTGTTGTCACGACCGACACAATGGGGTCGACCGCAATGTCGGACTCGCGCCAGCCACTGCTGTTCGCCAACATCGCCGGAGGAGAACTCGCGCAACCCGCAAGGCACGATCCTGCGAGCAAAAGTACAAGATGAGGTGCGCGGCGGCGTGAAGAGATCAAAATACCCCATTGGATTTTCGGAGAGCGGAAACGTCACGTTCCGTCAATACAAGTGGTGACGATGGATCGCGGCTACTTCATGGCGGGGCGGACTCCTGGAGAACCAACGCAACTCGGCACGTTCTAATTCTCCGCAAAGGCCTACCGAATGTATCGATCACGTGTGATAGCCCTCACGCGACGACATCGTGATGTTCGACGTGCCTCCGCCGAACGACGTGCGCGGCAAAGCGGCGCACGGGCGACACATGGCCTCCCCTCTTCAAGTGGCAGAAGCAGGGCGCCGTATTCAAAATCGTCTCGTTCGAAGGCATCGCCGGCAGTGACGTTGCCTTCGCGCACGCGCTGCTCCGTTGCGGGACCGAGCGGGAGCTCGAAAGGACCCCGACAACTACCTGCGCCTCACGATAGGGCTACGGAAGCAGGACGGTCGGTGGCAGGTCGCGCGCCTGTGGTGCGAGCGCAAGGATGCCGCCGTCGATGCGATGCTGGCCGAAAACGCAAAAAGGTCCCTCGGGTAGGAGAGCAGGCCGGTGCAAAAGCGCCCACTGTCTCGGGTGTCGCCGTCAATTTCATGGGCAACAACGATGGTTCGCTGGGTATTGATCGTAGTCGCTTCGCTTGTAGCGGTGTATTTGCTAATCATCCTCGTTTCTGTCATGGCAGCCTATGAGTGAATACCGTAGGTGTCACTCGGGTGCCGGCGTCAAATGGCGGCCGGTCGGAACCGGAGCGAAAACGATGAGAGCGCTTCGCGTAGTCTCAAGCATCGTTACCGGCCTTTATATTTTGTCGTTCGTCTGCCTGCTACTGACAGCCTACGCATGGCGAGAGATGACCGGCATTGCGACCTACGCCTGGCTCGTCATGCTGGCAGTTGGCGTCCTGATGAGCGCGATCGAATTGCGCTGCCGCAGCGCTGGAAGGGACGAGCCCTAAAGAACCGAGTTCGCCCCAGCGACTCGTCGGGCCTGAGCACCAGCGCGTCTCCTCAAAGTGGTCGCGAGGTCAGCGTGTCGGCCGCCACGTTGATCGTGCTGTTGGTGGCCTGCGCGACGTCACTATCTCTTGCATCTCGGGATCTAACCGGCTAGGCATTGATAATGGGTCTCTTCTTATCCATGCTGCGAGGCCGATGGGGCTTACATCGCCCCTCTTGAGAGCTGCAGCAAGCCCCCCACCCATCCCCCACAATTCCGAACAACTCCGACGGCGCGAGTGCGACTGCCCGCACTTGCCGGATAAAAGGGAGCGTGCCTATGACAACTCGTTGCGCAGCGTGTAACTGCGGAAAACTGGAGATCGTGTGTGAGGGTGAGCCGGTACGGATTTCAATGTGCCACTGCCTTGAGTGTCAGCGTCGGACCGGCGCTGTCTTCGGCGGTCAAGCGTGGTTCACCCAACAGCAAACGACCATCTCCGGCAACTCAACCCAATTCACTCGCCAATCTGACGCCGGCCGTTCAGTGTCATTTCGGTTCTGCCCTATATGCGGATCGACTGTGTATTGGAAAGCGGACGCATTTCCCGGCCACATCGCTGTAGCCGTGGGGTCATTTGCTGATCCCGCCTTCCCGGCACCCACGTTCTCTGGCTGGGAAGCGAAACGGCATCACTGGGTTGAACCGCTTCGCGCTATGGCTATCCACCATTCAGATTGAGACACTGGCTCTCATCGATTTGCTGGCGGTACCCACAGAGGTGACTGATCCGCCCCTTCCTTCTCGAGGGCGGCGGTTCGATACCCATTTGGATGGCGACTTCTGGTTCATTGACACTCAACAGTAAGTCTTCGATCCTGCAAAGAATTTCTCTTGCTGGGGGTACAACTGCCGTGGTGGTCGGACACTCAGCATACGTGCTCCTGGTAGAGTCGGAATGTGGCGCGGTGTTTTAGGTTGAACAGATCTGTTGCCGCCTCTTTCGTCTGGCGGTGCCTTAGTGGTGCAGCCGTGGCTCCGTTTCCACATTCCGCTCATCGAACCAGGACTGGATCTCCCACATCCGGCTTCTCTCGGACAGGACCTCACGCCTTCGCCCACGGCTCATCGTGCCCAAGCCGGCACAGGCGTACGAGCCCGAAGTGCCCATAAAGGTGCGAGAGTGGATAAGTCCCGGCCTTGCGTCGGCTGACCTTGTGCTTGAAGCGCAACCACCGGCGTAACCGCACAGCCGTGTAGTTGTCGATCGCCCGATACGCCTTGGTGATGGTGCCTACTGCAAAGTAGTTCGCCCGTCCGCATAGCGTGCGGTTCAACTTCTCCACCAGCTCTGTGGTATCTTGCCAACTCCCCGATCGGACGGTCAGCGCATGGACATTCTCGACCATGCGCTTGATGCTCTTCTTTGAGGGCCGGTACCCAAGATACGCCTTTCCGGTTCTCGCCGAATACATCCGCCCGAAACCCAGAAAAATCGAACTCCCCGTCCGGAACACTGAAGATTCGTGTCTTCTCTCGCATGGTCTTGACCAATTTCTCGGCTAGAGATTGGGGATGCTGGAGGTCTTCACGCTCTGGCCTGGATCTATGTCGGCGGCAGCGCATACGAGCTGATCCGCCGGCCGGACATGACTGAGCGACAGTACCACGATCGGGCGCTGCGAATTGAGGGGGAGCGCCGCGCGCGGGCTTGGTGCTTCTCTGGGCCTGACGAGCCCACCTGTAGCCCGTCGCGCAATCGCAGATCACCGATCTGCGCCTACGGCGGATGTGGATGGCCGCTGCCGGGACGCAAGCGGGTCTGATGGAAACGTTCGTACTCGTCGCCATCATTTGGACGGGCTGCGGCGCCAACGGCGCCTGGTTCGCCCGAGCTCCAGTGCAAGCTCATGAAGATGCAGATCCATCGCGCGCGCCCGAGGCAAGGCGCCTGGCGCGAGATCCAGAACCGGCCGAAGCCGGTTTGGTCGCCAGGGGATCCCCTTAGGCCGATCCCGCCGTGCGGCGAGACGCCGGGACGCAAGCCGGCTTAGAGGGAACCCTTCACCCTCAGCATCTGGCTCATGATGGGCGCGCTTCGAGCAAACCCAGCTCGAGAACATGGGCCGAGGCGAATGCATCGATCGACCCCTGACGATCCAGGGCGACCGAGACCTCTCCCGGTGAAGCCGATCTGCAAAGCTGATCCCATTTTAGGCCGGCTTCCGTCCCGGTATGCCGCCGCACTCAACGCAGGTCAGCCCCAGCTCGACGCGTGGTGGCGACCACCGAGGCTCGGGCCCCCTCAATAACGCAATGCGCAGTCCCGTGTAGCGGCTGCACCAACTTCGCCGCGGCCTTGCAGGCCGCTTCGGTGAGCCCCGGCGTCCGCGCTTCGTGGAAGCCCATGGCGTAGTCGGAATTGCCGAACGCGAGCCAGACGACAAAGCGTGACGGTGAAGGTTTCCATTAGAGCCGCTTGCGTTCCGGCATCATCCAGTAACAGCCGCCGGCAAAAGCGCAGATCTGGATTGGCCGGTCCGTGGGCAGGATGTAGCCGCCGGTCCCGATGCATTAGCCTTTGGGAACAGTAAAGACTCCATTGTAGCAAAGCTTGAATGACGTGGATTCGTCCTTATTCGGCGCTCAGCGGCGGCCTTCGCTTCTTCCGTCAGCCGCTTCGCCACCGGAAAATCGCCGGAACGACCAGGGTGCCATTCCTACAGGGAGCTCCGGTTTAAAACTTGTAAAGCCATAGCCATTCGCGCGCGACACGTCGGTAAACGCTGGGCAAAGCGGGCCGTACGTTCTGGAGCTGCGCCCTTGCGGGGTGCCTCGACCTACGCGAGCCACTGTCCGAGGCCAGAGTGCCGGTAACGCGAACCGCTAGTTATCTTCACACCCCGTTGCACAACCACGCAGGAGGCATCGATACCGGGCAAGCGAGCATTCCACAGCCGAGCAAAGGCTTGGCAATGGTCCAGCGACGGCATCGGCACTTTTAGCAGTTCTTCGGCATCGCCCCAAAGTCCGACCACGACGAGCATCACCTGCACCTCGAGCATGCGCTCGGCTCCAGCATTGGCATCAGCCCGCCGTGTGAGGCTACCCGCTAACCGTTAAAGCTGATTGAACCGGTTCCGATAGGATCGTGAGGTCAATCAACCAAACTCTGTCGCGATCGCAAGCCGCACGCTAGGGCCAAAAACGGCCCCGCTCGCTTGGGGCCGGATGGTGCCTCGACGGGCCCAAGGTGGCGCTGATGCTCGTGGTTGGTCCGTCAAAACGCCCCGGCGCCGGAAGGGTGGGAATCGCGCCTGCCCGTGGATTGGGTTCCTGCCCGGCGCAGGGGCCGCGCGGTCAAGGGGATCTTGGGGGCGAACAGCCCGTCAGCTCGGACACAGCACCACCGCCTCGGCGATCGGAATGGCTAGCGTGGCCAACGACATTCCGGCGAGCGCCCCAAAGCCCTTGGGCGGGTGCCAGGTCTTCATTCATAACGATCTTGCCCCACACCGAACGGTATCTGAGGCTTCGCACGCGGTTCACCGCGACGCTATCACCGAGGAGACATTTGCTTTCGATTTCGCAATCGTCTGGATGCACGGGCCGGAAGATCAGCTCGTCACGGCAAAATGTAGCGACCTTGCGGTAGCGCCGTGGTTGCAACGGCAAGACGTATTGGGGCACGAACAATCGACTCTGCTCAGGGTTTGCCCCTGAGCGTGCTGTCCGGCACAATCAGGTGGATCGCGTCGGTCCCAGCCTGCGCTTCCAGCGGCGTCACGCCGAATGGATCCCCGTCAATTTGTACGGGCACCGGCCCAGGTGCCGAAATTTTCACGTGCGAGCATGAGTACATCGCCACATCGCCGTGCCGGCTAGCGCGCGCATCAAGCCGCCCGCGTAGCAAGCTCAGGAGCTGGCCCAACAAGATGGCACGGCTCCTCGCCGTGAAGAGAACGGCCTCAAGCCCACGCTGGTGGATACCCGTCCGCGGCGCCAGCACAAAGCGGCCAGCGTAATGACGGGCGTTGGCAATCACGACCCAGCTTGCTTCATAGGATCGATTGTCGATCATGATGCTGAGGGTGTCGAGGGGCCGCAGCAGCGCGCCGAGCACGGGCCCTGTGTAGGCGGCCTTGCCGATGCGGCCTTTCAGGGCGTGATTGAGGCCACCGACGACCCGGGCGTCGAAGCCTGCTCCCGCCATCAGAAGAAAAGGCTCGTCGTTGGCCCTGGCACAAGCGATCAGTCGTTGCGGTCCGTTGCGCAGCATGTCGCAAACGCGTTCGGGCGTTGCCTTCAGACCGATCTCCTGGGCCAGAACATTAGCCGTGCCGCAAGGGATGATTGCCAAGGGTACGTCCGTCCCGCTGATTCCGGCCGCCGCCGCTCTAATTGTGCCATCCCCGCCGGCGGCCACAACAACGTCATAGCGTAGAGAACGAGCTGCCGCTCCAACCAGGCGCCGAATCTGGGCAAACTCGCCCAGCGTCTCGCGAGCGACAGTGGCCCCCGTTCGCTCGAGGGCCGCGGTCACCTCATCGACCAGCCAGGGACGGCTCAAGCCGGCGCCAGTGTTGACGACCAGAAAAAATCTGCGGCGCATGATGCTGGTTGCAGCCAGGTTCAGTCCAGCCGCCGATAGTGCCGGCAAAGTGCGCCGCGAGCAAATGCGCTTCTTCAGGCCTTAAGCACCCGCTGGCGCGGTGGCCCCTTCCTCGTCTTTGCGTGCGGATTTCTGCACCGCCGCCTGGACCTTCTCGAAGGCGCGCACCTCGATTTGACGAATGCGCTCGCGGCTGACGCCGAACTCCGCGGACAGATCCTCAAGGGTGGCCGGCTCCTCGGCCAAGCGCCGCGCCTCAAAGATGCGTTTCTCGCGGTCGTTCAGGGTGGACATCGCCTTGGCGAGGTACCCCTTGCGCAGCGTCAGCTCCTCGGATTCGGCTAGGCGCGCTTCCTGATCGGGGGTGTCGTCGACCAGCCAATCCTGCCACTCACCGCCGCCTTCGGCGTCGGCGCGCACCGGCGCATTCAGTGAAGCATCGCCGCCAAGCCGCCGATTCATGGAGATGACGTCGTCTTCGGGCACACCCAACTTGGTGGCAATATGCTTGACCTGATCGGGCCGCAGGTCGCCTTCCTCTAGCGCCTTGATCTGACCCTTCATGCGCCGCAGATTGAAGAACAGCTTCTTCTGCGCCGCGGTCGTGCCCATTTTCACCAGACTCCAGGAACGCAAGATGTACTCCTGGATCGAAGCGCGAATCCACCACATGGCGTAGGTCGCAAGCCTGAAACCCTTATCGGGGTCGAAGCGCTTGACCGCTTGCATTAGCCCAACGTTGCCTTCCGAGATCACCTCCCCAATCGGCAGGCCATAGCCGCGGTAGCCCATGGCGATCCGCGTCACAAGCCGCAGGTGGGAGGTTACCAGGGTATGCGCGGCATCCGAATCGGCGTGCTCTTGCCAACGCTTGGCAAGCATGTACTCCTGATCCGGCTCCAGCATGGGAAACTTGCGGATTTCCTCGAGATAGCGCGCAAGTCCGCCCGCACCACCTACGACCGACGGAAGTGTTTTGGTTGCCATTGTATCCCTCAATCGGCGCCTACGATCAGCACCGACTGCTCTCCTTAAGCCCATCGCGGGGTTTGAAAACCATCGGCTCGCACCCGAGGGTATGCGCCAAGCTTGTCGCGAGCGAGGCAATAGCAAGTTGCCGCTCCTCCGTGCAAGGCACATTGCTGTGCACTCGCGGTAACGTGCATTCACGGCATAGTGCATAACGCCCGGACGCTGCGGTTACCGTCTGCGACCGATGCACACAGGCCGCAGCTAAACTTTCCGTAATGACCTGACTGAATATTCCGTGCGGAAATGACTAAAATGCCGTCGTTGCATGCGTGGGGAAGAGCCGAACGGGCGGAAGTTTGCGTCGGCGGGGCTGGGCCTGCTGGCAATCCACGCGATCGGCCCAACCCAGGCGTTCCAACTACGGTTCGACGCGTTCCCCGCGACCAGATCTTGGCCAGAGGACGGCCGCGGAGACGACCAGAAGGACAAGTAGCCCTAAAAAGACATCGATGACGCCCAGAATCATCGCCTCCGCCCCGCCGAATACAACTCCGGCGACGCCAGCAAATGCCAATAAAAAGGGCATGGACTGCCTGGACACGGGCGATTCTCCTCGGCCGCTGAGCTCACGTTCAGATAGCCCGAAAGCTTGCTCTGGAGCCTCAACAACCGCCATCTTTTTCTGCCGACATCCTTGATGGTCAGTTGTGATTCGTCTCTTCGCCTCCGTCAGCGTGCGCCGCCAGCGCGCTAACCAGTTCGGCCATATCGGCTGGCAATGCGCTCATAAATCGCAAGCACCTGCCGCTGACGGGATGCTCGAACCCCAGTTCCGCGGCGTGCAGGGCCTGTCGCTGAAGGCGCTGCAGCGCCGATTGCGCCGCGAGGCCGAGCCGGCGCGCGCTTGATTTGAAGCCTGAGCCGTAGATGGGGTCTCCCAGCAGGGGATGACCGACGTGTGCCATATGCACGCGGATCTGATGGGTACGACCGGTCTCGAGCGTAAGCCTCACCAGACTGGCGCCCGGCTTCCCATCGGGCAGGGGGAAGGTCTCGAGGACCTCGTAGTGTGTTACCGCGCGCCGGGCGTTTGGCGTGCGAGCGACCGCGATTTTGGTGCGATTGGTGGCACTGCGCGAGAGCGCGGCATCGATGCTGCCGCGCGGCCGCGCTGGGACGCCCCAGACGAGGGCGCGATAGCTGCGCCGTAGGCGGCCATCGACACCGTGGTTGGCGAACTGTTCCGCAAGTCCTCGATGTGCGCGATCCGTCTTTGCGACGACCAGCAGGCCTGTCGTGTCCTTGTCTAGGCGATGCACGATGCCAGGTCGCTGTACCCCACCGATGCCGGAGAGGCTTGCTCCGCAATGGGCAATCAGCGCGTTGACAAGCGTGCCGGAGGCATGTCCGGGTCCTGGGTGCACGGCTAGGCCCTTAGGCTTGTCGATGACGATAAGGTCTGGGTCCTCGTGCAGGACCACGAGGGGGATGTCTTGCCCAGCGATCTGGGGAGCCTCGCTTGCCGGCAAGCGCAACTCATAGATCTCGCCGACCTTGACCTTGCCACTGAGGTTTGAGACGACGGCCTCGTTCCGGCGTACCTCACCTGCGCGCAAGAGGACCTGAAGTCGTGACCTGCTGATTTGGGGGAGGCGGCCCGCGAGAAAACGGTCGAGGCGCTGACTTGCATCGGCCGCGCCGACTTCCAGGGACAGGCGGGTAGCATCCTGACCGGTCGGGGGAGGGTGGGGAGGCTTATGTGCCATCGGGATCGACGCCGTCACCAGCGCGGCAAATTCTTGTCTGCGTGCTGCAGGATCGGCTTGGTGGGGTGACTCATCCCCACGAGAAAGGCAAGCTCCTCACATATTGTGTGCGGGATTGTCATACCCAACCGGTTGACTTTTTGGCGGTGGGCCTAAATTTCACGATTTGCGGTTCGGGCGTCGGCTGTGCGAGGAGTGAGTTGCCCGCCTGCCGTGCTTGGCCTATAGACGGGGCAAGCCTCGCCCCGTTCGTCTAGCGGTTAGGACGCCAGCCTCTCACGTTGGAAACAGGGGTTCGATTCCCCTACGGGGCGCCAAAGTATTGATATTATTCAATAGGTTAGATGTTGGTTAGACACTACCTGGAATCGAACCCCAGCGTTTGTGCTGATCTACACGAAATGCAGCAACTGCACCATCGCTTCAGGCTGCTGACCAAGGAGCGAGCCCATGTTATCTGCTGAAGTTGGTGCATGAGGCCTTCCGCTCGTGCCAATCGAGACGGCCTTTGTCTGCTTGCAAAGTGAAGCGGTCATCGCTGCGCAAAGCAACGACGCTGAGTGCCAATTGCTGCCTCACGCGCCGCTGCACGCTCCGTGGACGGGTTGCGCAAATGTCAGGTGCTGAGCTCGGCTTCGCTTCAATTCGGTGCATAAGCATCAGAGAAGCGACCACGGCGGATTTCCGTTCCGAATCTTTCCATTCGCGCATCTGTCACCGGATCGATCCACTCAGCGGTCCACGACCCCGCATAGATTACCAATGGCCGTTTTGAAGCCGCATCGGAAAGCAAGGTAAAGAACGCAAAACAAATCGTCCTCTATGCTTTGGGCTTCTTGTGCTTTTCCCAAAAGCCCAGCGGCAAGATCTTCGATCTCCTCAGTTTCTGCGTGTTTCCATGCTTTCTCAATGTAGGTGTCATCAAGTCTACGACTGACCGTTATTTTCATTTCCTTCCCTCAAATTGGGTGAAAAGCGGATAAGCATGGGAGCGAAAACGGTCCTCGCGCCGAGCTAGAGCTGGGATTGCGCTAGGGCGCTGTGACCACGAAGCCGGCGCGAGGAAAGTGAACACAAACCTCGCCGATTGCGGGATCGCGGCGCCGGATGACGATCTCATCTATGCCCGACGTAACCAATTCGCCGATGACAGGGTCGCGTCCAGTATCGTCCGGAGTAACACTGACGACTTGGCCAGGCTTCCGGCCGATGGGGTCTTTGGCGTCAGTGGATGCTTTAGCGATTGAGGTAGCGGTTCTGGCCACATCGAGCGCTTGTTCGGAGGTCATTGGGCTCCGCCTGCCGTGGCCGATTGCGGCAACCCGCTCGGCCCAGCTCAGCAGCCTTGGAAAGCCATCGAGCGGCGGCGCCGCCGATCCGAAATTCTGTCGCAAGTACCAAACCGGGTGATAAGCGGCGAGATCGGAGAGGCCAACGGCACGGCCTTGCAAGAACGAGCGCCCGTCAGCCAGCGTCTGATCCAGCCAATCGAAATGCGCGCGCAGCTGATCAAGCTGGTTGGGCACTGCCGCCAGCATTACGACGGGATCGATATTTCGACCGGAGAATTTGGCCCGGTCTTCGAGAAACCCCTTGGGCAATACCTCAGGCCTCTTGGCGAAGGCGATGCTGACGGCGGGGAGGAACATGGTCTTCTCCGCCCACCAGGCAAGCGCGTCGGCCGCGCCGCGCCCGGCTGGATAAAAGCTCGGGGTGGGGTGCCGGCGCTCGAGTTCGCGCATGATCAACTGGCTGTCGCAATAGATGTCCGCGCCAATCTGCAACACCGGCGTCTTGCGATAGCCTCCCGTCAGCGCCGTCAGATTCGGTTTCGGCATGATCTGAGGAAGCTCGACCGATGCCCAGGCAAGGCCCTTGAGGCCAAGCCCGGTCCGAACTTTCTCCGCATAGGGAGAGGTGTCGTAGTGGTGCAATATGATGTCGGTCATGGGAGGGGGCCTCGGTTTGGGATGATGCGTCCTCTGGATATCAAGTGTGGGTATCGGACCAGCAAGCCATAGATTTGGTGGGTAGGTTTAGCTGTGCTAACAAAAATGCGTCGTAGCGCGCCCATTGGGCTCCTCTCGATCTCCCGCAAGCATCAGCGACTGCCGACGAACTCGGCAACGGCACGGGTAACGGCTTCGGGCTGCTCCAACAGCAGAAAGTGCCCCGCACGAGGCAGGTCGATAACCTGGACGCGCTCGCCGAATTGCTCGCGGAGCGTGTGACCATTGCACGGCGGAGCCGCTTCATCATCGAGCCCCTGGATCACGAGAAGCGGGGCTGTTCCGGCACTCCACCAATCTTCGAGCGCCATACCCCGGCTGGTCGCGAGAAGGGCGAGATGCACCGCCGGCCAGCATTCGACCTGCGCAAGTATTTTCGGATCCGACGCC
>Ga0134122_10003866_pt1 | contig 11146 bp, 5 predicted proteins | sample KB302_FD_96461 | JGI IMG/M metagenome (GOLD analysis project Ga0134122, IMG submission 96461) | Terrestrial soil microbial communities without Nitrogen fertilizer from Kellogg Biological Station, Michigan, USA - KB3-0-2 | ecosystem: Environmental > Terrestrial > Soil > Unclassified ...
CCTGGCGGCGCGCGTAGTCGTCGCGAAGGGCCCGGAGCGCGGAGGCGGCCCGCGAGGTCTGGAAGGCCGCGGGGTAGGCGTCGAGCCGGCCGATCGCCTCCGCGTACTTCTGCTTCGCGGCCATCCGCGCGGCTTCGGAGCGGGTGAAATCCGCCAGCCGCGAGGCGGCTTCCTCGAACTTCCGGTCGTACTCCGCCGCGAGCAGGTCGACCTCCTCCAGGCGCGAGCCGGCCTTCGCGGCCGCCTCGGCCAGGAGCCGCTGCACGTCCTCCCGGCGCTCGAACATCAGATCGGACTGGCGGAGCTCGCGGATCCGGCGGAGCAGCTCGTCCAGGGAGAGGCCGGGGTCGGGCTTCGGCGGGGACTTGGGCTCGGAGGGCGCGGCGGCCGATGCGGAAGCCGACGCGGACTTGAGCGGAGCGGGCTCCGACGAGCCGCTGCCGGCGGCGATGGCGATCCCGATTCCCAGCGCCCCGACGGCGGCGGCGGCGAGGACGATCGGCAGGCTGCTGCGCTTCCGGATCCTGGTGGTCTCCTTCACCCGCGGGGGCGCCGGCGCCTGGGCCCGGACCTTCGTCGAGGACTTCCGGCGATCCGGCAGCAGGATTTTCGTGGTTGCCTGGGCGGGGCGGCAGGCCGCGCAGAAGCGGCGGCCTTCGTGCACCCACACCTGGTGCTCGGCGGCGTCGCCGACCCCCAGGCGCTCCCCGCAGTTCTGACAGTAGGAGACTTCCTTGCCCACGCAGGTGAGACACCGACCGGGAAAGAATTCGTGGATTGAGGCCGTCCAACGTAGAAGAGGTGATTTAATGGGTTTGGTTCAAGATTCGCTGTATCCGGGGCTCTTTACAAGCTACTAATCTAGACGGCCGATTCCTTTTTTGCACTCCCAGAGGGTGTATTAGGAATGGGGAAGGATGAACCAGCAACCGCACAAGGAAACGCACACGGACCAGACCTTCGGCCAGGCGGCCGTGGGCCTGGGTTACGTCACCGAAGCGCAGGTCGCCGAGTGCCTCCGCATCCAGCTCGCGATGAAGCAGATGGGGCTGGAGGAGCAGCTCGGCGACATCATGAGCAAGAAGGGCTTCCTCACCCCCCAGCACCACTCCGCCGTCCTCAAGAAGCTGGGCGTCCAGACCAGCCCGATCCCCGGCTACACGATCCAGGGCAAGATCGGCCAGGGCGGCATGGGCATCGTCTACAAGGCGACCCAGACCAGCGTCAACCGCCTGGTCGCGATCAAGATCCTCAGCGGCAACGCGACGAAGGACAAGACCTACGTCGCCCGCTTCCTCCAGGAGGCGCAGTCCGCCGCCAACCTCAACCATAAGAACCTGATCTCCGCCATCGACGTCGGCGTCTCCAACGGCATCTACTACTTCGTCATGGAGTTCGTGACGGGCAAGAGCTGCCGCGACCTCATGAACGCGGCCAAAGGCCCGCTCGCGGAGAACACCACGCTGCAGATCGCGATGCAGATGGCGGAGGTGCTGGACCACATCCACCAGCACAAGATGGTGCACCGCGACATCAAGCCCGAGAACATCCTCGTCACGAACGAAAGCGTCGTGAAGCTCTGCGACCTGGGCCTGGCGAAGTCGACGACCTCCATCGAGCAGTCCCTCACGCAGGAAGGGCTGGCGGTCGGCACCCCCTACTTCATGTCGCCCGAGCAGATCCGGGGCGACAAGGACGTCGACATCCGCGCCGACCTCTACTCGCTGGGCGCGACGCTCTTCTTCCTGCTCAGCGGCAAGCATCCCTTCGAGGGCAAGAGCGCCGCCGAGACGATGAGCATGCACCTGAAGGAGCCGGTGCCCGACCTCCGCAAGCACAACGCGCAGATCCGCGAGGACTTCGGCTGGGTCATCCACAAGCTCATGGCGAAGGACCGGGCGCACCGCTACCAGACGCCTGCCGAGCTCCTCGAGGACCTGAAGAAGATCCAGGCCGGCACCGGCGCGGCCCTCGCGCGCCAGCACGCCGCGCGCGTGCAGCTCCACGCCAAGGCCCACAACACCCGCCACACCGTGGTGCGGAAGTCGACGCCCCTCTGGCCCTTCGTGGCCGCGGGCGTGATCGTCATCGCGGGCGGGATCGGCGTGACCGTGTTCCTGAGCAACTCCAACGCCCAGGACTCGAACCCGGCCCCCAAGGAGAAGATCGTGGTCGTGGAGCGCCCCGCCGCGAAAGCCGAGGGGCCCAAGGACGACCCCAAGAAGGAAAGCGCCGCGGCCGCCCTCTACAGCGGAGCCGACGGCCTCATGAAGGAGGGCAAGTGGGCCGAGGCGCTGGCCGACCTGCTGAAGCTCCAGAAGGACCACCCGTCGCTCCAGTACACCATCCGGCGTTCGGCGGAGATCGGCGAGAAGATCGGGACCTGCAACAGCGAGCTCCGGAAGCTCGACTTCGCGCGGACGCGGCAGCTCGAGGACGCCCGCCAGGCGAGCCGCGACGGCCGCTGGCCGGAGGCGCAGGCCGGATTCCTGCAGTTGGTCAAGTCCGGCCAGCCGGAGTTCCAGTCGGAGGTGGACCACTGCCGCCGGGAGATGGACGCGGTCGCGGCGATCAAGGACATCGAGGGCGCCCGGGATGCCGGCAAGTGGGTCGAGGTGGCCACCAAGATCCACAGCCTCGACCTCCAGCATCAGCAGCAGCGGATCGAGACCGTGGAGAAGAGCCAGGGCGAGCTCAGCGCCCTCAAGATCCGGGCCTTCCTGGAGAACGACACGGCCCGGGCCCTCGCCGAGGCGCATTCCGGCGCCGCGGCCGGCAACTGGAAGAAGGTGCTCTCGGCCCTGGTCGACGTCGAGAAGCACCGGGACACCGAGACCTACCGGCTGAAGGAATCGGAGATCAAGGATCTCCGGACCCAGTACGCCAAGGCCAACGAGGCGGCGGCGGACGACGAAGCCAACCGCGGCTGGCTGGCGACGATCAAGTTCTACAACGACGCCCTGCAGGACAAGAAGTACGACGACGCGGCCGACGCGATGGAGGATTTCCGCCAGAAGCACGGCGCCTCCCGGGTCGGCAAGGCCAAGGACGCGGAGATCAGCGCGAAGATCGCCGACGCGACCAAGCGGCGCCAGGCCGACAAGAACGACGAGGCCAAGAAGCTCCTCCCCCTCGTGAAGAAGGAAATCGCCCAGTCCAACTTCGAGGCCGCGGCCGAGCTGGTGTCCCGGCTGGTCGGCGACCTGGCCGACACCGACTTCGCCAAGTCGAACTTGAGCACGATCAAGAACTACAAGAAGATCTGCGACGACCGGGCGCGGCAGCCCGCCCACGTGCTCATCGAGATGGACTTCGAGGACTATCCCGGCGGCTGGTTCTTCAACGGCCAGGCGACGGGCGGGAACTCCTTCGAGGAGCCGCAGCAGGGCCGCCGCTCCGCCCGCCTCACGCTTCCCGGCAGCGGCCGCGCGAACCATCAGCTGCTGGGCATGAGCTCGCGAGCGGAAACGCTCACGTTCTGGGCCCGCTCCCGCGGCAAGAACAGCAGCAACCAGCTGACGGTCTACCTGCACGACGACGGCATGACGAACACCCAGACCTTCAGCTACGACCTCCAGATCTCCTCGGACTGGAAGCAGTACAGCCTGCGCATCGCCGAGTTCCGTCCGGCCAACCCGAACGCGAAGGGCAACACCATCTCCCCGGGGCGCATCAAGTCGATGTCGCTGGAGTGCGGCGGCGGATCCTCCTCGACCCTCGAGCTGCAACTCGACTCGCTCCGGGTCGAAGCGACGCGCAAGTAATCAGTACGCAGGACTCCGGACCCCGGCAGATCGGCCCCCCTGCTCTCCGGACGGCGAACCATCACTGACGCTGGCATCGCAGGTGGGACGACGGGTCTGAACGGGGAGGGGCTAGGTCTTCGGGGCGAGCGGATCGATCCACTTCGCCTTGATCTCGTCGAGATCCTTCGGCGTGACGCCCGTGTACCAGACGTTCTCCGGCATGACGCAGATGTTGGGGCCCTTCTCGCAGAGGCCCAGGCAGAGCGACCGCGAGACCCTCAGTCCCTTGATGTTCTTGGACTTCTGGTACTCCTTGAGCTGCTTCTGGAATTCCCCGGAGCCGCGGTTGGCGCAGGAGGCCTCCCCCGGATCCTTTTGATTGGCGCAGACGAAGATGATCCGCTCGTAGGGCTGCTTCTTCATTTCTTCCATGGGGATATCCTAGCGCTTGGCGCTCTTGGGTTCGACCACAAATGCGGCCCCTTCCAGGGGGAGATGAAGTCCGGTGAAGTCCTCGAGGCCGCGCTCCTGGCGGCCGCGCCCCTCGAGCCAGGGCTCCGCCTGCGACTTCTTCCCGTCCATCCCGAATTCGATCCGCAGCCGGGACAGCACTTCCTCCAGCCGCGTCGACGGGAAACGGACGCCGGTCTTGAGGCCGGAAGTGCCGTGCAGGTACAGCGCGTGGCCCTCGCTGCCCATCGTGGAGATCAGCATGGGGCAGGTCGCGGCCAGCGGCGACGTGAGCAGGATCGCCGCGATGAGCGGGCCGACTTCGGGCTTCCGGAAATCGCCCATGCGGGTGAGGTAGCCCCGGCGGGCCTCGGGCAGCCAGAGCGGCGGGCCGTTCTCGTCGCCCGAATCCATGGTGCGAAGGAAGAGCTCCACCCCGTAGTCGTGGATCGGCGGCACCGAGACGAGGCGGATCGACGTGGCCTTCTGGGCCCGCTCGAGGCCCTTCTCCCCCACGCGCGTGTGGGCGACGACCAGGCCCACGTCCCGGAAGAGCCGCAGGGGGACGACCCCGCACTGGACGAGCAGGCCCGGAGGGAAGTTGCCGGCGAACTCCCGGTCCGCGCCCACGAGCAGGGGATCCACCGCGAAGTCCGCGACGGGGATTCCCTTGGTCCGACGGGCGCCCTTCGGTTTCGCCGCTTTCGCCATGCGTCCTCCTGAGCACCTAGGGAAGCACCGAACCCGCCCGGCGACAAGAAATTTCGTCGCAACAAGAATGCCTCATTTGAATCTATGGAGGAATGCCGGGCGTTTCCAAGGCATTGGTCCGAAGCCTTCCCATCGGCGCCGAGCTCCGCGACGGCGGCGTTCACTTCCGCGTCTGGGCGCCCCGGGCGCGCCTCGTCGAGGTCGTGTTCGAGAGCGGCGGCGACGCTCCCCTCGAGCTCGACGCCGGCGGCTATCATTCCGGCTTCGTCCCCGGGATCGGGCCCGGCGCCGCCTACCGTTTCCGGCTCGACGGCCGCGGGCCCTACCCCGATCCGGCGTCGCGATTCCAGCCCGAGGGGCCGCATGGGCCCTCCCGGGTCGTCGATCCCTCCGCCTTTTCCTGGAGCGACCGCGGCTGGAAAGGTCCGGCTGCGGAAGGACAGGTGATCTACGAACTGCACGTGGGCACCTTCACCCCGGAAGGCAGCTGGGAAGCGGCGAGCCGCGACCTGCCCCGGCTGCGGGACCTGGGCATCACGATCGTCGAAGTCATGCCCGTCGCCGATTTCCCCGGCCGCTTCGGCTGGGGCTACGACGGCGTCAACCTCTTCGCCCCGACCCGCCTTTACGGATCGCCCGACGATTTCCGCCGCTTCGTCGATCGCGCCCATGCCTTGGGCCTCGGCGTGATCCTGGACGTCGTCTACAACCACTTCGGCCCGGACGGCAACTATCTCTCGCAGTTCTCCGAGGGCTACTTCACCGACCGCTATGCCTGCGAATGGGGGACGGCGATCAACTTCGACGGTCCCGACGCCGGGCCCGTCCGCGAGTTCTTCATCTCGAACGCCGAGCATTGGATCCTCGAGTACCACCTCGACGGGCTGCGCTTCGACGCGACCCAGGCGATGCAGGACCGATCGGACGAGCATCTGCTCGCGGCCCTGCAGCGCCGCGTCCGCGAGGCCGCCGGCGCCCGCTCGCTCTACCTGATCGCCGAGAACGACCATCAGCAGGCGGAGCTGGTCCGCCCGCCCGCCGAGGGCGGCTCGGGATTGAACGCCGTCTGGAACGACGACTTCCATCACAGCGCGCGCGTCGCCCTGACCGGCAAGCGGGAGGGCTACTTCGCGGACTTTTACGGGAAGCCGCAGGAGCTCGTGTCCGCGGTCCGATGGGGCTTCCTGTTCCAGGGCCAGCGTCACTCCGTGCTCCGGAAGCCGCGGGGCTCGGCGGCCCTCGATCTCCCGGGCCCGGCCTTCGTGAACTTCCTGGAGAATCACGACCAGGTCGCCAACTCCGGCCACGGGCGCCGGCTGTCGTCGCTCTCCCCCGCGGGCCTCCATCGGGCGCTCAGCGCCCTCCTCCTCCTCGCCCCGGGGACGCCGCTGCTCTTCCAGGGCCAGGAGTATTCCAGCTCGAAGCCCTTCCTCTACTTCGCCGACCACCAGCCTCCGCTCGGAGCGCTGGTCGCCGCGGGACGGAAGAAATTCCTCGCCCAGTTCCCTTCCCTGGCCGGCCCGGAAATGCAGGCTCGGCTGCCGGATCCGACCGATCCGGAGACCTTCCGCGCCAGCATTCTCGATCCCTCCGAACGCGAGCGCCATCCCGAAGCCCTCCGGCTTCACCGGGATCTTCTCGCCCTGCGCCGCGGCGATCCCGTGTTCCGGTCGCAGCGATCGGACCGGCTCTTCGGCGCGGTCCTTTCCCCCGACGCCTTCGCGCTCCGCTTTCTCGATCCCGACGCGGGCGACCGATTGCTGCTGATCAATCTCGGCGTCGACCTCACCCTGGCCCATCAGCCCGAGCCGCTGCTGGCGCCGCCGCGGGGCGGCTCCTGGACCCTGCGCTGGACGAGCGAGGATCCGGTCTATGGGGGGAGCGGCGGGCGGATGCCCTTCCAGGAAGAGAGCCTCGAGTTGCAGGCCCGCTCGGCCGTCCTCCTCCACCCGTGGAGAAAACAACCTGGTTGATTTCTCCAAGGTGGAGGAATCAACCAGGTTGTTTTCTCCACCTACGAGATCTGCTCGAGGAGGGCGAGCGGCAAGGGGCGGAGGATCTTCGACAGGTCCAGGGATCCCGGAGCTTGGACCTCGACGCCCGTCAGGACGTTTCGATAGAGCGATCCCATCGGACCCTGGACCGTGGTGCCGACCCAGGGGGCGCCGGAGAGCACCTTGTCCCCGAAGGAGGAGAGGAAGCGTCCGACGAGGACGATCAACTCCCTGCCTTCGCCGCGGCGGGAGAACGCCACGATCCGGTCGGCCGCCGCGCCCTCCACCTGCAGCGGTCGATACTCGCCCTCCGCGAAGAGCCGCGCATTCCGGCGGCGGGCCTGCAGCGCCTGCCGGAGGACGAACATCTTGAGTCGATCCTCGTCCCTCGCGTTCAGCGCATCCCGCACGTCCTCCTCCCTCCAGGTCCGCGACACGCGGGACAGCATCTCATGGCGCGGGCCGTACTCGATCGGCTCCCGGTTGTCGGGATCCGCAAGCCGGAAGTCCATGAACTCGGAGCCCTGATAGAAGTCGGGGATGCCGGGGCTCGTGATCTTCAGCAGCGTCTGGCCCAGCGTGTTCCAGAGGCCCAGGGGCGCGATCCGCTCGATCCAGCGCTTCAGCTCGGCGAGAAACGGATGATCCGGCGCCAGGATGGACAGGATGAATTTCCGGACCGCGTTCTCGTACTCGACGTTCGGGCTGATCCAGCTGGAATGGAGCCGGGCTTCGCGCAGCGCCTTCTCGAAGTAGTTCCCCAGGCGGCGTTCGAGCACGAGGCGCGCCGGCTCCTCGGGCGCCCAGCGGGGCCAGGTGCCGAGCAGGGTCTGGTAGATCAGGTACTCCTCGTTCGCGTCGGGGACCAGGCGCGCCCCCAGCCGCTCCTTCCGGAGCTCGTTCATCCGCTTCCAGTCCTGCAGCGCCTGGGCCCAGTCCTCGGGGATCTCCGACAGCACGTTCAGCCGCGCGCGGAGGTCTTCGCCCCGCTTCGTGTCGTGGGTGGAGGTCGCCGACAGCGACCGCCGCCAGCGGCCCTGGCGCTGGCGGTTGAACTCGTGGAACTCCACCAGGCGGGTCCCCGGAAAGTCCGGGTTCCCGCCGACCTCGCAGACCGAGGCCAGCGGGTAGCGCCGATAGCAGGCGGTGTCCTCGAGTCCCTTCGCCATCACCGGGCCCGTCAGCTGCTGGAAGTGCCGGAGGAACTCGACGCGCTCCGCCCGCTGCGCCGACGACAGCCCCTCGGGCCCCTCGAGGAGCAGGACCTCCTCGATGAAGTTGAAGACGGACTCGCTCATCGCCGCATTGCGCGCGCGCGCCTGGGCGGTCGCCGCCTGGATGGCGCTCCGGTCGCTGGGCCGGACCTTTCCGGTCGCGTCGACGTAGGTCCGATACACCGGAAAGCAGGCGATGACCTCCGCCAGGGCGCCCTCGAGGCTCTTGAGCGTGAAGTCGCGCGACCAGCGGTGCTGCTCGGAGATCCGGTCGAGGCGCAGCGCGAGGACGTGAAGCTCGCCGGCCATCGACGAGCCGAGAATCAGCCGCTTGCCGCGATAGACGACCTCCGGGGCCCGGTCGTGGCGCCGCGTGAAGCTCTCGTAGACCGAGGCCAGCGCCTCCACCCCCTGCGGCTCGGCGAAGAGGCCGTTGAGGACGTTGAGGAAGTCGTAGCCGGTCGTCCCGTCGGCCGGCCAGGCGGGATCGAGCCGCTCGTTGCCGTCCAGGATCTTCTCGACCAGGAGGAGGAACGACGCGTCGGCGCCGGCGTCCTTCACCAGGCCGCTCAGGGTCTCGAGATAGTTCAGCGGGTCGTAGAGGCCGTCCACGTGGTCGATCCTCAGCCCGGTCACGCGCTTCTCGCGCACGAGCTTCAGCACCAGGTCGTGGACCGCGTGAAACACCTCGGGCTCCTCGACGCGGATCGCCACGAGATCGTTGATGTCGAAGAAGCGGCGGTAGTTGATCTCGTCCGCCGCCACTCTCCAGAAGCTGACGCGGTAGGGCTGCTGGACGAGGAGCGATTCGAGCGCGTCGAAGCTCCGGGGATCCCCCTTGCGCCCGTTCAGGTCGGCCAGCGCCTCCGTCAGCGCCTCGCGGGCGCCGTTCCCGTCGTCGAAGAGCGCGCGGAGCCGGGTGCTGACCGCCTCCCGCTGCTCGTCGTAGCGCGCGTTCGGCTGGCCGACGCGGAGGAGCACGTCGTCGAGGCTGCGGAAGGAGGGATTGTCGCGGCCGCCCTGCGTCGCGAGCTTCTCCAGGGTCGGCTCGAGGATGCGCCCCCAGCTTTCCACCGCCAGGGGGAGGTGCTGGTCGCCGTACTGCGCGTAGAACTCGCCGTGGTCGTAATGGACCTGGATCTCCTGGTTCTCGATGATGCGGCCGAACTGGTCGCCCAGGATGGGCAGGAGGATCTTCTCGGACAGGTCGATCTTCGCGGGGTGGAAGTTGATGTCGAAGAACTTCGCGTAGGGCGAGGAGGGCCCCCGCTCCAGCACGTGCTGCCACCAGCGGTTGCCCGGATCCGTCGCGCACATGTGGTTGGGGACCAGGTCCAGGACGAGGCCCATGCCGCGCGAGGCCAGGGCGCGGGTGAAGGCGTCGAACTCCTCCGGCGTGCCCAGCTCGGGGTTCAGGCGGGTGGGATCGATGACGTCGTACCCGTGCGTGCTGCCGGGACGCGCGGCGCTGAGGGGCGAGGCATAGACCTCGGAGATCCCCAGCGCGTCCAGGTACTCGATCAATCCCAGGGCATCCCGGAACGTGAATCGCCGGTTGAACTGCAGGCGATACGTGGCCGTCGGCTGGCGGGGAGCGGTAGCAATCATCGGCCCAGGGAGAGCCTCCGCAGGTAGATCCCCCGATCGTTCAAATGTTACGCACCCCCCGTAACCAAAAACGGGATTCCGAATCTAGATAGCGATGACTCGACCGGTCGATCTCGGGCTCCCTCTCTCTCCCGTTCCGGAGCTGCTCGCATGAGAATCCTGCCTGGCCGGCCGTATCCCCTCGGAGCCACCTGGGACGGGGCCGGGGTCAACTTCGCCCTCTTCTCCGAGCACGCCTCCAAGGTCGAGCTCTGCCTCTTCGATTCGCCCAAGTCGACCCGGGAAAACGTTCGCCTCACGATGCCCGAGCAGACCCACCAGGTCTGGCACGTCTACCTTCCGGACGTCGTCCCGAACCAGCTCTACGGGTACCGGGTCTACGGCCCCTACGACCCGGCGAACGGCCACCGCTTCAACCATCACAAGGTGCTCCTCGACCCCTACGCCAAGGCGATCGGCCGGGATATCCGCTGGGGGGACGAGCTGTTCGGATACCGGATCGGCGATCCGCTGGGGGACCTCTCCTTCGACGGGCGCGACAGCGCGGCGACGGCCCCGCTGGCGAGCGTGGCCGATCCGGCCTTCACCTGGGGCGACGACCGCCCTCCCCGCACCCCCTGGCACAAGACCCTGATCTACGAGCTGCACGTGAAGGGCTACTCGAAGCGCTTCCCCGGCGTGCCCGACAAGCTGCAGGGGACCTATGCGGGGCTCGCGTCGGACGCCGCGCTGCAGCACCTGGTCAACCTCGGCGTCACCGCCGTCGAGCTCATGCCGGTGCACTACCGGCTGAACGACCGCCACCTGGCGGACCGCGGGCTGGCGAACTACTGGGGCTACAACACGCTGGGCTTCTTCGCGCCCGACCTGGGCTTCCTCTCGCCGCAGAGCGGGCTCGACGCGATCCACCAGTTCAAGGCGATGGTCCGCGCCCTGCACTCGGCGGGCCTCGAGGTGATCCTCGACGTCGTCTACAACCACACGGCCGAAGGGAATCCCTGCGGGCCCACCCTGTCGATGCGCGGGATCGACAACGCGTCCTACTACCGGCTCTCGCCGGAGAACCCGCGCTACTACATGGACTTCAGCGGCTGCGGCAACACGCTCAACATGCGGCACCCCCGCGTGCTGCAGCTGATCATGGACAGCCTCCGCTACTGGGTGGTCGAGATGCACGTCGACGGGTTCCGCTTCGACCTCGCCAGCACGCTGGCCCGCGAGCTCTTCGCCGTGAACAAGCTCGGCGCCTTCTTCGACATCGTCCACCAGGACCCCGTGCTCTCCCAGGTCAAGCTGATCGCCGAGCCCTGGGACGTCGGCGAAGGCGGCTACCAGGTCGGCAACTTCCCGGTGCTATGGGCTGAATGGAACGGCAAATATCGCGACACCGTGCGGCGCTACTGGAAAGGCGACGAGAGCCAGG
>Ga0134122_10003867_pt1 | contig 11145 bp, 12 predicted proteins | sample KB302_FD_96461 | JGI IMG/M metagenome (GOLD analysis project Ga0134122, IMG submission 96461) | Terrestrial soil microbial communities without Nitrogen fertilizer from Kellogg Biological Station, Michigan, USA - KB3-0-2 | ecosystem: Environmental > Terrestrial > Soil > Unclassified ...
ACTTTGTAAGCCATTACTCCACCCTTTCAGCGGATGCACAGGACGCGCGGCAGGACTGCGCGTTTCAAGAAGGCGCGAACCCTTATAGCAAGGCAGGGCATCGTAAAAGAGGCGTCAACCATATGCTTGGGCGCTTGCCCCGCGGACGTCGCGTTTTTCGGGAAAAGCCAAGGATATCGCTAACGCCCGCTTAAGGATCAATTGGTTTCGTATGGGACATTTTAGGCGACGCTGTTAGAGTGACGCACTGTCAATCAGAGCAAAACTGGGGGCTCGGCAATGCGTAGAATTGTCAAGACAGGCGCTGCGGCGCTGATGCTTACCTGCATGGCTTCAGATGTACTGGCGGCCGCTTCGACCGCAGCCGGCTGTGCAAGGCCGGCCGACATGACCGCGCTTCAGACCGCGGTGGTGCAGCAAAGGCTGATGGTGGCGGCGCTCTCTTGCAACGCGGCCCCGCAATACAACAATTTTGTCAAGGCCTATCAAAAGGATCTTCAGGCTTCCGACAGCGCGCTCCAGGCCTACTTTAAGCGCCTGAACGGCAAGACCGGTACGTCGGACTATCACGCCTACAAGACCCGGATGGCCAACGCGTCCTCGATGGACAGCATTCACGACATCACGGGCTACTGCGCCAGTGCCAACGCTGCGTTCGAGCAGGCCCTCGGCGACTCGAAAATGACGCTGGCGACATTCGTGTCCACCGCCAAGGTCGACGACGCTTTTTCGCCGTGCCAGTTCCGGACGGCTGGTACCGCGGCTCCCGCCCCAAAGGCGGCTCCGCGCGCGCAACCGGTCAAGAAGGTTATTCCCGCACAGGGAAGCGGCTTGGCGAAATAGTTCAAGTCGATTTACCGACTGACGGAAAGGGCGGGCTTAGACCCGCCCTTCTTCGTTTGCGGGCCCCGGCGACAATTACGCCGCGGGTTTTCGCTTTCAATATCACTCCCTGGCACTCGCGATGCGCTCCAGGGCGTTTCCCGCATCGATAGGGGCTCTGCGTCTTACATAGACGTGGAAGCCTCCATAGATCGACGACCGGTCGGCGGCATGGAAGGCGCGGCTTTCCTGCTCGCGATAGACCCAGTGTGCGAGCAACGAGGGCGGAAGCTTTTTCGGCAGCGGCGATTCCACTCCCGCGGTGCGGAAGATCACGCGCGCGTCCACATCATGAGCGGTACGGTCGATCTGGATCCAGAGCGCGGTCAGCTGCTCGGGCGTCATCCAGTCCTGCGCGTCCAGCAGCACATAGCGATGCAGCGAGCGCGCTGGCTGCTCGGCGAGAAAATCTGTCATCGAAGCGTGATGCACTTCGACACGGTCGACACGGCCCTTTATCGCGTCGTAGTTTTCCGCCCGCAGGTAGGGCGGCACGGCTCGCTTTAACTTGACGTCATAGCCGCGGCCGAAGGCCTGCCAGGCGAAATAGTTTTCCTCGATCGGAAAGTCGCAGGCGAGCCTCTCGACGCGCTCGCGCAAAGTGGTCACCGGGTTGCCGTCGGACGACGACGCGACAAGCTCGTCGTACTGCGCCGGCGGAATACCCAACCCGTAATAGCTGACCGGCATGCGCGAGAGGAAGCGGACGAAACGATTGTCGAACAACGGCGCAATGGTCCGGTCGAAAGCGATACGCTGTTCCTCGAGCGTGCGCGCCTCCAGCACATCCTGGAGCCGCTTGCCGTGCAGCCGCGCTACGGTGTGAAGAATGCCGATGAAACGGCCGAGCAGGCCATAGCGGTAAAGGTTGCGCGCGAACATATTGATGCGCCGCCCGTGCAGCGGCATGCGCCGTTCCCAATAGCGCCGCGTTTCGGGGTCGAGGCGCCGGCTCAGGAAATCGTCGAACACTCGCCTGTTGGCGCGGTCCTTGGCGACCCCAAAAAATCGGAAGAAGGAATCGTAGTCGGGCAGGTGTTCGAGGGCCTGCAGCTTCAGCTTCGTCAGCGCCACATGGTTGGGATTGAGATCAACCGCAATGATCCGGTTGGGACCAGCCGTGAGATAGCTGAGGACATTGCATCCGCCCGAAGCGATGGTGATCAGCCGATGGTGCGATTGAAGCTCCAGCGCTTCAAGATCGACCGCAGGATCTTCCCAGATCTGATTGTAGACGAAGCCCTTGAACATCAGCGTGAACAGCCGCTCCAGGGCGCCCCGCTTGGTGGTGGCGGGGCGCTGATGTGCGGCGCGTTGCAGCAGAATGTTTCCCAAAGGGTGGCCGGCTCCGGAGCTAGCCTCTTTTCCCGTCAGAAGACGCATGAGGCAAGCAAATTCTCACACGGGCCCCGGGCGTTCGGCCCAAGGACCATGGATTTGCTTGCTTGCACTGCGGGTATTGCAACGCATAATCGCGGTCATGAACAAAGTTCCCCCGCAGAATCACGATCGCGAGGCGCGAGACATCTCGGCAAAGCAATCTTTGGCTGAGCTGTTGTCGCTGCTCGACTTGGAACGCATCGAAGACGATATCTTCCGCGGCGTGTCTCCCAAGGACCGTTGGCAACGCGTATTTGGCGGCCAGGTTCTGGGTCAGGCGCTGGTCGCCGCCAGCCGCACCGTCGAGGGCCGCGACTGCCATTCGCTCCATGCTTATTTTTTGCGTGCTGGCGATCCCAGAATCCCGATCGTGTACGAAGTCGACCGTAGCCGCGACGGTTTGTCCTTTACCGCGCGCCGCGTGGTGGCGATCCAGCACGGCCAGCCGATCTTCACGATGTCGGCGTCCTTTCAAGTACACGAACAGGGATTGGAGCATCAGGCGGAGATGCCGCCGGTCCCCGATCCCGGGACGCTGAAGAGCGAGCACGAATGGCGGATGGAAATCCTCAACGATCTGCCCGAGCACGTGCGCCCCTGGTTCTTGCGCGCGCGCCCGATCGAGTTTCGCCCCGTCGATCCGGTGAATCGTTTCGCCAAAAGCAAATTTCTTCCGCGGCAACTGCTGTGGTTTCGTGCGGTGGGGCCGCTGCCCGACGGGGCTGCAATCCACCAATGCGTGCTTGCCTACGCCTCCGATATGACATTGCTCGACACGTCCCTGTTGCCGCACGGCTTCACGCTGTTCACGGGCGCGCTGCAGACCGCGAGCCTCGATCATGCGATGTGGTTTCACCGCCCATTTCGCGCGGACGATTGGCTGCTTTACGTTCAGGAAAGCCCGAGTGCATCGGGTGCGCGCGGGTTCAACCGCGGCGCGATCTACCGCCGCGACGGCGTGCTGGTAGCGTCCGTGGCTCAGGAGGGGTTGATCCGAGTGCGGCCTTCTGCCGCCGCGCCAAAGACTTAGGCTGCCGGTTTACGCCGCGTCTTTTGGCTCGCGTCGGCTGATGCCGCGATCCGTTCAGCGACCGCATTCAGCCGGTCGATCGCCTCGATTAACGCGGCGTTCAGCGCGACGGCTTCGTCGCTTTCGATCGTGCTGCGCCTTTGCGCGAACCGTTCCAGCGCCTCGAGGTCGCCGACCAATCCGTCGAGCGCGGTAGCCGCGTCTTGGTCGGATTGAGCGATCACGGTCTTCGGCACGGGGGCGTCGCCGTGAGAAACACCCTTGAGCATGTCGATCAGTGCGGCCAAATTGTTTTCCGCTTGGGCGGCGATGCGCTGTGCGCCCTCGCGCGTCAGATCCGCCGCTTCGATCGCACCATGACTCGCTTTCGCGGCCCTGATGCTCGCTTCTTCGATTTTTTCGCTGGCGCGGCTGGTGGCCGAACTGAGCCGCGCGAAGTCGGCTTCAAGCCGGGCGGCATCCTTGATCAGGCGCTCGATGGCTTGGCTGAGAACCAGGGCGCTGTTGTGCTCGTTCGTAGCGATGCTGTGGCGCAGACGCTCGATCGAGCGGGCCAGAGCGCCGACCTCGTCTTTACGCTGCAAGCCCCAGATCGGCTCGCTCAATCCTCCGGCAGCGGCGGAAATCAAACTGCGCCGCAGGGACTCCAGCGGCGAGAACAGACGGCGGCGCAAGAGCCAACCGGTCAGCAGCAGGAGCATGGCGAGCAGCGTCAGTGCCGCGATGGCAATCGCTTGCGCCCACAGAAGCGCCTGAGGAGCAGCAGTTTCAGGTTGCGTGCCGTTTAAGCCGGAGAAGAACGCAACGACACCGGCAGTGAGCATCATCGCGAGCGAGGACGCGGTGAACAGCACGCGGCTGATCGAGCCCCAAGCCACCTTGCCCGTCTTCGACATCGCGCCTCCGGCGCTGATTCGACAAGGCGAAGAATACAGAAATAGCGGCGCTTTACAGATGTCTTATTGGACACAGGCCGCGCGGCGCGGCCACGACTCTCACGCCCTCGACCGGCTCGTTGTGCCGTGGAGCGCGAACAGCTGAGGGTGGAAAAGCTGCACGGGTTTTTCGATCACGGCGTTCTCCCCGGCGAGAATGCGGCGCAATAAGATCGCGGCAAAGAGAATGAGGATGATTGGCGTGAAGAGCACATGCCATGATTGCGCGATCAGCCAGCCTACGGGCGGTATCATCCAGGTGAGGGTCAGTGCCACGAGCTCGCTGCGCGTAAAGCCGGTTTGCAGCCCGCTGTGCACCAGCCAAAACATCGGGATGAGGAGGACGACCAAATCGTAATTGTACGCGTACGGCGTTGTCAGAGGGATCATCGCGCATAGAATTGCTGCCCGGGGGCCGAGCGGCCCCTCGCGCCGCCAGACGGCGAACAGCGCCGCAAAGGCAGCGAAGGCGACCCCTGCCTGCAGGGCATAAGACATATAAGCGTCCGCACCGGCAGACCGCGCTCCCGCAAACACCGTCGTCATCAAGTTCCAGGGCAGCTCACCCCGTTCGAGAGCGCTCCGCGCGAAGTGCGATTCTCGAAGAAACGCGATCCACGGATCCAATCCAAAGGCAACGACGCTCGTGCCTGCCAATGCCGCCGCGATGAGGAATGCTGCTGCGAGACTGCGCCAATACCCTCCAAACAGGAGAGCCGCATAGACCGTCGCGGCGATGTGCGGCTTATAGCTCAGGGCGCCGAGAATCGCGCCGGCGAGGATGGGTTTGCGCTCAAGCTGCGACAGTCCTGCGCCGATAATCAGCGTCGACAGGATGCCATTCTGCCCGATCAACAGGCACTGCGTCGTGCCCGGAAAGAGCACCGTTGCTCCGTACGCCGACCAGTGCGGCACGAAGCGCCTTGCCAACAGCAAAAGGCCAATCAGTGGGACCAGCAGCCACAGCGCGAGGGCCACCACATAGGGCAGCATCGCGAGCGGCGCGAGCAGTTCCTGGACAAAAGGCGGATAGAACCAAGGTGTGAAGGCGACCTGAGCACCGATGGTTTGGAGCTCCGCGTCATGAATGAGGGCGTGATCGTAGGGGCTCGCCGGCGCGCCGCCGAGGGCCAAATGGGCCGCACTGAAAAAAGCGACGAAGTCGCGCCCGATATGCTCGCCATCCTCATTCACCAGACCAGGTGGCGTCCACCACAGGACGTTGAGCGCGCCCTTGACCAGCCAGACCGAACTGCCGAAGGCGAGCGCGAAGAACAGGGCGAACCGCAAAGGCCCCAGCGACGACACGAGCTGTGAAAAGGAAGGGGCAGGCGCCTCTTTGCCGTCCGCCGCTGCGCCAAGATCATGCATTGCAAAAACCTGGTGGCGCGCTCTTTATGCGACGCTTCGGCGAAAGGCCTGTGGTCCCGATTTCAGTTGGGTTACTGCGGCGCAGCCGAGGCCGCGGCGCCTGTGGCTGCCGCCCTCAAGCTCTGCCCGTCGCGCCTGTCGATCTGACCGCTGACGCTGTCGAAGGGGACCGGTTCGTCGCCGGGAGTAGGCGCTGCCTCGCAGCGGCCTGCGGCGCAGGACAACGTCTTCTGGCCGGCTCCGCGCTGCAGTGTGACCATGGCGCCTTCCTGACCAAGCACCGTGATCTGATCGTTCATGATGACGCGGCCGCCATTGTCCAACGCCACGATGTTGGTCGTGCCGAAATTCTTGCCGAGCACGAAAACGTGCGTCGCGTCGATGACGGTGATGTCGGCAATGACGGGATTGCCGATATAGACCGTTTTGAACGGTGTCTGGAAACTAATCATGCGCACTTGATCCAGCGGTACGCCGACGCTTGCGGCCAATGCTGTTTGCGATGAAAGCGTAGCGGCGCACAGCCCCGCGACCATCGTGAAAATCGAGCTATTGAAACGAATGCGAGTCATCGGGTGCGCTCCCTCAAATCCAATACCCAGGCTATCGTTTGCGCGTAAACGAACGATGAATGCGGGCTGTCAGTACAAGCCCGGCACCAGGCGCGCTGTTCTCAGCCTGTATGCCTCATATTCCGGATACATGCTGGTCAAAATCAGCTCTTCGTTCTTCATCCGCAAAAGCTGGAAGCAGAGCTGCACGCCGACCACCGCGACGGCGAGCGGCGAAATGTATTGCAGCATAAGGCCCACCATCGACAGCGCCTCGCCGAGATAAAGCGGGTGGCGGATGCTCGCATAGGGTCCATCAGTCACAAGATTGCGCGCTTCGGCCATCAGGCTAAAGGAGCGTCCAAGATGGAGCAGCGCGTAAATGGAGATGACGAGGCCGCCAATGATCAGAGCGATGGATGCGAGCGACAGCGCAACTCCGATCGTTTGCGGCGGCAGCCACACGACGGCAATTCCGAGATAGGTTCCGGCGACGGCCGTGAAGCGCGGTAGCCAGCCTTTCGACTTCGCCTGCGGCCGACGGCGGATGAGCAGAAAAGTCAATGCCAGCAGCACGAATGCGACGGAGGCGATTTCCCGCAGCAGAGAAACGGCAAACATCGCATCGATGGAATCGACATTGATGCGCTGAAGATCGTTGATCAGCGAAGGTGCGATGCGCATCACCGATGCACTGTAGAAAATCACCAGCGGTGTGGCCGCCAAAACGTCATAGAGCTTGGTCGCCTGGAGATCCCGCCAGACCACGGCAATCCGTTCGCGGTCGATTTCCATTCTTGCAGCCACTGTATTTCTCTTGCTTGATGATGGCTGCAAGCATCGCACCGCGGTTCTAAGGGAAAATGAACGCCCTACTGACGGCGAATTGTAACGATGCGCTTTACCCACGATTAACAAAGGGCGGCGAAAGTAGGAGCGCTCAAGCTCGCTGTCTGGTCATATCCTTCGTGTGTTGGTGCAGCCTGGCTGTGATGCAGCCTTGGCTGGGGCACATCGCACAGAGCAAAAGAGGGCCGACTATGATTGCTTTTCAAACGCGCTTCCTGCGCAACGAAAACGGTGCCACCGCGATCGAGTATGGCCTCATCGTAGCAGGCGTGGCATTGACTATCCTCTCGGCGATCACCGCGTTCGGCAGCGCGATCAAAACCAGCTTCTTCGACGTTATTGCTGGAGCCCTTGGTCCCTAGGCGAAGTTCTCGACAACAAGCGCGTTCCAATTCGGCCATAAGCGCATTCCAAGAGCGGCTCGCCGGCGGCCATTCGCCGCCAGGCAAATATCTTCCTCAATCAATTTGATCCGTATACTGCCGGTCTACTCGTTCTTACGAGGTGATGGGCTTTTTCGGTTTTATTTTTACAATCGTCCCGAATCGGGATGCACGTTCACTACAAAGACCTGCACTTGTGCTGACTAAACCGCAATGATGCGTTCCGCGCAAATTTACGGCTCGTTAAGTTGCATCCCGTACCTTGTACGGCGTTCACGTACAGCCCTAAGAGCGATGGCGTGGACTTCTGGGTGCAACTTTCAAGCGGGAGCCTCATATGATGAAATTCGTTTCGCGCTTTTTGAAGAACGACTGCGGTGCGACGGCCATTGAATATGGTTTGATCGCCGCGGGCATTGCGATTGTCATCATTGCCGCGGTGCAAGCCGTTGGTTCTGGTTTGACGTCGAACTTCAGTTCGGCCGCAACCGCAGTCACGCCGGTCGCGCCGTAAAGCGAGAATTCTTCGGTATCGAAGAGCGAGCGTAACCGCTCTTCGATCCGAAGGTTCGAAAAAGGATGGTCGCCTCACGGCGGCCATTTTTTTTACACTGTCTCTCGATGGGGCATTGCTTGCACGCAAAAAAAGCAGCTTTGCGGCCAAACACACTTTTGACGCGCATCCAAGCCGTTTACTTGTGATTAAAACCTCTCCCCCTAAGTTCGCACGTTCACGAACAGATGCCCCTAAGGGCAAGGCGTGAACATCAGGGTGCAACTTCAAGCGGGAGCTACCGATGAAGAATTTTGTGACACGTTTCTTGTCGAATGAGTCCGGCGCGACGGCCATTGAGTACGGCCTTATCGCTGCCGGCATTGCGATCGTGATTATTGCCGCGGTGCAAGCCGTCGGTTCTGGCCTGAAGAGCAACTTCAGCTCTGCGGCTACGGCTGTTACGCCGGTCGCGCCGTAACAGGCGAAGAAATGCTCTTGGCGTCGAAGGGCGCTGTAAAAGTCGCTCTTCGATCCAGAGCTTTCTTAAATACGACGGTCGCCTGACGGGCGGCCGTTGTTTTTTGAGAGGCGAATTGCGGGCGACAAGGCCATGTTGACGGACGCAATTGTTGTCGTGGCGATCTTGCCGGCGCTCCTCGCCGCCGCCGCGATCTTCGACCTCACCAGTTACACCATTCCCAACATTGTTCCGGCCGCAATGATCGCGCTTTTTGCCGCGTTCATTCTTGTTATCGCCGCCAATGGGCATGCCATGAGCTGGAACATTACCGGCCTGCATCTGCTCGCGGGTTCTATTGGTTTGTTTGCCGGCATGGGAATGTTCGCTCTCGGTTGGATCGGGGGCGGCGATGCAAAATTATTTGCGGTGACGGCGCTGTGGCTCGGCTGGGATTCGCTTTTCGAATATACGCTGATGGCGTCGTTGCTCGGCGGTGCTCTCACGCTTGCACTACTCGCACTTCGTCGAGTCTCGCCGCCCGCGGCGCTGATGCGGATGACGTGGTTTGCCCGTCTCGCCAGCCAACAGGCTGACGTTCCGTACGGCGTCGCCCTTTCCGCGGCGGCACTGATGGTGCTGCCCAATACTCAGGTCTTTCAGCTTGCAGCGCTGAGTTGAAGCGCACGCGCGAAATTTTTGCACGCGATAGTTGGCTTCTTCCTCTTCGCATTAATCAAATTCTAAGTCGCGCCGTGCTCTGATTTGGGACGCGAAGGAGCACCATCCCATGAACGTCACTCGTATCGCCATCTTGTCTGTCGCGGCCATCGCAGCAGGCGCCGCGGCTTTGCTTGTACGCGGAATGCTCGGCGGCGGCACAGCGGTCGTCGAAGCTTCAGCGCCTCCACCTCCGGCAGTCACCGAAGTGCTCGTCGCGTCGAAGGCCGTCGCGCCGGGACGCGTGCTCGAAGTCGACGCAGTGCGTTGGGAGGCATGGCCGAACGGATCCGTGACAGACACGTTCATCACTAAGACCTCGCAGCCCGACATGGGCAAAGCGATCGAGGGCATGGTCGTGCGTTCGCCGCTTGTGAGCGGGCAGCCCATCACCAACGCCAACATCGTGAAAACTGATGCCAAAGGTTTCATGTCCGCGACCATCACGCCGGGCATGCGTGCGATCTCGACTCCGATAACCGTCGACTCTGGGGTCGGTGGCTTCCTTCTTCCGAATGATCGGGTCGACGTGATCCTCACTCACGACGTGTCCTCCGGCAACGGCCCGAAGATGTTTGCTGCCGATACCATCCTGCGCGATGTCCGTCTGCTCGCGGTCGATCAAACATCGCAGACCAAGGACGACGAACAGTCGCAAGTCGGTAAGACCGCCACGCTGGAGCTCACGCCCGCGCAAGCGGAGCTGCTGCAGCAGGCGCACGCCGCCGGCACGCTCTCACTCACGTTACGCTCTCTCGGCGACAGCACGGATCAAACGCTCGCCAGCATCCCGAGCTGGAGAACGGGCAACAACCCAAGCGCCTTTACGATCATCCGCTACGGCGTCGTGCGTGGCGCAGATAAGCTCGCTGGAGGAAGATGATGATTTCTTTGAACGCCAAAACGAAACTCGCGCGTGCTGCGGCGGTGGGTTTGCTCACCGCTGCATTGCTCGGGTTCGGACCTTCGGCTGTCGCGCAAAATGCGATTTCGCAGACGGACTCAAGCATCATAAAGATCGCCGCCGCTCCTAACGCAGCACCGACAAAACTGTCGCTGCCCTTAAACAAGGCGGTCATCATCGAGCTCGATCGTGACGCTCGCGACGTCTTTGTCGCCAACCCAACGGTCGTCGACGCAGTGGTCCGGACGCCGCGGCGCATCTTCATCATGGCGTTGAAGCTCGGGCAGACGAATACGATTCTACTCGATGCGCAAGGAACCCAGATCGCGACGCTGGAAGTGACCGTCGGCACCGATTTGTCGGACCTGAACGCGCAGATCGCCCAACAGCTGCCGAACTCCCGGGTCAAGGCTGAAGCGCTCAATGACAATATCGTGCTGGGCGGCACCGTGAGCTCAGCGTCGCAGGCGTCCCAGGCGCAGGCCATGGCCGCGCGCGTCGCTGGAGCTGCGGAAAAGGTGGTCAATGGATTGAGGATCGAGCAGACCACGCAGGTGATGATCAAAGTGCGTGTCTCTGAAATGAGCCGCACGATCGCCAAGCAGCTTGGCGCCAATTTCACCGCAGCCATCGGCAAGACCAGCTCCGGCGTGCCGATCTTCGCTTCCACGGACAATCAGTTCAGTCTGCTGGGCAGGGCGCTAGCCGATATCTCTGGTGTTCGCGTCGGCTCGGTCGGCTTGAACTGTCTCGTCAATGCGCTCGTGACGAATTGCACGCCGGGTCCGAACAATGCGCAAGGCGTGGTCAGGGCGCTCGAGGAAATCGGGCTCGTGCACACTCTGGCCGAGCCCAATCTGACGGCGGTCTCCGGCGAGGCAGCCAAATTCCTGGTCGGCGGCGAATTCCCGGTGCCGGTCGGTCGCGATCGCGACGGCAACGTCACGGTGACGTTCAAGCAGTTCGGCGTCGGCCTCGCTTTCTCTCCGGTCGTGCTCGACAAGGGGCACATCTCGCTTCAGGTCTCGACCGAAGTCAGCGAGCTCACCAATGCCGGCGCGTTCAAGCTCGGCGGTTCGCTCGGCGTCGATGGCCTGTCGATTCCCGCTCTGGCCGTGCGCCGCGCCGAGACCACGGTTGAGCTTCCTTCAGGCGGCTCGCTTGTCATCGGCGGCCTGTTGCAGCAG
>Ga0134122_10003868_pt1 | contig 11143 bp, 9 predicted proteins | sample KB302_FD_96461 | JGI IMG/M metagenome (GOLD analysis project Ga0134122, IMG submission 96461) | Terrestrial soil microbial communities without Nitrogen fertilizer from Kellogg Biological Station, Michigan, USA - KB3-0-2 | ecosystem: Environmental > Terrestrial > Soil > Unclassified ...
CGACCAGGAGGTCCTCGTTCTGGATCAGCTGGACCAGGATCTCCGAGCTCTTCCGCAGGTGCTCGGCCGAAGCGCGGATGTTGGCGCGCACGGCCTGGCGCACCAACTCCGCCGGATCGTTGGCGAGGTCGGTCGCGAGCAGCTCTTCGACCGCGGGACGGATGCGGCTCACGATCGAATGAAGGCCGCGCGATTGAGCCTACGATGACCGGCCGATCTCTTCGAGCGTGGCCAGGATCGCGCCGCAGCTCGAATGGCCGAGCACGACCACCAGCCGGGTGCCGAACCGCGCGGCGGCGAATTCGACGCTGCCCACCTGGGACGGGGAGACGATGTTGCCGGCGACCCGGATGACGAACAGATCGCCCAGACCCTGATCGAACACGATCTCGGCGGGTACCCGCGAGTCCGAGCAGCCGAGGATGATCGCGAACGGCTCCTGCCCCGTGGCCAGCTCCTCGCGCCGAGACCGGCTCGGCAGCGCTTCATGGCTCCGGATGTCGGACTCGAAACGGCGATTTCCTTCGCGGAGGCGTTCGAGGGCTTCGTGCGCGGGAATCATCGGGGTCAATTACCGTCTGAGGAAAAAGGGGCGAGAGCTTCTGTTTTCTTGAGCTTAGGTTGGTGCCGAAGAGGGGAGTCGAACCCCTACGACCTTGCGATCGGTGGATTTTGAGTCCACTGCGTCTGCCATTCCGCCACTTCGGCCGGGAGGGGGATCGTAGGTCGTCGGCCGCGGGGTGTCAATCGACCCGGAGCCACGGATTGCGCCGGAAGAGGGCGTAACTTGGGCGTGAATTTAGGGCCGAACGGGGCGGTTTCAGTGCCCGGGCGCTTGACGAAACGGCGTCCCTGGTGTATAACCTAACGGCGTAAGCGTAAGTCTCCCAGAGACTTACTCTTTCACTCCTCGTTTCTCTCCAACCTCCACGGGAGCCCGGATCGTGACATTTAAAATCGGTCAGAAGGTGGTTTACCCCAACCACGGGGTCAGTCTCGTCGAGAAGATCGAAGCGAGCCAGATCGCGGGGATGGACCAAACCTTCTATCACTTGAAGCTGCTGTCGAACAACTCGAAGGTCATGGTGCCGAAGTCCAATCTGGAGCTCGTCGGCCTCCGGCCGTTGTGTGCCACGCGCGACATCCGCGCCCTGTTCGAGATCCTCGAAGACGGCAACATCGATACGTACAAAGACTGGAAGGGCCGGTACAAGCAGAACCTGGACAAAATGAAGACCGGGCGACTGACCGAGGTCGCCGAGGTGCTCAAGAATCTCCGCCTGGTGTCGCAACGCAAGAGCCTGTCGTTCCGCGAGAAGAAGATGTACGAGCGGGCGAAATACTTCATCGTCAGCGAGGTCGCCCACGTCAAGAACATCGGCGAGCGCGACGCGGAAGAGCTGGTCGAACGGTCGCTCACGTCGAGCCTCCTCAAGCGCCAGAACACCACCGCCAAAGCCGCGAGCTGACTCCAGGCTCCTTCCTATATCCACCCCCGTACCCCGAAGGCCGCTCGTTTCGAGCGGCCTTCGCTCTTTCCGGGCGTCTGCCATTAGAATCGCTCTCTCATGCCGCTCCGCCTTCGCGTTTCGCTCCCGACGATCGTCTTCGTCCGACGACTGGCCGTCGGCCTGCTCGCCGTTCTTGGCGCGGGCTTCGCCTCGGCGCAGACGGGCGACGCGCCCGCCGTCCTCGATACCCAGGCGGTGCAGCTCCAGCTGACGATCGAGCGCCGCCTGCTGGTGAGCGACCTCGCCGCCTACCGCGAGGCGCGGACGCGCGAGGTGGGCGCCCGGCTGCATGCGGATGAGCTGGCGGCGCGGCTGGATGACCAGCTGGCGGGGGAGTCCGCCGCCCCGGTGCGCGCGGCGCGCGAAGCCGCGACGGCTCGCGAGGAGCTGAGCGAGGCGGAGGGCCGGGCTGGGCATGCGCTCGCGGCGCTCACCGAGCGGCTGCGCCGCATCGCTCTGCTCGAGCGGCTGATTCCCGGCAGCTTCGGCGTGCCGGAAGCGATCAGGACCGAGGAGGGGCTCGCCGGGCGTTGGCAGGTGGTGCTCGACTCCGCCGGGCCGCTCGGAATCCTGGAGCTGAAGCTTTCGGAGGCGGTGGTCTTCGGCTCGCTCACGACGCCCGAGGGAGACAAGATCGCGATCCGCGGCAGCCACGACGGCGGCGACCTGCGGCTCGAACCGGTGGTGAGCGTCGGCGCGCCGACCCGGGTGTTCTTCGGCACGCTCGACCCGGCGAGCGGCCAACTGCAGGGAAGCTGGCAGGGGAGCGATCCCGCCACGGGTGAGCCCGCGGGCGCCGGAACCTGGACCGCCGTCCGGCTGCGCGACAACGAGACCGAAACCATCCAACAAGAGGATATCGAGTGAATCGCGACAACCTTCTCTTCCTGTTTTTCGGCTTTCTCCTCGGATTCGTCGGTGCCTACCTCGCGTTCGAAGCGATCGCGGCCAAGCAGCCTCAGCGCCGCATCGCGGGAATGCCGAGCGGAGACCCCAGCGCCGCCGGCTCCGGGGACCCGACGACCCCGCTCAGCGCCCCCGATGCGTCCGGCGCTTCGGGCGAAATGGCCGCGGGCGGTCCGGCCGCGGGCGGCGCGCCGGCCAGGCCCGGGATGGAAGAGATCCGCAAGCTCAAGGAGTACGTCGATCAACATCCGGAAGACGGCGATGCGGTGCGCAAGCTCGCGAACCTCAATTTCGACATCGGCAATTGGACGCGGGCGCGCGACCTGTACCTCCAGTATGAGAAGGTGGCTAAGCCCGACGCCGACCTGCTGACCGACCTGGGCATCACCCACCGCGCGTTGGGTGAGTTCGACCAGGCGCTCGCGCGTTTCCGCGAGGCGGAGAAACTGGCGCCGGATCACTGGCAGTCGCAGTTCAACCAGGCGATCGTGCTCGGTCTCGATCTCAGCCGGTACGACGAGGCGAACCAGATTCTCGACCAGCTCCGCCGGACGCAGCCGGACAACCCCGAGATCGACCGGCTCAAAGGCGAGCTCGAAAAGCGCCGGAAGGCCGCGGCTTGATCTGGCGCCTGGTCGAGCTGGCGGTCCTCGGTTGGATCGTTGCGACCTGGCTCCGGAGACTGGTCCTGCCGACGCCCCCCGCCTCCCGTTCCGCCCCTTCCGGTCCGTTCGGCGGCGCCTCGGAACCCCCGGCGCCCCCGAACGCGATGACCCTGGTGCGCTGCGCCACCTGCGGCACCCACGTTCCGGTCGGTCGGGCCGTCGCGATCGACACCGACGGCCGCGCGTTCTGCTCCGAGGCGTGCCGCCCGCGACGGCCAAGTTAGACTTCTCCGCTTGATGGCCACCTTTGCCGAGATCGCGGTCCCGCTGCCGCTGCCGGCGCCCCTCACCTACGAAATTCCGCCGGGCTTGATCTCCTTGGCGCAGCCGGGGGTGCGCGCCAAGGTCCGGGTCGGCAAGCGCCGGCTCACTGGGCTGGTGCTCGCGGTCCACGACCGGCGCCCCAAGGGTTTCGAGATCCGTCCGATCGAGGAGATCGTCGATCTCGAACCGATGATGCCGGCAGACCTGCTCGAACTGGCCCGTTTCGCCGCCGACTATTACCTGGCGCCGATCGGCGACGTCGTCCGCGCCATGGTGCCCGGCGATCTGCCCCCCCAAGGCAACCGGAAGGTCTGGACCACCGACGCCGGGGCGTTCGCGACTCCGCGGAACCCGGACGAGGAACGGCTGCTCGACGCCCTGCGCGAGGGGGGACGGGCAAGCCTCGCGGAGCTGGTGGAGCGGCTCGCGGCCTCGTCGGAGACGCCGCTCGACCAGCCGATCGGCCGGGTGATCCTCGACCTTCAAGAGCGGGGATGGATCGCGAGCGAGGAGCGCACCGCCCGCGGCGCGCGCTATATTTCGGCGTTCGAGCTGGCGCCCGGTCCGAAGGAGGCGCACCTCGCGGCCTGCGGGCGTTCCGCGCCGGGCAAGGCGGCGATCGAATACCTCGCGGCGATCGGCCGGCCGGCGACCGGCACGGAGATCGCGGCCCTCGCCGAAGCGAGTCCGGCGGTGCTCAAGCGGCTCACCGATCTCGGGATCGTGCGCAAATTCACCCAGGTCGAGCGCCTCGGGCTCGATCGCCACATGTTCGGCGAGAGCGAGGCGCCGAGCTTCGAGCTGCGCCCCGATCAGGCGGAGACCGTGGCGACGCTTCAGGCCGCCATCGAAGCGGGCCAATTTTCGCCGTTCCTACTCGTCGGGATGACCGGCGCGGGCAAGACCGAGGTCTACCTGCGAGCCGCCGAATCCGCGCTCGCGGCGGGCAAATCGGCGATCCTCCTGGTGCCCGAGATCGCCCTCGTCCCGGCGCTCGCCCGGGCGGTCGAGCAGCGCTTCGGCGCCGACCTCGCGATTCTCCATTCGGGGCTCGGCGCGGGAGAGCGCCATCAGGAATGGGAACGGGTCCGCCGCGGCGAGGCGCGCGTTGTGCTCGGTCCGCGCTCCGCCCTGTTCGCCCCGGTCGAAAACCTCGGGCTGATCGTCGTTGATGAAGAGCAGGACCCGGCCTACAAGCAGGAATCCGCCCCGCGCTACCACGGCCGAGATCTCGCGCTGGTCCGGGCGCGCGCCGCGGGGGCGGTGGCGCTGCTGGTTTCCGCCACGCCCAGCCTCGAAAGCCGGCACAACGCCGAGCAGGGCAAGCTCACGCGCTTGACGCTCACCGCCCGCGCCGGGCAGGGGAGCCTGCCGGAAGGAATTCTGGTCGATCTGCGCACCGAGGCGCCGCGCCGGGTGCCGGGGGAGATCCACTTCTCGGAGCGGCTCAAGGTCGAGATCGCCGAGACGCTCGACCGCGGCGAGCAGGTCATCCTCCTGCGCAACCGCCGGGGCTACTCGCCGATGCTCCTCTGCCGCGCCTGCGGCGAGGATTTTCGCTGCGACGACTGCGGCCTGCCGCGCACCCTCCACCTGCGCGACCGCGAGCTGGTCTGCCACTACTGCGGCTCGATGCGGCCGATGCCCGCGATCTGCCCGACCTGCGGCGAAGCGGCGCTCGAACCGATCGGAGCCGGCACCGAGAGAGTGGAGGAGATGTTCGCCGAGCTGTTTCCCGGCGTCGAAGTCGCGGTGCTCGACCGCGACACCGCCCGCCGCCCGGGGGGACCGGCCGCCCTGCTCGAACGCTTCTCGCGCGGCGACTCGCAGGTCCTGATCGGCACCCAGATGGTCTCCAAAGGGCACCACTTCCCGAACGTCTCGCTCACCGCGGTGCTCACCGCCGACAGCTACCTCGGTTTCCCCGATTTCCGCGCCGTCGAACGAACCTACAACCTCCTCGTCCAACTCGCCGGCCGCGCCGGCCGCGGCGACCGGCCCGGCAAGGTGATCTACCAGACCTACCATCCGGACCACTACGCGATCCAAGCCGCCCTCCACGGCGACGACGAAGGCTTCGTCCGCGAAGAGCTGCGCTTCCGTCGCGCCTTCCACTACCCGCCCTTCTCGCGCCTGGTCCAAATCCTGGCCGAAGACAAGAACCGCGACCGAGCCCACGACCGCCTCGCCGAAGTCTCCAACCGCGTGAGCGCCCACCCCAAAGCCCGCGCCATCCGAATGACCGGCCCCGCCCCCGCCCCCTTCGAACGCCTGAGAGGGGAGTGGCGCTTTCAGCTGCTCCTCAGATCCGCGTCGCTCCGCGACCTGCACGCGATCCTGCATGACGTGTTGGGGCAGGTCGCGTTCGCGGGGGATTTGATTGTGGATGTGGATCCGCAGCAGCTGCTGTGAGATCCGAAATTCAGAAGAATACGGGCGAACGCCAGCCTAGGCTCACGTATTTAGGAAACGGTCTTGGCACGAAATCGATAGTCAGGGATAATTCCAGCCAGCCGATTTCCAGCCAACTTTGGTGAAGTACCTATTCCTCTGAGCGCCAACCCTATAAACTTCAAGCCTTCAACGGAATTTGTAGCTAGGTAGGGGGCCCGACTTGAATCGCAAGTTCCATCCCGGCGCCAAGATTGTGCTGGCCTCTAGGTCCAGCGACGACTCTGGTTCCATGCACCGTAACTTGATCGCGGGGGTTGTCGCCAAAAGCCGGTTTACCTTCTCGGGTGTGCCGAGAGAAACGAACATGGCCTCTGTAGTTGAACGCAGCTATGCAGGTGGGGCCACCTGGCTGCTTGAGCAGTCCCATAACGTTCCGATTCAGCGGCCATGACAATCGGTACAGAGCGCAGCAACGGCGCGGCCGAGTCCGTCCCGAATTCGGATCGACTCTTCCGGTTTTCGGCAATCGCCACGATCGTAGGCGTGGCGATCGCCCTCGGAGCGTGGCTTTTCCCTCGTCCTTGGGGAAGCCCTGAGCCACCGACGCCCGAGGCCGTTAGCGGTGTTAGGGGGATGCCGAGCGCCCCAGTCGCCAGTACGGGAGGAACTGCAGCAAGTCCGGGGATGGAGGAGATCCGCAAGCTCCAGGAAGACGTCAAGCAGCACCCGGAAGATACGGACGCGGTGAGGAAGCTCGCAAACCTCAACTTCGATGTCGGCAACTGGACGCGGGCGCGCGATCTGTACCTTCAGGTCGAGCGATTCGGCAAGGCTGACGCCGACCTGCTGACCGACCTCGGCATCGCTCACCGGGAGCTGGGCGAGTTCGACCAAGCGGTGGCCCGATTCCGCGAGGCGGAGAAGATGGCTCCTGAGCACTGGCAATCCCGCTTCAACCAAGCGATCGTAATCGGACTCGATCTCGGACGATACGACGAGGCGATTCCCATTATCGACCAGCTTCGCCGCATGCAGCCGGCCAACCCGGAGATCGAGCGACTCGCGGGCGAGATCGAAAAACGCCGGAAGGCAGCGTCCTGATCTGGCCTGGTCGAGCTCGCGGTCCTCGGTTGGATCATTGCGACCTGGCTCCGGGGACAACTTCAACCGACGCCTCTCGTTCCGGCTCCGTCCTGTTCCGGCCGTCCGATCCCTCAGAATCCCCAACGCAGGCCGCGATGACTCTTGTGCGCTGCGCCGTTTTGGGGCACGCACGTTCCAATCGGGAGCGCTGTGGTGATCGGCACCGGCGGCCGAGCGTTCTGCTCGACCGCGAAGAGCTGCGCTTCCGCCGTGCCTTCCACTACCCGCCCTTCTCGCGCCTGGTCCATATCCTGGTCGAAGACAAGAACCGAGACCGCGGCCACGACCGCCTCGCCGAATTCGCGAACTGGGTGAGCGCACACCCGAAGTCCGCGCGATCCGCATCGCCAGCCCCGCGCCTGCACTGTTCGAGCGATTGCGGACGAGTGGCGCTTCCAACTCCTCCTACGCTCGGCGTCGCTACGCGACCTGCACACGATCCTGCGCGACGTGCTGGGGCAGGTTTCGTTCGCGGTGGAATTAATCGCGGATGTGGATTCGCAGCAGTTGTGACGTGCGAGAATTAGAACTATGGGAAAACTGCCGATGAGAGCCGAATACGACTTTTCGACCCTGGAAGGGCGCAAGAACACCTACGCTCGGCGGCTCAAGAAGCAGGTTGTCGCGGAAGGCGACAAGGATGACGATTTCGATGGCGGATTGACCGAAGCCCGGGCGGCAGCCGACCGCGGCGAAGGAATCACTACGGAAGAGCTTCGCAGGCGCCTTGGCATCGCGGAATCACACCAGAAAAGCCCTAAATAAGTCATCCCGTTCGGGTTCTGACAAAAACTCCGGCTCACCGTAGTAGTCGTCGCTCCAGATCTCTATGGGCATCGTTAGTTCGACCACGCCAGTCCGCCCATCCCAACAACGAATCAATCGCCAAACTCGTATGTCTGCGATGGCGTTCGCCGACTGAAATCGGCGAGCCTCCCACTATTCTCGCCGGGCAATTAAACCCGCAAGTCGCTCGTCATCCTCACTGCCTATCACGGCGGAGCCGATATCGCTCTGTACATGCTTGCTCAAGGGTCCGCTGCAAGCGGGGCAGAGCATCATTTCTGTGTCTTTCATAGGCCCATTATGGAATCTCAACGTCGTCACCGCTCCCGCGGGAACCTCGATCTACGGCGGCACGTTCGTGATTCCGCCCGCCCTGGGCGACAAGACCATCCACCCGTACAGCGACTTCCTGCTCCACGACATCGGCACCGGCGACTGGATCGTCCAGAACGGCGGGCCGCAAAGCCGCAACCAGCTCCGGCATGGGGACCTGCTAGGCCACCAGTCCACCCGGTGCTTTTTTCGCGCAGCGAGTGACGCCGGCAGGCGTCGCCTCGGGCAACGGGTCACCGTTGCGACCCTTGCCCGAGAAAGGAAGGAAAGGGCGCGGAACGCGCGGCCCGCGACGGCTCGCCGCCGCGGCGCGTGAGAGATCGCAGGGGAATCCCCGGACCGGACGCCGGCTGCATGGCGGAAGACCGGAGATGTACCGGAGAGCCCGATCCGGGCGAAGCTCGGGGCACGACCGTCAGTGGTTGGCCTTCTGTCGCGAACTCTTCAGCGGCGGCGAGCCGACAGCGGGTGAGACCCGAGGCGGGCTTGCCCTCTATCACGAATTTCCCGGTCCTTACGTCATGAGCGGGGAAATAGAACCTGCGCCGAGGCGGCAGGTACGGGACGGGAGCCCGCCGGGAGTGGCCGGGGGGCAGTAGCCAACCAGGTCTAGGCTAGGGGGGGCCGAGGGGCTCGTCCAGGCAGAGGCAGGTGCCGCATTCGCTGCAGCCGGAACCGCAATCGGCCTGAGTTATTCCCCCTGCCACCTTATCCAATGTCATATTCTCCAGGATCCCTACCGTCTCCTTCGACAGCACCAGCTTCCTCGTTTTCTTCTTCATCATGTCCTCCTGTGAGTAAGCTCTGGCTGATTCTACCATTGACCTCCCTCTTATGAAGAAAAAACTTTTCGGGTTTTCACTCATCGGTTGCTGCGCACTGTTTGTGGCAACCGGCGCAGCTGTCGTTTCGGTACATAGGCCCACCACCTATGAGCTGCAAACGACCGAGGACAGGACGCGAATCCTTGAACCTTGGGTAGCCGGATGGCAGGCGCGTCTCGGCGAAGTCGTCTTGCCTCTTCTAAGCCCTGGAGACACCGAATATGCGCCGGGCTTTAGTCAACAAGCCTTCGACAGGATCAAGATCGGAGCGAGAGAGCAGGAGGTGCTAGAAAACCTGGGAGAGCCCCTGTTCAGGAAGTCGTTTCCTGAGCCCATCATGAAAGAGTCGTGCCCAAACGGCTGTTCGGTTTGGTACTACGCTCGCCACGGACCGCGATCGAAATCCTACTTCGTTAGGGCGTTTGAGTTTGATGGCGAGGGGAGATTAGCGAGGAAGTTCAGAGAATACGGCCTGGATTGAGCGGCCGCATGGTCTTTTGAGAATTGCCCCCTGCCATGAAAGATAGAACACCAACAGACTCGGAGTGGAACTCGGCGCGACGGGTGATTCAGGCGCAGGGCAAGCCGTTACCGCCCGCAGGCTAAATGGCCCCGCCCCATGCTAGCCTTCGCCCACTCGTTGTCCTGACCTGACGGATGGGGGGCTTCCATGGTTCGCATGCTTCGCCCGGTCGCGCTTGCGATCGTCTGTCTTCTTGTCGCCAGCCTTGCCGGGGCCGCTCCGGTTCGGCCGAAGCTGGTGGTTTTGATCTCGATCGACCAGTTTCGGGCCGACTATCTGATGCGGTTCGACGATCTGTTTCTTCCTCCGGTCGCGGTGAAGGGCGGAACCGTGGGCGGGTTCCGGTACCTGATGGAGAAGGGGGCGTACCATACGGATGCCCACCATGACCATTTCCCGCTGGTGACCGGCGTCGGTCATTCGGTTCATCTGACCGGCGCGCCGCCGTACAAGTCGGGCATCGTGGCCAACGACTGGTTCGATCGGGATCTGAACGCCGAGCGTTATTGCGTGGCCGACTCGAAGAGCCGGCTGGTGGGTGCTCTCGATCCGGACGGCAAGCGGGAGGGGGTCTCTCCTTCGACCTTGCGGGTGAGCACCGTCGGCGACGAGCTGAAGATGGCGACCGGCGGACAGGCGAAGGTGTGGGCGGTGGCCTTGAAGGACCGCGCCGCCGTGCTGATGGCCGGGCATTTGCCGGACGGCGTCCTCTGGTTCGACGACCAGTCGGGCGCCTGGATCAGCAGCCATTACTACCGCAAGGACGACACGCTGCCGACGTGGGTTTCGGATTGGAACTCGGCCAAGAAGGTGGACGCCTTCTTCGGCAAGACCTGGGAGCTTTCGGTTCCTCCGGCGGCGTTGAAGCGGCTTTGGACGCCGGGCAATGAGTTCGCCAGCCCGCGCCCCGGGCTGGGTACTGCCTTTCCTCATCCGGTCAACGGGGGATTGGAGCAGCCGGGGCCGGCGTTTTACGGCGCCTTCACCAGCACTCCGTTCGCCAACGGCTACACGCTCGATACCGCCCAGGAGATCGTCCGGCAGGAGAAGCTGGGGCAGGATGCGATTCCGGACCTTCTGGCGATCAACCTGTCGAGCAACGATTACATCGGGCATAGCTTCGGTCCCGACAGCGCCGAGGTGCTGGACGTGACGGTGCAGACCGATGCGGCCTTGAGCCGCTTTTTCAACTTCCTCGCCAAGAGCGTCCCGGGCGGCCTCGCGAACGTCACGATCGTGGTCACCGCCGACCATGGCGTGGCACCGGTCGTCTCGGAGCTGCAGAAGGCGGGCTTCAACGCCGGGGCGACCCAGGTCACCAAGGATGCCTTGCAGAAGTCCCTTGCGGCGGAGCTGGGACCCGGCGACTGGGTGCAGGCGGTCGTCGATGACAACGTCTATCTGAACCTCCAGACGATCGCGGGGAAGAAGATCAGCTACACGCGCGCGGAGGACGTCGCCGCCTCGGCCCTGCGCCTGCAGCCGGGCATCTATGCCGTCTATACCCGCAGCCAGCTGCTCGACGGCCAGATGCTCGACAACGACATCTCGCAACGCGTCTCCCGGAGCTTCCACCCCAAGGTGAGCGGCGAGCTGATCATGGTCGCCGATCCCTATTGGGTACCCGGGCGGGCGACCGGCGCCACCCACGGCACGCCCTACGCCTACGACACGTCGGTGCCGCTGCTGCTCGCCGGAGCGGGCATCAAGCCCGGGCGCTACACCCAGCGCGTCTCGACGCTCGACATCGCGCCGACCCTGTCGGACCTGTTGGGCATCCTCCAGCCGAGCGGC
>Ga0134122_10003869_pt1 | contig 11141 bp, 11 predicted proteins | sample KB302_FD_96461 | JGI IMG/M metagenome (GOLD analysis project Ga0134122, IMG submission 96461) | Terrestrial soil microbial communities without Nitrogen fertilizer from Kellogg Biological Station, Michigan, USA - KB3-0-2 | ecosystem: Environmental > Terrestrial > Soil > Unclassified ...
CGAGCAAAAGCACGAGGATGGCGAGGCTCGCCACCGCGATGTCACCCCAGCCGCCCGGCACCGCGAAGTCGAACGGCAGCTGGCCACGCCCGTACAGATAGAGGAAATAGAAGCCGACGAAGCGCGTGAGGTGGATCGCGACGAGCCAGCGGACGTCGAGCGCGCGCAGCCAGGCGCGAAACGACGGCACGCGCCAGGCGGCGGCGAGATGGGCAACAGTCAGGGCGGCGATGACGAGCGGGGGCGGAAGTAGCGGCCCGATCGGGCTCGCGCCGATCGCGAGGGCCGCGAGGAGCCAGGCGAGGCCGACGAGCAGGACCGTCCGCGTGCGGATCAGAGGGTCATCTCAGAGCTTCATCTCATAGATGTAGAGACCGCCGATGATGCGATCGACCGTGTAGACGATCTGCCGCTCGTCCACGAACACGTCGTTGAGCTGGATCGCCTTTGCCCGTGACTTGCGCGGCGCCGGCGGCACCGCCCACGCGACCTCGGTGGGCCGGAACGGGTCGGAGACGTCAAATGCGCGCACGCCGCCGTTGAAGAACGTGCCGACGATCACGTCTTCCGAGATCCACGTCCCGGGCGCCGGGCGGTTCTCGTGCAGGTTGTGGGCGCCGAAGCGACCCCCGCGCCTGGCGAAGGTCTTCACCGGTGGCAGCGGACAGGTGCTGATGGGCACCGGCTTGGTCTCCTCGTGGATGTCCAGGATCCACACGAGCTTGGGCCAGTCCTTGGCCCCGTCCGCGATGGACTCGTCACTCACGACCAGCAGGCCGCGGTCGAGCAGCGGCAGCAGGGTGTGGCAGAAGCCCGGGAACGGCGGCTGGTAGTCCCACCGCGCGACGAGGCGTGGGTGGGCCTTGTCGGCGATGTCGAGGATGATGGCGCCTCCGTCGAGGTAGCCGACCCACGCCCGGTCGGGGCGCTTGGGGTAGACGTTGGTGTTGTGGGCACGGTAGCCGGAGTCGAACACTGGATGCCGCGGCGGCGGTGGTTCGGTATCGCCGTCGCGCGTGCCCGGCAGCCACCAGCGGCCGACCTCGGTCGGCTGGCTCGGCCGTCGCACGTCGACGATGCGATAGCACTGGTCGTCCTTGCGATTGCGGGGCGTGAAGTCGGCGGCGCCGGCGGCCATGTGCACGTACTCGCCGTCCACGAACCACAGATGGTGGACGCCGCGCGAGGCCGGACCGGAGGCGTCGAAGAAGGCGATCGAGCGCGGCTTGGCCGGATCCGCCACGTCGAAGATCTCGAAGCCGGCGGGCGTGAGCCCCGGGGCCTGCGTCTGGTAGGCGACGACCAGCAGGTCACCGACCAGGTCGAGCGAGTTCGAGCGCATCCGCTCGTGGGGCAGGGAGGTCTGCGCGAGCACGGTTGGCTTGCGCGGATTCGTGACATCCACCGCGGTCACGTTCTTGGGCGCCGACTCGTGGGCGAGCCACAGCACGCGGCGCTTGTCGCGCGTGAGCTGGATGGCCATGCCCTCGCCGCAGTTGCCGAAGCCGTCGAGCGGATGCTGGGCGAGCAGCCGCATGTTGCGCCCGGTGGGCGATGTCATGCGTCGCGCGGCTCCTCGCGGATGAAGCGGCCGCTGCGCAGTTCGGCGAGCGTCTGCTCGATCTCGGCACGGGTGTTCATCACGAACGGGCCCCAGCGCGCGATCGGCTCGTGCAGCGGGCGCGCGGCGGCCAGCAGGAAGCGCCCGCCCGACGGCCCGGCGGCCGCCTCGACCAGATCACCCTCGCCGAAGATCACCAGCGCGGGCGCGCTCGCCCGGCTCTGCGCCGGCCCGAAGCGGACCTCGCCCTGATCGACGTAGGCGAACACGGTGTGGCCGAGCGGCACCGGCTCGCGGAACGTGGTGCCAGCGGGCAGTGTCACGTCCATGAACTTCGGCGCCACGGCCAGGCCCTCGACGGGGCCGACCAGGCGGCCGTCGCCGCTCTCGCCGGCGACCATGCGGATGCGCGCGCCCGTGTCGATCTCGGTCTCGGCCAGACGATCGGCGCTCAGCTCGCGGTACTTCGGCCGGCTCATCTTGTCGCGCGCCGGCAGGTTCAGCCAGAGCTGCAGCCCGGCGATGCCCTCGGGGCGCACCTGCGGCATCTCCTCGTGCAGGATGCCGCTGCCCGAGCTCATCCACTGGATGTCGCCGCTTCCGATCGTCCCGCGGTGGCCCAGCGAATCGCCGTGCGCGATCTGGCCGTGGCGAACCAGCGTCACCGTCTCGATGCCGCGGTGCGGGTGATAAGGAAAGCCGGCCTCGTAGTCGGCGGCCTTGACCGACTCGAAGTGATCGAGCAAGAGGAAGGGATCGAGATGGTCGAGGCTGCGCGTGCCGAGGCTCCGCCGCAGGTGCACGCCTGCTCCCTCGACGACCGGCTCCGGCGTCACGATCTGCGCGATGGGGCGCGAAGTGTAGCTCATTTCCGTCCTGCCTCCCGGACCGCCCGATCCCGGTAGGTGAAGTTGAAGATCTTCCCGACCGGCAGGGGGTCCTTGTACTTGAGATACCCCATCTCGCCCGCGAGTTTCTGCATCGATTCCAGCACCGCCGGGTCGGTCTCGAGGTTGGGGTCGAGCACGTGGGCCCGCGCCTTCTGGATGACGTCGGCCTTGGCCCCCGTGTACTTGACCATCACCTCGATGTTGCGCGGCTGCTTCCAGCCGTTGTCGAGCGCCAGGTCGCGCGCCGACTTGAGGTAGGCGGCCATGACCGTCTGGGCCAGCTCGGGGTTCTTGGCCGCCCAGTCCTTGTTCCAGAAGAGCGCGGTGATCGGCGTGGCCTTGGCATCCGCCGGCCGGCTGAGCGGGCGCACGGCGATGCCGCGCTCCTCGGCCAGCGTGGGAAACGGCTCCGAGACGATGCCGGCCTCGACCGCGCCGGACTCGAGCGCCGGGACCATGTCGGGGAAGGGCATGATCTTGACCTGCACGTCCTTGAGCGTGAGGCCGTCGGTCTTGAGCGCTTCCTCCATCATCCACTCGACCGCGGCGCCGCGGATGTTCAGCGCGATCGCCTTGCCCTTGAGATCGCCGATGCGCTTGATCTCCTTGCCCCAGGAGGCCTTGCGCACGGTGAAGTAATCGGCCAGGTATCCCGCGTGCTGCGGGGCGACGAACTCCACCGGCAGCCCGGAGGCGATGGCGTTGAACCCCGCCGCGCCCATGCCGGCGGCGCCCACCTGGAGCTGGCCGGTGGCGACCTGCGAGAGGATCTCGGGACCGCCGGCCAGGCGGACCATCTCGACGCTCACGCCCGCCGCGGGCAGGTGGCGATCCCCAAGCAGGCACACCGCCGCGAACGAATCGGTCGGGATGTAGCCGATGCGGACGGAGGGTTTGGCCTGCGGCGTCGCCCCCGGGGCCACGCCGAGCAGCGCCACGATGAGGAGCACTCCGATGGTGGCGCGAGACGAGGTCGGCATCAGTGCCTCCATTCCTGCCAGGCGAGCGCGCGTCGCTGCAGGGCCCGCAGGCCTCGTGTGGCGCCGAGCCCCATGAGTCCGATCAGCAGGAACGCGGCGTACATCTCGCCGGTGAGCAGCATCTGCCAGTAACGGAAGACGAGATGGCCAAGGCCGGACTTGGCCGCGACGAACTCTACCGCGATGACCGTGATCAGCGCTAGCCCCAGCCCCAGCCGCAGCCCGGTGAGGACCGCCGGCAGCGCCGCCGGCAGGATGACCTTGCGGAAGAGCGCGATGCCGCGGGCGCCGTAGTTCCGCCCGGCCTCGACCAGGCGCGGATCGATGGTGGCCGCCCCGCCCGCCGTGCTGGTGGCGATCTGGAAGAACGCGGTCACCGCCGCGGTGAAGACGAACGCGCCCTCGCCCACGCCCAACAAGATCAGGAACAGCGGCAGCAGCGCCACCTTCGGCAGCGGGTAGAGCATCGCCATCGCCGGCTCGAGCGCGCGCCGCAGGGGGCGCCACAGCCCCATGCCGAGGCCGAGCGGCACCCCGGCCAGCGCGGCCACCAGGAACGCGACGGCCAGGCGGGCGAGCGTGGTGAGCGCGTCGCCCCAGAATTCGCCCGCCGTCAACAGCCGGCCCAGCATCGCCGCGATCACCGTGGGCGGCGGGAAGTAGCGCGGCGACACGAGCGCGGTGCGCGCGGCGATCTCCCAGCCCGCCACCAGCAGCAGGGGCAGGGCGGCGCCGATCACGCGCCGACCTCGCCGATGTCCTGCGCCCACGGGATCAGGCGACGGCGCAGCCTCTCCACGCCCCACGTCAGGGCGGCGCCGAGTGCGGCGACGGTCACGAGCGCCACGTACATCTCCTCGACGCGCAGGATCTGCCACGAGAGCCACAGCTGTGCGCCCAGCCCCCGCTGCGCACCGACCATCTCCACCGCCACCACCACGATCAACGTGTAGCCCAGCCCCAGGCGCAGCCCGGTGAAGATGGCCGGCAGCGTCCCCGGAAGCAGCACGGTCAGGAACAGGCGCGGACCGCGCGCGCCGAAGTGGCGGGCGGCCTCGAGCACCGTGCGGTCCAGCTGCTGCACGCCCGTCATCGTCGTGTAGGCGACGATGAAGAACGACGTGAACGCCGCCGTCACCGCTACCGCGACCTCCTCGGCCCGCAGCGCGAACGACACCAGGGGCAGGAAGAGCACGCTGGGAATGGGATAGATCAGCGCGAACAGCGGATCGAGCCCCTCGCGCGTGCGCCGCGACATCCCCATCGCCAGGCCGACGACGACCCCGGGCACGGCCGCCAGCACGAACGCCACGGCCAGCCGCGCGAGCGTGAGCCCGAGCTGTCCGAGCAGCGTGCCGTCGGCGATCTGCGCCACGAGCAGGGTGGCGATCGTCGACGGCCGCGGGAAGAACACGGGACGCAGCAGGCCCGTGGCGCTGGCGATCTCCCAGGCGCCGAGCACGAGCGCCGGCAGGATCAGCGGTATCACGAGGGCGGCACGCGGCGCTCGGCCTCGGCGCTCTCGAGCACTTCCTCGCGCAGCTCCGCCCAGATCGTGTCGACCAGCGCGCCGAACTCGGGCAAGGCGCGCGCCTCCAGGCCCCGCGGACGGCCCAGCGGCACCGGGAACACGCGCTTCACGCGCCCGGGCCGCGCGGTGAGGACCACCACGCGGTCGCCCAGCAGCAGCGCCTCCTCCAGCGAGTGGGTGACGTAGATCACCGTCACGCCGAGCTCGGCCCAGAGCCGCAGCAGCTCTTCCTGGAGAATGACGCGCGTCTGGGCGTCGAGCGCGGCCAGCGGCTCGTCCATGAGGAGGACTTCCGGATCGTTGGCCAGCGCCCGGGCGATGCCCACGCGCTGCTTCATGCCGCCGGAGAGCTGATGCGGATAGGCGCGCGCGAAGGCTCGCAGCCCGACCAGGTCAAGCATGCGGCGAGCCTGCGCCTCGCGCTCGGCGCGAGGGACGCCGCGGTTCTCCGGCCCGAACACCACGTTGTCGAGGACCGTGCGCCACGGCAGGAGCGCGTGCTCCTGGAAGACCATGGCGGTCGCCGGACGCCCCGGACGGTTGGCGCGGATCTCGACTGTCCCTGACTCGTGGCCCGCCAGGCCGGCCACGACGCGGAGCAGGGTGGACTTGCCGCACCCGCTGGGGCCCACCAGGCACACGAACTCGCCGGCCTCGACTTCCAGGCTGATCCGCTCCAGCGCGACCAGGCGGCCGTCACGACCGGAGTAGGCGACGGTGAGGTCACGAATGGAGACCTGAGAAGCGCCCGGCGCCATCGGCGGCGGCACCGTATCATCGCCTCGCGCCGGCGGTCAATGACGCGGCGAGTCTCCTCGGCAACGCCGCCGTCCTTGACGATGGCGTGCCGTGGGCTGTATACGACGGCGTGTCGGGAACTCGGCGGCTAGTTCGTTGGTTCATCCGGCACTCACGCTGCCGGCCCCCGGGCCGGCAGCATTCCCCAACCGCCCGCTCCAAGGAGGCGACCCATGCAGAAAGCCAAGCTCCTGTCCCTGGCGCTCAGTGCAGCATTGCTCGTCGCCGTCACCGCGGCCAGCGCGCAGACCCCGGCCCCGCCGCCGCCCCCGGCCTACGGCTTGCCGATTACCAACGAGCAGGCCAAGAAGGTGATGGCAGGCGCCGAGGCCGAGGCCAAGAAGAACAACTGGCCGGTGGCCATCGTCATCCTCGACTCGGGCGGCCAGATGGTGATGATGCAGCGCCTGGACAACACCCAGTGGGGCAGCACCGACATCGCCAAGGAGAAGGCCCGCTCCGCCGTCGCGCTGCGGCGCCCGACCAAGGCCCTGCAGGACGCCATCGCCCAGGGCGGCGTCAACCTTCGCTTCCTGAGCACCGGCTTCAGCGTCCTCGAGGGCGGCATCCCGATCGTCGCCGACGGCAAGATCATCGGCTCCATCGGCGTCTCCGGCGTCACCTCCGCGCAAGATGCGCAGACGGCGCAGGCGGGGATCGACAATCTAAAGTAGTCGGCCGGACGGAGCGCTCCGGATTCTTCTGGGGCGCTCCGTCCCACACTCGCGCCCCGGAGCTTCCTGTCAGGCCTCAGCTACCCTGAGGTGTATCTGATCTTGGACCTTGACAGCATTCTGATCGCGCGGCGGCCACGGGTCGACAGCCTCTTGCACAAACACCTCTAGTCGCGCGCAGTGGCTCTTCAGTCCGCGCCCGCTCTTCACTCCGCGACACTCGACGATGCCGCGGTGATCCCACCGCTCCGTGCCTCCCAGGCCCGGCGAAAAGCCGGGGTTAGAGTCATCCCAACACGAGGAGACTCATATGCTGATGCATTCGATCGAACAACTGGGCGATGAGATCGCGGAGCTGTCCGTCCACCTCGACGCCGCCACGGTGCGGCTGCTCGATCTGATCCGGGAGTTCGACGTCCGCGAGGGCTGGAACAACGGCTTCCGCTCGTGTGCTGCGTGGCTCGCGTGGCGCGTGGGCCTCGATATCGGCGCCGCGCGTGAGCGCGTCCGCGTCGCGCGGGCTCTGGAATCGCTGCCCCGTCTGAACAGGGCGCTGGCGCGCGGCGAGCTGTCTTACGCCAAGGTCCGGGCGCTGACCCGCGTCGCCACACCCGAGACGGAAGAGCGACTGCTCGCGGTCGGGCGCGCGGGCACCGCCGAGCACGTCGAGCGCATCGTCCGGGGCTGGCGCCAGGTGGACCGTCAGGCGGAGGTCGAGGAGACCACACGACGCCACAAGTTTCGGACGCTTCATGTGTATCGCGATGTGGACGGTACGGTGGTGATTCGAGGGCGGCTGGCGCCTGAGGCCGGTGCGGTGCTCATGCAGGCGCTGACCGCGGCCTGTGACGTCCAGCGGGCCAAGCCGGCCACGTTCGAGTCCAATAGCGTTTCCGCGGAAACGCGGTCGTTCGAGCAACAGCAGGCGGACGCCCTGGTGCTGGTCGCCGAGACCGCGCTTCACCATGGGGTCGATCCTGGCACCCCGGGCGAGCGCTATCAGGTCGTCGTCCACGTCGATGCCGACGTGCTGGCCGATGCCGAGGCGGCCGGCCAGTCAGTCCTCGAAGGCGGTGCGCGCGTTTCCGCGGAAACGTCCCAGCGGCTGGCGTGCGACGCCAGCCGGGTGGAGATGCGTCACGATGCCGACGGCGTGATCGTGGAGGTCGGCCCGCGGACGCGCACGATTCCGGCGGCGTTACGCCGAGCGCTCGCCTATCGAGACCACGGTTGTCGCTTTCCGGGCTGTGATCTGCCGTTCGGACAGGCTCATCACATCAAGCATTGGGCCCAGGGCGGGCCTACCACGCTGCCGAATCTCGTCTTGCTCTGCCGCCGGCACCACCGGGCTGTTCACGAAGAAGGCTTTCAGGTCGAACGACACGAGAATGGCGAGGTGCGGTTCCGGTCACCGCACGGCCGCGTTCTGCCGTATGTCCCGCCGCCTCCAAGGGTACCGAGCGACGCTGCGGCAGAAGTCCGCGCCCGCAACATCGCGGCAGGGGTCACCATTCACGCGCACACGGCGACGCCGAGCTGGGATGGCAGACCGCTGAATGTCGGCTGGGCGATCGATGTTCTGCATCCGCTGGCCAACCCTCTATGAACTCGAGCGCGCGAAATGTGAGCGACGAACAGCCCCCGCCCGGCGTCACCTACATCGTCGGGCTGACGAACTCCCCACCCATCGCGACGAGTGCCCACGGGCCGCCCTGGGCGTCCCAGCTGAAGCCGATGTGGGCGGACAGCGCGTGCTGGTCGCGGAAGAGGCGCTGGATCGGATAGCGATCGTAGATGCCGTTGGCGCCGGCCAGGGCGTGCAGCGAGTCGACGGCTTCGGTGCACTGCTCGATCGCCCACGCGGCGTTGCGCTTGAAGCGTAGCTTTTCCTCGATCGTCGGAGGGCGACCTTCCAGCGCGATACGCTCGGCGGTGTGGCAGTCGCTTCGGATGACCAGGCGGGCGGCGTCGATCTGCGCGCCGGCGCGGGACACGCGGAGCTGGACGGCCTGGAAGTCGCGCATGCGCATGGCGGTGTAGTTGGTGCTGCGCTCCTTGATGGCCTCGGTGGTCAGCTCCAGGGCGGCCTGGGCGTTGCCGACGCCGGCGCCGGCCAGGCAGTGGGAGCCGAGGGCGGCCAGTGGGACGCGGAACATCGGGTTGGGGTTGCCCCGCGCGCCGGGGAAGGTGCTGCCGCCGCGGATGTCGTACATGCAGAGTGCGCGGTGCTCGGGGACGAAGACCTCGTTGGCCTTGATCGACTTGGAACCGGTGCTGCGCATGCCGAGCACCTGCCAGTCGTCGACGATCTCGTACTCGCCGCGCGGCACCAGGCACATGCGGTGATCGACGACCTTCTCGCCGTCGCGCACGGTCACCGCCAGCATGTTCCAGGTCGACGGATCGACGCCGCTCGAGAAGTTCCAGAAGCCGCTGATGACGAAGCCGCCATCGACCTTGCGGCCGCGGCCCTGCGGAAACGCGATGCCGGAAGCGATCAGCGCGTCGGGGTCCTGGCCCCAGACCTCGGCCTGGGCGCGCTCGTCGTAGAGGGCCAGCATCCAGTGGTGAATGGACAGGTTGCCGACGTTCCAGCCCGTGGAGGCGCAGCCGCGCGCCACCTCGGCGGGGACATCGAACATCGCCACGAACGGCAATTCCATCCCGCCCCAGCGCTTGGGCTGGTGGAAGCGGAAGAGGCCGGCCTGATGGAGGTCGTCCAGCGTCTCCTTCTCCATCTGACGGGAGTTCTCGGCGCGGTCGGCGCGGGCGCGCAGGGTCGGGACCAAGGCCCCGGCCCTGCGCATCGCCTCGTCGTAGCCGACCTCCGCGAAGGTGCGACTGCTCACGCCCGCATTCCGGCAGCCTGGGGCATCGCGGTCTGGGGCATCTTCGAATAGTCCTCGCCGCCCCAGTCTGTGACGTCCTTGAGGCCGAAGAAGTTCAGCTCGATGGTGAGGCCGTTGGGGTCCTTGATGAAGATCTGGTAGAGGTCGAACTCCGGCAGCGAGCGGGGGCTGAATTCCACGCCGCGCTCCTTGAAGCGCCGGATGAAGCCGCCGGGCTCATTCGCCACGAAGGCGATGTGGTCGACGACGCCGGCGTGGTCGGTGACGGCGTTCTTGGGCGTGCCGAGGTAGTACATCTCGGCGTTGGGGATGCCGTGCGGCCCCATGTGGACCTGGATCTTGCCGTTCACGCCCAGCCAGTAGCCGGGGAAGGGGAAGCTCGGGCGGGGCATCACCTGAAAGCCCAGCACGTCGCAGTAGAAGTTCTTGGTCGCTTCCAGATCGTTGGCGCGGACGAAGTAGTGGTTGATCTCGGTGACGGGCATGGCGTCCTCCTGGGTTGGCGTTAGTATATGCTCCGATCCCTTCGAGGAGGAATCCCATGGATCCCAATGCCAAGAAGACTGCGCTCCGGATGATTCCCTACGGTCTGTTCGTGCTCACGGCGGCCAAGGGCGACCGCATCTCCGCCGGGACGGTGAACTGGGTGACCCAGGCCTCGTTCGAGCCCCCGCTGGTGGTGGTCGGCGTGAAGACCGACGCCGCCGGCCACGCGCTGATCAAGGAGTCCAAGGCCTTCGCCCTCAACGTCCTGGGCAAGGGCCAGCAGGCGATGGCCTTCACCTTCTTCAAGCCGGCCGAGAAGAAGGATCAGACCATCTCCGGCGAGCCGTACCGCGCGGGCAAGACGGGCTCGCCGATCCTCAACAACACGCCGGCCTACGTCGAGTGCACGCTCGAGAACACGGTGGAGATGGGCGATCACTCCATCTTCGTGGGCAAGGTCGTGGACGCGGGTGTCGCCAAGGCCCCCGAGGGTCGCGCGGACGATGCCACGCTCTGGCTCAAGGACCTTGGCGACAAGGTTTTCTACGGCGGCTGATCGCTATTTCAGCTTGAGGTCCTCGCACGGCCCCGCGTAGGGGAAGCCCTGGATCATTCCGGCAGTGGCGACCTCTACGCGCGGGCCGATGCCCCAGATGAAGCCCTGCTGGAAGATCGGCGCGACCTGCACCTGCTCGGCGACGAGCTTCTGGATCTGGTGCAGGATGCCCTCGCGCTTGGCCCGATCGAGCTCCTTGGCCTGGCGCTGGAAGAGATCGTCGATCTCGGGCAGCGAGCCGTAGGCGTACATGCCGCCCTTGGTCATGAAGGGCTCCAGCCGTGCCGCCGCGTTGCCGGCCGCGCCGGTGGCGCCGATCACCAGGCCCTTCAGTTTCTTGTCATGCCAGGTGGTCATGAACGTCGCGCGCTCCATCGTGCGCACGCGCGCCTTGATGCCGATGGCGCCGAGGAAGCTGCCGACGGACTCCCCTAGCGAGGTGTACGGCGGCAGCGGCGTGAGGTCGCCGGCGTCGAAGCCGTTGGCGTAGCCGGCCTCGGCCATGAGCTGCTTGGCCCGCGCGGGGTCGTACTTGGGCGGCTCGATCGCCAGCGCGAAGTCGAATTGCGGCGGGACGAACGCCCCGGCCGACTTGCCGAGCCCGAGCATCTCCGCCTGGTTGATGGCGTCGCGATCGATGGCCAGGCTGGCGGCCAGGCGGATGCGCTTGTCCGCCCACGGCGACTTGGGATCCCAGCGGTCCAGGAAGTCGAGCCAGTAGATGCCGTACAGCAGGGGCGCCTGCACGCGGATCCCGGGCGTGCGCTTGAGGTCCTCGGCCACCGCACCGCCGAACAGATAGCCGGCGTCGATCTC
>Ga0134122_10003870_pt1 | contig 11141 bp, 14 predicted proteins | sample KB302_FD_96461 | JGI IMG/M metagenome (GOLD analysis project Ga0134122, IMG submission 96461) | Terrestrial soil microbial communities without Nitrogen fertilizer from Kellogg Biological Station, Michigan, USA - KB3-0-2 | ecosystem: Environmental > Terrestrial > Soil > Unclassified ...
CCCTTCTCTCTCAAAAGGTAGATCTCCTGCCGCTCCGTCTTCCGCAATTGCTGCATATCACTTGGATTAAAGAATACAAATATTCTTCCTTACCAAGTGTTGCGATTAAAAAGAAAACTTACGCAAAAACAATAATGAATACTATTCCTGAAACACGTGTCATTCCTGAAGAACTTTCACCGGAAGCAAGTTTGGCGTCAAGAGAAATTGAAAGAGTCAGATGGATATCTCAAGCGGCAATACTAAAAATTGATCCAGTAAAGATTGGTGATGAACTCACTAGATTAATAGCAAGTGCAGAGCCTACGGCAGGAGAATTTATAGGTATATTAGAAGCACAAAAAAAGGCTTTGCTTATTACTTTATTTTCTCGTTGTATTGAAACAGAAATATATCTTTTAAGTTCCCCAGGAGATGCTCTTGAAGGAGGATTGCATCAAGGGGATGTGCAAAAGCATTTAAGCAGAGCCAAAGAGCTTCTTGGTCAAGCTACGGGAATCTTGCCGGAAGAAACGATAGAGAACTTAAGACATGAAGTTAAAGAAATTGAAGCCAGAGCAAATTTTCCGGTCAAGATTGCGGCATGAGTTCTTTTTCTCCCTCATGTTCAGGGCGTCGTCACCGATGTTGGAAGAGTGGGTCAAAGAACTGCATATCGGGATTTTAAAGTAAGGAAAAATACTAGTTTTAGTGCTGTCATCCCCGACTTGATCGGGGATCTCATTTATAGAAAATGAATGGCAAAAGTGAATACCATATTCATGGAATGAGATTCCCGCTTTCGCGGGAATGACAAAATGCTATACACTTTTTATCGTGCTTTCCGGCAAGACCTATTCTCGGCCAAAACACCTCAAGAAATTCTATCTCCAGACTTTTGGCTGTCAGATGAATTATTCCGATTCTGAGCGACTAGAAACCGTTTTAGAGAGCATCGCGCTCACGAAGGCCTTGACCATGGAAGAGGCGGACATCGTGCTGCTCAATACCTGCTCCATCAAGCAACACGCTGAGGATCGCGTGCATGGTTTCGTCCACAATGCTAAAGAGCGCGGCAAGATCGTGGGGCTCACCGGCTGCATGGTGCGGAAGTCTTCCACGCAATATGATGAGGAGAAAGATCCGCTGCTCAAGCAGCATAAAAAAATTGATTTGGTCTTTCGGATTGAGGATATGGCAAAAGTGCCGGATTATCTCCGCGAATTTGATACCAGTATCACTCGTCCCCAGCATGAATTCGATACTAACGATTACTTTCATATCGCTCCGAAGCTCACCGAAAAATTCCGCGCTTATGTGCCGATCATGACCGGCTGCGATAAATTTTGTACCTACTGCGTTGTACCCTTTACGCGCGGGCGCGAACGCTCCCGACCGTTTCAAGAGATCCTCGACGAGTGCGAACAGCATATCGCCCGCGGCGCAAAGGAGATTACCCTGATCGGACAAAACGTGAACGCCTATTTCCTCGATGATTCCCAGCGGAAGACACTCCAGCGCCAGACCGATTTCGCCGCACTGCTTGCGGCGGTCGCCAAAATCCCGGGCTTACAACGCCTGCGCTTCACCACGCCGCATCCGCGGCATATGGGCGATGATGTCCTGGAGGTCATTGCGGCACATCCCAACATCGCGCGCAACATTCATCTGCCGGTGCAGAGCGGTGCCTCGACCGTGCTCATGCGCATGGGGCGCGAACACCGCATCGAACGCTTTAAAAAAACTACCGCCAAGGCGAGAGAACTCATGCCCGATGTCACGATCACCACCGACATCATCGTTGGCTTTTGCGGCGAGACCGAAGAGGAATTTCAAGCGACGATGCAGCTCTTTGATGAAGAGCAGTTCCTCATGGCATATATCTCTAAATATTCGCAGCGCAAGGGCACATTCGCCGGTGAAAAGATGCTGGATGATATCCCGAAAGCGGAGAAAGAGCGGCGCTTTGAACTCCTGAACGAAAAGCTGAAAGAAACCGCCCGCCATGAAAACGATCGCTCGATGGGGCAGATCGAAGAACTCTTGGTAGAGGAAGTTTCAGAAAATTTCATCGCGAAAGGAAAGACGCACACCGGAAAAACGGCGCACATTCAGGTGGGGGAGAAGGGGCGGAGATTTATCGGCGAGATTGTTCCGGTGAGGATTACGGAGACGGATACGTGGATTGTGAAAGGGGAGCTCATGTAAAATTAACTGGTAAGTTCTCTTTCAATAGTAGAAAGCACATTACTTGCTATCTCAAAAACTTCATCAATATGTTTCTTGCTGTACTTTCTATCTGGGGTAGAAAGATTTGCTAAGTGAATTTTATTTCTTAAGTCTTTGATTTTCTCACACATATCGAACAAGTTTTTATTTAGGATGCCACGATCTAAACAGATTTTATTCAATTGTTGAAATTTAATATGACGAAAATTAATTTTATTTCTCACTCTGATTCTTCTGGCGCTAACAATTTCCTCACCAGTTTGGGGAATTTTATATATTAATTTCGTATCAACGTATTTCCATTCTGGTTTTTCAAATATATCTTCTGTGATTTTATGCTTAAGACAAAAATGTAAGCACGCTTCAATTATAGATGCTGTATAAATAATAATAGTTTTACAAAAACTAATTCTTAACTCATTTTCATTTTCATGAATAACATATAACCCAGCAAGTTGAGTAATATATTGAAGCGCATCAGCAAGATTTTTTCTGAGAGTTAATTCAGAAATAAAATAAAAACGAGCCTCATATTTTTCCTGTGGAGGCATTTAACGACGCTCTTTATTGGTTTTGAGTAATTTTGAAAGAGAAGGAAGCCCTTGTTTCTTTAAAAAATTTCCAAGCTTCATATCAGAACGAACTCCAAAATCAATTTGGTATTTTTTTTCAATAGTTCGAACCAAAGTATCAGTTCTTTTTTCAGGCATTCTGCCGCCGTTGTTTCTTTTTTTGATAGCCATAAGATATTGAATACGAATGAATTATTCGTGATATTCTTGTTGGTTTCAAGTTAAACTTTGATTAATATGTATATTTCTACCTTTGAACCATTGCGATCCGAATCCCTAGGGCAATAAGCAGTCCGCCGAAGATCCGGTTTATTACTTTCTGTGACTTGTGATAGATCCGCTGCACCCGTCCAGTCGAGAAAAAGAGCGCGACGAGGCTGAACCACGCCATCGTTCCGAAAGAAACCACTAAGCCGAAGATGATTTGCGGAAATAATGGCGTGCCCGGCTGGACACCGATCGTGAAGAGTCCGAGGAAAAAGAGAGTGACCTTGGGGTTGAAAACATTCGTCAAAAAACCGATGCGGAGCGATTCCAAGTTGGAGAGTTTTACTTTTTGTTTCTCGATATCTTTTGATTCACTTACTCCACTATTCCAAGATTTCCAGCCGATGTAGATCAAGTAGAGCGCCGCAAAAATTTTCAAAAAATTGAAGAGCAAAATCGATTGTGAAACGATGAACCCAACTCCCAAGAGGCAGTAGCTCACATGCACCATGATCCCAAATCCGAGTCCGATGGAGGTAAAAATCCCACTGCGACGGGAAACCAAAGAATTTCGCACCGCCATGATAAAGTCTGGACCGGGACTCATAGCACCGAGGAGCCAAGCGAAAAACAGCGGCAGAAAAATAAAAAATTGGTTCGTAAAATATGAGAAATAGTTTTTTACATAAAAACTTAACGGTCCAGAGCTTCGACCATATCAAAAACTTTTTGTGAACAAAAACTGTCATTCGGACTGTTATACATTTTGCAGAGACAAGGTTCTTCCAGCCCTTCTTTCTGCATAGTTTGGCACATGCGGGGGATTACATTGCCCACAGTTTTTTGAACGATTGTATAATCAAGATATGGGGTAAGACAGGCAATTGCTAGAAGCACGATAAATATTGCATTCAAGACTAACGAAATCATAAGAAATACTTTTTGCTGATTTTTCATAATTTAGGAAAGAGAAATTAACGGCATTCTATGCTCCAGAAAAAATAGCGCAATAAAAAAGCCCTTTAAAATAGAGATTCCCATTGAATATTGGCACAAAAAAAGACCTTGTCTTGGCGGCGACCTACTCTCCCAGGACCAAAGATCCAAGTACCATCGGCGCTGAAGGGCTTAACTGCTGAGTTCGGGATGGGATCAGGTGTACCCCCTTCGCTAAAACCACCAAGACAAGATCTTTTTTAAAAGATCAATGACTGGAGAAGAAAGTGTGATAGCACCTCGCCGTAGCCTCGAAAGGGGCGAAGGCGGGTGGATCCACCTACGCCAAGGCTTCGGTGGATAAATAAGAGAAAAATTTTGTCTGCCCACCTCCCGAAAACCGATTACGATTTAATAAAAAATCATTTCCGGTTCTCGGGCGGCATCTAAAGCAAGAAACAAAAAGAACAATTGTCCATTAGTACGACTCGGCTAAACACATTGCTGTGCGTACACCTGTCGCCTATCAAGCTCCTCATCTCGGAGCGGACTATAGGGAGAATTTATCTTGAGATGGGCTTCCCGCTTAGATGCTTTCAGCGGTTATCCCTTCCGAACGTAGCTACTCGGCAATGCCCTTGACAGGTACAACCGATACACCAGAGGTTCGTCCATTCCGGTCCTCTCGTACTAGGAATAGCTTCTCTCAATTCTCCAACGATCACGGCAGATAGGGGCCAAACTGTCTCACGACGTTCTGAACCCAGCTCACGTACCGCTTTAAATGGCGAACAGCCATACCCTTGGGAGCTTCTTCACCCCCAGGATGCGATGAGCCGACATCGAGGTGCCAAACCAGGTCGTCGCTGTGGGCGCTTGGACCTGATCAGCCTGTTATCCCTAGCGTAACTTTTATCCGTTGAGCGATATCCCACCCACGTGGTGATACCGGATCACTTGCACCGACTTTCGTCCCTGCTCGGCTTGTAGGCCTTACAGTCAGGCTGGCTTATGCGCATACACATTCAGCACGATTTCCATCCGTGCTAAGCCAACCATTGCGCGCCTCCGTTACTCTTTAGGAGGCAACCGCCCCAGTTAAACTACCCATCAAACACTGTCTTCGTATCCGGATTACGGAACGAGTAAGAGGTAAAATGCATCAAGGGTGGTATTTCAAGGATGACTCCATCCCGACTGGCGTCGGGACTTCACAGTCTCCCACCTATCCTACACAAGATGCACCTCACCCCAATGTCAAATTGTAGTAAAGCTGCATAGGGTCTTTCCGTCTAACCGTGATCAATCGGCATTTTTACCGATATTGCAATTTCACCGGGTCTAGCGTCGAGACAGTGCCCAGACCGTTACCCCATTCGTGCGGGTCGGAACTTACCCGACAAGGAATTTCGCTACCTTAGGACCGTTATAGTTACGGCCGCCGTTCACCAGGGCTTAGATTCAGAGCTTGCACTCATCCTCGTGACCTTCTGGCACTGGGCAGGGGTCAGTCCCTATACCTCCTCTTTGGGAGTTTGCAGAGACCTGTGTTTTTGGTAAACAGTCGCCTGGGCTCTTTAGCTGCGGCTCTAGTTACACAATTGAAATCGTGCAATTTGAGCAGTCCTTATCCCGAAGTTACGGACGCTGTATTGCCGAGTTCCTTAACGCTAGTTTTCCCGAACACCTGAGTCTACTCGACCTGACCACCTGCGTTGGTTTGCGGTACGGTCAGAAGAATTTCTCGCAATGAAAATTTTCTCGTCCTCTTGGCTCAGAAAACTCATCCCGCCTCGCGGCGGAACATTCGACATCGTGCTTCAGCTCAATCTGCGGATTTGCCTACAGATCTCAGCGCCTAGACACTTGTACCCGCATTCATTGCACGGGCTTTTCTTACCATAAGGCGTCCTTCCGCTGCTCACTCCACCACCATCCATCGCCTCTTGAGCCTCACCGAAGTGAGATTCTTGATTTGACTTCAAATGATTTCGCGTTTGGCGAAATTCTTCTGGTTCCGGAATATTAACCGGATGTCCATCGGCTACGGCTTTCGCCCTCGTCTTAGGACCGACTAACCCCACGTCGATGACCGTTGCGTGGGAAACCTTGGTCTTACGGTGTGGATGATTTTCGCATCCATTATCGTTACTCATCTGAGCATTTTCACTTCCTGCCGCTCCACCGAACCTTTCGATTCGACTTCACTGCTGACAGGAACGCTCTCCTACCATGCAAGCAGCCAGATTTCAGACTCCAGTCGCCAGAGGTTATATTTATTATGTGAGGCGTAATGACTTGATTAACCCAAAAAGCATTTTTCCTATTTCTTCATAACTTGCAGAAAGTTCTGCAAACAGAAACGGATCAATGTACTTCAGATCTCTCAGAAACTCTACATGTACGAGCATTTCGTCTTTGGATCCGAGGGCAATATTCAGAAAACGTTGAAAATCTTTGAGCGAAGATTTTTTACCATAGCCTTCAGCAATATTGGTCGGAATTGAACGTGCAGCTCGTCGAATTTGATCCGCCAGATCAAATTGAATTTCCTTCGGAAGCAACATTGAAAGTTGATGCACTCGCAGCGCCAACTTATATGCTTTTTGATACACCTGTAGATCCTTAAAGCTACTCATGATTTTCAATTTACATCTTGCAAATATGCAGGCAAATAAAATCGGAGTAATTGTTAAGAATTTTCTAATAAAAATTTACATCTGGATACTGGCCACTGAAAACTGGCCACTTACATTCGCATCTTCGGTTACCAGTTTGAGCCCCGTTAAATTTTCGGCGCAAAAGCGTTCGACCAGTGAGCTGTTACGCACTCTTTAAAGGAATGGCTGCTTCTAAGCCAACCTCCTGGTTGTCTGAACACTCTCACTTCCTTTTCCACTGAACTGGTATTAGGGACCTTAGATGGCGATCTGGGCTGTTCCCCTTTTGACAATGGCACTTAGCTGTCACTGTCTGACTCCCGTTTAATACACTCTGGTATTCGAAGTTTGTTAAGGTTTGGTATCCTTTATAGAGGACCCTAGCCTTGACAGAGCTCTACCCCCAGAATTCAACAAACGAGGCTAGCCCTAAAGCTATTTCGGAGAGAACCAGCTATCTCTAGGTTCGATTGGTTTTTCGCCCCTAACCACAGGTCATCCTGACATCTTGCAGCATGTCCCGGTTCGGCCCTCCACGACATGTTACTGTCGCTTCAGCCTGCCCATGGTTAGCTCACCTAGTTTCGGGTCTAGTGCATGCGACTTGAGGCGCCCTATTCAGACTCGCTTTCGCTTCGGCTCCGGGTATACATCCCTTAACCTTGCCGCATACAGCTAACTCGCTCAGCCGTTCTACAAAAAGTACGCCGTGACCCACACCATTTTATCTTCGAGAAAAATGGCGTGGAATTATAGATTTTAAATTTTGGATTTTGAATTGTTTTTAAAGCTTATGGCTGTTAAAAAATAACAGATTTTAAAGCTCCGACAATTTAAAATTTATCATTCAAAATTTATAATTCCATTTTGTTTTCGCAGAAAACAAAATGGTGCAGGCTCCGACTCTTTCTAGGCATATAATTTCAGGGTCTATTTCACTCCCCTTCCGGGGTTCTTTTCACCTTTCCCTCACGGTACTAGTTCGCTATCGATCTCTCAGTCTGTTTAGCCTTGGAGGGTGGTCCCCCCAGCTTCGGGCCGGATTACACGTGTCCGACCTTACTCAGGAACACTCTACCGCAACATACATACTTCACCTACGGGGCTATCACCCTCTATGGCGGTGCTTTCCAGCACACTTCGACTATATGAACATTGCAGATATTGAGGTCCTACAACCCCGTTCCAGATGTCAGACGCAAGTCGCCAGAGATCAGACGAAAGACATCGGACACAAATGACCAATCGTCAGATATTTCAGAATTGTTGTGGACAATATCTGCAAATTATCTGGAATCTGGTATCTGGTGTCTTTAATCTTTGTTCTGGAATCTGGTATCTGGAATCTGAAATCTGGAACGGTTTGGGCTGTCCCCATTTCGCTCGCCACTACTCTGGGAATCTCGATTGATTTCTGTTCCACAGCTACATGAGATGTTTCAGTTCGCTGTGTGTCCTCCTCATCGCCTATATATTCAACGACGGGTTTTCCGACATTACTCGGAAAGAGTTGCCTCATTCGGATACCCTCGGGTCAATGCCTGTTTACCGGCTCGCCGAGGCTTATCGCAGGTTTCCGCGTCCTTCTTCGGAACTGAGAGTCTAGGCATCCATTATATGCCCTTCAACTTCTTTTACTGTCTTGCTTCGACAGACAAAACTTTTCTCTTATTGAAAACTTTCTTTCGACTCAGGAAAAAAATATTATTGATTGATCACACTTTCTTCCGCCAGTGCTTTTAAAGATCTTAATTTTAAGCCCGAAATTTTCGAGCTCACAAAAACGAAGTCGTCTTCGCTTCTGTTAACTAGAAATATTGAGAGAGCTAAGAGATTTTATAGATTTACCATGCGAAGTCAAGAAAATTCTCAGGCTTTTTCAGGGGTGCTTTCCGACCAAGCGAGTTTCCGCTTTATGTCCAGATTTTTGTAAAACAAAAAAGAGGATCACGGCAAAAATAGCGCCGAGCGTATCGGCAAACATATCTTTTTGGGCATCCCAGATGTCGCCTTGACTTCCCAAATAGGCGATTCCTGCTTCGGGATTGGCGAGAGTGGCATAGATCCATTCGATTACTTCATAACTCATTGCCACAGTAGCAATGGTAAAGATGGGGTATGTCCAGAGCAGCCAACGATTTACCACCAGTTTCCGACGCTGCAGCCATTCGGCGATGGCAAAGGCATAGAAGCCCACTGAAAAGTGTGCCAAGCGATCAAAGTGATTGCGCGCAAACCCGAAAAAATTTGTGATGGCATCAAACGGTACGAGGGCAAAAGTGTAGTGACCACCGATGGTATGGAGATAAATCAGCACAAACATCAGGCTGTATGCGGTCTTAGAAAAACGCACGCCACGAGCAAAGAGCAGCAAAATTATTCCAAGGATAATCCAGACGGTCAGGTTTTCCACAAACCAGGTGGGTCGATCGATTGGATGGATTGCCAGAGCGACGAACAGCACCAGGTAAATCCCTACCAGCCAGCAGAGAAAACGAGAAGAGGAAGTCATAAGAATTGAGGAAATTATTCTGGCAGATTTCCACTGACAGGGGAATACGTTCTTTTCACTCCTCACGAAAACTTTTTAGATCCAACCCTCTTTTTTATAGAGCGCGATGCTTTGGGTGATAATCCTCTCGACTTCACGAAGCAGCTCCGGCGAAACTTTGGTGATACTCAGACAAGATTTCCCTTTCTTTATTTTCTGCACCGCCGCCGAAAGCTTGAAATGCTGCGGGTGAGAATAGAGTGCCATGCTATAGAATCCGACAAAGTTTTTCTGCACGATGATGCCGCAAACATAGGTCGGCTGAGAAAGCTTGCGATTCAAGATTTGTACCGCTTTGCGACCGTAGAGATGGAGCGCGCGCTTTTTTGATACGGTCTTGCTGTCCATCGTCGTCGCGGTCACTTGTAATCCTTGGGAGTGCTGCAACAGGAGTTTCTGCAGTTCGTCAAAAATAGCGGTCAGATCGGGGCGTGTCATTTCCACATGCTCAGGATCAGTCCGAAGAGGACGAAGAGGATGAGATAATATCCGGCTTGAATCCAGAAGCGTGCCCAGGAAACACGGCTGGAATCGCTATTCCACATCGCGCCAGCGGCAACGGTCGGGATGATGAATGCCGCCCAAATCCACAGCGCATTCTCTACTCCTGAAGCATCCTGCCAGGCAGCAATGTAATGCGCGAGCACATACGCTTGAAAGAAACTTAACAAAAACTGAACGATGTAGAGCGGCCCGGCGCGCTTTTGCATCTTTTTGCGCGCTGCCAGATCGAGTTTATCGGCACCAGTGATCTCCATCCACTTCTTGCCAAAGATGGGACCGTACCAAAGGAAACCGACGATCATGGAAAGCACCGCGCAAGAGAGCACGGCGAGGAGATTGTTTTCTATCATGGGAAAATAGAAAAAGAGAAAAAAAATAATGACCTTAATCTACCACAAACAGAAAACAGAAAACAGAAAACAGAAAACAGAAAACAGAAAACAGAAAACAGAAAACAGAAAACAGAAAACAGAAAACAGAAAACAGAAAACAGAAAACAGAAAACAGAAAACAGAAAACAGATATCTCTTCCTTTGAAGAAAATATTTTACAAAAAAGCCCAAGAATATTTATTGCCGCTTCATTTTCCGCAGGCGCAATTTGCCGCCCCACCAGGTGCAGGGCAGCGCGATTAGTGTCAGCGCGATCGGATACCAATGTGCCGACAGATTCCATCCGGCGATCGTCCCGATGGTACTCACGACGATCCCGATGATTCCCAGAATCAAAACGTGTTTCATGGGATTTTGTGGCGCGAGCATTGCGGTCACATAGCCACCGATCACAGTGTAGATCCCGCGATAGATGAGCGCCACGGCGAGCATCCACGAGACGAAGAGTCCATTTCCGATCGCTGGAAAAACATGGAGTCCTTCTAAGATGAAGTCCGTTCCGATGCTGAGGAGCGCTCCAGCGAGCATTCCACCAAGGACTGAGCCAATGCTTTTAAAAGTGTTTCCAGATTTCATAGGCGCAGTATAAATTTTAAAAAATTCCGGATCAATGAAAAGGTCGCCATCTGGTCGCTGGCAACTTGTATCTGTCATCTGGAATGGTGGAGCATATCGGATTCGAACCGATGACCTCCTCGGTGCAAACGAGGCGCTCTAGCCAACTGAGCTAATGCCCCAGGTCAATTTTTAAGTGCCGCAGGAGTGTAAGAAAAAAAAACTGCCTTGGCAAGAGAGGAATAAGGAGAAAGTTTATATTTACAAAAATTAATAATACCGTTATTCTTCACCCCTTTTTATTTTTACAATAAAGTGTCAGAGAGAGAACGATTTCCAGTCAAATCTAACCTTGCAGCAGCTATCAACAGAGCTGAAGAATTTTTAACAGCTTATCCTCGTTTATATCAAGATATAGAATTTGCGAATAACAGTCCTGACCTTAAGGTCTCAATCAGGGTTGGGTAAATTCCCCCGCCTTAAAGGCGGCGACTTCAAGTATAGAGAGGGGAGTGCTAGAGTAAGGATATGAAGGAAGAATATCAGAAATCATCGC
>Ga0134122_10003871_pt1 | contig 11139 bp, 8 predicted proteins | sample KB302_FD_96461 | JGI IMG/M metagenome (GOLD analysis project Ga0134122, IMG submission 96461) | Terrestrial soil microbial communities without Nitrogen fertilizer from Kellogg Biological Station, Michigan, USA - KB3-0-2 | ecosystem: Environmental > Terrestrial > Soil > Unclassified ...
GTCATTGCGAACGCCGCGATTACCTCCAATGGCGGGTCCGCGATTACGGCGGCAGGCGGGACAGGGCCGACCGGAAGCAGCAACAGCGCCACGAGACGCGGGTTGGGAACGTCGGCGGGAACAGCAGTCGTCAACGTTTCGAGTGTTATTGGCAACGCCACCACGGGCAATATCACCATCAACAACAATGCTACCGGCGTGATCGCATCGGTCGGCGGCTCCGCGTCCGATCTCGCCATCGGGGCCACAACGCTCGGCACGGGGATCGTCACCATCAACAACGCAGGGCGCATCACCGGCGCGGTCAATCTTTCCCGAGCCGGTGCCTCCGTGTTCAACAACACCAGCGCAACCTCGTGGCACACGTCCGGCGCCAGTACGTTCACAAACGGTTCCGACGCACTGACGAATTCCAGCAATGGCCGCCTCGCAACCAGTGGGGCCACGACATTCAACTTTTTGGACAACGCCGGCCTTAGCGATGTGATCAACAACGCGGGCACGTTGGTCATTGGGGAGACGTCCGGCGCCTCGTCGCTGTCCATTACCAAGGGCAACGGCACCCTTGTGATGAGCAATTCCGGCACGATCGTCCTTGGCGGCCAGAGCATCGCTTTAAACACCGACGGCCAGACCAACGATCAGCTCCTGGCGAAGGGCGCCAACATGACGTTCCTCGCCAGCGGAAGCAGCAGGCTGAAGGTAGATGCTTTCCTCGGTGCTGGTGCGGAAGCGCAAAGCTCCGCGGGCACGGGTTGTGGTCTTGCCGCCGCCTTTGCCGACTGCATGACGATTGGCGGTTCCAGTGTTGCTAGCGGCAGCACCGGCACGCGCGTGTCGATCAACGACACCAACTCCGCAGGGAGTGGCGCGATCAATCTGCCCGGCACCGTGATCGTGGATGGAACATCCGGCGCGGCCGGTGATTTCTTTCTCTCTACATCCGATCTCAATGTCGTCAACACGCCGCAGGGCCTCGCGATCCGCAAAGGATTCGTGCTGTACCAGCTCGTCTTCGATCCGACGAATGTCGACTGGGATCTCGTCGGCATGCCTGCCGCCGAAACCTTCGAATTGTCGAAAGTCACCTCCGGTCTGCAGACGGTTTGGCACGAGAGCGCGGACGGATGGAATGAGCGCACCAGCGCCATTCGGCACGACTTTGCGGCGGATACCATGGTCCGCGCCTGGACGATGTGGGGCAAGGCCTATTACGGGCAAGCCAATCGCGACAGCGAGAACACGATCGGCGCGGCCGGAAACACCGTCACTTTCGACACCACCTACACCCAAAGTTACGGCGGCATCCAGCTCGGCGCCGATGTCAGCAGACGTACGGCGCGTGGCGGAGCGTGGGCCCTTGGCGGGCTTTTCGGTTACAACAAGACTCGCGTGGAGTTCGATGCCAACAGTGACTCGATCGACGGCACCGTCATCAATATAGGTGCCTATGGCAGCTTCATGGCAGGTCCGTTCTTTGCGGATTTGCTCGTCAAGGATGATATCGCCACGCTCGATTTCGATCTTCCCGCCTACGCCGCCGTCGACAATGTCGATGCCAACAGCGTTGGTGCCGAGCTTACCTTCGGCGGCCGCTTCGGCAGGCGCATCGTTTTCGAGCCGTTGGGGACATTGGCTTACGTGAAGACGTCGGTCGGCAAGCTCGATTCGGCGGGAATGAACTTCAACTGGGAAGACGGCACCAGTTTCCGGGGTATCTTCGCGCTGAGGCTGAGCGGGGAGCTCGGGCCCGAGCAAACCAAACTCCAGCCATTTATCCTCGGTGGTATCGGCCGCGAGTTTGATGGTGAGAACAATCTCTTGCTCACCACCGGCGGCAGCAGCCTTGCGATCATGGACAAACCGCTTGAAACCTTCGGTGTGGCGAGCCTAGGCCTGAATGTGCTGGGGACAAACGGATGGTCGGGTTTCATCAGAGCCGATGGACTCTTAGGTCCCGACTACCACAGCGCGTCAATTCGGGTCGGCATGCGGATCCGTTAGGGTTAACTTAGTTTCCGCCCGCTTCCAGCCGTTTGCGGGGTCACGCGAATGATTTTGCCCGCGCGCAGTTAGTGGTTCGTTGACCACCGAGTGCGGAAATTCGAGACAAATTCTATCGCCAATCGTAAGTCGTCCTTCAAACCCGACAGCCAAAATCGGCGTCTGAACTTATAGGTGGGGGCGACATTGTCGCACGGAATCAATCGCCTGCTGCGGCGCTTCTTTCGTTCGCGCCGGGGCAATATCGCGATCATCACCGCGATTGCCTTGCCGGTGGTCATTGGCTTCTGCGGTTTCGCGACCGAGACCGCTTATTGGTTTTATCGCAATCGCGACATCCAAGGCGCAGCCGACGTCGCGGCTTTTGGAGCGGCCGTCGTGCTTCGACAAGGGGGAACGAGCAGCCAGATCCTGGCCGCGGCGACCGCTGATGCCGTCACCAATGGCTGGAGGCAAACCGGCGGAACGATCACAGTGAACAGACCACCGACTTCAGGTGCATATCAAAACACCAATACAGTCGAAGTTATCCTGACCGAACAGGAAGACCGCTACTTCACCAAGATCTATTTCGGCAACACCAAGGTCACGGTGAGCAGCCGCGGTATCGTCACGCATTATCCGGGAGGGCCGGCGTGCTTCCTGGGTCTCGATAAGACCAAGAGTGGCACCGTGGAATTCTGGGGCAATTCGACGGCCGATTTCACCGCCTGCAACATCGCCTCCAATTCTGTCGCCAGCGACAGCTTCAAGGTCGGCGGCTCGGCGAATGTCGCGGTGCCTTGCGTCAGTTCATCCGGTGGATCGCAGACCGACACCGGGCTGCATTTGACGAGCTGTGGCAGCGTGGCCACCGGTCAGGATCCGACGCCGGACCCGTACAAGGACGTGGCTCCGCCGACATGGTCAAGCTGTTCCAATGCGCCTTCTAGCCCGACAAGTCTCGGCACTGACGGCCAAGTCACCTGCTACAACGGAGCGAGCCTTGGCACTATCAACACAAATATCCAATTGCATGGCATTGTCGTCATCAACGGCGGCAGTATCAGAATCAATTCTGGCAGCGGAGCCATGACCGGCACAAACACGATGCTCTATTTCACGAACAACGCGACATTTGACTTCAATGGTAGCGCTCACCTTGACATCACAGCGAGTACCACAGGTCCCTATGCCGGACTCGCGATGTTCGGCGATCGCAATAACGCGTTTGCGACCCAAAAGCTCAATGGCAACAGCACGTCCAAGATCACGGGCGCGGTTTACTTTCCGACCATGGAACTCGATTTCCAGGGCAATTGGACCGGCAACAACGGATGCATGCAATTAGTGGCCGACGTGATCTATTACACGGGTAACGGCACGTTCACGAATGACTGCTCGGGAACAGGGATAAAGCCGGCGTTGGTGCCGGGCCAACTTGCACTTGTGGAATGACGGGAGAACAACAATGACCCGCACCCTTCGCTATCTTCTGACCAAGTTCGGCCGCGACACAAGTGGCACGTCCGCGATCGAATTTGCGCTCATTTCGCCGGTTCTCATTGCCTGTGTGGTGGCGCTCTCAGACGTCAATAGTGTCCAGTTCCAAGCGGCCAACATGCAGACCGGCGTTCGCGCCGGTATCCAATACGCACTGAAGGGCGGCACGGATGCCACGACGATGCAAACCCAGGCAAATGCCGCCTGGACGAACAAGCCGAGCGGCGGCACCTTGACCGCGACGAAGGCGTGCAAATGCGCCGGCGTCTCTCACGCCTGCGATACGCTCTGCGACGACTACACACCATCCCAGATTTACATGACGGTGACCGCGACTGCGACCATCGGCGGCAGTTATATCAGTATCGCCAAGACGACGACCGAAACGGTGCGCGTGCGATGATGGCCAAGAGATTTCGCAGAATCAGGGCATTCGCCATCGATGATTGCGGCGCCGCTGCGATTGAATTCGCCATGGTATCGGTGGCCTTCATCATCATGATCTTCGGGATCACCTACCTCTCGATCATGCTGCATCACAGGGCAACGCTGCAGTGGGCGGTCGAGAGCGCGATCCGTAAGGCGGCGATCACCACAACGGTCACCCAGTCGACAATGCAAACGACGGTGAACGGATATTTGACGTCCGCTGGTATGCCCAATGCGACGACAACCTATTCCGTGGCGGCAGGGGCGATACCCGTCGCGACTCTGACCTCTACATTCAGTCAGAGCTACACGATTCCGTTCGTAGCGACTTTTAATATCAACTATTCAGCGACGGCGAAGACGCCGCAGGGCAGCTAACGCCAGGCTTAGCCCGCGAGCGGGCGTTTCGCCGCCGGCGGATCGGTTAGATCTTGCTGCTGCGCGCTGCCCTTTCCGCCCATCTCAGCAAGCAACTTGCGAAGCGCGAGATTTTCCGTCTCGAGCTTCCATAGGCGCTGCATCAGATCGTCATCATGGGCGCGTTCGCTGTTCAGTCGCGCATAGTCGGCGCCGGTGAGACCAACCATCTGGACAGCATCACTCAGCGAACGGCCATTGACCATCAGCGCATCGATTTGCTCGAGCTTTGCTTCCATCCAAACGCGCTTCAAGAACTCGGGGCGGCTCGGCAGCTCTTGGTCGAGCTCCTGCGTTTCTTGAAACGCCAGACCCACGGATTGCGGACGCCACCAGGCGACGTTGGCCCTATAAGCGACGCGTCCCGTAACCTCGATCAGGTAAACCACGGTCGGAATCGGGTCGGCGCTGGGCAAGCTGACCTGTGCGCCAACCGGGGACAGATCCCGTATCGTACAATCCAGGACCACTTTTCCGGTGATGTCGGTCATTTTGGCGCTGAGCGGCACCCGCTTGCGCTCGAATTTGCGGCCCTCGGCAGTGGCTTGGGACATAACGTGCTCGTCAGGACTACTTCTCATCCGAGTTCCTCCGGGCTTCCGCCCACGCTTCTAGAATCGGGCCCCGATGCTCCATGAAAGAGATGAATTGGGCGTAAACCGCCGTGAACGCGGCCGCCAATTTCGCGCTCAACCACGACTTTTGAGGCTGAGATCGGGCCTAGCGGGCGAGGGTAAGGTTGGTGGGCTTCTCGGCCCCGTCGGTGCCACGCAGCGAGGCAGCACCGACCGCTACGCCGGAACGCAGCAGAACAAGGGTTGCGTAGGAGCCAATACAGAGGAGCAGCACGATGCTTGCGAGCGCGTCGTTGTACATCGCAGCCACACCCGGAGCCGCGAGCAGTCCCAGATAAATCAACAGTGCGTAGGGCCAGCGAGCATATTCTTGAAGAATGTGATGGATGTGGTTGCGATCGCCGAAGAAGGGCGACTTGCCTGCCAGCATCCTGGTGACGACCAGTCGCAGGCAGTCAAGCACCGGCAGCCAAAACCAATACACGGGCTCTTCCGCAGCCATCGAGCCCTCCGCATTCCGGTAGGCGGCGATCGTGCCCAGAGCGATGAACAGGGCTCCTGCGTAGGCGCCAGAACTGCCGGAGAACAGCCGGCCGCGCAGATTGAAGCCGAGCGTGACGGCCGCCGAACAGATGATGGCGAAGAATGGCATTCCGAGATCCAGGCCGAGATAGCGTGAAATGAACACCGACCAGATGAGCAATGAGCCCAATAACTGCCCGTTCATGCCGTCCGCCATGTTTGTGGCATTGACGAAGCCGATGATCATGAAGGCGGTGATCGGCGCCGCGAAGATGCTGAGGGAGACGCCGAAGTTTGCCGACGGCAATCCGAACCGCAGCGTTCGAAGCATCAGGAGGGGCTCAACCGCGAATACCAGGAATACAACCAGAGCGAGAGCGATGAGCCGGAAAACAGGAGAAAGTCCAATGCGATCGTCGAACACCCCAACAATGAGAATGACCATGGCGGCAGCCACGGCGGTCAGCATGAACGATCCAGGCGCGTATTGAAGAATGTAGACCGAAGAGACGGCCAAACTGGGCAGCAGGAGAGCCAGTCCGCCGATCAAGGGTGTGTCTGCCGAATGAAGCTTCAGAACCCCGTCAGGGCGGTCAAGCAGCTCAGCCGCGCGGCCAAAAGCGTGGGCGTACATGCACAGCGCTGCCGTGAGCGCAGTCGACACTGCGCAAAACGCTGCGATTGTTGATAGATTGCCCACCTGCACCCTATCGACTTGTACGCGTCGATCCCGGGACCGACGCCTTTATTTTAAATCCGACCGCGATTTTTTACGATCGATTTAGGGGAGGGGCAACGGAATTGACCACTATTGGTTTATTGAGCTCCTGCGCCATATCGCTCCACCTCTAAGGAGGCTCTCCAGGCCACCCCCAAGTTTCAGCACCTTGGCCGTTTTTAATAATAGATCAGCAGTTTCAAATCGTTAACGGCAGCCTCGCGAGGATGACTTCACCGAGTCCATCGGGTAAATTTAACCATGTTTTGGGGGCCGCAGCGCTGCGACGCTTAAATTAGGCGAAATATGTCCCGCCTAAACTAGGTGAAGGGGCGTCGCGAAATCGTCCAAAGACGAAGCATTCTGCAGCTTTTGCTCGGTGCCCGGGCCGTGTGCGATTGGCCGCGTACGGGACAACGTGGTCGATGAGTGGGTGAGTACATGCTCGAGTGTCCCGGAACCGCTGTCCAGCTTGGCCACTCGCCTTGGAGCCCTCATTCCGGTGGGACACTCAATTCGGGCCGCTGGTATGCGGTGCAGTGTCAGTCGCATCGCGAGCGCATTGCTGCGCGTCACCTTGCCAACCAGGGCTTTCTCGTCTTCCTGCCGCTCCGCAAGAAGCTCCGCCGCCACGCGCGGCGCGTGGATAACGTGCAGGTACCGTTTTTTCCGGGCTATCTGTTTATTCAGTTCGATCCGGCACGGGATCGCTGGCGCAGCGTCAACGGCACCTTGGGCGTCGTCAGACTGGTCACGCAGGGCGAATGTCCTACGCCTGCGCCGGCGGGGATTGTCGAAGCTCTCATCGATGCATGCGATGCAAACAACGTATTGCGCTGGCAGGCGGAGCTGAAGCCCGGTCAGTCGGTGCGAGTGCTCGCCGGCCCCTTCGCGGATCTCGTTGGTCAGCTCGAGAGGATGACGGACAGCGGCCGTCTGCGCGTGCTGCTGGACATCATGGGGGGGAGCACACCGGTGTTTCTTCCCAGAGAAAACGTGGCGCCTGCCGACAGTTACGTCTGAACTTCGGCAGCTGCCAAAGCAATTTTTCGGCCATCCGGGCGAACGCCGTTTCACCCGGACTACGGTAGTTTGGTCAGACGGCTTCTCGCCGGCGCGTTTCGTGCGACGCCGGCTGATAGGCGGAAGGGGCACCAATGCACTTGCAGAAACGCATACTGATCACAGGAGGAGCCGGCTTTATCGGCTCCTTCCTTTGCGAAGCGCTTCTTGCGCGCGATCATGAAGTTCTCTGCGTCGACAATTTCTATACGAGCTCGCGTCACAACGTCGAACATCTCCTTGGGCATAAGCGCTTCGAATTGGCCCGCCACGACGTGACGTTTCCGCTCTATGTCGAGGTGGACGAAATATACAACCTCGCCTGTCCGGCATCGCCGATTCACTATCAACGCGATCCCGTGCAAACAACGAAAACATCCGTGCACGGCGCGATCAATATGCTTGGCTTGGCCAAACGGGTGAAAGCCAAGATACTCCAGGCCTCAACCAGCGAGGTCTATGGCGACCCCAACGTCCATCCTCAAACCGAAGAATATTGGGGCAACGTCAATCCCATCGGCACGCGTGCCTGCTACGACGAGGGCAAACGCTGCGCGGAGACTCTGTTCTTCGATTACTACCGACAACATCGGTTGCGCATCAAAGTCGCCCGCATCTTCAACACCTACGGTCCGCGCATGCATCCCAATGATGGGCGCGTCGTGTCGAATTTCGTTATCCAGGCGCTCAAGAACCAGCCGATCACCTTGTACGGCGATGGAAATCAGACCCGCTCGTTTTGTTATGTCGACGACTTGGTCGATGGTCTGGTCCGGTTGATGGAAACGGCGGACGACGTGACCGGCCCGATCAATTTGGGCAACCCCAACGAGTTCACCATCCGCGGACTTGCCGAACGGATCATCGCGCTCAGCGGCTCGCGCTCCAAGCTCGAATACCGGCCGCTTCCGGCCGACGATCCCAAACAGCGTCAACCGGATATTTCACGTGCTCGCTCGGTGCTTGGTTGGTCTCCCAAGGTGCAGCTCGACGAAGGCTTGAAAAAGACCGTCGCCTATTTCGAACACATGCTTACCGTCGCACAATGAATATCCGGCCTGATCCCAAGGCCGCGAACGCCTTAGGCACAAAATCTCAGTGAACGATTTGCGCCCATTGGCCGTTGTATCGACGCGGTGACCAATCAGGCCGTTGAGGCACCTTTGCACGAACATCTTGGTAGCAGGATTTGAAGGGAATGACCGGATTCAAGGGCGAAACTGTCCTGGTCACCGGCGGCGCGGGCTATGTCGGCGCCCATGCCTGCAAGGCATTGGCTGCGGCCGGATATAAGCCGGTCGCTTACGACAATCTGGTCTACGGTCACGAGGCAGCGGTCAAATGGGGACCCCTGGAGAAAGGCGACATTCTCGACGCCGCCAGGTTGGCGCAGGTGATCCAAACCTATCGGCCATCCTCAGTGATGCATTTCGCGGCATTTGCCTATGTTGGGGAGTCGGTGACGGATCCCGCCAAGTACTACCGCAACAACTTCGGCGGCACGCTTGCCGTCCTGGATGCAATGCGCGCCCACAGGATTGACCGGATCGTGTTCTCGAGCAGTTGCGCGACGTACGGCATTCCGGACAAGGTTCCGATCACCGAGGACGCACCTCAGCGGCCGATCAACGCTTACGGTTCCTCCAAGCTTATGGTTGAAAGAGTGCTTTGCGACTACGGCTCTGCCTATGGGCTCAAAAGCGTTGCGCTGCGCTATTTCAACGCCGCGGGCGCGGATCTCGACGGTGAAATCGGTGAGGACCACAACCCGGAAACCCATCTCATACCGCTCGTGCTCGACGCCGCACTTGGCGTACGTCCGGAAATCACGATATTCGGCGACGATTACCAGACGCCCGACGGCACCTGCATTCGCGATTACATCCACGTCAGCGACATCGCCGATGCCCACGTGCTGGCGCTGAAGGCCATGAACGGCGGTGCATCGAACTCGGCGTACAATTTGGGAACCGGGCACGGGTTTTCCGTCGCCAAAATCATCGAAACGGCGCGCGTGGTCACTAAGCGCGAAATCCGCGTTGTCAAAGGTCCTCGGCGACCTGGCGATCCTGCGGTGCTCGTTGCCGATTCCCAAAGGGTGAAACAAGGCCTTGGTTGGTCTCCGCGTCACACCGACATCGGCGGCATCATCGAGTCGGCATGGAAGTGGACCACGCGTAACCGTAAGCAGGACACAGTTCGCCGTTGAAGCGTTCCTGATGTGCGGTGTAAACGGGATTTTTGCCTACCATTCGGCGGCGAGCGGACCGAAGGAAGGCGAATTGATCGCCACTCGCGAGTCGATGCGTGCGCGTGGGCCGGACGGATCTGGCGCCTGGTGGAGCGCGGACAGGCGATGTGCCTTGGCACACCGGCGACTTTCGATCCTGGATCTATCAAGCCGCGCCGCCCAGCCCATGGTGAGCCAGGACAATCGTTTTGCCGTCACCTTTAACGGAGAGATCTACAACTATCCCGAAATACGCGCCGAACTCGAGGCCGGGGGTGTCCAATTCCGCACCACGTCCGATACCGAGGCGCTGCTGCATCTCTATGCGCGCGACGGGGTGGCGATGGTGAACCATCTGCGCGGCATGTTTGCATTCGCGATCTGGGACGCGACGCGCCGTGCGCTATTTCTGGCGCGCGATCCTTACGGCATAAAGCCGCTTTACACCGCAGACGACGGCTGGACATTTCGCTTTGCTTCCCAAGTTAAGGCCCTGCTCGCCGGTGGCGGTGTTTCCCACGATCCGGAAGCCGCAGGCGTTGTCGGCTTTCATCTTTTCGGCAGCGTGCCCGAGCCCTTCACGCTCTATCGAGAAATACGCTGTCTGCCCGCAGGCCACACGCAATGGATCGACGCCGCGGGCCCGCGCGAGCCGCGGCCCTTTGCCAATCAAGCGGCTGTTCTTGCGGAGGGCGCGCGCAGTCCTGTGCCCCCCACTGACGTGTCGAGCCGCGTGCGCGAAGCTACGCTCGACAGCGTGCGCGCCCATCTCCTGGCTGACGTTGAAGTGGGAGTGTTCCTTTCCGCGGGAGTCGATTCCGGCGCCCTGCTGGGGCTCATGCGGGACGCCGGTCTGCAAAATATCCGCGCGCTGACACTGGCTTTCCAAGAATTCCACGGCACCGCGGAAGATGAGTCGATTCTCGCCGCTCGCGTGGCGGCGCGCTATCAGGCGAAGCACGTCGTTCGCGACGTCGCCGAGCGGGAGTTTCCCGACGACCTGAACGCGATCTTCGATGCCATGGACCAACCGTCGATCGACGGTGTGAACACGTGGTTTGTCGCCAAAGCCGCCAAGGAGGCGGGGCTCAAAGTTGCAATGTCGGGCCTCGGTGGCGACGAGCTGCTGGCAGGCTATCCGAGTTTCGTGGAGTTGCCGCGGTGGCGAAGGCGGTTCGGCGTGCCGGCAAGCATTCCCGGCTTCGGTGTTATCGCCCGCACATTGCTTGCCAGCGTTGTCCCCGGCCTTGCGCGGCGCCGCCCCAAGGCGCTCGGAGTCCTCGAATATGCGGGCAGTTGGGCCGGTCTCTATCTTCTTCGTCGAGGACTCTATCTGCCGTGGGAACTGCCGAAGATCATGGATGCCGGCCTCGTGCGCGAAGGTATGCATCGGTTGCAGCCACTGCGCCGGATTGCGGGCCGCCTTCACCCGGACCCCGGTTCGGATGTTGGACGCGTTTGCTTGCTTGAATCTGAAAACTACCTGCGCAATCAGCTGCTGCGCGATGCCGACTGGGCGGGCATGGCCCACGGAGTGGAGATCCGCACGCCGTTTGTCGATGCTTCTCTGCTGCAGCGTCTCGCCCCCGTGATTCCCGCTCTATCACCGGGTGCCGGGAAGCGCGCGCTCGCCGTCGCGCCGTCCCTTCCTCTGCCCGATGAGATTGTAACCCGCGCGAAAACCGGATTCGGCGTGCCGA
>Ga0134122_10003873_pt1 | contig 11137 bp, 9 predicted proteins | sample KB302_FD_96461 | JGI IMG/M metagenome (GOLD analysis project Ga0134122, IMG submission 96461) | Terrestrial soil microbial communities without Nitrogen fertilizer from Kellogg Biological Station, Michigan, USA - KB3-0-2 | ecosystem: Environmental > Terrestrial > Soil > Unclassified ...
ACCGGCCCCTTCTTCCCCCAGAACTCCCCCACCACCACGCGCACGCGCGTGCCGTCATCGTCGACGACCTCGGGGACGTCGGCCGCCGCGATGTCCTGATAGCGCGGCGTGGTCATCTTCAAAGACGAGGGAAGATTCGCCCACAACTGAAAGCCGTGCATGCGTCCCGCGGCGTCGCCGCGCGGCATCTCCTGGTGCATGATGCCGCGACCCGCGGTCATCCACTGGACATCGCCCGCGCCGAGGCTGCCGCGATTGCCGAGGCTGTCGCCATGCTCGACCGAGCCGGCGAGGACGTAGGTGATCGTCTCGATCCCGCGATGCGGATGCCACGGAAACCCGGCCATGTAGTCGCCCGGGCTGTCGTTGCGGAAATCGTCGAACAGCAGGAATGGATCGAACTCGGTGGTATTGCCGAAGCCGAACGCGCGCTGCAGCTTGACGCCGGCGCCTTCAACGGTCGGGGTGGTGTGCAGCAGCGTCTTGATGGGTCGGACGGACACGTTGGATCTCCTTGTCGCCGGGTCCGCGAGGTCGTGGAAGTCGCGGGACCCGGCCTACGGGAGTATGACGCGGCCAGGCCGCGCGACGGTTCCCCCTATAATGCGGCGCGTGAACCGCACCCTGCGCTGCGCCTTTCTGCTCGTGCTGGTCGCGACGACGGCATCCGCGCAAACGACGCTCTACGAGGGCGCGCGGCTGATTCCCGGCGACGGCAAACCCGCCATCGAACGCTCGGCATTTCTTGTCGAGAACGGCACGATCACGCGCGTCGGACGGCAGGGCGACGTGAAGGCGCCCGCCGGCGCCGCGCACGTCGATCTCGCAGGCAAGACGGTCATCCCGACGCTCATCGACATCCACACGCACACCGGCTTCCAGAAGGGCGCGACGTATCGCCCGGAGAACTACGGGCGCGACGCCATCGTCGACGACCTCAATCGCGCGCTCTACTTCGGCGTCAGCACGGTCGTCTCCGAAGGCATCGATCCCGGCGACGCGGCATTCAGGATTCGCGACGACCAGGCGGCGGGCCGTCTCGGCGGCGCGCGTCTCTTCACCGCCGGCCGCGGCATGGGCGCGCCGAACGCCGGACCCGGCGCGGATACCTACCGGGGCATCGCCTACGACATCACGACGGAGGAAGAAGGCCGCCGCGCCGTGCGGGAGCTCGCGCAGCAGAAAGTCGACTTCATCAAGATCTGGGTGGACGATCGCAACGGACGCGCACCCGAGCTGAGCCCGCCGCTCTACCGCGCCATCATCGACGAAGCCCATAAGCACGGCATCCGCGTCAACGCGCACGTCTTCTATCTCGCCGACGCCAAGGGACTCGTGGCCGCCGGCATCGACGGCTTCACGCACATGGTGCGCGACAAGGACATGGACGACGAGGTCGTGCAGGCGATCGTGAAACGGCGCGTCGTCATCATGCCGACGCTGCAGAACGCCGAGCGCGGCCGCAACAGCCAGCCGCCGGCGGCGCTCGCCGCGTGGCTGAACGGACCGGCGCGCGACGCGATTGGCGCGGAGCTCGTCGCAAAGGTGCTCGCCGGGTACAGCGGCCGCACGCCCGCGCAGGCATCCGCCGCGCGCGAACGCTATGCCATCCTGCAGCGCAGCCTTGCGAAGCTCTCCGCCGCCGGCGCGCGCATCGTTCTCGGCGGCGACACCGGGCTGCAGGACGATCCGTTCGGCTTCGCCGAACACCGCGAGCTCGAGCTGATGGTGGAGGCGGGGATGTCGCCGATGCAGGCGATCGTCGCCGCGACCAGCACCGGCGCCGACTACCTGCGGCTCCGCAACACCGGCGCGCTCGCACAGAGCAAGCAGGCCGACTTCGTCGTCCTCGACGGCAATCCGCTCGACGACATCACGAACACACGGCGCATCTCGGCGGTGTTCCTCAAGGGGCGCGCGGTCGATCGCGACGCGCTTCGGCAATCACTGACGGGGACGCGATGAGCGCCGCGACGAACGCGCCTGGCGTCCTCCTCGCGCTCGCCCTCCTCGCCGCCGCGCCTGCCGACGCGGCCGTCGTCGATGCCAGCGCGGCTGGCTTCACGGTGCGGCATGTCGTCGAGGTGTCGGCGCCCGGGTGGTCCGCGTACCAGACGATCACCGATCGCATAGGCACGTGGTGGGACCCGAACCACACGTTCTCCGGCAGGTCCACGAACCTGACGATCGACGCGCGGCCGGGCGGCTGCTTCTGCGAGCAGCTTCCGCAGGGCGGCGTTCGCCACATGACCGTCGTCTACGCGGACCCCGGCAAACTGCTGCGGCTCACCGGCGGCCTCGGCCCGCTGCAGGAGCTCGCCGTCAGCGGAACGATGACGTGGGCGTTCGTGCCGACGGGCAACAAGACGACGATCACGCTCACCTACGCGGTCGGCGGCTATGCCCCCGGAGGTCTCCAGGCGGTGGCTCCCGCGGTGGACATGGTGCTCGGAGCGCAGGTCGCCCGCCTGAAACGGCTGATCGACACCGGCCGCGCGGAATAAGGTTCCGCGCACCCCTGCCTTGACAGGACTCCCGGGTGGCTCTAATGTGCCGGGCAACACTCCGGTCCTATCATCGGTCGGCGTGTTTCCTCGCAAGACTGGCAATTCAAGGAGGCCTCGATGCGGACCCTTCGGCGATTTTCTCTGCCTGCCCGACGAAGCTTTGTCGTGGTCGGGTGGCTGCTCACATGCTCCATCCTCGGCGCCGCGGCGCCGGCGCTCGCGCAGGGCGGGCGATCCGAAATCAACGGCACCGTCATGGACGCGCAGAAGGCGGTTCTGCCCGGCGTGACCGTCACCGTCACCAGCGAGGACACCGGCCTCACGCGCGAGGCGGTGACCGACGGCACGGGACGCTACGTCATTCCGCAGCTGCTGCCCGGCACCTACACGGTGAAGGCGGATCTCTCCGGCTTCCAGCCGATGGTGCGCGATCACATGACCGTTCGCGTCGGCGAGGAGCTGACGGTCCCGCTCACGCTCTCGGTCGCCGGCGTCGCGGAAACGCTCGTCGTGACCGCCGAAGCGCCGCTGGTCGAATCCACCTCGAACCGCATCGGCACCAACATCACGAGCAACGAGATCGACTCGCTGCCGAGCGCGAACCGCAGCCAGTTCAGCCTGATGCAGACCATCCCCGGCCTCGTGCCGACGCTGCAGGTGGGCTCGTTCGAGGGCGGGCAGTTCAGCGCCAACGGCCAGGCGACCAACAACAACCTGTTCCTCGTCGACGGCCAGAACGACAACGACTCGCGCCGCGGCGGTTCACAGGGCACGCAGGCGCGCGTCTCCCTCGACTCGATGTCCGAATACCAGGTGCAGACGCACCAGTACGGCGCCGAGTACGGCGGTTCGACCGGCGTGGTCGTCAACAGCGTGACCAAGAGCGGCACCAACAACTTCGCCGGGCGCGTGTTCGAGTACTACCAGGACAACAAGCTGCAGGCGACCGACTACTTCCTGAAGCAGGCCGGCGAGTCCAATCCCGATTCGGGCAGCAACGTCTACGGCGGCAGCATCGGCGGGCCGATCATGCGGAACAAGGCGTTCTTCTTCTTCAACTACGAGGGAACGAACGCGAGTGAAGCCGCCAACCTCAACTTCCCCGCCAACGCCGCGCCGCTCGCGGTGTCGTACTCGACGACGACGAAGTTCTCGGGACCGAACACGTTCCTGCGTCTCGACCATCACCTGAGCGCGAACAACCAGCTCAGCTTCCGCTGGACGCGGGAGAAGATCATCACCCAGCGCGACACGATTGAAGACGACAAGGCGATTCTCGACGCCGCACGCCACGAGAACGACGCGGGCGACCAGGTGTTCAGCGGATCGCTGGCGTCCGTGCTGAACAACAAGACCACCAACGAGGTCAAGATCGGCCACGTGCGTGAGAGCCTGCTGCAGGGGCCGAGCATCCTGTTCGACAGCGACTGGAGCTTCATCGGCTTCCACGGCATCGATCCGTTCGACGTCGGGTCGCAGAACTCGCATCCGGACTACATCGCCGGCCCGCGCAACACCTACGCGCAGGACCTGATCCGCGACATCACCGTCGACGACACGGTGACCACGCTCCTCGGTAGTCACAACCTGAAAGTCGGCTTTGCGTGGAGCCGCAACGGCGCGCTGCCGCAGGGGACGGCGGCGAATTTCACGGGGATGTACGACTTCCCGGGAAACGTGCCGTTCAATCCAGCGAACTCGGCGACTTACCCATACCGATTCCGGGTCAGCGTGGGTCAGTTCGAGTTCCGCCAGATCGATCACCGGGCGGGCGGGTTCGTCTCGGACAAATGGGCGGTCGGCAAGAAGCTGACGCTGAACCTCGGCGTGCGGTACGACTGGCAGAAGATGACGCCCGATACCAAGGACGCCATCGGGCCGCGGTTCGGCCTCGCCTACGACGCGTTTGGTGATGGCAAAACCGTGATCCGCGGTGGGGTCGGCAAGGTGTATCAGTATCAGCAGCTCAACATTCTCCAGACGCTGCTGCAACGCCCGGTGATTGCGCCGACGCTGGCGTACGACACCACGCAGGTCACCTCGCCGTTGACGACGGGAACGTTCCCCGTCGGTCCGACCCCCGAAGCGACCGCCTGCCTCAACCCGGTCGCAGGCAAAACAGCCGGTGAGGCGGTGATCAGCCCCGCGTGCCGCGCGTTCCTGACCGGCCTGCGCAGCAGCGTGCTCGCCGGAGGCGCGGTCAACAACACCACCACGGGCCCGCTCGTGGACGGCGATCGCCGCATGGCCTATACGTGGGCGTTCAGCGGCGGCGTGAAGCGCGAGATTGCCGCGAACATGGCCGTCTCACTCGACTACGTCGGCAACCGCGGTCGTGACAACACGGCGGTCATCGACATCAACGAGGGACCCGTCGCGGCCAACGGCCGTGTGACGCGCCTCGGCGTCGCCGGCTTCGATCCGTCGGGCGCGCTCGTTCCGGCGGCGTTCCGCAGCACGACGTTCGCGCAGTTCAATGAATACCAGACGCGCGACGACTTGAACTCGGACTTCAACTCGCTCGAAGCCGAACTGGAAAAGCGGATGTCGAACCGCTGGTCCGGCCGCGTCAGCTACACGTTTGCGCGCTGCAATGACGTCGCAGCCATTGTGGTGGACAGCAACCCGCGCTTCGACTACGGCCGCTGCGACCGCGACAACACGCATGCGTTCGCGACGAGCGCGAACGTCGATCTCGGCCACGGCCTCGGCGCCGGGATGGTATTCCGCACCTACTCGGGCTATCCGATCAACGAGACGGTCGGCACCGACGTCAACGGCGACGGCAACACCACCGATCGGCCGCAGAAAGGCGTGAACGACCTGACGCTGCCCATCGTGTCGCCGGTCGACTCACGCGGCTTCGCGATTCGCAACGGGATCAACGGCCAGCGGAAGACCATCCTCGACGGCCGGTTCCAGTACGTGCAGCGCATGGGGCGGTACCAGGGAGGCTTCTTCCTGGAGGTCTACAACCTGACCAACCATGCGAACTTCGGGAACCCGACGGGGGCGCGCAACTCCGCCAACTTCCTGAAGACCATCGTGACGGATAACCCGCGAACGGCGCAGCTGGGGTTCCGGCTGCTGTTCTGATCGGACGCCGGGTCCGAGCCCGCCGCCTATGCTGGCGCGGGCTCGGAACCCGGCCTACGCACGTGGGGCGGGTTCCGCCGAGCGCCGGTGCAAGGCGAAGGCGGACCCGCCTATGACTTCTTTCTCCGCTTCACCACCCTGCCCTTCTCGCCACCGGTGATCCCCACCTGCACGCCCGCACCGATCAGGCTGAGAAGCAGCCACACCAGGAGCACCCAGCGCTGACCGGGCGCCGGGTTCAGCGGATAGGCCACCCAGACGTCGCCGCTCGTCGCCGCACGCAGCGCCGTGCGGTTGCCGACGAGCGCCATCGCGCCGACGATCATCGTCCACGCGCCGCCGAAGGCGGTGCCGACGATGATGAAGTAGCGCTGGAGGTAGGTGGCGGAAATCGCCCCGGCGACCGCGAAGAGGATGACCACGATCACGCTCGGGTCGCGGCCGCCCGTCGAGAAGGCGATGTGCGCCACCGCCGCGCCGAGCGCGGCGCCCATCAGCGCGACGCCGACGAAATACGCGACCATCAGGATGAACGCGCCCGCGAGGCCGCCGATCAGCCAGGCGACCACCATCATCGACGTGTTGCTGACGCCGAAGACGGAGCTGGCGAGCATGCCGCCGAAGATGAACCCGAAGATCGCGAGGACGGTGCGGAAGAGACGGTAGCCGAAGAAGCAGGAGACGACGCCGCCGGCCAGCAGGAGTGCCGCGGCAGGCAACTGGTACGACGCGGGGAGCATGAGTGACCTGCGATCTTACACTTCGCGCCTTCCCTCCATCGCGCGCGTCATCGTCACTTCGTCGGCGTACTCGAGATCGGAGCCGACCGGGATGCCCATCGCGATGCGCGTGACGCGGACGCCGAGCGGCTTCAGCAGCCGCGCGAGGTAGAGCGCGGTGGCTTCGCCCTCGACCGTCGGGTTGGTGGCGAGAATGATCTCCTCGACCCCGCCGCCGCCCACGCGCGACAGCAGCCCCTTGATCTTCAGGTCGTCCGGCCCGACGCCGTGCAGCGGCGAGAGGGCGCCCATCAGCACGTGATAGACGCCGCGGAACTCGCGCGTCTTCTCGACGACGGAGACGTTCTGCGGCTCCTCGACGACGCAGATGACGCGCTGGTCGCGCGTGGCGCTGGTGCAGAAGCCGCACGGGTCGTGCTCGGTGATGTTGTTGCACGTCGAGCAGTAGGTCACCCGCTCCTTGACGTCGCGGATGGCCTCGCACAGCCGGTCGGCCTCGTCGCGGGGATTCTTGAGGATGTGGAACGCGAGGCGCTGCGCGCCTTTCGCGCCGATGCCGGGCAGCTTCTGCAGCTGCTCAACGAGCCTGGCAAGAGGATCGGGCAGCAATCAGAAGCCGAATCCCTTGAGCCCGCCCATGAGCCCGGACATCTGGTCGCCGAGGTGCTGGTCCACCTTGCGGTGCGCGTCGTTGATCGCCGCCAGGATCAGGTCCTGCAGCATCTCCACGTCGTCCTTGGAGACGACCTCGGGATCGATCTTGATCGACTGCAGCTGCTTGTCGCCGCTGACGACGACGGTGACCATGCCGCCGCCGGCGGTCGCCTCGACGCGGAGGTCGGCCATCTGCTTCTTCAGGCGCTCCTGCATCTGCTGCGCCTGCTTCATCATCGCTTGAATGTTCATAGTCAACCCGGCGGGTGTCTTCGCAGTCCTACATCTCTTCGACGTCACGGATTTCCGCGGGGAACACCTCGAGCATCGCCTGCACGGTGGACGAGGACATCGCTTCGGCCTTGAGGTCGCGCTTCTTCTCGGGCGGATCCAGGGCGGGATCCGGGATCCGGGATCCGGGATCCGGGATCCGGGGTCCGGGATCCGGGATCCGGGGTCCGGGATCCGCTGCCGCGGGATGCGCCGCCCCGGCACCGATTTCCGAGGTGACGGCAACTTTCCTGCCGGCAATGCGTTCGGCGGCCGCGTCGAGCCACGCTTTCTGCTGATCGAACCAGCCGCGGAGCGTGGACTGCGCCGGCCCGAAGACGAACGTAATCCGGTCGGTCGTCGCCTCGATACGCTGCGCTTGGGCGACGACCGTGTTGTAAAACGTCGCCTTTCCCGAACGGATCTCGGCGAGCAGCTTGTCCTTGAGACGGGCGTCCGGGCCGGCGCCGGGATCCGGGATCCGGCCTGTCCCGAGCGAAGTCGAGGGGCTTGCCCCGAGCGAAGTCGAGGGGGATGCGGGATCCGGTGCGGCCGCGGCCTTCGCAGGCGACGGTGGCGCCGCTGGTTTTGCAGGCGGCACCGCGGCGTTCGACGAAGATCTCCTTGGAGATTGGGAGTCGGACGTTGGGAGTTGGATCTTCGGAGCCGACCCTCCACCCGAAGCCAGCAGATCAACCAGCGGCGTCAGCTTCCGCGTGTGCATCCACTTCAGCAGCACCATCTCGAACTGATAACGCGGATGCGACGAAGTGCGAATTTCCTGTTCCGCGTTCGACAGCAGGTCGAACGCGCGCATCAGGTCCTCGCGCGAGAACCGCGACGCCAGCTGCGTCAGCCGCTCGCGCTCCCCTTCCGCGAGCTCGCCGTCGCCGGCGCGAGACGGGTCCACCGACACGATCATCAGGTCGCGCACGACGCGCGACAGCTCGCGCAGCACGAGCCGCAGGTCGTGACCGGCCTCGACGGCACGGTCCGCCAGGGAGAACGCGGCGGGGCCGTCCTCGGCGACGACCGCATCGATCAGGTCGAACAGCAGGTCGCGGCCGACCAGCCCGAGCACGGTCGAGACGTCCTCGCCGGTCACGGCGTTGCCCGCGAACGCGATGACCTGGTCGAGCGCGCTCTGCGCATCGCGCATGCTCCCCTCGGCCGCGCGCGCGATCAGCGACAGCGACGCCTCGTCCGCCTGGATCCCTTCGACGTCCACGATCTTCCGCAGCTGCGCGACGATGAGCGGTGTCGGAATCGTGCGGAACTCGTAGACCTGCGAGCGCGAGAGGATCGTGTCCGGAATCTTGTGCAGCTCGGTCGTCGCCATCATGAAGACGACGTGCGGCGGTGGCTCCTCGATCGACTTGAGCAGCGCGTTGAACGACGGGGTCGAGAGCTGGTGCACCTCGTCGATGATGAAGATCTTGTAGCGATTGCGTACGGGTGTAATCGCGAGGCCCGAGATGATCACCTCGCGGATGTTGTCGATGCCCGTGTGGCTCGCCGCGTCGATCTCGAGGACGTCGATGTCGCGTCCCTGGGCAATCTCCACGCACGCGTCGCACGTGCCGCACGGATCGGCGGTAGGCCCCTTCACGCAGTTGAGCGCGCGCGCCAGGATGCGCGCGGTCGTCGTCTTGCCCGACCCGCGCTGTCCCGCGAAGACGAACGCCTGGCCGATGCGGCCGCTCGTCAGCGCGTTGCGCAGCGTACGCGTGACCGCCGGCTGCCCGATGACGTCATCGAAGCGCTGAGGTCTCCATTTCCGCGCGAGAACCTGGTAAGCCATAAGTCTGGCGGGTCCCACCGCGACCCGGTGCACCTGCGGCACACCTCAGGGTCTGTTTAGCGCTGCTGCCTTCCGGCCCTGACGCGGTTCGCAGGCTGAAGTTGCACAGGGTCCGGGCCGCGGCGCGACCCGCCAAAACTCCAGTTTATCATCCGGCGAGGAGCTGCCGCGCGACGCGTTCGTACAGCTCGACCGCCTGTGTCAACTCGTCGATCGACACGTGTTCGTCGTCGGTGTGCGCGGCGTGAATCGACCCGGGACCGAGCAGCAGCGGCGTTCCCCATCGCGTCAGCAGCGGCACGTCGGTCGTGTACGGGAAGACGGCGGTCTCGAACCCGTCCAGCGTGTGCATGCGCACGGCGGGTATGTCGAGTACCGGCTCGATCGTGACCAGCTGCTCGATGACGCTCAGCGCCGCGCGGACCGGCGCGCCCTCGCCGACGATGCGGAACAGCAGCTCGGCGGACGCGTGCGGCGACACGACGTTCGGCGCCACGCCGCCTTCGATGAGACCGACGGTGTAATGCGTGCGCCCGAGCAGGGCGTCGTCGGGCAGCGTCACGCCGCGCAGCACCATCAGCGCGTCGAGCAGCTTGTCGATGGCCGACTCGCCGAGCTCGGGGAACGACGAATGCGCGGCGCGGCCACGGGCGTGAACCTTCACGCGCAGGACGCCGCGCGTCGCCTGCCCGAGGCGGTTCTCCGTTGGCTCCCCGTTGACGAGGAACCGGACACCCTCCGGCGCCTGCTCGTTCGCGACGCGCGCGCCGTCGCTGCCGCGTTCCTCCCCGGCGACAAAGAGCATCGCCACGCGCGATTCGCCCTGCTCGCGCAGGCGCTCGACGGCCATCACCTGCGCGGCGAGGATGCCCTTCGCGTCGCACGCGCCGCGGCCGAACAGCATCCCGCGCTCCTGCCGGAACGGCACGAAGGGCGGAACGCAGTCGAAGTGCGTCGAAAAGACCACGCGCGGCGGCGCGTCGAGCCGCGCGAAGACGTTGAAGCGACCCTCTGAGACCGGCTGCTCGCTCACGCGGTAGCCGCGGTCGCGCAGGAACGCCGAGAGCCACGCCCCCACTTCCTGTTCGCGCCCGGTGGTGGAGTCGATGTCGACGAGCGCGCGTGTGAGGCCTGCGAGGTCGTGCGGGGTGGTGTCGCGGGCGCTCGTGGCTACCGCAGCCATCGTTCCAGCTCGGTGCGGGCGTCGGTCCGCTCGTCGCGATATTTGACGATGACCGGGGTCGCGAGCGAGAGGCCCCACTCCTTCCCCGCGCCAACGGTGACCGCCCGCGAGCCCGGCACGACGACGGCGCCCTCGGGCACGATGAGCGGCTGCCCCGGTTCCGGCTTGATGATGCGGCCGTTCGGCAGGTCGTAAAGGGGCGTCGAGGCCGTGATGATCGTGCCCGATGCGAGGACCGCCCGCCGGCGGATGATCGCGCCTTCGTAGATGCCGCAGTTGCCGCCGACCATCACCTCGTCTTCGACGATCACGGGGACCGCACCCACCGGCTCCAGCACGCCGCCGATCTGCGCGGCGGCGCTGAGGTGGACCTTCCTGCCGATCTGCGCGCACGAGCCGACGAGCGCGTGCGAGTCGACGAGCGTCCCCTCGCCGACGTAGGCGCCGACGTTGATGTACATCGGCGGCATGCAGATGACGCCGGGCGCCAGGTACGCGCCTTCACGCACGGAGGATCCGCCGGGCACGATGCGGACGCCGCTCGCCGGCTCGATCCGCTTCATCGGCAGCGTGTCCTTGTCGAGGAAGGACCAGCGCCCCTTCGCGACGCCCATGTCGACGATGTCGCCGAAGCGGAACCCGAGCAGGATGCCCTGCTTCACCCACGCGTTCACACGCCAGCCGGCCGGCGCCGACGCGTCGGGCTCGGCAGCGCGCACCTGGCCGCTCGACAACGCCTCGCGCAGGCGCGCGAACATCGCGCGCGCGGCGTCGCGATCGGCCGAGGCCCCCGCCGCGACGAGATCGGCGATCTCGGACTGAAGGCTCATGCGTAGGCCGGGTCGCCGAACAGCTTGAGGTCGTTCAGCACGGCCAGGATCTTCTC
>Ga0134122_10003874_pt1 | contig 11137 bp, 9 predicted proteins | sample KB302_FD_96461 | JGI IMG/M metagenome (GOLD analysis project Ga0134122, IMG submission 96461) | Terrestrial soil microbial communities without Nitrogen fertilizer from Kellogg Biological Station, Michigan, USA - KB3-0-2 | ecosystem: Environmental > Terrestrial > Soil > Unclassified ...
GCTGCGACGCGTGGATCTCGTGACCGGTACCGCAGAGGTGCTCACCGGCCACATACCGTGGGACATCGACAGCTTCGCGCGCACCGATGACGGGCGCTACCTGGCCTGGGTCGCCAACGTCGACGGCATCAACCGGCTCACGGTGCTCGACGTCGCGAAGCGCTCCGAGATCCTGCCGCCCTTGCCGGATGGGCGCATCGGCCGCATCGCCTTCGATGCCACGGGCAAGCGCCTCGCGTTCTCCCTCGAGAGCCCGCAGTCGCCGCGCGACGTGTTCGTGCTCGACGTCGAACGCAATTCCATCGTGCGCTATACGAAGAGCGAGGCGGGGCCCGTCGACCCGTTGCAGTTCTCGCCCGCCGAGCTGGTGCGTTATCCCACCTTCGACCGCACCAATGGCAAGAACCGCCAGGTCCCGGCGTTCGTGTTCCGTCCGCAGAATTCGCCGGGTGCGCACCCGGTATTCATCGACATCCACGGCGGTCCCGAGTCGCAGGCCGTGCCGCAATGGAACCCGTTCACGCAGTTCCTGGTGCGCGAGATGGGCTTCATCGTGATCGCGCCCAACGTGCGCGGCTCCACGGGTTATGGCCGCAGCTACCTGGATCTCGACAACGGCGAGGACCGCGAGGACGCGGTCAAGGACATCGGCGCGCTGCTGGTGTGGATCGGCGCGCAGCGCGACATGGACGCGAAGAAGGTGTTCGTGGCCGGCGGTTCCTACGGCGGCTACATGTCGCTGGCCTCGATGGTGAATTTCAGCGACCGGCTGCGCGGCGGCATCGACGTGGTCGGCATCTCGAACTTCGTCACCTTCCTCGAGAGCACCTCGGCCTACCGGCGCGACCTGCGGCGGCCCGAGTACGGCGACGAACGCCTGCCGAAGATGCGCACCTATCTACAGCGCATCTCGCCATTGACCAACGCCGCGCGGATCTCCAGGCCGCTGCTGGTGGTGCAGGGACTCAACGATCCGCGCGTGCCGGCGAGCGAATCGCAGCAATTGGTGGAGAAGGTCCGCGGGCGCGGCGGCGAGGTCTGGTACCTCGCGGCCACGGACGAAGGACACGGATTCAGGAAGAAGTCGAACCGTGACTTCTACCAGAAGACCATCGTGACTTTCCTCGAGAAGCAGCTGGCCGCGCCGGCCAGCAAGTGAGCGTGTCTACTTCGACGACAGGAAGGAGTGCCGCACCGGCAGCACTTCCAGCGACGGCGTCTGCGACGAGTAGTACTCCGCCAGCTGCGCGATGTCCTCGGGCGTGAGCGTCGCCGCCATGCCCGCCATGATGGCGTTCTTGCGTCCGCCCTTCTTGTAGTCGGTCAGCGCGCGCTCGATGTAGTCGCGGTGCTGGCCGGCGATGGTCGGGTAGTCGGAGGTGATACCGACGCCATTGGTGCCGTGGCAGGCGAGGCAGACTTCGGTGGCCTTGGGACGCGCCGTGGCCGGCACGTCGTTCTTCGACTGCGTCAGCACGTTCGGACCGGACAGGTAGGCCGCGATGTCAGTCATGTCCTGCTCGCTCATGCTGCTGGCCTGGGCGTGCATGGTGCCGTGTGAACGTTCGCCGCTCTTGTAGGCCTTGAGCGCCGCGACGATGTATTCGGGGCGCTGGTTGTGCAGCTTGGGCACCGAGTAGGTCGGGTAGACGTTCTTGTAGTTAGGAATGGCATGGCAGCCATTGCAGGTGTAGGCCAGCGCCTGGCCGCGCTTGGCGTCGCCGCTGAATGCCGGGGTCTGCGCCTGGGCAGCCAGCGAGGCGCTGAGCGCGAGAAGAGTGAGGGAGACGGCGACCGGAATGCGCAATGCCATGACGGGAGAGGGCCTTACTCGAAAAAACAGGCCGCGATATTAAGGACTTGGGCCTGCAAATGCCACCGGGCACAATCCGTTTCGTGATTGCACTCATCCAGAGGGTCAGCGAAGCGCAGGTCACGGTCGCGGAGCGCGTGACCGGCCGTATCGGCCGGGGCGTGCTCGCCTTGATAGGCATCCAGCGCGGCGACGACGCGCGCAGCGCGGCGCGCATGCTCGAGCGCGTGCTCGGCTACCGCATCTTCGAGGACGAGGCCGGGCGCATGAACCGCTCGCTCGCCGACATCGCCGGCGGGCTGCTGCTGGTGCCGCAATTCACGCTGGCGGCCGACACCGACAAGGGCACGCGCGCGGGTTTCAGCCGCGCGGAACAGCCGGAAGTGGCACGCGCGCTGTTTTCGCAGCTGGTGGACCTGGCGCGCAGCCGGCACGCCGGGGTCGAAACAGGCGAATTCGGGGCCCACATGCGGGTGGCGCTGATCAACGACGGCCCGGTGACCTTCTGGCTCGAGAGTCCCGTGGAATGACAAAGACTTAACACGCCTGCCGCGGCGTGATGCGAGTCTCGCTTAGGCCCGAACTTTCTTAGGTTTGCGGCCTCTGTTGACTTATCATTCCGGCACTTCAAAACGACGATTTTCGCGGGCGTCGCGCCCGCACCGTTGGAGCGACACATGGGCATAGGTTTTCGAGAACTACTGGTCATCCTGGTCATCGTGCTGCTGGTCTTCGGAGCCAAGAAGCTCAAGACCATCGGTTCGGACCTGGGATCTGCCGTGCGCGGCTTCAAGAAGTCGATGAACGATGGCGACGCCGAGGAGTCGGTCAAGCAACTCAAGGCCGATGCCGAGTTTTCCGATTCCGCGAAATCCCAGAGCGCGGAGAAGAGCGAGCACAAGGCGTGACTCGCGGGCGCTGCGGCGCCGTGACCTGAACCGCCGCGCGCGGCGAGACTTCCATGTTCGAGGTTGGATTCACAGAGCTGCTGTTGATCTTCGCGATCGCGCTGGTCGTGCTCGGGCCGCAGAAGCTGCCCAAGCTCGCCCAGCAGGTCGGTCGCTGGGTGGGACGCGCGCGCGCGATGGCGCGCCAGTTCCGCGAGCAGCTCGAGGAAGAAGCCTCCAACCTCGAGTCGCAGGTCAACATCGATCCGGGCATCGACACCTCGCTCGATCCGAAGCCCGCGCCAAAGCCGCCGGTCGCGACTGCACCAATGACCCCGCCGGACCCGCCGCCCGAAGCCACGGCCGCGCCCGCTGCGCCCGCCGTGCAGGCGGAAGCCGAGGAAGAGTTCTATCCGCCCGATCACCACATGCATGCGTCGAACCGCGCTGAGCACGCCTCACCGCCGGAAGCTTCGCCGCAGGGCGAGCTCGATCTAACTACCGAGCAGAAGCCACCGGCTGCGCCGTGAGCGAGGAGCCGAAAAAGGAAGAGCTCGCCGAGGGGACGCTCATGTCCCACCTGCTGGAGCTGCGCGACCGCCTGATGCGGGCCATGCTGGCGTTGCTGATCGCGTTCATCCCGTGCGCCATCTACTCGAACGAGCTGTACGACATCGTCTCGAAGCCGCTGGTGGCGAAGCTGCCGGCCGGTACGTCGATGATTGCCATCGGAGTGATCGCGCCGTTCATGGCGCCGTTCAAGCTGTCGTTCTACGTCGCGCTGTTCGCCGCCATGCCGGTGATCATCTACCAGCTGTGGGCGTTCATCGCGCCGGGCCTGTACAAGCGCGAGAAGCGCTTCGCGATGCCACTGCTGCTGTCGGCGGTGCTGCTGTTCTACGTCGGCGTGTTCTTCGCGTACTTCGCCGTGTTCCCGGTGATGTTCGAGTACCTGGTGCACTCCGGCCCGGCGTCCGTGAAGATGCAGACCGACATCAGCAGCTATCTCGATTTCGTGGTCACGCTGTTCTTCGCGTTCGGCGTGGCCTTCGAAGTGCCGGTGGCCGTGGTGCTGCTGGTGCTCACCGGCCTCGTCAAGGTCGAGAAGCTCGGCGAGAACCGCGGCTACGTGCTCATCGGCATCTTCGTGGTGGCGGCGATCCTCACCCCGCCCGATGCGCTGTCCCAATGCATCATGGCCGTCCCGATGTACCTGCTGTACGAGGGCGGCGTGGTGATGGCACGCATCATGCAGAAAATGCGGCGCGACAGCGCCGCGGCCGGCGAGAAGGAAGAGGCCGAGGCGAGCTGATCGCGCGGCGGGCCGCTGCCCGGCCCAAATACTGGGAATAAAGCCAGCCGGGGAATTCCTGATTCTCTGCAGCCGCCTTGCTGGCGCTGCTTGCCTTGGTTCAGACTGCGCGCCATCGCGGCGCAACAGCGCCCATAAAAATTCGGGGCATAACAACGATGACTGATCCGACCTCGACGACAGTCGTGTCGCCGGACTCCGGCAAGACGTTTTTCGGACATCCACGCGGCGTACTCACCTGTTTCATGGTGGAGTTCTTCGAGCGCTTCACCTACTACGGGATGCGCACGATGCTCGTGCCATTCCTGTCGGCGGCGGTGGTCGCGTCCAACCCCGGGTTCGGCGTCGACGGCGCCACGGCCGGCGCGGTGTACGCGCTGTTCACGGGCGGCGCGTATCTGCTTGCCATTCCCGGCGGCTGGATCGCCGACCGGCTGATCGGCCAGCGCAAGGCCATCTTCATCGGCGGTCTGTTCATCGCTGCCGGAAATTTCATCCTGGCGATTCCGGCGACACCCACCGTTTTCTATTCGGGCATCTTCGTCATGGTGCTCGGCATAGGATTGCTGAAGCCCAATGTGTCGTCGGTGGTCGGCGCGCTGTACGTCGGCCAACCCGGCGCAAAGCGCGACGCGGGCTTCTCCATCTTCTATATGGGTATCAACCTCGGTGCCTTTGCGGGCCCGCTGTTCGTCAGTGGTCCGCTCGGTGAAAAGGTGAACTGGCACCTCGGTTTCCTCGCCACGGGCATCGCGACGTTGCTCGGAACCCTATATTTCCTGTTCTCGCAGCGCGACCTCGGCAGCGCCGGATTGCCGCCCACGGACGTGGCACCGGCCGAGCGCAAGCGCACCTGGACACTGCTGGCAGGGGTCGGCGTGGCCGCGGCCCTCCTCGCGGTGTTGCTGTTTGCGCGCGATAACCGGCCCACCGAGCACCAGCTGGCGGTCGGATTGTTAGGTCTGCAGTCGGCGCTGGCCGTCGTGTTCTTCGGCTACGTGCTGTTGTTCGGCGGCCTGGATACCGCGGCGAAGAAAAAGATCGGCGTCATCATCGTGTTCTTCTTCTGCGCCGTGCTCTTCTGGGGCGGCTTCGAGCAGCAGGGCACGACGTTCAACACGTTCGCGTTCGACTACACCGATCGCTCCTTCATCGGCCAGTTCTGGGCCGACGGCCAGCATCCCGCGGGCTGGTACCAGTCGATCAATCCCTGGTTCATCTTCATCTTCGCCCCGGTGTTCGCCTGGTTCTGGGTATGGCTCGGCGCGCGCAACCTCGACCCTTCCGCGCCGCTCAAGATGGGAGTGGGACTGTTGCTGCTGGGAGTCGGATTCCTGGTCATGTATTTCGCCGCGCAGCTGGTCCTCACGAGTGGCGGCAAGGTGGGACCGATCTGGCTCATCCTCGCCTACATGTTCCACACCTTCGGCGAACTGTGCCTGTCGCCGGTCGGGCTCTCGAATGTCACCAAGCTCGCGCCCGCGAAATTCGTGAGTCGCCTGATGGGCACGTGGTTCCTCGGCACCGCCATCGGCAACACCATTGCGGGCCTGGTCGGCGGTGAATTCGCCGAGGCGAAGGTGCCGGAGATGCCGCACATCTTCCTGCAGATGACGCTGATCGGCGCCGGCGCCGGCGTGGTCATCCTGCTCGTATCGCGCGGCCTGCGCGGCTGGATCGGAGACGCAAAATGAAGGTAACTAACTACCTGCGCGTCGCCGCGGCCCTGGCCGCTGCCGGCGCCCTCGCCGGCTGCCCGGGCCCCAAGGGGCCGACGCCGCCTCCGCACCTCGAAACCGCTGGGGCCGCGCCGCAACCGGCGCAGGCACAGGCCGCGAAGCCGACGGCCGACGAGTTCGTGGCGCGCGTCAACCGCGAGCTCGTGGATCTCAACCACGAAATCAACGCCGCCGGCTGGATGCAGTCGACCGACATCACCGCCGACACGCAGTACCTGAACTCGCTGGTCACCGATCGCGCGCTCGCCTACTACAGCCGCACGGCGGCCGAGGCCAGGACCTACGAAGGCCAGCCGATGTCGCCGGCCACGGCGCGATCGCTGCTGCTGATCAAGCTCGGCGTGAGCGCGCCGGCGCCGTCGGACGCCGCCAAGCGTTCCGAGCTGGCCACGCTGACCACCGAGCTCGAAGCCATGTATGGCGAGGGCAAGTACTGCCCGCCGAAGGAAAACGGCAAGCTCAAGACGGTGCTCAAGTTCACGCCGGCGCAAAACGGCTGCATGAACCTCGACGACCTGGGCGAGATCATCGCCACCAGCCGCAACTACGCCGAGCTCACCGAGGCCTGGGCGGGCTGGCACACCATCTCGCGCCCGATGCGCGCCAAGTACCAGCGCTTCGCCGAGCTCGCCAACGAAGGCGCGCGCGAGCTGGGCTTCGCCGATCTCGGTGTGCTGTGGCGCTCGCGTTACGACATGCCGGCCGCGGACTTCGAGAAGGAAGCGGCAAGGCTCTACGAACAGGTGCGTCCGCTCTACCAGAGCCTGCACTGCTATGCGCGCGGCAAGCTGCAGAAGAAGTACGGCAAGGACAAGGTGCCGGACGGCAAGCCCATCCCGGCGCACCTGCTGGGCAACATGTGGGCGCAGCAGTGGAACCGCGTGTTCGACGACCTGCTCAAGCCCTATCCGAACGCCAGCATCGAGACCTCGGACCGGCAGTTGAAGGCGCAGCACTGGGACGCGGTGCGCATGACGAAGTCGGCCGAGAGCTTCTACACCTCGATCGGCTTCCCGTCGCTGCCGCAGCCGTTCTGGGAGCGTTCCATGCTCACGCGTCCGCGCGACCGCGAAGTCGTGTGCCACGCCAGCGCCTGGGACATGGACGACAAGGACGACGTGCGCATCAAGATGTGCATCAAGCCCATCGAGGAAGACCTGTTCACGGTCTACCACGAGCTCGGGCACGTCTATTACTACCTCTGGTACAAGGACCAGCCGCAGCTGTTCCAGGACGGCGCGCACGACGGCTTCCACGAGGCCATCGGCGACACCGTGAACCTGTCGGTGACCCCGGCCTATCTACACCAGATCGGGCTGGTGAGCGCGGTGAAGCCGTCGCAGGAGGCCATCATCAACCAGCAGATGAAGATGGCGCTCGACAAGATCGCGTTCCTGCCGTTCGGCAAGCTGATCGACGAGTGGCGTTGGGCAGTGTTCGACGGGCGCATCAAGCCCGCCGACTACAACAAGGCCTGGTGGGAGCTGCGCGCGAAATACCAGGGCGTATCGCCGCCGTTGGCGCGCACCGAGGAGGACTTCGACCCGGGCGCGAAGTACCACATCCCCGGCAACACCTCGTACACGCGCTACTTCCTGTCGTTCATCCTGCAGTTCCAGTTCCACAAGGCGCTGTGCGAGGCCGCGGGCTTCAAGGGCCCGTTGCACGAATGCTCGATCTTCGGCAACAAGGAAGCCGGTGCGAAGTACGGCGCGATGCTGGCGCTCGGCGCCAGCCAGCCGTGGCCGGACACGCTGGAGAAGCTCACCGGCACGCGGCAGATGGATGCCTCGGCCATTCTCGATTATTTCCGGCCGCTGGAAACGTGGCTCGACGAACAGAACAAGGGCCGGCAGTGCGGCTGGAATTGACGCGGACTCGGGGGTAGTTAGATGAACTCAAACGTGGCTCCGGCGCCGCAGCTGACCGTGCGCGCCATCATCCTGTCGGTGTTGCTCACGGTAATACTCGCCGCGGCGAACACCTACCTGGGCCTGTTCGCGGGCATGACCATCGCCTCGGCGATCCCGGCGGCGGTGGTCTCGATGGCGGTGCTGCGCGCGCTCGGCGGCGGCGGCATCCTCGAGAACAACATCGTGCAGACCGGCGCCTCGGCCGGCACCTCGATCGCATCCGGGGTCATCTTCACCGTGCCGGCGCTGGTGCTCATGGGCTACTGGCCCGACTTCAAGTACTGGTGGGTGCTGGCGATCGCCGGCCTCGGCGGGTTGTTAGGCGTGCTGTTCTCCGTGCCGCTGCGCCGGTCGCTGATCGTCGACCAGCAGATGACCTTCCCGGAGGGCAAGGCCGCGGCGGAAGTGCTGCGCGCCGGCGCAAATCCCGCGGAAGGCATCAAGGTGCTGGGCATTGCCTCGCTCGGTGGCGCCATTGGCAAGCTGTTCACGGCCAGCGGCTTCAGGCTGATCCCGGACAGCTCGCTCGCCAGCGGCTTCATCGGCAAGTACCTCGGCTACATGGGCACCAACCTGTCGCCTGCGCTGCTCGGCGTCGGCTACATCGTCGGACTCAACATCGGTGTCGTGGTGGTGTCGGGCAGCCTGCTGTCGTTCAACATCGCGATCCCGCTGTTCCACGCCTACTTCCTGCCGCGACCCGAGTATGCGGACCTGGCGGCCAACATTGCCGCGGCCTGCCAGGGCCTGTCGGACACGGATTGCGCGGAGACCAGCGCGCAGATCCTGCGCGGCGCGCAGATCCGCTATCTCGGCGTCGGCGCGATGCTGGTCGGCGGATTGTGGGCCTTGATCAACCTGCGCCACTCCATCGTGTCGGGCGTGAAGAGCGGCCTTGCCGCGGCTCGCGCCGGCAGCGATGCGCTGGTGGCGCACACCGATCGCGACCTGCCGATGAAGTGGGTACTGATCGGCATCGTCGCCTTCACCATTCCGCTCGCGGTGCTCTACTACACCATCGTCGACAGCGTGGGCGTCGGCTTCGCGATGTCGGTGATCATGGTGGTGGCCGGTTTCCTGTTCTGCTCGGTATCCGCCTACATGGCCGGCCTGGTGGGATCCTCCAACAACCCGGTGTCGGGGATCACGATCGCGACAATCCTGTTTGCCGCGCTGGTGCTGGTCGCATTTCTCGGCAAGACGTCGACCATCGGACCGGTGGCCTCGGTGATGATCGGCGCGGTGGTGTGTTGTGCGGCATGCGTGGCCGGCGACAACCTGCAGGACCTCAAGGCGGGCTACATCGTCGGCGCCACCCCCTGGCGCCAGCAGGTGATGCTGGCGATCGGCGCGGTGTCGTCGGCCGCCGTGATGGCGCCGACGCTCAACGTGCTGATGGTGAGCTACGGCATCGGCCCGAAATCGGCGGAGCACCCGCAATCTCTCGAAGCCGCGCAGGCGAACCTGATGGCTTCGGTGGCCAAGGGCATTTTTGGCGGCCACCTGCCGTGGGACATGATCGCCATCGGCGCGGTCATCGGCGTGGCCATCATCGTGCTCGACCAGGTGCTCAAGGCGCGCGGGGCGAAGTTCCGCGTGCCGGTGCTGGCCGCGGCCATCGGTATCTACCTGCCGCTGGAAACGATGGTGCCGATCTTCCTCGGTGGCCTGCTCAACCATCTCGTCACGCGAACCTTCGGCACGGGGCTGTCGGAGGACGAAGTCGAGAAGCGCAACCAGAAGGGCATGTTGTTCGCCGCCGGCCTGATCACCGGCGAGGCGCTGATGGGCATCCTGATCGGCTTCACCATCTACGGGACGAAGAACAAGGAAGTGTTTGCACTGCCCACGGGCATGCAGTTGAACGGCTCACTGGGCGAGTGGGTGGGTCTCGTGTTGCTCGGCGCGGTCGGCGTGTGGATGTACCGCGTGGGTTCGCGCAAAGCGGCCTGATTCCGGGGACGGGGAAATGGGGACATTCCTCATTTCCCCGCTTCGCGGGCAAGAGGGGACACACCTTGTGTAGGTACGTCCCCTTTTGCTAGGAAATGAGGAATGTCCCCATTTCCCCCCATGTCTGCCGGTTCATCGCATCGCGCGAAGCTGATCCTCTGCTTCGCCATCGTGTATCTCGTCTGGGGCTCCACCTACGTGGCGGCCAGCATCGGCGTGCATGCCTTGCCGCCGATATTGTTCGGCGGGATTCGCTTCCTCGCCGCTGGCACGCTGCTGGCGATCACGGCAGTCGCATTGGGCCAGCGCTTCACTCTCGACGCCACCGAGTGGCGGCATCTCGTCATCGTGGCCATCGGCAGCGTGTTCATTCCGAACAGTTGCACCAACTGGGCGATGCAGTCGGTGGCGTCGAACCAGACCGCGATCCTCAACGCGTCGGCGGCATTGTGGATTGCGCTGTTCGCGACGCGCGGACGGCGCGCGCATGCGCTCGACCGGCGCACGCTGATCGGGCTGGTGATCGGGTTCGCCGGAGCGGTGCTCATCCTGTGGCCGCGCGGCACGCTCGACCTCGGCAACTTCGGCATGCAGCTGCTGATCCTGTTCGCGGTGTTCGTGTGGTCGGCGACCACGGTGTACATCCGCAACGTGCATTCGAAGCTCGAGCTGCTGCCGTTCTCCGCGCTGCAGATGTTCCTGGGCGGCGTGATGATGACCGGGACGGGCCTGGCGCTCGGCGAGGCGCGCGAATGGCACTGGTCCGGCAACGGCCTCGTGGCCATGGCCTATCTGACCATCGCCAGCTCGTGCATTGCCTATACCGCGTACTCGTGGCTGGCGCGGAACACCACGCCCGCCATGGTGGGCACCTATTCGTACGTGAATCCCGCGATCGCCGCGCTGCTCGGCTGGTGGTGGCTGGGCGAGAAGTTAGGCGCCAACCAGCTGGTCGGCATGGCGGTGATGTTCGGCGGCGTCGCGCTGGTCAGCTGGCCGCAGAAGGAAGCGAAGCGGCTCGACGAGGATCAGCAGAAGGATCCTTCGACGGCGGGTTGCGGCTGAGCGTTCGCCTGGCCGCCGCCGGAGTAATGCCGGATTGCGGTGCCTGGCACCGTCTTCGGCATTATTTCGGTGGGGGGTGGCGGATGATCTCGACGCGGCCGCGCGAGCCGATGAACCAGGAGCCGACCCAGCTCACGATGCTGACGATCAGCGCGGCGCCGACCGCGCTCCAGAAGCCGCCGGGGATGTTGAAGCCCGGCAGCATGAAGGCGACCAGGCCGAGCATCGCGGCATTGATCACCAGCAGGAACAGGCCGAGCGTCAACAGTAGCGCCGGCAGTGACAGCAACAGCGCGAACGGCCGCACGATGGCATTGACCACGCCGAGCAGCAGGCCGGCGAGCACCAGCGTGCCGGGGGTATTGATCACGATGCCGTCGAGCACCGAGGTCGCCAGCCACAGTCCGAGTGCTGCAATCAGTCCACGCAGAATGAAACCCGCCATGTTCTTGTCC
>Ga0134122_10003881_pt1 | contig 11124 bp, 23 predicted proteins | sample KB302_FD_96461 | JGI IMG/M metagenome (GOLD analysis project Ga0134122, IMG submission 96461) | Terrestrial soil microbial communities without Nitrogen fertilizer from Kellogg Biological Station, Michigan, USA - KB3-0-2 | ecosystem: Environmental > Terrestrial > Soil > Unclassified ...
ACGGCCGGGGCGGGGAACGCGCGTCCTGGGGCAACCTGGCGCAAATTGTTCCCGAAAAATCAATCCCTTTTCCGAAAAATAGTTATTGCGTCCCGATGGCGCGGTGGTATTTTTGTACCGCTGACAGTCTGAAGTGAGGATTGACCGGCAGAAATAGAGGTTTTCAAAATGAGCACGGAAGCGAAATTGATTATCGGCGTTTGCGTCCTGTTCGCCATCGATTGCATTTACCTGGTGGTGTCGCTGTGAGCGCGACATGGGACGGAGAGGAATCGACGCTGCCACAACACGAAGGGACAATGACGCGGATTCTGGTTTCGTGTGTGATCCAAGAGACCGTCAAAGTCGACGATTGGCAACGGTTCATCGACCGGGGCGTGGTCGATGCAACGCTGGTGTTGACGCTGACGAATAAGGAACTTCACGAAATTGCCGCGGTGGTGACCAATGGCCACATGCTCACGGTGTCGATACGGCGGAAAGCATGAAGGATGAAAAACCCGTGCAACGGGATCTGAATTTGTTCGACGGAGTACTCCAGGCGCGTTTGATTGCGGGCCTGAAAATGTCTTACGAACTTTCCAAAGAACTGAACGCTCCCGCGGAGCTGCAGGACGCCATCATGCAAGCGTTGCTGGCCGCGCACGTCCTGGCGAATCTCGAATGAAGCGAATTAAACAGTGTGAAGGGTGCGGCTCGCGCGTCATCGGGCCGTTCTGTACCGAATGCGGGATTTCCACCAAAGCTCAACGGCCGCGGAAGCGTCTAGTGTTCGATCTACCGCCGGGGAAGCTCGATGCAATCAAGGTTGCCGCGATACGCGAAGGGGCAACCATTCGTGATTTTGTCCTGTGGGCCATTGAAGCCCGCATGAAATGGGGGGGACTCGATGCCGACGAAACGGAAAACATATTGGATCGCCGCGAGGGTTGAAGTCGACGACGCGGGGAATTTTCAGGCCGATATCCGGCAAATCAACGTCGACACGCAAAAAAAGGTTCTATTCGAAACCATGGGGCCGCTGGTATGGTCGGAGCGCATCACGTCTTACATTGTCAAAGCGTTCATCAACGAAAAGCTCAAGCTGTTCACGTAAGCGTGCAGAGAGACGGCCGCGGCAGCGCGGCAAGTTCCCTGCAGAATCGAGCGTTCGTAATGGGCCTGTTCTGCGACATCACCGGAGCGTCGGCCATTCTCGGTTTTAGTCGGCGGCACTCCCGGCGCCTGTTAGAAGCATCGCACATCAAACATATGCTGTTTCCAGCGACCGGATACGAACGGCCGCGCGTTCACAAATGGGTGCGGCGCGACGTTGAAGCATTGGCCAAAGAATTGAGGGGAAAAAAATGAAGCTAATCGGAATTCTTCTCCTGGTGTTGCTCCAGGATCCGGCGCCCGTCCCGGTACCGGATCCCATCGATTTTGAATGCACGTCGACCGGGCCGGTTAAAATCGGCGCCAAAATTCATTGGGACCGGGAACCCTTTGACGCGCTGAAGCTCAGTTTTGAAAAACTGAAAATTGAATCCAGCGACGTGACGGCGCCGCAAATTGTCAGTGTGACGGTCGGCACGGTGAATGTGTTGGCGGGTACCTTCAAAATCAATCCCCTTTCGAACGGCGCCCCGTTGACGGTCACGGCCGGGGACGATATCGCTATCACCAGGGCCAGCTTATTTGTCGACGGAATTTCCAAAACGTCGATGGCGGAAGTCGACGGACTGCCCACGCTGTTCTATGTCCGATGGAACACGCGCACGGTCGCACCAGGGCCGCACACCTTCCGCCTGGTAGTGTGGGACGCGGCGGAAAACCCCAATGAAAAAACTTGGGTAATGACGCGGTGAGTCTCCTGGGGCGGTTACTTGACATTCTCCGCGTGTTCGATACGTGCCTGTTGCGGTGTGAAGCAATTGAGACGGCGCTCGACCGAATCGGGCAGAAAGGAGAAATTCTCATGGCGAAATTTACTGACATGAAAGGTTTGGTCAACGCGATCCGAACCGAAACCGATGACCTGGCGTTACGCGTCGATGCGATTATCAACAAAGTTTCGGATAGCAGCATGACCGGCGCGGAAGAAGATGAAATTTTGACCGACCTAACGGCGCTTAAAGCGCGGCTGTCCGTGATTGGCAAAGATGCCGCGGACCCGATTCCCGACGAAAACCCTTAACCCTGGTGGCCGGATCCCGGCCGGATCCGGCCGCAAAACGGAGGAACACTGAACGTGAAATGTGCAAGCTGTGAAGCCCCGATGTTGAAGTCTTCGAAATTTTGTCCCGATTGCGGCGCCAAGAATCCCGCGTTTGAAAGTGCGGATGAACGATTGGCGCGACACGACAAAGAAATTGAAGATTTGAAAAAGAAACATTCGTCCAAGGTCGAATCTGACGATGATTCGCTGTTGTCGTGAAAGCCTCTGAAGATCTCGCGGCACAGGCCGCGGCACTCGATGAACTGGCAAACCAGGAAGACACGGCCGGAGCGGTGGACGCGGCCATCGGCGCCACGCTCGAGGAGGAACCCGGCGAACCGGCCGCGGCGGTACCGGCGAAGCCCCGAAGAACCCATCACAAGAAAAAAAAGAAGAACCCGTCGGACGGCGCCATGAAAAAACCGGCGCAAAAGCCGGTACCTGGTGGGGACGCTGTTTCCCCTGGCGCGACCAATGGGGCGGTTGAAGAAATTCCCGACGAATTTTTAAAGCAAGCGATAGCGACGGCCGCGAACAGCGGATTGCAAATGTTGAAACGGTCGGGATGGACTTCCCCGCAAACCAAAATGATGACAGAGGAAGAGTTCTGTCACGCGGCCGCGCATTGCATCGACGCAATCCGCATCAAGTACATGGGAAACACGCTCGATCAATACGGGGCCGAAGTATCCCTGGTGCTGCTGGTGGCGCCGTGGACGATTCAAAACCTCATGAGGATTATGGATGAACGAAGAAAGAGTCATCGCGCTACTCGGGTCGACGGGATCCGGAAAGACGCACATGTTAGCGGCGCTGATTCGGACGGCGCCGCGGGTAATTCTCATCGATCCGATGACGGATTCGAAAAACTTCCAGAATTGGGGAACGTCGGTTTCAACAATTCAGGAAGCGGAGCAACGCACCAGGCAGCCTAAATTCCGTATCCGTTGGTCCGGGAGTCGTTCCCCGATTTTGTTTGAAAGCCTGTGCTGGCTCGCGATTCAACGCGGGAACGTGATTTTAGCGGTGGATGAAATTCAATTTTTCGTGAAGAAGAATGCACAGTCAATTCCGAAATATTTTCAAGAGTGTTGTCTCGCGGGCCGTCACCAGGGAGTATCGGTCTATTGCACCTCGCAACGTCCGGCGCTCACGCATAACGACTTTCTGTCCCAGGTGCAACGCTGGTACTTGTTCAAGATGCAATTTGCCGATGACGTCGACGCGGTGAAGCGCATGATTCCCGGCGCCGAAACGTCGTTATCGTTTTCCACTCCTGGGCAATTCTTGACTTTCCCAGGTCCCAAGGCCACATAGGAACGGACTTCATTTCAAAGGAGAGTTTCATATGCCAGGTCAAATGACAGGAATTCCGGCGCCCGTCGTGCAGACGCCACAGCAACGAAAATTGTTCACGCAGGTTTACAACGGGGTCGCGCAAACGATCCGGACGTTTTCGCCCGATTTTACGCGATCGCTGTACACGAAGTTAATTCTTCGGCTGTCCGGCTCGCTCAGCAAAACCGAATCTTCAGCGGGCACGCTCGCGGGTGAAGGGCCTTTGGTACTGTTGCGGGCGATTCGGATCCTGGGCGACGGCGACTTAATCAAAGAAATTGACGGGCCACACCTTCGGATTTTGTCCCACGACATTTTGCGCGGCCAAGATACGGATCTGACCAATGTCACCTTGGGAACCGATTCCGCGGAAGTGTTTTCAGCTCGATTGGAAATCGATTTTCAATCGCTGCGCACCAATTTCCCGCATGCGTCCTGGTGGGACGCGTCCCGGTACAACCAGATTACGTTTGAAGTCGATTGGGGCGCCGTCACGGACATGATTGCAGGCGGGACGTACACGGGCGTGTCCTTCGGAACGACAACGCTCGACGTGTACGGGGAAGAAATCTTGACTCCGGTCGCACGGCAAGCAACCTACCTGGTGTCGAAGTACACGCAAAAGGTTGTTGCGATTTCCTCGGTTGCGCAAACCGGCTACCTGATTCAATTGCCCGTGGGCGAGGTCATCCGCGGGATTCTGTTGTCGCAATACACGCTGGCGCCGAAGATCCCGATTGCCACACTGGTTATTGCGGGCGCCAACATCGTGATTCGCATCACGGGTCCGGCCGGGTCGTATCGGAAAATTGAAACCACATGGGCGGAGCTGCAGCAACGCAACCGCGCCAAGTATCAATTCACGATGCCGACCGGCTACGCGTTCATTGACTTGTCCGAATCCGGCGATATTTCCCAGGCGCTGCGCGCCGATGGCGCAAGCGTCACGGCGGTGGAGTTGTTGGTAGACGTGGCGTCGGTGGCCTCAGCGTTTTTGCAGGTCACCATGCTCACGTACAAACCGGGCCTGTTGGCCACAGGGTTGTCGAGGACGGCATAGACCGGCAACCGGGAAAGGTCGCCTCGAGGTTAGCTCCCGCGCCTCGAGGCGCCCGACCCAAGGAAGGACAGATTGAATGATTTCAACGCGATTTTTACTGGTGGTGTTGCTGGTGGTGATCCTAGCTGCGGTTGCTATCGTCCGCTGGGCATCGCATCAGGGGACGATGCCGCCGATTCCCAGGCTGGGGATCCCGCGTTCGGGTTCCCTTGGCTTCTGGTGGCTCTTGTGGTTCTGGTGGTCTGGACTGCTGGAACCGACGACAAACGGTCCGCGAGGGTTTAAGCATGGCAACAAATGACACGGTGCAACCGGCGCAACAAGCCCCTGGCGTCTTTGATTCGATTCTCGGGGCGATTGTCGCGGGTGTCGAAGTTTACCGGAATGAGACGGAAGAAAAATACAACGAAGCGGTGATTGCGTCGAATCCGGCTGCGGCGTTCAACCAAAAAAACATTCTCCTGTTGGGCCTGCTGGCCGTGGGCCTGTACCTGGCATTTAAAAACTAATGCAACGCGGAACTTTTCGAGACGGCGACTATATCGCGCTCCAGGGTTCAGAAACCCTCGAACGCGGCGCCGTCTATGAAGCGACCGGGAATCTGTCCGGATTCATGATGCAACTCTTCCCGCAAAGCTGGCTCGCGAGCGGCATCGAAGAATTGTACGGGTTGCGTCACTCCGATTTGACCGTGTTGGCCGTGGAGTTGAACGAAGACGGATCTTTTCGAATCCAGGTCACGCCGAACCGAGTCGCCATGCAAGGCATTGGCATTGCCGCGGCCATCGTCGGCGCCGCGGCGCTCGGGTTCCTGGCGGGACTCCAGGTCGAATACATGTACCTGGTAGTCAAGAAAACGTTGACGGGCAGTGATCCCTTGTCCGGCGAGGGTTCATCGCCCTTTCAGGGGATCGTTTCGACAATTGCCTTTGTGGGCGTCGCGGTGTTGGGCGTGTGGATTTGGATGCAATACAAACAGGTGTCCACGTGACGTGGATCATTACGGCCGTGGTCGCGGTGCTGTTGTTGGGTGTCGGCATCCACGCGGCCGATAATGCCTTTCCTCCAGGTCCGGAGTCGATTCAACAAATGATTCGGCGCACGGCCAATCAAGCGGGCGTCGACCCGGCCGTGATGCTGGCTCTTTGTCAAAAAGAATCAAGTTTCGTCCCGTCCGCGTCGAATCCGTCCGACCCGAGTTATGGACTATTCGGGATCAAGGCAAATTGGTTGACCTACTTTGGATACGGGCCGGATGTGTCGCAATTGTTCAACGCACAGACGGCAACCGATGTTGCCTGTCAGATTGTCGGGTATTTCCAGGACAAAGGTTTTGTGTTCCCCGACCAGGCGGATATTTACAACGTGGGCGAAACGTTGTGGGCCAAGGGGCGCCGCAATATTCCGTACCGCGACAGCGTCAAAAATTTTTACCGCTCATTCAACGTTTGAGGAAAGGAGAAAAAACAATGTCTGCAAAGACCGTCATCAAAGGAGTCTTGGCTATCGGAATCGGTTTGATCCTGGGGACCAAAATTTACAACACGTTCCTGGCGCCCACGGCGTAACCCGGTTTCAACCAGGTTTCTGTTTCGGCCGGTATTCATTTATTCATTAGGAGAAAAGACCAATGGGAAAAAATTTCGTAACACTCGTGGTGGTCGCGGCTCTCGCGGCGGTGGCCTATCAATACACGATGGACAAGGTTCCCCAGGTGCGCGCGTTCACGCAGAAATAGCCGCATGGCCAAAACCTTCAGTTTGCAAAAAACGGAACTAATCCCGCTGGTGGGGGCGGGTCCGTTGACTCTTTGCGCGCTCCCGAAAGGATACCGCGGCTATGTGCGGGTGATGTTCTACTCGGCAACGGCATCGGATCAAATGTTCGGGATGTGGGTTCCCATCAACGCGGAAAATCAACCGCAAGGCGTGGCGCGTTTGAACGCGGTGAATTTTTCCCTGTTGTGGCGCGTCGGGGATGAAAAGCTGTGGGACTTTCCGGCCGAAGCCATGGCGCTGGTGGTGTTTGTTTCCGCGGCGAATAGTGGTTACGCGACGGTCGATTGCAACGGTGTTTTAGAGGATCATCGATGACGTACAACGACGGCGGCGCCGATACAACGGAGTTTGCGAATTCGAGTTTTGACGCGTTCCTGATGGCGAATCCCGTCACCTCGAGCCTGCAAGGGGGCGTGCAGGCGCTGACTCAAGCGGTCGCATTCGTGAAGAATCTCGAATCTCAAATTGAGGTTCTGTTTGAAATTGGCGCGGGCCGTCGCGAGGCGGACTTGATAACCCCTTATGAAAATCAACTCGGGGCGCCTGGGGGGATCCTGAACACGGCGCAACTCCTGGCGCTCGATCCCGCGCACGACAACGCGCGGGATCTGAACGAAATTTATCAACTCACGTACCAGGCGTGCCAAGCGTTTTACCGTTACATCGATGCGCCGTTGTTCAACAACCGGGAACGATGGCCGGACGGCCGCGCGAGTCGGCAAGCCTACGCCAACATGAAACCGATTGCCGATTCGATTCTTCAGGCGTTGAAAAATCAATTGATCGCGGCCGGGGGGGTGTTGACTCCGATCGCGAACTATTCCCCAGGCGGAACCATTGGGACGCAGCTCGGCAACAAGCTCTCACAACTCGGTTCCCTGGGCATGGATGCTGCTGCGGGCTCTCGTTTGTCCATCGGTGGGAGCGGGAGCCTATTTTTGATTCTGGCGGTGGTGGCAGTGGCGTTGTTCGCCATGAAGGGCAAAGCATGAAGCCCGATGAAAAAGTGTTGTTGGCGCTGCTGGGAATGGCCGTCCTGTTGTATTTCGCGACGCGGAAGCGATACGTGCGCGACGACATCACGACGCACGATCCCTTTATCCCTGGTGGCGGTGATGGGACGGGCGGGTACGGGGTGACGGGTTCTTGGGAATCTCTACGGGATCCCCTTTTATAAAAATCGAAATCGGCCGGCCGGCCGGCCGATTTCAAAAACGCCGGCGTTTTAACTTTTGGGAGGTAGCACAGTGAGCGAATCGAGAGACAAGATGGTGAGAATTTTGGAAGAGGAGTTTTCCGATACCGGGAAAGTGGACGCGAACAAGCGTCCCATTGTCCACTCGGTCATTATCGAACGCGTGGGGGACGGCGTTGTCCTGGGCAAGTACCGGGAAAGGGAAACGGTGTTGGGGCAAAGGGAAGTCAAAAACCCGAAAACCGGCGCCGTCACGCTGAAAACCGAGGAAGTGGAAATTTCGGGCATGGAAGCGGCCAAGCGCGCGTGTACGGTCAACGGTTGGAAAATCGCCCGAAGCTAACGGGCAGAGCGGGAGCGGCCCATGCAAGGCGTTGTTCTAGTCCCATGTGAATGTCCGACGATTGACGAGTTGACGGCGATAAGCTGGAAACTCGTCATCGATCCCACGAAATACCCGGACGGGATCCCTCTCCATTCGTCTCCGGAGCTGCTTGTTAAAGGGTTGTGGATCCAGAACCCGGACACCAATTCCCTGACAATCTGGTTGGGCTACGCCACGGCGTTTGATTCCGGGCCGTGTCATCGCATCATTCCCGGCGCCGATAAGTTTATCGGCGTCATTTCTGAAGCGGAAAAACTGGTAGCGGTACCGCGGGAACGAATCCGGCCGTTTCGTTGGAAGATCAATTCCACGGCCGCGGTCAACGCGTCCGTGTTGCTGTTTCTATGACAATCCACGTCCTGAGTAATTCCCCGTCTCAACGGGTGACGAGTTTCGCCGATACGTTTGTGGGCGCGGACCGGCCTTTCTACATGGGGTCGGCCTGGTGGTCGGTCATTAGTGCGCGTTCGGCGCTGGGGACGCGCTTAGCGGCCGATATCAACATCGGCGGGACGGGCCTGGTATTCGGCGACGGGACCGGGAACAACGATAACAATCTGCAGGCAACGTTTTCCCCGGTGAACGTCGACAATACGGCCATCCAAGCGCAATCCCCAAACCGCGGCGCGTTTGTCGAGTGGGAATTTGTCTCGCGGCCGATTGTCGGCAACGGTTGTACGGTCGCCATCGGCGTGATGACCGTCCCGGATCAAAACATCGGGTACTACTGGATTTTCGGATCCAACGACGGCGGGACGGCGCCCGGTGTCGGCAAATATACGGGGAACTTTGCGGCCGGGGTGTCGTTCAATGGCGGGGTTCTCCTGGGCAATGTCGCCTATACCATCGGCGACGTGTTGCGCCTCGAGGCGATTCCCGAAACTGGCCTAGTCCGCATCAACACGAAAAAAAACGGCGTTGTCGTGTCGACGGGAACCGACACAGGCGCGGACCGGCTAACGTCCGGCCTGTACAGCATCACGTTGTTGGGCGTGTTCACGGGCAAGATGATCTTCAAGAATTTTAATGCGGGGTTGATATGAGCGATTCCGAGAACTCGGAGTGGACGTTAAACACGTTGGCGCGGTTTCTGGATGCGCGCATCGACGCGGCCGGGGAGTTGTCGAGGCAACGGCACGAATCGGCGGCGCAAGCGTTGGAGGTCGCGCTGACGGCCTCGGAGCGGCGATTCGATAACGTGAATGAATTTCGCGCCCAATTGGGCGACCAACAACGCACCTTCATTCCTCGCGTGGAAGTGGAAAAAAGTTTTCTGGCCATCGATGACCGTCTCAAAAAATTGGAAGCGGCCGACCAAGAGACGCACGGGCACGGCAGCGGCATCAAAGACGGTTGGGGGTGGGCGGTGGGCGGAATCATGTTTGTGATTGCCCTGGGGTCGTTTTTGCTGACGGTGTTTAACAGGAAATGAAATGGAACATCCGGAAGTGGAACAGTCTGCGGTCCTGGCATCGATTCGAGCGGCACTCGATGACGTGTTGGCTCGCGCGGGGCGTCGGCACCAGGCGGAAAAAAAAGACGCGCTCTCGATCCTGATGAAAGGGTTCGACGAAAACCGGAAGTTGAAGCTGATGAAAAAGGGGGGCGCGTGAAGGGAGCAACGCATGTGTTTTGTCTGCTGGCTCGGAGGGTTTGCCGTGGGCGCGACGGGCATGCTGCTGTGGATTGCGTTCATCAAAAAGGTGTGAGCGTGAAAAAGGCGATCGCCTTTTTCTACGATCGTAGAAAACCGGGCAATGGACTTCGCGCTATAAAGTGGATTCTCTCGAGACTCGAGCCCGTACTCGAGACAACCGGCCGTTTCGTGGAACGACGCGTGCAAAGCGTCGCATAAGCCCTCTTACGTTGGGAGTTGAAGTGGGAGCATCAAAACGTCACAACCTACGACTGACGCGGGCCTGCGGCAATCGCTACGCGCTGGGAAGACCCGGCCGCGACATGTTTTTCATTCCGATTTTACCCGAACCACAACCTGTTGTGGTTCGCGATCGTTCTTGGCTGGTTCGAATCTGCTCGGGCATGTGGCGGTGGCGGCGCTCGGGAAAAATTATTTTCAAAAATTATCCGAGGTTCATTAGTCACTAAATGGCGTGGAAAAATTACAGTCATTTGCGCCTGGTACGCGGACTCACGACGCGGGAGTTTCGCGTCTTGTCGTTCATGGAAGAGGAAGCATCAATCCAGGGCATCGTGGAAAAGCTGCAATCGAAATCGATTGCAACCGAGTGTGAAATGGCCGAAAACACAGTGTTCTTGGTCCTACGATCCCTACAGAACAAAAAGTTCATCATCTCCCGCACCAATCGGTTCAAGTCGCACGGGGAACAAGTCTCCAACGCGTACAAGCTGGATTTGGAGCGTTACTTTCCGGCCGGGGAAACCCAGGGCGCGAAGATCTGGAAAGCGATTTTGCGGAAACTCGGGGAAACGGCCGAAACACACGCGGCCGATTCCCAGGCGTTCTACTCTCCGAAAACCAAAAATCTGACCGTGTGGCTCGATGGCGGGCGCCGCGATTTGAATTACTTTGATCGTTTCATGATGAAAGAATTACTCGCGACCGGCCGCGGCCATTCTCCCAAAATCCGCTACTTCGATTTTTTGATTATGCTCCCGCCAATTTCCGAAAGACGCTAAATCAAAACCTCTGAAAATCAATCGGGCCGGAGTGTGCGCGTTGTGGGGGGCATCCGAAATCGGACTACCAGCGGGCATCCGAAATCGGACTACCTATAAGGGGCATCCGAAATCGGACTACCTTATCCCCTGTTAGTTATTTCCCTGTTGTGATGCAAGCCCCTGGGCCTGTGGAAAAATTTCGGCCGTGTTTTAGATCGCGGAACACGGGAACGGGATCCGGGGCGGGGAGCTGCGGAAGGGGAACATTTTCTGCAGGGGACGGGAACCGACAATTATCCGCAAACATGCTTTTCCCTCTTTTGTCGGCACCAGGGGAACGGGGACGGGGACACCTTGAAGTTAGGAACCGGACGGGCGGCCGCTTGGAAAAACCGGGCAACGTCCCACACGGCCGGGGCGGGGAACGCGCGTCCTGGGGCAACCTGGCGCAAATTGTTCCCGAAAAATCAATCCCTTTTCCGAAAAATAGTTATTGCGTCCCGATGGCGCGGTGGTATTTTTGTACCGCTG
>Ga0134122_10003882_pt1 | contig 11123 bp, 13 predicted proteins | sample KB302_FD_96461 | JGI IMG/M metagenome (GOLD analysis project Ga0134122, IMG submission 96461) | Terrestrial soil microbial communities without Nitrogen fertilizer from Kellogg Biological Station, Michigan, USA - KB3-0-2 | ecosystem: Environmental > Terrestrial > Soil > Unclassified ...
GTTCTGCCGCGACCGGAAATGCCTACTCCAAGAAGGTGGAGGAGAAAGCGAAATCCGAAGGCGCGTTGTCGGTGGTAATCTCCGCCAAAATCGAATCTGAAATCGCCATGTTGCCACCCACCGTCCGGGCCGATTACTTGCAGGCAGTTGGTTTGAATGAGCCCGGCCTCGATCGCTTGATCCGCGCCGGCTTGCCTTCCGACAACAACACGATTGCGCGCTTCATGAGATCGAGTGAGAGCAGCGATTCTTTATCGCCGCCCTTGGCTCTCTTCTGCAGCGCGTCGGCGCGTTTCTCCAGGCTATCGAGGTCGGCCAGCATCAGTTCGGTTTCGACGGTTGCAGCGTCAGCGACCGGATCGATCTTGCCTTCGACATGAGTAACGTCGCCGTCTTCGAAGCAGCGCAATACATGGGCGATGGCGTCAACCTCGCGAATGTGGGCTAGAAACTGGTTCCCTAGTCCTTCGCCCTTCGAGGCGCCGCGCACCAGCCCGGCGATATCCACGAAAGTAAGCCGGGTCGGAATGATCTCCGCCGATTTCCCGATTTTAGCAAGCGCATCCAGGCGCGGATCGGGAACCGCAACCTCGCCGAGGTTCGGCTCAATGGTGCAGAACGGATAGTTCGCCGCTTGCGCTGCCGCGGTTTGCGTCAGTGCATTGAAGAGAGTCGATTTGCCGACATTTGGCATGCCGACAATGCCGCACTTGAATCCCATGGAATATTCCGCGCTGCTTTTTCTGGTTACCGTGTCATTCGGAGTCCGCAGCCTCCGCGCTGTCCCCGAAGCCCTTGGCGGCCATGGCGAGATGCACTTTGTTCAGAAAGATCGAATCCTTGCCTTCGATCAGCAGGGGGACATTGTCGGCAACGATAGTGCAAAGCGCCTCGACCCAGGGCCACTCGCTCTTGGCGAAATTCTGCAACACGTAGTGCTCCAACAAATTCTTGTCACCCGGATGGCCGATACCAAAGCGAACGCGGTGATAGTCGTTGCCGATAAGCTCGGAGATCGAACGCAGCCCGTTGTGGCCAGCGTTGCCGCCGCCGATTTTCAACCGCACTTTGCCGGGCGGTAGTTCAGCTTCATCGTGGAACACCACGACTTGGCTGGGCTCCAGCTTGTAGAAACGGGCGGCTTCCGCCACCGCGCGTCCTGACTCATTCATATAGGTGCCGGGTAGCAGCAATAGAACGCGCTCGCTTCCGATCGAGCCTTCAACCGCCGCGCCTTGGAAACGCTGCCGCCACGGGCTGAATTGGTGGCGGCGGTGAATCGTGTCGACTGCAAGGAAACCGATATTGTGCCGGTTCCCGGAATATTGCGGCCCCGGATTGCCGAGCCCTGCGAACAGAAGCATGGCCAGCCTCCGAGGCTGCGTTGATTCCGGTTACTTCTTGCCTTTGTCGGCGGCTTTCGCGTCGGCAGCCGGCGCGGCGGGCGCGGCACCTGCTGCAGGAGCAGCGCCTTCGGCGGGAACGGCGCCTGCCACAGGAGCGGCACCTTCGACACCTTCGGCCACGGGACCGGCGGCAGCAGCTGCGGCCGCTGCTGCGGCATCGGCCTCGGCCTTCTGCTTCGCGAGCAATTGCTCCTCGAGATAGCCGGACGAAGACACGACAGTTGCCACTGTAAAATCACGCTCGCGAACCACGGGTTTGACGCCTTCCGGCAACTTGACTGCCGAGATGTGGAGCGAGTGGCCGATTTCGAGACCGGTCAGATCCGCGGTGATGAAATCGGGGATCTTGTCGGCTGGGCAAAGACATTCGACAGTATGGCGCACGATATTCAGTGTGCCGCCGCGCTTGATGCCCGGCGCTTCTTCCTGATTGATGAATTTCATCGGGATTGCGACTCGGATGGTCGCGCCTTGGGCTACGCGCTGGAAGTCGACATGGGTCGGCTTGTCATGCAGCGGGTCGAGTTGGAAAGCGCGCGGGATAACCTGGTGCTTCGTTCCCCCAACTTCGACATCGAATAGCGTCGTGAGGAAGTGTCCAGCATAAATACGCTTAGTGAGGTCGGCGGAATCAAGAGAGATTGCGACAGGCGGTTGCTTGTCGCCATAAATCACGCCTGGGACTTGTCCGGCGCGGCGCGCGGCACGGGCGGCCCCCTTGCCGACCTCCGGACGCGCGGTAGCCTTCAGCTGTTTCTTGGCAGTCATCGTTCGGTTCCTTGTTTCTATTGCGCCGGGCCGCCTCCAGGGGTGCGGGGCGCCGGGCGGCGTTCCTATACCGAGATAAGTCGCAAGAGGCAATGTGCTTGCGGAACCTGCCGAGAACATGCGAGTGCTCGAATAGAAAGCGCCTCAAAGGGTTATAGAGCAAGGAAAAACGAATGTATTTCCGCCCGTGCTATCCCGGGATCATTGCAGTGGCCGCGATTTTACTCTCGGGTTGCATAGAATCGCGCATGCCGTTGTTCGACGAGGGAAAGGCAGTCATACCGGCGCAAGCCGGCCGCTATGAAGAGCAGGAAATCAAGAATGGAAGCTGGGTAAAGCGCCAAACAGGCATGCTCATGATCGAGAGCCGCTCCTATAACTGGAAACCCGACGGCAAGGAGGGCGTGGAGTTTTTTACGATTCACGATGTTGGCGGCGGTTTCTATATCGCATCGGCAAGGCAGAGAAATCCAAAGCCGCAAGACCCGTACATGTATGCGCTATTCGAGCTGACAAAGGACGGTTTCCTCGCCTATCAGCCGACCTGCACGGATTTGATGAAGCTGCGGCTGCCGAAAGAGGATCTTCCGATCGTCGACGGCAGCGATTGTTTTTACACGGACCGCCAAGCGCTAGTACGTTCGCTCATGACTTATGCCAAGTATTTGCTGCCGACGGGCCGATACGTTCCAATCAAACCCTGAATTCAGAATTTCCAGAAATACCAAGTTGCGGCCGCGACAATCGTCAGCAGCGCGGCCATAGCGAACAACTGACGTTCACGGCGAAGCTTCTCCTTGAAGGGGCGTATGGAAGCTTCGTGAGTGATTTTGTCGAACGTGCCGGGGGGCCGTGCGAACGCTTTCTCCAAGCCGCGATGCTCTTCGGCGACGAAAAACGCGTTGAGCCCGTCATGATAGACAAAATGGTAACCCAAAGGCGCCAGGAAATCCGCATAGTCGTCGGCGCGATCGGGGACCTCGTCGACGCGATCGACCATGTTGATGGTCACAGGCATTTTCGATTCAAGCACAATGATCTTCGGCCGGTGACGATTGAGATCGGCGCCGCGCAGAACCGATAATTCTGTTCCTTCCACGTCGATCTTCAGAAAATCGATCGAGACGTTTCTCGCGTGTTCGTCGAGCACGGCGGAAAGTTTCCGCACGGGGACTTTGTGCTCGATGACCTTGAGACCGTCTTTGCGGTGCTGCTCGGCTATGACAGAGTCGGTCGTGGAATAGCCGTGCCACTTGCCGATCTCGTAGAACGTGATCGAGCCCTCTTTCTCACCGACAGCGATTTCGAGATTGATGTCGCGCGCCCGTTTCTTGCGCAGCTCGACGCTATTGACTGTGAGAGGCTCGATATTGATCCCGGACCAGCCTCGCTCGTAGAAAACGCGCGTGACGTTGTCGATGTCGGGATCGTTAGCGCCCACATCGACGTAAAAGCCTGTGGCGCCGGGGAAGGCGCGAGCCAGTATCACGTCCTCGAAATTTTGGGCGTAACTGGTAATGGGCACGGCGACTCCGTAACGCAAACTCCGGCCCGGCACGAACCAGAAATATCAGTAGAACAAGCTCGAGACCGACTCCTCGGACGATATGCGGCCTATCGCTTCGCCGAGCAGAGGAGCGATCGGAAGAACGCGAACGTTGCTCGCAGCCCGCACGGCTTCGGTCGGATGAATTGAGTCGGTAATGACCAGTTCTTTCAACTTGGACGCGGTAATGCGCGCAACCGCGCCGCCGGAAAGCACGCCGTGAGTAATGTAGGCGTAAACGTCCTTCGCGCCCTTTTCGAGCAGCGCATCGGCAGCGTTTACCAACGTGCCGCCGGAATCGACGATGTCATCGATCATGATGCAAGTCTGACCCGCGACTTCGCCGATCACGTTCATGACTTCGGATTCGTTCGGGCGATCGCGGCGCTTATCGATGATGGCGAGTGGCGCATCGATGCGTTTCGCAAGTCCTCGCGCGCGCACGACCCCGCCCACGTCGGGCGACACGATGGTAACGGTCTTCAAATCGAACCGTTCCTTGATGTCGCGCACCATTACGGGCGAGGCATAGAGATTGTCGGTCGGGATATCGAAAAAGCCCTGGATTTGCCCCGCGTGCAGATCGAGCGTGAGCACGCGGTCTGCGCCCGCATGAGTAATCAGATTGGCGACCAGTTTCGCTGAGATAGGCGTCCGCGGTCCAGGCTTACGGTCCTGCCGTGCGTAGCCGAAATAAGGAATGGTTGCTGTAATGCGACGTGCGGATGAGCGCTTCAGCGCGTCGATGATGATTAGCAATTCCATCAAATGGTCGTTTGCCGGAAACGAAGTCGATTGCAGCACGAACACGTCGCGGCCGCGCACGTTTTCCTCGATTTCGACGAAGATTTCCATGTCGGCGAAGCGGCGCACGACGGCCTTGGTCAGCGGAGTTTCAAGATAACCACCGATCGCCTCGGCCACCGGGCGATTCGAATTGCCGGCGACGATCTTGATATTCCCGTTATTGCGGGTCGCCATTGCAAGCCCCTGAGCACGGCCACTCGCTGGCCGCCGCTGCCCGTGTCCCTAGCCGCGCGCGCGGGCGCTGTAAAGTTAACGGCCACCTCCATCCAGAGGCTTATTTGTTCGCGCGTATTCGGCTTACTGCCTAATTGTGCCAGTCGGCGAAAGCGGCCGTCTGGGGTGTTTGCGCGCTTGCTACCGGCCGGCTGCGATCATCCGGAACCGGGTTAGGCGCGGGCGCCGTTGGGGAATCGGTCACGGACGCTTGCGCAATAATCGCGTCGAGGCTTTTCGCGGCGATGCGGCCAAGCAAGGCGTCGTCGGCGAACGCCCAAACATCCTTGCGTACCGGACTAACCGGCTCTTCCCCCGACACTCGGAAGGCGCGGTTGTAGCGGGTATCGAACACGTCGCCGACCCAGGAAATCGTCGCCTGTTTCTTTTGGACGTGAGCCGCGAGATAAAGACGCACGCGCCACGCGGCGGGATTGGTGCGCGATACGACCGGCAGCTTGCGCGTTTCGGCTTCCGATAGGAGTTTCGCGACCAGCCGTTGGAACACGGGTTGCGGCGGCCCGTCGATCGATTCAAATGCAATGGCGCGCGGGCCATCCTGCCCAAGCGATCCTGTAATCAAATTGTTGTCGGTCTGGCAGGCCCCGAGCAGCAGGCAAGCGAAAGCTGCAACAATATGCGGCCGTGAAAATTTTCCACGTCCGTACGCACGGTTCACCGACATCGACGCACCCCGGCTGGCCGCGCCCTATTTTCTGGGCTTCGGCAACAGTCGCCGTATTTGTAGATTTAAATTGAGATCAGGTCCAGCAGAGCTTAGCCCGCGAGCGCAATCGCCGCGATTAGCCGGCCATAATCCTTATCGCCGCGATGAATTGCACGGCGGTAACTATAGAAAAGTTTTTCCTCGGAATAAGTATCAAGAACGAGATCCTCGACCTTACCTACACTCGCTTTCTTGAGCCTCGCGGCGATATAGCCCGGTAGATCGAACAACGCGTGGCCGGAACGTTCGGCGGGCGCGAAATAGCGGATATTTGCATGATCGGCCTCGTGAAAGCGTGTGACAAATTCTGGACCGACTTCATAGCTCGACTGTCGGATAACGGGTCCAATCGCCGCGACGATGCGGCTCCGATCAGCACCGAGTTCTTCCATCTTTTCTACCGTCGCTTCGAGCACACCCGTCAACGCGCCCTTCCACCCAGCATGGGCGGCACCGACGACGCCGGCGTCGCTATCGGAGAACAAGACTGGACCGCAATCGGCAATCGAAACCCCAACGGCGAGACGAGGGGTCTTCGTCACAACAGCATCGGCATGCGGCGCATCGGCGCGAGCCCACGCTTTTTCAGCAATCACAGCTTCGGCTGAGTGAATTTGATAGCAGGTGGCGAGATTACCTTGCGGCACTTCGAGAGCTGTCGTCATGCGGCGGCGGTTTTCGGCAATGTTCGCAGGATCGTCACTCGAACCCTGGCCGCCGTTCAGGCTCTCAAAAATGCCGGTTGAGACACCTCCAACGCGCGTGAAAAACGCATGATGCACACGCGTTGACGCGGCTAGGGCGGGCGATCGCATCATCATCCGGGGAAGCTCATCCTCGCAGGCTCAGCTGTCAAATCCGGGCGGCGCGGGCAGGGCGGCATGGGTGAATGTCAGTGTCTTGAACAATTCTCCCATATGGCGGGGAGAAACGCCGACGAGCCGCGAAAGCGCCCCATCGATATCGGCGCGCGTCTTCGCGTCGGCCTTTTTTTTGAGACGCTCCGCCCGTGGTTCGATCCCGAGCCTCCGCAAGAAAACGCCTTGTGCGATCGGCCCGCGCACGCGCGTGCCTTCACTTTTCGCCGTGGCAGAGAGTGCTTCGAAGTCGACAAGCGACGTGAGATCCGTGTCACCGGGAAATTCCAGCGGATCGGCGAATTCATGTGCGCGCACAGCCTGCAGCGTGACGCCGAAAGTTGTTCGCTGTTGGCCATAGTCGATGATGAGGGCCGCGCCTCCTGAACGCGCGATCCGGCGAGCAATTTCGCGTATAGGCGCAAGATCGCGGCGCTCCAATATGGAATTCATCGGTGCTCTGCGCAGGCGCGTAGGCAACGCTTCGTCGATGCCCGTGACTAAAGCCGGGTTGAGACCAAAGGCGAGCTTGCCGTCGACAATGCCGACCCGGCGTTCGCACCAGCCGTCTTTTGTCTTTACGAATTGATCAATCGGCAGCGCGTCCACGAATTCATTGGCGATCACAATCAGCGGACCATCAGGGAGGTCGCTCACGTCTCTATGCCAAGCAAGCTTGCTGTGAGCAGCCGCAAGCATTTCCTTTTGTCGATCGGCGAGCACTGGGCTGGTCTCGACAAGATGTACTTCAAGCGCTTTCACGAATTCCGGCACGATCAGCGCGGCGCGCAACAAATCGTTCATCAGCGTGCCGCGGCCTGGACCTAATTCGACGAGGTGAATGCGCGGGGGAGTTTTCATCGAGCGCCACACTTCGGCGCACCAAAGGCCAATCAGCTCGCCGAACATCTGGCTGATTTCGGGGGCTGTGATGAAATCGCCAGCCGCGCCCAGAGGATCGTGCGTTGTGTAATACCCGTGGCGGGGATCACCCAGGCAGAGCGACATGTAGCGCGAAACCGGCAGTGGACCTTCGGCTTCGATGATGTTGCGAATTTCTTTTTCGAACGGGCTCATGCCTTACGGGTAGGAGGGAGCCTATATGCTCGAACGATCGCGATTGTACCGGCGAGAACCATGGGAAGCGAGAGTATCGCACCCATCGTAAGTCCGCCTGCGAAAAATCCGAGATGGGCATCGGGTTCGCGGAATTGCTCCCCCGCGATGCGGGCAACGCCATAAATTGCGACAAAGAGTCCGCCAATCAGTCCGGGACGCTTGAGTGCGCCCATGCGCGCCGCGATCAGGCCGATTGCCAAAAGCACAACGCCTTCAAGCACCGCTTCATATAGCTGACTCGGATGACGGGGCTCAGGACCCGCATTCGGGAAAATGAAGGCCCAAGGCACATCCGTGACGCGGCCCCATAGCTCGCCATTGATGAAATTCGCGATGCGGCCTAGGAACAATCCGATAGGCGTTACGATCGCGCCTAGGTCGAGCATAGAGAGCATCGATATGCCGTGTCGGCGCGCATACAGAAGTAGCGCCAGAATTGTTCCCAAAAATCCGCCGTGAAACGACATGCCCCCGCGCCAAAGCACGAAGATTTCCACGGGATGAGCGGCGAAATAGGCGGGCGAATAAAACAGCACGTAGCCCAAACGTCCGCCGAGCACGATGCCGAGCGCACACCACGCGATTACATCGTCGACATTGGCGGGAGTGATAGGCGACTGCCCGCCCCAAAGCGCGGGGCTGGCCGCTATGCGTCTCGCAAGCCACCAAGCCAGCAGAATTCCCGCGACATAGGCGAGCGCGTACCAGCGGATGGCGAAGGGGCCGGCCGAAAAGACGATGGGATCGAACGCCGGAAAGGGTAAAACAAAGAGTGGCATGGATATGCGTGATCCCCTTGAGGACGAATGAAGTCAAGCGCCCGCTTTTCAGCTCCTTGCGGAGCTGCCATCTACACCCCATTCTTTAGGCGCGCAGTAAGACCTGGAGATAATCATGGTTCAGACCACCAACCGATTTTTCGATGAAATTGCCCGGCTAATGAACGATGCAGCAGGGGTCGCAGGTGGCGTGCGCAAGGAAGTCGAGACGATCTTTCAAACCCAGGCCGAGCGAATCCTCCGCAATCTGGACGTTGTAACGCGTGAGGAATTCGAAGCGGCCAAGGAAATGGCCGCAAAAGCGCGCGAAGAGAACGAGCGCCTCGCAACCAAGCTCGCGGAACTCGAAAAAAAGCTCGCTACCGCTCTCAAACGCCAAGGTTCGGCGGACAGCTCGAAGGCCGATTGAGTCCACAGATATTATCCCTCACTCCCTGTGGACGAGGGAGTCGCGCCGTTGCAGTCCGGGCTCGAATACGATTCCTTCGAGTCACGGTGCTGGGAAACTGATTCGCGACTCAGGCGGAACAAGCATCCGCCTCATTTGCCTCCCATCTCCGCGCGAGGCCAGCCATGTCGATCATCGATTTCGAAGCCGAGGTGCGGGGTAACCCCGTCGATCTCGTCGAGCGCCTTGCCGCGATCAATAACTGGTCGTTCGAGCGCTCGGGGGATGGCGAAATTACGCTATCGATCAAGGGACAATGGACCGACTATCACATCTCTTTCCAATGGATGACGGAACTGGAAGCGCTGCATCTCGCTTGCGCGTTCGATCTTAAGGTTCCGGAAAATCGCCGCGGTGAAGTACTGAAGCTTCTGTCGATTGTGAACGAACAGCTGTGGGTCGGCCATTTTGATCTTTGGTCCGATGAAGGCATGGTGATGTACCGACACGCGCTCTTGCTTTCCGGCGGTGCGGTTGCGAGCGGGCGGCAATGCGAGGCGCAGCTCGAACGTGCGATCGATGCCGCCGAGCGCTATTTTCCTGCGTTTCAATTCGTCGTTAGGGCCGGCAAGACCGCCCGCGAGGCCATCGACGCCGCTATGTTCGAGACTGTCGGCGAGGCATAATCGTTAATGGCCGCGTCTTCGCTTCACGGCACGATCCTGCTCGTGGGCGCGGGCAAGATGGGCGGCGCTTTGATTGGCGGCTGGCTCGCACGCGGTTTGGATCCGTCGAAAGTCGCGGTCATCGATCCCGCTCCCCCGCCGGAGGTATTGAAGCTTCTTTCTGAGCGAAAGATTGTACGCGATCCGGATCCGAAATCATTTTCGCCCGATGCGATCGTGCTCGCGGTTAAGCCGCAATCTGCTGTCGAGATCATTCCGAAGATAGCTGCATTCGTGAAACCGAAAACAGTCGTCGTGTCCATCATGGCGGGACGCACGATCGCCTCTCTCGAGCAAGCGCTGCCCGCTTTCGCCGCGGTTGTTCGCGGCATGCCCAATACGCCCGCATCGATCGGCCGCGGCATTACTGTAGCTTTTGCAAATAAACGCGTGGATGGAATGAGCAGGGCGCTCGCAAATGATTTGCTGTCTGCGGTCGGCGTGGTGGAGTGGATCGATGACGAACGATTGATCGATGCCGTCACGGCGGTGTCTGGTTCGGGTCCGGCTTATGTTTTTTTGCTTACGGAGTGTATCGCTAAGGCAGGCGTCAATGCCGGGTTGCCCGCGAACCTTGCGATGAAACTCGCGCACGAAACGGTGGCGGGCTCCGGTGAATTGCTGCACCAATCCGGACTCGATGCGTCGAAGCTTCGTGAAAATGTGACCTCACCCGGCGGCACGACGGCAGCGGCGCTCGAAATTCTGATGGGCAAGGATGGACTCGAAGCGCTGTTCACGCGGGCGATCGCGGCAGCGACGAAGCGTTCGCGCGATCTTGCGGGTTGAATGAGGGGCGTGGCCTTATAAACGCGCAGCCAAATACTGATGTGCGTGCCACACGAGAGACCAGCCGACGATCCGAATGGCAGGCTATCTCCGTACGAGAGATTTGGCCAACTCAGCTATTTCAATTCCGGTCATCGGCTGGGCCTGGGATGCGGATGTCGTTGAAAATAATCGCATTGGCCTTCGATCCTCCGTGGCGTCGATCCAAACCACGGGGCAACCGCGCGCAACAGCATATTTGATGATCTCCGGAGTGCCGCCGCGGCCGGCAGCGGGATCGCCATCCCAGACGGCGACAAGGATGTCGCTCGCCTCCACCATCGCGCGGCCCACGGCCTCGTAAGAAGCCGTTTGATCCGTGAGCGAACCCGGGAGCTCGATCACCTGAGCAGCGCGCGCCAACAATAACCGATAGACGGATGTTGTCGCCGCATCGTCGAAGGTCGTCTCGTAGTCGGCGGATTTGAACGGCAGCAGTACGTGCAGCTCACAATCCAACGCCATCGCGGCTTCGGCGAAAAGCCGATCAGAGCCCTCGGCGAGCGATGACAAGGCGATCAGCGGTTCTCCGGCACCCCGCGCTCGCGCGCCATCGCGCAGCGCCTCTAGTACGTGACGCAGGTGAACCGCCACGCACACCTCGTCGCTACGCAAACGGTTGGGCCGGTGGCCGGTAACACCGACTGTAATGGCAGGACGCTCTGTCCTTGCAAACCGTTCCGGGTCTCGCCGGCCCATGTGCATGAAGGTGGAAAACTGATCTGGCAGGTTCACTTGTTGAGCGGCAGCGATCTCGCCAATTCGCTTGAAGTCCGGAATTTTGTCGACGCTATCTATTCGCAATGTTTTCGCGTCGATACTTTGCAGGCCCATCGTCTTTAGACCTTCGGCGGAGATATCGGCATCATAACGGGCGTATAAAAACTGACCGCCGAGGTTCGTCGAAAGCGGTTTGTCTGACATCATGGTCCCGAGCTCAGAGTCGATCTCGGTGCCAAA
>Ga0134122_10003885_pt1 | contig 11121 bp, 8 predicted proteins | sample KB302_FD_96461 | JGI IMG/M metagenome (GOLD analysis project Ga0134122, IMG submission 96461) | Terrestrial soil microbial communities without Nitrogen fertilizer from Kellogg Biological Station, Michigan, USA - KB3-0-2 | ecosystem: Environmental > Terrestrial > Soil > Unclassified ...
ATTGAATCCCAAACAGCTTGCCCAGACGCGTCGAGCAGAACTGTTGAGACTATCGTTTCGTGCCGCTTGAATTCACTTGTCTCGCGCTCCAGCCAATTAGCGCCACCAAGAAGCACAGGCAAGATGATGATTATTATGAGTCGTGACATTACGCTCGACCGGAATTTCGAGAGGATCGATTTGCGCACCAACCGCCCAAGAAAGGCTCCAATTCCCAGACCGAAAAAAATGATGGGCGCAGACATGAGAATGCATACCCAGCCCTCGGCGTTGGAAATGAACAAAGCCGCTGTAACGCCGAGAAACGTGATTGTTAGGGCGAGTATCAATTCGCGGCTGGATTGTGCGATCAATCCTGCGGCGACTCCGGCCGCCACCGGCGTCATAAAGAAGAGCGCGATGCCCATCTCACCGCGTTGATTTCTCAGCAGGTAGTAGCCCGCCAGCGCCACGAAAGTTGAGACGCAGAAACCTGCAATTACGCGACGCCAATCGGGCTTGTCATCCTGCTGCTCGATCAAGCTCAACACTCCTGTCACAAGTTGTCTGGTATCAATGTAACTTTGGCGCTGATATCAGCAAGGTTCTCATCTCAACAGGGTGATGCCTTCGCCGCTGCTGAAGATCCCCGCAATGCAGCCGGTCATCAATGTCGCAAGCGTCGCCGCGACCAGCGCTCGCCAACCGAGGGCCGCAAGATCGTCGCGGCGCTTCGGAGCGAGGGCCGCCGTGCCTCCCACGAAAATAGCCACCGACGCCACGTGCGCGAATCCGCATAACGCGTAACTCAGGATCACCACCGTTCGCCCGTTGGTGACGCCTCCGTTCGAAATCAATTGAGCGAGATCGTTGTATGAAACGACCTCGGTCAGGATCACTCGCTCACCCAGGAGTTTTGCGGCGATGGGAATGTCACTCGATTGAATGCCGAGCAGATATGCGAACGGGCGAAACACCCAGCTCAGGATTCGCACAAGCGAGAGCGGTTCGGTCATTGCAAACCACGAGCTCCCAAACCCGAGCATCTTGTCTCCCAAAGCGACCAGGCCGAGTATTGCGATCAACAGCGCCGAGATTCCCGCTGCGAGTTTCAGTCCGTCCATCGAGCCTTCGATGATCGCGCTCATCAGGTTGCGCGGGCGTGTTGATTCGTCATCCTCGGGAACCCCGAGCGCGGTTTCGGGGGTTTCAGTTTCGGGAACGAGCAGCTTGCATACGACGATTGCCGCCGGGATCGCGATGACCGACGCTGACAACAGATGTCCGGCTATTTGCGGAAACACTCCTGTCAGAAATGCTACATAGATTCCAAGCGTGCTCGAAGCGACGGTGGCCATCCCGGTCGTCAACACCGTGAGCAACTCAGATCGAGTCATCTTGTCGAGATAAGGTCTGATCACCAGCGCTGATTCGACGCCGACGAATATGTTCGCCGCGCCGCATAGCGATTCGGCGCCGCTGATTCCCATCGTGCGATGAAACACTCGCGCGAATAGTCGAACCACCCATTGAAGCACTCGAAGGTAATACAAGACCGCGGTGAACGCCGCGAAGAATATTGCGACGGGCAGGACCTGGAACAGCAGGATGAACCCGACCGACCCCGTCTCGCCGGGACTCGCGGCAAGCGGCCCGAACAGAAACGCAGTGCCGGCCTTCGATGCGTCGAGCAGCGCAAGCACCGCGTCATTGAGCACGAGAAAGATTCGATGAGTCCCGGGAAACTGAAAGATCAACAATCCGATCACGAGTTGCAGCGAGACTCCCCACGCGATTGTCTTCCACGCGATCCGTCGCCGATCTGTTGACAGCAACCAGGCGATGCCTGCAAAGACCAGGAAGCCCAGCGCGGAAACAAAGTGGTAGATCATTCGGGTTCGTCCTCGATTCGTTGAGCGAGGTCGTAAGATTACGAGATGAAAAGCGGAAGGGCAAACTCCGGCCAGCTTTACTATATATCGCGGTAATAGAGTTTTGCCGTATGCGCAAGATCAGAGGACACGACGCGCGCCTCTGTGGTGGATCAAGCCGTTATTCAACGTCTTCGGTAGCACGGCTCAGATATAGCTTTCCTTCGTAATCAATCAGGCCCAGTCTCATTGAGTTGAGCCAGCCGTGCCTGCCGAGAACATTCCGGTTGTATTCCTCGTGAGCGGCAAAATAAACGATCGAGTCGAATTCCATCCCAGCAACAATCAGCGTAACCTCATGTCCGTAAGCCCGGAACGATCCCATAGCGGTACTGAAATCGCGGGGGTCTCCTCGTTCAATATCCAGATTGAGCAACTCGCCCTGAAAGCGGCGAAAGATACAATTTGCGGAGCCCGTATCTATCTTCGCAAGGCACGGGGCTTCGCGTCCGGCTAATCGGAGTATTACCGGCACGTTGATTCCCGGCTGGCCGGGATCGTATTCGGTCAATGTCGAGAACAACAAACTCCACGGCATTGTCTACCAGCCTCCGAAAGACTCTTCTGCCTCGGTCTCAATGTAGGCCAGGAACGGAGCGCTCACGCCGGCTCGGGTGGCAGCCCGCCACACATCGCCTTCCTTCGCGCCAGAGGCGACCAGTTGGCCTTCGTTCAAAGCGACAAACTGCCCACGGTATGATTCACGGTTTTGCTTGATCCATTCCATTTCGCTCGAGAAATCAACAGGCTGACTTCCATTCTCGGCGGTCGCTGTCGACTGAGCGATTAGGAAATCTGCGAGGGCCTTACGATCTTCATCGGTCAGGAGCAAGAGCTGCTGCTTGATTTCATTTAGCGTAGGTGCAGACATAACCGACATCCTTGAGTCAGACGCAATTCTAGCGCACTCACGACACGGCAGGAAACAATGGATTTATCAGGCGACGAGCGGGCCACAGTGTGATGTAGTACTGATTGAGGTACTTACCGCCCTCGAAGCTTGCTCGTGTCCACCGTCACCGGAAGCGGGTTTCCGTCCTGACGAAGCTTGTACAACACATCGCTCTCAATCGCTTTCTTTGCCGACTTGATGTCGATCTTGAAAGCGCGGGCCGCGTTGTGACACATGATCTTTTCTTTCACCGCCGCAGTGAGCCGGGGATACTTGTTCTTCTCAATCATCTCATCGGGAATCGTGAATGCCTGAAACGCCCGGATCGCCCAGTGCGGAGGCCCGAAGATCGGCGTGTCGGTTCCCCAGAAGATGTGATCCTCATCCAACGCATCCAGCAGTCGTCCGACGAGTTGAGCGAATCTCTGCGGATCGTTCACCATCAGTTGCGCGAGCGCGCCAAGCTCGGCGTAGATGTTTTTCACTTTCGCTTTCTTCGCTTGCTCGGCCAACTCCGCGTCGTAGGGGAACGCGCTGTGGAACGCGATGAAATTTAGTTCGGGGAAGTCCGCGGCCGCTCGAGTCATATCTAGCGGATGACAATACTTCTCGATGAACGCGCCCGGAATTCCTTTGTGAACGCAGATGTTTTTCACGCCGTGTTTTCGAAGCACTTCATAAAGCGGATAAGTATTCTTCTCGTCGTCCATCAACCAGCCGCGCGCGTCCATTCCTGGCGGATACAGTTTCAAGCCGTCGATCTTCAATGTCTCGCATTGATAGATCAGCGATTCGACGGCGGATTGTCCGTCCGGCGGATCGACACACCCGAGCACGCGGACTCGTGCGGGGGCCATCGAACGAATCAGCGCGGCTTCGCGAGGCGGAAATAAATCGACGCCATCGTAAGCGCCCTTCATGCCGAAGCTGTTCAGGAAAGCGATGTCGGTTTCGCTCTTGAGAAACAGATCATCGAAGAACATCACTCGGCCCATGTCGGCGATGGGCACGGGGCGTCCGGTGTAGTTCGCGCGAAATCCGGCCATGCCTTTGAGGAAAGCTTCGCCGGCCGGGTTCATTTTGGCGACTCCGCCTGAGCGCCACCACACGTGAGTTTGAATATCAATCAGCAGCGGCGGGTGAACGCCGGCGTCTCGATCGGCGATGCGCTCGATGGCGGTGAGATCGAGAAAATCATCTTTCGGTAACGCGCGCGCATCGGTGCCGCGCTTGAGCACAGTGAGTCCGGCCGCTCCGGCGGCGGTGAGCTTGAGCATTTTGCGACGCGATAAGAGCGCATCGGCTTCGGCATTCTTCGATCTCGACATTCAAAACTCCTTCGGGAATGGGTCTTTGGTCGTTCTGCGCCTATTGCTTTCTCTCGGCCGCGCGTTTGAGTGGCTCGAGTCGCTTCCTTGTTGCTTCCGCCTCGGGATCGGGTGGCGGCGGATTCAACACGCGGGCCAGGAATTCCAAAGCCTCGCTCGTGCGAGGTCTTATTGTCCGTCCAACATGATCCGCGCCGCGCACAAGATGATACTCGTGTTGAATCTGTTTGTCCCAGAGGATGCGATGAAGGAACTCTGTGCCTTCGTGAATGTTGAACGCATCTTCATCGCCGACGTCGATGTAGATCGACAGTCCCGATGACCTGAGCTTATCGGCACGAGCAACGGCGATCGACGCGGGATTGTTTGCTTCCCAGTAGCCTTCGTCAAACGGTTTGCCGAAGATCGTCTGCATCAGCTCGTCGCTTCGATAAAACCGATTGCGCGGCTTCACCTCTTTCCATTTCAGAGCAGGATCGATTCCGGGTTCGAGCGCGGCGACAGCTTCGAATTTATCCGGATACTTGAAGGCGAGCCGCAGTCCCCCAAGGCCTCCCATCGAGATGCCAAACAGCAGCGTGCCTTTTCGTTCGCGGGTGATTTTGTAAGTTTGTCTCAGGTGATCGAGAAACGGACCGGCGATGAACGACTCCCATTTTTGCGAGCCGTCTTTGTAATCCATGTAAAAAGATCGCGCGGCGCTCGGCGTAACGATAACCATCGGTCGGAGCGTGCCTGCTTTCCACAGATCGTCGATCGCGGGCCGAAGCCTCAAAAGAAAGTTTCGATCTCCGCCGCCGCCGTGAAGAAAGAGCAGAACCGGCAGCGGTCCTTTGGCGGATTCGTAACCGTCAGGCAAGAGGACGTTGAATTCAACCGGCCCGGGCACGAGTTTAGTCTCGACCTTCGACGCAATGAGCTGGCTCGCTTGCGCGTTACCACTCACTGTTACGAGGAGGAACGCGATAATCAATAGGTTTCGTCGCATACTTGATTCCTTCCGAAAGACGCTCGCCACTAAGACACTAAGACACAAAGCAGCACGAAGGAGCCTTAGTGATCCCTCGTGTCTTAGTGCCTTGGTGGCAAAGAGAGCACTCACTTTTCTGGCGACTTGATGACCTGACCGCCCTTCATAACAAACGCCACGTTCATGAACTTTGAAAGATCCGAAAGCGCGTCGCCCTCGACCGCAATTATGTCGGCGAACTTTCCCGGAGCGATCGAGCCGACTCGGTTTTCCCAGCCGATGTTGCGAGCCGCGTTGATCGTCGCCGATTGAATAGCCGCGACCGGCGTCATCCCGTACTTGACCATGTAAGGCAACTGCCGCGCGTTGTCGCCGTGCGGATAAACCGCGGCGTCTGTTCCATAAGCGATTTTGATGCCGGCGGTGACCGCTTTTCTGAAGCCCGCGCGTTGGGCCTCGGTTGTCTCTTCATTCTTGCGGATGAACTCGTCGGGATAGCCCAGGCGCTTGTAGTTCTCGGCGATGTAATCCCCGTTGTAGATGTCCGCGACCAGAAACACGCCGCGCTCCTTCATCAAGCGAATGCCTTCGTCATCGATCAACGAGCCGTGCTCGATTGATTGAACGCCCGCGCGCACCGCGTTCTTGATCCCTTCCGCGCCGTGAGCGTGCGCGGTCACGCGAGCGCCGTACTTCGCGGCTTCTTCGACCGTCGCACGAATCTCTTCTTCTGTGAACTCCGAAACCCCGGGTTTGGTGCCGCGAGTGAGCACCGCGCCGGTCGCGATTATCTTTATGAAGTCGGCGCCGCGATGAAGTATCTCGCGCACACGCTGGCGGATCTCGGTTGGCGAATTCGCAATGCCCGCTCGAAGGTCGGGCGGAAGCACGATGTCGGGGCTCAAGCCGGTTATGTCTCCGCCGCCCGAGCTGACCGTGATGTAAGCGCCGGCCACCGCCATTCGAGGGCCCAGCACTGTGCCGTCATTGATGGCATCTCTCAGCGCGATGTCGACGAACGCCCGATAGGTTCCGACGTCGCGTACGGTTGTGAATCCCGCAAGCAAAGTTTTCTTTGCGTTACGCGCACCATTGAAAGCCATCTGCGCGGGCGATTGTTCGAGCGGCGCCCCCGGCCCGGATGATTGAGGAAGGTCGACAAGATGAGTATGGCAATCGATCAGTCCCGGCAGCACCGTTACTTAGAAAGATCGATTACACGAGCGCCCGGCGGAATCTCTGTCGCGCGAGGCGAGGCAATTTTCTCGATCTTGTCGCCGCGTATGAAGATCACCTTGTCGTGGAGAATGTCTCCTCTTTCGACGTCGATCAATCGGCCCGCGCGTATGACGGTCAACTCCTGTGCGGAAGCAGGAACGAAGAGGAGAAGAATAAAAAGCAATCGCGTCAATGTTCGGTTGCCACAAAGGCTCGAAGTCACGAAGCGGCACAAAGGGCTGTTGTGAAATCTTCGCGTCCCGGTGTCGTTGTGGCCTCCCCTTTCTAGACGACACGCACAACCATCACGGTCATGTCGTCGTGTTGTTTAGCTCCATTGGCGAATCGATCGGCGCCGTCAACGAGCCGCAAAATAGTTTCAGCGGCGGACAGACCGTCGCAAGCCTTCGCCGCGTTGAGCAATTCGTCCTCGCCCCACTCTTCGTCCTCGGGATTCATCGCCTCGCTGATCCCGTCGGTGAATGCGACGAGCACATCGCCGATCTCCAGCCGCACCGCAGCCTGCGTGTATGGAAAATTTGGCAACAATCCGACTACTGCTCCGCCTTCCTCGAGTCGAATGATCTCCCAATCGCCGTCACGCTTGCGCAAGATCATCGGCGGGTTGTGACCGGCGTTCACGTAAGTCAGCTCACGAGTCTTGGGATCGTATTGGGCGTAGAAGAAAGTCGCGTATCGATTCTCAGCCGAAGCGTCATAGACCAGGCGATTCACATTGCCGATCATGTCCGCGAGATCGTTGGTTCCTCGAAGGGCCTGTCCGCGCAAGCTCGCCTGAAGACTCGCCATCAACAACGCGGCGGCGATCCCTTTGCCGGATACGTCTCCGATCGCGAGCCCCAACACGCCGTTTGGCAGCAATAGAAAATCGTAATAATCGCCGCCGACGCCGAGCGCGGGCCTGCACGCGCCTGAGTAATCCAGACCCTCGATCGTCGGCAGCTTTTGTGGGAACAAACGCTCTTGTACTTCGCGAGCGATTTCGACTTCTCGATTGAGCCGCTCGCGCCCGGCGACCTCCAAAGCGATTGCCGCGGTCAGGTTGCTGTTCTCGAGAGCGAGACCGGTTTGCGTGGCGACCGATTGAAGAAGCTTCAAATCGGTGGGCGAGTACGGCGCCTCGGATTGTTTTGCGCCCAGGCTGATAAAACCGGAAAGCTGATCCTTGACGCCGAGCGGGAGTAACAACTCAGTGTCGAGCCGCTCGAGCATATCGCGTTCGGTTCCGCTCGCAGTGCGCTCGACCCAGCCATCGCGATCGTCGAGATATACGCGAATCGGCTCCTTCTTTCGTCTCAAACGCTCGACTGTCTGCGCACTGGCGGGAAACGTAGAGGTTGGCGGGTCGGGATAACCCATCGCGTAAGCCGGTTTGTATTCGCCGTCTTCGCTGAGAAGGAAAGCGACTCGCGGAACGTGCAGTGATTCGCTGATCGTGCGCGCGACGGTTTCGATCAGCGGCTTTGTTTCGACCATCGTTCGAACGTTCTCACTCAAGTCGTTTAATACTTGTTCGGTGTTGACGGCTTCGCGAAAGAATCGCCGATCGGTCCACTTGATCAGCCATTGACCGAGCCTGCCAATCACAAAGATCAATGTGACGCCGACGAACAAGATCGCGCTGATCTCAACCGGGCTGGTCGATTCCTTCTTTATCTCCCAGATCATCAGGAACGCGATCACGTTGAGAATCACGAAACTGAGCGCCATCACACCGCCCTTTGCGAAAGCGTAGCGAACGCCTTGCCTGATGACGACGCCGACATCCATCGCGCGCTGCACGACGATCACATGGGCGAGCGTGAGTGGAAACAGAAACAACAACAGCAGACTCGGTATCAAAAGCCACGCGGGAATATCCGACAGCGGAGGCTTGCCTTGAACAAGGCTGACGACGACGAGAACGAACAGCGGTGTAAGGCTGATCTGCGCACCGAACAGCAGCATTCGAAGGCGGCGTTTGGCGTCCTTGTTCGTCGCTGTTCCCATCTTCATGCCGATGAAGGTGAAGAAAAGACCGGTCGCGAGCATCTGCAAAATTGCAGCGACCATGCCGAATCGCTGAAGCACATTGTTGATCGCATCGGCGTTGGCGAGGCTTCGGTCTTCGATGATCTCCGAGACGACCATGCCAGCCGCGAACAAGGTCAGCGGCGCGACGAATATCCATTTCACCCACGGCCAGCGCCGATCAAGGGCAAGCCGCTCCGGAAAGTAGATCCCAAAAAGGAGCATGAACACCGACCACATCGCTCGAATGCCGATGTGATACGTTAGCGCCACGTCGCGCACCACGCCGTGCCACGCGATCGGGTCAAAGCCCGTTGGCATCTGCGCGAAACTGAGCAGCAGTCCTAGCAACAGCCAGGCTACGGGATCTCGCGGCCGAATCGCGCCTACCCAGAATCCAACCAGCAGGCAGAAGATGGGCATCACCATCGTGATCACGATGACGAACACCCATTGGCTGAATGAGGGCAACGCGTCGCTGTCGCCTTGAACTTTTCCGACCGGGAAGGTGACTGATTCGCTGGACCCTTGATCGCCCTGACGGCGAATAAAAACAGAGAGAGGATCGCCGATTTGTTTGCCCGCGAGCGCGTCCGCAAGGTCTCCTCGCCCTACGTAAGGCCGGCCCTCGACCGCAACCAGCGTATCGCCCTCTTGAATCCCGGCGGCTTTTGCGGTGTCACCGGCAAAAGTGATCACACCCCAGGTTGAGGTGACGATTTGATTGAGCACAAAGCTATCGGGATTGGTCAGGTATGCGAGCCGGCGCTGAACGAACCTCGCTTGATAGGAAGTCGCGATGACAAACAGCGCGGCCAGCAAAATGTATGAGAGAGTTCGCTTGCTCATTGATTGTCCGCGGTTGATGGCTACAGAGCCAAAGAACAATAGCAGAAGAAAGTGAAAGCTCAACCCTGCGGAGACCGGCCCGCCCGACGTTCGTAGTCCGGCCTTCAGGCGGAAGTTTGTATGATTGTCGCGGTGAAAAAATGAATTACAAACTTCCGCCTGAAGGCCGGACTACAAACGCTGGCCTCTTGTGTGCCGCGCGCGCCAGTTTATCAAACAAGAATCCCGCCGCAAGCGCGCAACTCGCTTGGCCAGACAAACGTTTCGCGTAGTAGAATCAGCCTCTCCATCGGAGCTTCTTGAATCCATTGCACAAGGAAACCGCGAATGCATAAGAGTTTCAGCCTGCTGGTTGTTGTGTTGGTTCTGTGTGCGCTTGTTCAACCGTCGCGGCCGCAATCGGCAACCACCAGGGCGCGAGTGATAGTGGGAGCGATCGTTGTGGACGGAAGCGGCCGAAAGGCATTCAACGCCAACGTTCGCATTGTTGGAAATCGAATCGCGCGAGTCGGTGTCTTTCAACCGGGCGCGGGCGACGAGGTGATTCAGGCGCGCGGCATGATCATCGCGCCGGGCTTTATTGATATTCACAATCACTCGGAGCACGCGCTCGACTCGGAACCCGGCGTCGCCAGCCAGGTGTCTCAGGGAATCACGACTCTTGCTGTTGGACCCGACGGCGGATCACCGTGGCCGATCGGCGAGTATCTTGCACAGAGAGAAGCCCACCACGCAGCGGTCAACGTGCTGACGTTCATTGGTCACGCGACGCTTCGCCAAAAGGTGATGAGGAGCGATTACAATCGCGCGGCTACGCCGAATGAAATTGCCGAGATGGCGAAGCTGGTCGAACAGGGAATGCGCGAGGGCGCCGTGGGACTTTCGACCGGGCTCGAATACGACATAGGCCATCCGAGCACTACCGATGAAGTGATCGCGCTTGCGCGAGCTGCCGCGCGCTATCGCGGAATCTACATGAGTCACGTTCGCGACGAAGCCGATGATGTGATGACCGCGTTCAGAGAAGCGATCGCAATAGGCCGCGAAGCCGGCATACCGGTTCAGATTTCTCACATCAAGCTTGGCACGGTTGGCGTGTGGGGTCAGTCGGACAAAGCCGTCGAGTTGATCAACTCGGCGCGTCACACCGGAGTCGACATAACCGCCGATTGTTATCCCTACGACGCGTGGTCCTCGACGATCACTGTGCTGATCCCAAGCCGCCGCCACGACGATCCGACGGCCGTAAAGAAGGGACTCGACGATGTCGGCGGTGCTGATAATGTGCTGGTGACACACTGCCAGGCGCATCGCGAATATGAAGGCAAGACGCTCGAAGAAATCTCACGCGAGCGCCGCGTATCGGCGGTCGATGTTTACATTCAAATCGTGAAGGACGGCGGCGCTGGTGTCGTGTGCCGCTCGATGAAGGAATCGGACATCAAGACGTTTTATCGCCAGCCGTGGGTGATGGTCGCAAGCGACGGCCAGGCCGGCGGGCGGCATCCGCGAGGCGCGGGAACATTTCCTCGCGTGTTGGGCCGCTTTGTCCGCGAGCAGCAATGGATCACGCTTGAAGAAGCCGTGCGTAAGATGACTTCCGCCCCGGCCACTCGGCTTGGGTTGTTTGACCGAGGTTTGATTCGCGAAGGGATGAAAGCGGACCTGGTCATCTTTGATGCGAAGCGTGTGATTGACCGGTCCACTTTCAAAGAGCCGCTGCTCACATCGGAAGGAATCTCGCGTGTGTTTGTGAACGGCGAGCCGGTGTGGCAGGACGGCAAGACGACGGGGAGCTTGCCCGGCGAGGTGATTCGAAAGACCCAGTAAGAAGCTTCGCGCACCGCGGAGATGAGAGGGACTGGTAACGCAATGGAGGATCTCGCATGAAGAAGCTTAGCCTCATTTTGATTTTGGTCGTTG
>Ga0134122_10003888_pt1 | contig 11114 bp, 10 predicted proteins | sample KB302_FD_96461 | JGI IMG/M metagenome (GOLD analysis project Ga0134122, IMG submission 96461) | Terrestrial soil microbial communities without Nitrogen fertilizer from Kellogg Biological Station, Michigan, USA - KB3-0-2 | ecosystem: Environmental > Terrestrial > Soil > Unclassified ...
ATGTCGACGAGCGCAAGGCCGTCGCCCTCGAACTCGAGCCCGGGCAAATGTCGCTCCACCATGTCAAGCTGATCCATGGTTCGGAGCCCAATCCATCGCCTCACCGCCGGATCGGCCTTGCCGTGCGCTATATTCCCACACACGTGCGCCAAACGGCCGGCATGGTCGACAGCGCCATGCTCGTGCGCGGCGTCGACAGTTTCGGCTACTTCCACCCGGAGGAGCGACCTGGCGCCGATCTCTCCCCATCAGCCGTTGCGCATCATGCCGAGGTGACGAGCGCCGCCTCGCGCATTCTCATGCGCGCAACACAAAGGGCTTCGTAGCCTGCATGGCAAGGGCCTGGGACGCAAACGGCGATCTGACAGGGAGGTTGTGGCGGACCCGCGCGCTGGCGTTGCCATCGGCGCTCTCCCCACCCACGTGATCCCATGTTCAACTACGTCATGCGTCGTCTGCTGTTTGGGGCCCTGACCGTCATCGGGGTCTCGATCGTCGTCTTCGTTCTGATGCGCATCCTGCCCGGCGATCCCCTCGTTGCCATTTTCGGGCCCGAGGGCTTCACCAAGCTGACCGACCAGGAACGCGCGCACTACATGGCCGAACTCGGGCTCAGCCATCCCCTCTGGTACCAATACCTGGCCTGGCTCGACGATATCGCCCACGGCAACCTCGGCCGTTCGTTCTTTCGGTCCGAAAGCGTCGCCGAGATGATCCTGCGGCGCGGACCGCTCACCGCCCAGATCGCCTTCTTGTCGGTCGTGCTGTCGTGGCTGGTCGGCATTCCCATCGCCATCCTGAGCGCGCTGCGGCCCAACAGTCTGGTCGATCACCTGGCGCGCTTTATGAGCATCTTGTTTTTGGCGGTGCCGGGGTTCTGGCTCGGCATGCTGATTGTTCTGACCTTGCTGTTCGCCTTCGGGTATCGTGCGCCGCTGACGGGGGCGTCGATCTTCACCGATCCGTGGACGACCCTGCAGATGGTAATCGGACCCGCCATCGTTCTCGGCTTGGGGCAGGCGGCCTATATCGCGCGCATGGCACGCTCGAGCCTGCTCGAAGTGGTGCGTGAAGACTATGTGCGCACGGCGCGGGCCAAGGGGCTCAACAACCGACTGGTCATCGCCTTTCACGCTTTGCCCAATGCCTTGCTACCCGTGATCACGCTCTCTGGCGTTCTCTTGGGCTTCGTGCTGGCGGGCTCGATCCCGGTGGAACGGGCCTTCGGCACGCCGGGGCTCGGCTATGCCATGTTCACGGCCGTGAGCGAACGCGATGTGTTCGTCATGCAGAACCTCGTCTTCCTCTACGCCGTCGTCTTCGTCCTGCTCAATATTCTGGTCGATATCATCATCGCCTGGTTGGACCCGAGGATACGGTTGCGATGACCATCACGACACCCGACGTAGGTCTGACGCCACCACCGCCGCGGGTCAATCCCGTGCCGGCGCCGCCCTCCGCCTGGCGTCGCAGCGCGTACGCGGTTTTAAACTTCACGCGGCGTTCCCCGATGTCGGTGGTATGGGGCCTGATTGCCTTGGCGATCGTGCTTATGGCCGTCACCGCACCGGTGTTGGCGCCCTACGATCCCCTCAAATCCAATTTTCGCGCCATGACCAAACCGCCGAGCGCCGGCCACGCCTTCGGCACCGATCAGATCGGTCGCGATACCCTGAGCCGGGTGATATGGGGCAGCCGCGCCTCGCTCACCGTCGCCTTCTTCGCCGTCCTGCTCGGCACCACCACCGGCGCCCTGTGGGGCCTCGCCTGCGGCTTTTTCGGCGGCCGTTTCGACATCGCCAGCCAGCGCGCCATCGAGTTCATGCAGTCCTTCCCCGATCTGGTGCTCGCCATGGCCATTGCCATGGCGCTCGGGGCCGGGACCGGCACCGTCGTCGTTGCCATCGCCATCACCCGCATACCCTTCGGCGGTCGCGTGATCCGCTCGGTGGCGCTGTCGCTCAAGGAATTGCCCTTCGTCGAAGCGGCGCGCGGCCTTGGTGCCTCCAACATGCGGCTGATGTTTCGCCACATCCTGCCCCAGTGCATCGCGCCCTTTTTGATCTTGGCCACCACGCACCTAGGCGTTGCCATTGTCATCGAGGCCGCCCTGGGCTTCCTGGGCGTCGGCATCCCGCCGCCAACCCCAACCTGGGGCAATATGCTGTCCGATGCGTTGAACTCCGGTCTGGTGCCACCCTGGTGGCTGGTGCTGTTTCCTGGGCTTGCCATCACGATCACCGTGCTCGCCTTCAATCTGTTGGGCGACGGCATCCGCGATCTGCTCGACCCGAGGCTGCGCGGATCGATTTGACGGGACGTGAGTTTCCCGCGCCCTGTTCATGTCGGTCACGGCCGGCAAGGATCACCCTCGCGCGGGCTGGCCCCGCGCGTGTAGACGCGTCAATCAAGACCGCCTCGGCCCTAATGATTGGAGAGCATCGCCAGCGAGCAGAGCCAGCGGTTGCCGATAGCGGTTGTGCGGCGCTTGCTCGCGCAGGTCATCGGCATTCACGTCACGGGGGCCGCTCCGATCGTCGCAGCGCCATCCTGAAAACGAAGCGCGTCGCCTCGGGCAGTGACGTCGCGGACAGCGTACCTCCGTGCGCGTGCGATCTCGGAGGCGATGTAGAGGCCCAAACCAAGACCCTGATGGCCTGAATCGGATAGGGGCCTACAAAACGGTTCAAATAACCGTGCGATGACCGTGGGCGAAATCGGCATGCCTTGATTTGTCACCGAGAGCTCAAGCGTTCCCCCATCGACCGAAGCGCAAACAAAGACCGGGGTATCGGCTGCGCCGTGGGCCAGGGCGTTCGCCAGCAAATTGGACAGCAGCTGCGCAATGCGCGCCCGATCGCAATCAATCGGTTCGGGCAAGTTGATGTCGACGTTGATCTGCCGGTCCGGCCAACTGGCGCGCAGTTCCTGCACGACCTCGTCCAACGCCGGACCCAGCAGCTGATTGCGGTTGCGGTTCAAGTGCAGGCCGCCACCCAAGCGTGCCCGAGCGAGGTCGAGCACGGTGTCGATCAGTCCGGCCATGCGACGCACTTGTGTCGATCAGGGAAAGAATGATGCGATTCCCCGTCCAGCACCGTCTTACCGAGCAGTCTGGTGCCTGCACGGATCGCCGCCAGCGGGTTGCGCAAGTCATGGCCGAGCACGGCAATGAATTGCTCGCGCAGCTCCGCGGTCTGCCGCGCGTCGAGAAGCGCCAGGTACCGTTGGATTCTTTGTGTAGGTATTCTGCTATCGCCTCGATGCCGGTGCCCACCGCCCGCGGCGGACCAAAGATGTTGTGATTCCAAACAAGAGCGTCGGCCGATGTGGCGCTGGGGCTAACCGCAAACGCGAGAGCAATGCCGATCGCCGATGGACGCCTGATACCGCAACGTCTCCACCCTTCGCCTGCCGGCCGGGATTTGCCCTCTCCGAATGCCCTTCTGCGCGGCCCCAGCCTCGACGAGGCTCGCGCCAAGGTAGGAGTGGTCCGCCGCAATATACGGAAAACGCCGGATATCTCTTTTTCATCGGTATGCGGAGCCTGCAAGCGCCGAGGCGCGGCGCACCGCCGTCACGTGCGGCGCGCGCGATAGCACAAGCCAGATCTTATGACGCTTTCAGGCGGGACGTGTGCGGCGGAGACGGGATGCCCAGTCGCCAGTGTCGCTGACGGATATCTCGCGAAGGAGCCGACGTTGCGCAAATTGGTGGGGTACACAGGACGGTCATGCAGTTCGTAATTCTTTCGAGCCTGTGGACGTTTGTGCTGTTCCTGGCGTCGTTGGCGCTGTTGGCGCTGGGCCGCCGCATCGGCGCGCGCCGCCTACAGGCGGACCCCGACGGTGGGTCGGCGGGGCACGCTGCCGTGGAAACGGCGGTGTTCGGTTTGCTTGGCCTGCTGCTGGCCTTCACCTTTTCGGGCGCCATGAAGCGTTTCGACGATCGCCGGCAACTGATCGGCGAGGAGGCGACTGCCATCGCAACGGCCTATTGGCAGGCAGATCTGCTGCAACCCTCAGCTCGGGCCCAACTGCGCGATAAGCTGAGAGAGTACCTCGAGGCGCGCCTCCAAGCCTCGCGTCATCCGCGCCTGATCGAGGGTGGCCAGGAGGTGTTGACCTCCGAGGTGGTCAAGCGCAGCGAGGCGTTGCAAGCACAGATTTGGCACATCGCCACCGATCCAAGTCATGCGCGCAAAGGCGACTCCGTTGATAAGGTGTTGCTGTCGACGCTCACCACTATGTTTGCCGTGGCGAAGTCCCGCAATGAGGCGGGACAGCGCCATCCTCCCGAGATCATCTTCGTCATGTTGTTCGGTCTCACCCTCATCAGCGCGCTACTTGCCGGTTACGGCATGGCGGCGAGCAAGAGGCCGAGCTGGGTGCACATGATCGGCTTTGCCCTGAGCCTGGCCGCGACCGTGTTTGTGATCTACGACATCGAGTTCCCCCGCTCCGGCCTCATTCGCGTCGACCAGTTCGACCAAGTTCTTGTCGACGCCCTTGACGGCGTGTCGGACTGACGGCTGCGGTCGGAGCCGAAGCGCAGGCGCCATGCCCACGGCCACGGTCCACTTTTCCCAGCGCGCGGAAGCCAAACAAGGCGACGGCGACGGCCTCAGCGTGCTAAGAGGTCAGCCTTCGGCGACCGCATAGGGTTTGCTGCATGTCCACCGTCCCTTGCTCCGCGCGCTCACGCCTCCCGTTCCGTCTCGATCCTTCGGCGACCGCCGCGATCATTGCCAAAGCCTGAGCGAGGGTGCATGCGGGTCGTCATTTGTGGTGGCGGTGTGATCGGGGCCTCGATCGCCTACTTTCTGAGCCGTCGGGGCGTGAAACCCGTCGTCGTCGAACGGACCGCGATCGCTTGCGCGGCCTCCGGCAAGTCCGGTGGCTTTTTGGCGCTCGACTGGTGTGACGGCACACCGTTGGCTGAGCTTGCGCGGCGCAGCTTTTGGCTGCACGAAAACCTCAACGAAACAATCGATTGCAACTGGGGGTACCGGCGGCTTGCAACCTACGCGGGCGCCGTCAGCGCGCGGGATAACCAACCACGCACCGCCCGCGCCGCTGAACATCCCTGGTTGGCCGACGCCGTCGCCGTCACCCATCGTCTAGGCTCGCCCGCGACCACGGCGCAGGTGCACCCCGGCCAATTCACGGCAGCCCTCCTCGCCGCCGCGGTCGCTGAGGGGGCTGAGCTTCGCCTGGGCGCCGTCAGCGACCTGGTGTGCAAAAACGACGAGGTCAAAGGTGTGATGGCCGACGGCGAGGTCATCGCCGCCGAGGCCGTTGTGGTCGCCATGGGGCCGTGGTCGGTGCTAGCGGCACGCTGGGTCCCACTTCCGGCGGTATTTGGCCTCAAGGGCCATAGCCTCGTGTTCGACACGCAATCGAGCGTCCCCGCGGAGGCCCTCTTCCTCGAATACCACGAGGGCAGTCACGGCCTGCAGTCGCCGGAAGTATTTCCGCGTGCCGACGGCACCACCTATGTGTGTGCCATTTCGAGTGAAGGCCCGCTGCCGCTCGATCCCGGCGCCGTGGTGCCGGACCCCGGCGCCATCGAGCGGCTGGAGGCCATCTGCAGCCGGCTGTCGCCGGTTCTCGCCAAGGCGCCGATCCTCGCGCGCCAAGCGTGCTTTCGCCCGGTGACCCAGGATGGTCTGCCGCTGATTGGCCCGGTTCCCGGTCTGAAGGGTGCTTATGTCGCCACCGGCCATAGCGTGTGGGGCATTCTCAATGCGCCCGCGACCGGTGAGGCCATGGCGGAAGTGCTGGTCGACGGCGAGGCACGCACGCTCGATCTTACAGCCTTCGATCCCCGCCGCCTGCCGAGCCTCGATCCCAAAAGGCTGCGCACCCATGCCTGACGCGCTCCTGCTTGCGCCTAACGGCTGGATGCCTAACAATCCGCGTTTGCCGGTTTTGCTCTACCGCCAGGCGGTAGCCGTAGCGGCCGCGGATCCGGCGCAGGCCTTTGAAGACCTATTTCAGCACAACGGCTGGCCACCGCAGTGGCGCAATGGCGTTTACCCCTTCCACCACTATCATTCGACCGCGCACGAGGTGCTGGGTTTTGCGGCCGGTCACGCGCGTCTCATCCTGGGCGGCGAGGGCGGGCGCAAGGTTGAGGTTACCGCCGGTGACGTTGTCTTGCTCCCGGCCGGGACGGGCCACTTCCGCCGTTCGGCTAGCCGCGACTTCCTGGTGGTAGGCGCCTATCCGCCCGGGCAGGTCGCCGACCTGTTGCGCGCCGCAGCAACGCCGCGCGTACTCGCCGCCATTGCCAAGATGCCCATCCCTGCAACCGATCCCGTATACGGGCCGGGCGGTCCCGTGGCCGAACTTTGGCGAACTTGAAAACCTGAAGCTTGAAGGTCCAGGGAGGGGACTGGAATGGCTTGCGCCGACCCAAGAGCAGAGCTTGGTGCGGATAAGTTGGCTAGGAAGATCCTCAAAGATTGTCTTCACCGTCGGTCGGCCGTTGTCTGTGAACTCTTCTACCGAGTTCGGCCATCGCTAATGCAATCCTCTCAGAGAGATCCGTGCCGCCCTGCCACAGTGGTCGTGCGAAATCATTCGTCCGACATCTGACGGTAGCGCGAACCTTGTGTTCTCTGGCAGCTTGTGCCGGGAGGCATTTGCGCGCCCGAGAGCTGCACCCCTTCGGGCAGCGCAGGATCCCAGCAAGGGCGCCCCCCTACGTTCGGCCGGGGCGCCCTTCGCTTTTTCAGGCAGCCCCGCAACGACTTGGCGCTATTAAATGTGCAAATCGTCGCGCCTACCATGTCCAGCAGTACCAGTAGCAGCCCACGGCAAGAGGCGCGCCCGTTGATGACATTACGTCCCACGTTGACGGGGTGATGAGCAGGGTGATCGGCGTCGTCGGGTGCCCAATCCCGTGCGAAATTTGGAATTTCGTCGAAAGGTTGATTTGCTAAGTGCCTGATCCTTCGCGTCGGATGGGTGGCCTGGTGGTTTAAGGCACCGGTCCTGAAAACCAATCGCACCGGCGTCCTCTGCCCGGAGAGCTATACGCCCCCGGGTGTTGGAACGGCGTCAGATGCTGAGGTCGAGCAAGTTGTAGTCCTTGATGGTGGCCTTGCTCGTCTCCGTCCAGGCGTAGCGCACCCCCGTGTCGGTGTGCGGCCTATAGAGGAACGCGCGCTCGCTCGGAAAGCGCTGGCGCCGGGCATCGATGCCGTAGCCGATCATCTTTGCGCGTTCGGCAATCCGCGCCTCGTTGTAGATGCTCTTGGCGTTGTGCACGCCGCCACCCTCGACGCCCAGCACGGAGCGGCGGCGATGAAAGCCCATGTTCACCGTCACCCGCCAATCCTTGCTGGTATTTGCAAAAGAGCCATGTACGGCCTGGCGATTGGTGATCGCCACGTCGCCGGCCTTGGCGATGATCGGCACCGCCTCGGGCAGCCGCTCGCTGCCAGCCTCGGCCACCCAGCGCTTGATGTCGATCTTGCCGAGCTTGTGCGAGCCCGGCACGACCCACACGCCGTTGGCCGCGGTCGAACCGTAGAGCTGGCCCATGAAGTTGAAACCGTGGGTCCCCTCGTCCCAATCCGGCGCGTCCCAATGTGTGGTGCCGTCTTGGTGCCAGGCGACGGAGGCCCCGAGCCCGGGCTCCTTGATGAACAGGGCCTCGTTGAAGGGCACGAAGTCCTCGCCATTGATGGCCGCAGCCACGGCCAGCAGCCCGGGATGGCCGTAGACGCGCAGGCACGCGTCGGAGAACTGGAGCGAGCCGAGGATCAGATAGACGACCTCCTTCGGGGCGTCCGCGGCTGCGGCGGGCTCAAACATCTTGACGGGGTGGCGCCCGTTGGCAAGGCTGGTACCCCCGAAGGGATCGCCGAGGGGCTTGGACCAAAACAGCGTCGGCGCCTTGCAATCGGCCGCCAACGCCGGGCGCCCATGCTTGTCGAGTGCAGCACCCTTTTCGCTCGGCAGCCGCTCGAGGATGGCCGTCACGTCGGCTTCGATGTCGGCCAACTCTTGGGGCTCCAGTACGCCTTCGAACACGTAAAAGCCGCACCGCCAGTAGGCCGCCACGATGTCTGGCGCCAGTCGGCCGTCCCCATCGAACCGGATCGGCCCGCGGTTGCCGAGCGCGAAGGCCCGCTCTTCGCCGGCCCGCAGATAGGCTTGCATGGCCGCTTCTTCGGCACCGTAGTCGACCGACGTCGCCATAGTCTCTCCTCCCTATCAGTCTTTGGCCGCGGGGCCGGGCCGCGGTCATGGCGTCAGCGCAGTTTCGGGCATCGGCAGGCCATGGGCCGTGAGGCTCACCGCCTGGTTGATGGCCTCGATCAGGCTCGCCTCGTCGGCCGTGCCGGTCCCGGCGATATCGAAGGCGGTACCGTGATCGACGGACGTCCGCACCACCGGCAGCCCCACGGTGACATTCACGCCCGTATCGATCCCCATCACCTTGATCGGCCCATGGCCCTGATCGTGGTACATGGCAACGACGAGATCGAAATCACCGCGTTGCGCGCGAAAGAAGAGGGTATCCGCGGGCAAGGGGCCCGTGACCGCCAGGCCGCTCGCCACCAGCTTGCGGACGGCCGGCGCGATCTTCGTTGCCTCCTCGCCATAACCGAAGAGGCCATTTTCCCCGGCGTGTGGATTGATGCCGCAAACGCCGATGCGGGGGGCGGGGAGCCCCGCGCGCTGCAGCGCGGCATGGCCGCGCCGAATCGTGCGCTCGACCAACCCCGGCTCGATCTTGGCGATGGCGTCGATTAGTCCGATATGCGCGGTGACGTGGATGACCTTGAGTTTCGGGGTTATCAGCATCATCGAAACCTCGGGCGTCCCCGTCAGGGCGGCGAGGATTTCCGTATGACCGGGGAAGGTGTGGCCGCCGGCGTGCAGCGCTTCCTTGTTGAGAGGCGCGGTGCAGATCGCATCGATGCGCTTGGCCATCGCCAGGGCCACGGCGCGCTCGATGTATCGGTAGGCCGCGTCGCCCGCAATGGGCGAAACCTGGCCCCAGGGCAACCCTTCGGGAATGAGCCCGAGGTCCACGCAGTCGACCGTTCCCGGCGCAAAGCGCGCCTCGGCCGGATCGGTCAGCGCCTTGACCGTCAGCCGGCTGCCGACGCAGTCGCCGGCCAATTGCAACCTTTTGGCATCGCCCACCACAAGGGGCCGACAGTGCCGGTGGATCTCGCTACGCGCAAACGTCCGCATGATGATCTCAGGCCCGATCCCCGCGGCGTCACCCATGGTGACCGCAATGATCGGCGCCCTCACGCTGGGAGACCCCGTACCCTGGAAACTGTCAGACGTCACACGAGTCATGTCTCGATCATCTTCAAAGCCTTGCGGCAGACAAGGAGCGTGTCGGGGTCGCCGAACCCGCCGGCCTTGGTCACGACGGGCAGCCTTCGCTGCTCCAGACCTATACCCCCCAAAGCTACGTCCCCCAAAGCTATACCCTCCAAAGCTAGGCCCCAAGGTACGCCGACGTCCACTTCCCCGCCGAGCGCGATCGCCACGATCCCCGCCTTTTCAAGCAGACGCCGTGCGGTCGCGCCCCCCGTGGCGACGAGGCCGCCGAAGCCAGGCAAGCGTGCCCCGATGATGTCGGCGAGCGCGGAGACCAAACTCAAGTCGTGCGGCGTTGCAACCGGGCTTTCGCCGACAATCCTGAGCGCGGCGTCGCAACCGCGCGCAAGCGCGGCATCGAGATGGGCCTCGAGCCGGCGTGCCGCCGCGGTGCCCCGTAGCTCCTCCGGTGAGACGCGCAGGCCTGCGACCCCCGGCTCCGCAACCAGGCGCTCGAATTGGGCGTGCGAAACCGCCGAGGCGCTGCCGACGACAAAGAGCAGGGGGCCTCGGGCCACGGGCGGCTTGGCCGGCGCCGCGGGCGTGTTTCCGCTCAAGGTTGCCGCCAGGGCTCGCATCAGGCCGGCCGATCCGACCCAGAACAGGGGCACGCGCGCCGCGAGCGCCGCCACCGCGATGCTTGCAAGGTCGCGGTCGCTCTCCGCATCACACACGACGGCGTCGACACCCGAACCTGTGATCTCGCCGAAGAGGCCTGCCGACCGCCAAGCCGGCGCGTCGAGCTCAGGGCGAGCGAGGACGCGTACGCTGAGGCCGCGGTCGCGCAGGGGTGCTGCGACCTCGCCGGCATCCGTCATGGGCGCCTCCGCGCGCGTCTCGGCGTCGACGACCAGCACGCGGCCCGATCGGGTGATGCGTCCGCGCGCCGGAAAGGCGGGCGCGATAACGGCGAGCGGAGGCACCCCATGCGCCGCGGTGAGGCTCGTGCGTGCGGCCGCCACCTCGTGCGCCCAGTTCCCGCGCAGGGTGGAATCGATCTTGTGATAGAGGGTCGTGGCGCCGAAATCGCGCACATGGCCGATGCTACGAGCCATCGCCTGGGCCGCAGCGCCCGGGGATTGGTCGCGCGAGTCGAGGTCGATCGCTGTCACGCTCGCCGTCGCTTGCGGGGCTGCGGCGGCGTCCAGCAGGACGAGGGTATCGAGGCCCGCGGCCGCGCATCCGCCAGCGCAATCGGCGGCGCCCGACAAATCATCGGCAACGATCAAGATCTTGGTCATGGCCCTTTACGTTTGCCGCGGCGGCCGCCGCCGAGGATAGGACGCGTGGCGCCGTATTACCCAAAGCGCTCGCGCCCGCGCCAGTGGGTGCAGCGCAAAAGCGATCGGCCGGCATCCGAAATCCTGCAAAGGCACGGTCCTCTTGACTAGATTAACAATGGGTCCGCTCATCCGCCTGATAGCGGCCAGCCCGAACGCTGGGCCCGTTAATGCGCATTTCATCGGTTGAGGTTCTACCGGACAAGGCACCGCCTATGCACCGGAGCGGGTATAACCGCCCCGCCGAGCGTTTCGAGCATCAAAAAAACCCTGGACTGTAGCGATGATGCGCAAGCTCGGTATGGTTTCTGAAGCGCAGACCCGCCTCGTCATTATGCTGTCAGATCGCGACCTACATGATGTACCGGTCGCTCACCACGCCTCTTCACTGTGATCCCATGGTTGCGGCTCCGTGGCGGCTTCCTCGCAGAAGGGGCAACAGACCACGCATATCCTTCCTGCCATTAAGGTCGAGCACGGC
>Ga0134122_10003889_pt1 | contig 11113 bp, 8 predicted proteins | sample KB302_FD_96461 | JGI IMG/M metagenome (GOLD analysis project Ga0134122, IMG submission 96461) | Terrestrial soil microbial communities without Nitrogen fertilizer from Kellogg Biological Station, Michigan, USA - KB3-0-2 | ecosystem: Environmental > Terrestrial > Soil > Unclassified ...
CTCATCGCAAATCGCGGCGAAATCGCACTTCGCATCAATCGTGCCTGCAAGGAAATGGGCATCGCCACGGTTGCGGTTCACTCGACCGCGGACGCCGAAGCGATGCATGTGCGCATGGCCGACGAATCCGTGTGCATCGGTCCGCCGCAGGCAAGTCAGTCCTATCTCAATATTCCGGCGATCATTTCCGCCTGCGAGATCACAGGCGCCGACGCGCTGCATCCGGGCTACGGCTTTCTGTCCGAGAACGCGCACTTCGCAGAGATCGTGAAGGCCCACAAGATTACCTTTATCGGACCGCAGCCGGAACACATCCGGTTGATGGGCGACAAGATTGCGGCGAAGCACGCGATGAAAAGCCTCGGCGTGCCGACCGTGCCAGGCTCGGATGGCGCGGTTGAATCCGATACGCACGCAGCAGAACTCGCCGAGACGATCGGGTTCCCGTTGCTCGTCAAAGCATCGGCGGGCGGCGGGGGCCGCGGCATGAAAGTGGCGTTGTCGGCGTCCGAGCTGCCGAGCGCTCTATCCACCGCACGAGCCGAGGCGAAAGCCGCCTTTGGCAACGATGCGGTCTATCTCGAGAAATATCTGGAGAAGCCGCGACACATCGAGATCCAAGTCATCGCCGACTCTCACGGTAAGGTGATTCATCTTGGCGAACGCGACTGTTCGCTTCAACGGCGCCACCAAAAAGTGTGGGAGGAAGCCCCCTCGCCCGCCTTGAACGTCGAAGCGCGCGCCGAGATCGGCTCTGTCGTGACCAAGGCGCTTTCGAAGCTCGGCTATTTGGGCGTGGGCACTGTCGAGTTCCTCTACGAAAACGGCGAGTTCCATTTCATCGAAATGAACACCCGCCTTCAGGTCGAGCATCCGGTGACCGAACTGATCACGGGGCTCGACTTGGTGCGCGAGCAGATACGCATCGCGGACGGCAGCCATCTCGAGCTCAGTCAGGCCGACATCACGGTGGCCGGCCACGCCATCGAATGCCGCATCAACGCCGAGAATCCCTTTACATTCCAGCCCTCGCCCGGTCGCATCTCCGAGTTTCACGCGCCCGGCGGCCTTGGCGTGCGCATGGATTCAGCCGCCTATGCCGGCTATCGCATCCCGCCTTATTACGACAGCCTCATCGGAAAGCTGATCGTGCACGGCAGAAGCCGCAACGAGTGCCTGATGCGGCTCCGGCGTGCGCTCGATGAGCTGGTGATCGGCGGTATCGACACGACGATCCCCTTGTTTCAGGAATTGATCAAACAGCCGGACATTCTCGACGGGAACTACAACATTCACTGGCTGGAACATTATCTCGCCCGGCGCACCCCGGGCGCTTAGGAGGGACGCAACGCCATGTTCAAGACGCTGCAACGATTTTCACCGCTGCTCTTGAGTCTGATGCGGATTGCCTTCGGCATCACCTTCATCGAGCACGGCACGCAGAAATTGTTTTCCTTCCCGCTGCCACCGCCGGGCGTCTTGGGTCCAGCTCTGTTGGCGTTCACGGCAGTCTTCGAAACCGTCGGTGGTGCGCTGATTACGCTTGGTCTCTTTACCCGCGTGGCGACATTTCTGGTCTCGGGCGAAATGGCGGTCGGATATTGGATGATGCACGCGCCGCACAGCCTCTATCCGATCATGAACGGGGGCGAGGTCATGGTGCTCTATGCCTTCGCCTTCCTCTACCTCGCGGCCGTCGGCGCCGGACCATGGAGCTTGGACGCGGTGATGAAGCGAAGGTAAAATCACCTTCGTGTCCGCTATCAATCCTGAAGAGCTTCTTCTCGCCTACCGGCTCGGGATCTTCCCGATGGCCGAAAGCCGCAACGCGCGCGACGTGTTGTGGGTGCGGCCCCATGAACGCTGCATTCTGCCCCTGGACAAATTCCACGTGCCCAGGCGTCTTGCCGCAACAGTGCGCTCCGATCGATTTCACGTCACCGTCAACACGCAGTTCAGCCAAATCATCAACGGCTGCGCCGAAGCAATGCCCAATCGGCGCGACACGTGGATCAATGAGGCGATCGTCGACGTCTTCACCATGCTGCATGCACGCGGTCTGGCGCACAGTGTCGAGACTTGGCAGGGCGATACATTGGTGGGCGGACTTTATGGCCTTGCTCTCGGCGCGGCGTTTTTTGCGGAAAGCAAATTCTCGCGCACGACGGACGCGAGCAAAGTGGCTCTCGTGCATCTCGCGGCGCGGCTCAAGGCTGGAGGCTACTGCCTGCTCGACGCCCAATTCCCGAATCCGCATCTCGAACAATTCGGCGCGGTGACGGTTACTGAAGAGCGCTTTCAGGGACTCCTGGCGCAGGCGCTTTCACGCGAAGCGAATTTCTATGGACTGGCCCCCGGAGGCGGCGGCCCCGGCGGAGGCTCCTCGTCGGGAACCTTCGCAGGCGCGGGACCCTGCGCCGGTGGCGGCGGCTCGGCGGGACCGGGCTGGTCGGTTTTGCAGGTGATCACCCAAACGTCATAGACGGGGTGTTCGAGCGCGCTCAGCGCTGGCGTGGAAGCAAACATCCAGCCCGAGAACACGCGCTTCAACTGATCACCGGGCTTGCCGTCGTCAATCTGGATGAACGCCGTCGTCTCGGGCGGCTCTTCGGGCGGCACGGTGTAGCAATAGCGCGCTGTGATGGTGAGCGAGCCAAAGCGCACAGGCACGCCGATCGGTACCGCGACGTCGATGGCCCGGCCCGTAACTTTGTCGAGGCCGCGCAGAATCACCATACGGTGCACGCCGTTCTTGTCCGGCACTGCGTCTGAAACTGCCGGCGGATGATTCAACACGGGGGCCGCGGGTGATGCCGGCGCCGGAGCTTTCGGTGCCGGTGCCGCCATAAGTGCCGGTGCGGTGAACGCCGCCGCGGCCAACAACGCAAGAGACAAAATGTGTTTCACTTGGAATCGCCCGATCCAAACACGGCTTTGCCGAGCAGACCTACGAGATCGATCGCGCCCTGCGTATTCTCAATTTCCCCGCCGGCCATGATGGTCGTCATCGATGAGCCCGGTTCGATAGAGAGATACTGATTGCCGAGCAGGCCTTCCGAGGTGATACGAACCGAGGAATCATCCGGCAGCTTAACATCGTTGGCGAGTGCGATGGTCACCACCGCGTTGTAGCTCTTGGGATCGAGGCTCATTTTCGCAACAGTGCCGACCTTGATGCCGGACAGCCGCACGTCGGTTCCAACATTTACGCCGTCCGCGCGATTGAACTTCGCCAGCACCTCATAACCGGACACCGGACCCGAGCCCGTGCTCGAATAGGCAAAAGCGAGAAACAGGACCGCGACCGCGACGACAGCGGCACCGATCAAAGTTTCGACGATGGAGTTCTGCATTGCCGTTCCGTTAGCTCGGGCGCCAAGCTTCGTAGTCGCCTGTTGCCGGCGGCCGCTTGCCCTCGCGCCACAGGCTCCCTTCCGGGTGATAGGCGCCCGGGGTGCCGGTCAGGTTGGGTTTGTGCTCGACCTCCCATGGCTTAAGCTTGAGAGGCTCAATCGTCGGCGGATTGGCGTAGGTATGATGCAGCCAGCCATGCCAATCGGGGGGCACGCGCGAAGCTTCCACCGTGCCCGCGTAAATCACCCAGCGGCGCTTGCCGTCCTTGGTTTGATAGTAACGGTTGCCGAATGTGTCATCGCCGACCTTGGCGCCTGAGAACCATGTCGTGAGCCATGTTCCCAAAGTGGCCCCATGCCACCAGACGAAAAGCTGCCGCACCCAGGACATTATTCCTCCGACGTGTATTCGAGCGACCGGAATATAGGCATGTGATGGGGTTGAAGCCAGCACGGTTTGGCCGCGAATCGTGTCCGAATTGCGGCTGGATTATTTTGCCGCGGCGGCACGAACCATGCCCGCGGGCGCCACTGCTTTCGCCGGCCTGATGATGTAGTGCCCCTCATGCACCACCCAGGGCCTCGCATCTCCGATTGCCCAGCCGATTCGTTCATACAGCTTCGCCGCACCAATCGGTTTGACCAGGAAATTGTTCGCGCCTGCGGCAAGCGCAGCGCGGACCACATCAGCACTCGCCGATTCGCCGACGATGAGAGCGGGTACCAATGCGCGCGGATAGTTGGTCGCCGAGCGCAGTTCGCGCACGAACGCGATTCCGTCCATCGGCGTCATCTTATGCTCGACGATAACAACGCCACACGTGGTGCCAAGAACGACCTTCAGGCCTTCTGCGCCGCTTTCTGCGACGTGAACGCGGCGGGCACCTAGACTCATCAATGTGCGCCGCATCAGATCGCGGCGCTGCGACTCATCATCGACATAGAGAATCTCGACGCTGCGTAAAGCGTCGCCCGGCGTAAACTCTTCGCCTTGGGCCATCTCCTCCGTCCCCGTTTCGCAACGCAACCTAGCTTTGCCAGAAGCCTGTTACGGAAGGGTTAGAGGTTGTGGCTGGCAGTCTTTTCCACAGAGTCTTCCACAGCACTTGAGAGTTACTTCGTAACGATCTGAATCCGCTGACGCTTTGCGCGAAATTGTTTTCCCCCCAAAATGTGGGGCCACCGAGGCGCGTTAACACAATATCTCTTGCATTCGACAAAATCGGGACTTAGCTTTGCGGTCCTTCGGCGCCAGTTCGGCATCGAAGCTCAGACGAAAAAGTCGAAGACATTCGACGGAAGCGGGGTCGCGCACGCCCTGTTTCCGAGCCGGTCTCGCTTTGCCGTCGAGGGGGGCAATTACATTTCGGGCTTAGGGGGAATCCATGCGTATCCGGCGTCTTTTCACTGTCGAAGGCAGGTCGCCCTACGAGGGCATCAGTTTCCATTCCTTGACCAGCGAAATCCGCAATCCCGACGGATCGGTGGTCTTCCGTCAGGAGGGAATTGAAGTTCCCGACAGCTGGAGTCAGGTCGCCGGCGATGTGATGGCGCAGAAATATTTCCGCCGCGCGGGAATCGCGGTGCGCCTGAAAGCGGTTGAGGAAAAGGACGTTCCCTCTTTTCTCTGGCGGCAGGTCCCCGACAAAAACGGCCTCGACGCGCTCCCCGAAGGCGAAAAGAAAACCTGCGGCGAAGTCAGCGCCAAGCAAGTATTCCATCGTCTCGCCGGCACGTGGACCTACTGGGGCTGGAAGGGCGGCTATTTCGATGGTGAAAATGACGCGCGCGCCTTCTACGACGAAATGTGCCACATGCTGGCAGCGCAAAAGGCTGCGCCCAACTCGCCGCAGTGGTTCAACACGGGACTGCATTGGGCCTACGGGATCGATGGTCCGAGTCAGGGCCACTACTACGTCGACTACAAGACCGGCCAACTGACCAAGTCATCGTCCGCGTATGAGCATCCGCAGCCGCATGCGTGCTTCATCCAGAGCGTGTCTGACGACCTCGTCAACGAGGGCGGGATTATGGATCTGTGGACGCGGGAAGCGCGGCTGTTCAAGTACGGCTCCGGTACGGGCACGAATTTCTCGAGCCTGCGCGGTGAAAACGAACCGCTGTCGGGCGGCGGCAAGTCGTCCGGATTGATGAGTTTTCTGAAAATCGGCGACCGCGCCGCCGGCGCGATCAAATCGGGCGGCACGACGCGACGTGCGGCCAAAATGGTGATTGTCGATGCCGATCACCCAGACATCGAAGACTTCATCAATTGGAAGGTGATCGAAGAGCAGAAGGTCGCCGCGATGGTGGCGGGCTCCAAGCTGGCGGCGAAGCATCTCGGCGCCATCATGAAGGCTTGCGTCAACTGTGAAGGCTCGGGCGACGACTGCTTTGATCCTTCGCTGAACCCCGCGCTGAAGCGCGAAATCAGGGCGGCGCGCAAAGCTTGCATCCCGGACAATTACATCGAACGCGTGATCGCTTTTGCCAAACAGGGTTATCAGCAGATCGACTTCCGCACGTACGACACGGACTGGGATTCCGAGGCCTACCTCTCGGTTTCAGGCCAGAACTCGAACAATACCGTGCGAGTCACGGACGACTTTCTGAACGCGGTAGCCGAGGACGCGGATTGGGAACTGAAGCGGCGCAAGGACGGCAAAGTCCACAAACGCATGAAGGCGCGCGAGCTGTGGGATCAGATTTCTTACGCGGCCTGGGCCTGCGCCGATCCCGGCATCCAGTTCCATTCGACGATCAACGACTGGCACACCTGTCCGAAAGGCGGGTCGATCAACGCCTCCAATCCCTGCTCTGAATACATGTTTCTCGACGATACGGCCTGCAACCTCGCGTCGCTGAACCTGATGTCATTCCGCAAGGGATCAGGGGTCAAAGCCTTCGACACGGCGGCTTTCGAACACGCGGTGCGTCTGTGGACCATCGTGCTGGAGATCTCGGTGTTGATGGCGCAATTTCCATCCAAGGAAATTGCCACGCTGTCTTACGATTACCGCACGCTGGGACTCGGCTTCGCCAATATCGGCGGGCTTCTGATGGCAGCGGGCATTCCCTACGACTCGCGCGAAGCCCGTGCCATCGCCGGCGCGATCAGCGCCATTCTCACCGGTATCTCCTATGCCACCTCCGCGGAGATGGCGGGTGAGCTCGGCGGCTTCCCGCGTTTTGAGGAAAACCGCGATGCGATGCTGCGCGTCATACGCAATCATCGCCGCGCCGCTCACGGCGAAAGCGTAGGCTATGAAGCGCTGGCGACGCCTCCGGTTGCGCTCGATCACAGCGCCATCGCCGACAAGGAATTGTCGGACGCGGCAAAGTCCGCGTGGAACCAGGCCCTCAATCTCGGCATGGCCTATGGTTATCGCAACGCGCAGTCGACCGTAATCGCCCCCACCGGCACGATCGGCCTCTTGATGGATTGCGACACGACCGGCGTCGAACCCGACTTCGCGCTGGTGAAATTCAAAAAGCTAGCCGGCGGCGGCTATTTCAAGATCATCAACCGTTGCGTTCCGGAGGCCTTGCAGACGCTCGGCTACAACCAGGCTCAAATCGACGACATCGTCCTCTATGCAGTCGGTCACGGCACGCTCGCGGGATCGAACGCGGTCAGCCACAATGCCCTCAAGGCAAAGAAATTTGGCGACACGCAGATCGCAGCGGTCGAGCAGGCCATGAAGCAGGCCTTCGACATCCGCTTCGTCTTCAACAAGTGGACGCTGGGCGAAAAATTCTGTGCCGACACACTCGGTCTCGACGCCGGCGTGCTCGAGGCCCCGGATTTCGACATGTTGAAAGCTTTGGGTTTTGCCAAAGCCGAGATCGACGCGGCGAATCTTTATGTCTGCGGCGCCATGACGCTCGAAGGCGCGCCGCATTTGAAGGCCGAGCACCTGCCGGTCTTCGATTGCGCCAATCCGTGCGGCCGCATCGGCAAGCGTTCGCTCTCGGTCGAAAGCCACATCCGCATGCTTGCGGCATGCCAGCCTTTCATTTCGGGCGCCATCTCCAAGACCATCAACATGCCCAACGCTGCGACGGTGAAGGACTGCGGCGACTCCTACATTTTGTCCTGGAAGCTTGGATTGAAGGCCAACGCTCTTTACCGCGATGGTTCCAAGCTTTCGCAGCCGCTGGCGTCGCAAGTGCTGCAAGTCGGCGACGAGGATGAGGATATCGACGACCTAGCTGCCCAACCTCTTGCGGCGCGCACGACAGTCGTGACGGAGCGAATTGTCGAGAAGGTCATCGAGCGCGTGCGCGCGCGGGAACGCGAACGGCTACCCCATCGCCGTAAGGGCTACACCCAGAAAGCGATCGTCGGCGGGCACAAGGTGTATTTGCGCACCGGCGAGTATGAAGACGGCCGCGCGGGCGAGATCTTCATCGACATGCACAAGGAAGGGGCCGCGTTCCGCAGCCTGATGAACAATTTCGCCATTGCCATCTCCATCGGCCTGCAATACGGCGTGCCGCTGGAGGAATTCGTCGACGCTTTCACCTTCACCCGTTTCGAGCCTGCCGGCCTCGTGATCGGCAACGACTCGATCAAGAACGCCACGTCCGTGCTCGATTACATCTTCCGCGAGTTGGCCGTCTCCTATCTCGGCCGCGAGGACCTGGCGCACGTCATTCCAAGCCACGACGAGGACCTCGGTGGCGGCGAGCGAGAAGGCGGCAAGCGTGAGGCCGCGAGCGACCTCGCACAGACACTCTCGAAAGTGTCAGCGGGCTATCTGCGCGGGCACTTCAATCAACTTGTCGTCGTCCGCAGCGGAAACACCGTGCAAAAGGTCGAGGCCCACGCCGAACATCTCCACGAGCACGCTCACGAAGAAATCGACGTCGACGTGCGTCTGGCTGAACTGCGCACGCAGTTGGAGGAGGCCACCGACAATCCTGTCGCGACCGCGATGGCGGCGCTTGAGACTCGCTTCGCCGCGGATGCCCATGCGGCTGCGACGAAGGCCGGTTCGAAGCGCGACATGCAAGCCAAACGCGCCGCTGAAGCCCGCCTCAAGGGCTATGAGGGCGACGCTTGCGGCTCATGCGGCAACTTCACGCTGCTCAGGAACGGCACCTGCTTGAAATGCGACACCTGCGGAGGCACGAGCGGCTGTAGTTAACGGATAGCGTCCCAAATCGGCTCGCTCACCCCGCCAGCGGGCGTGCCAATGCGGACTCATCGGAAATCCTCCAAGGATTCCGCAGGGTCTGCCGGCCCATCGGCGTTGGCATCCTCCTTGCTGCGTAGGAAAGCGAGAGTTTCAACGCGGTACAGGACAATGCGGTTTCTCTTTCTAGGTCTGGTGTTTTCGGCAGCTACGGCTGGGATCGGCCTGTCCCTGGGACCGGACGGCCAGACACAAGAGCGTCCCAGTCTGGCACAGTCCCACGCGCAGTATGGCTCAGCACCGCAAGCTCAAGTGCCGATCGTCGCGAATTTCGCCCCCTCCAACGGGCACAACGACTGTTCCAACCGTTTGAACTCCCTGCTCGTCGCACTTCAAAGCAAATCCTGTTCGTAAGCTTCCCTCCTGATGGCTCTCTGACTTGACCCTCCTCACGGAGGGTCTTTTTTTTGCCCCCTACTCAGCCGACTTCCAGCGAAGCACCGGTTTGCGTGCGGCCTGCGTTTCGTCGAGCCGGCGTCGTGGTGTCAATTGCGGCGCATTCTTGAAGCGCTCGACATTTCCTGCTCGCGCCTCCTCCGCGAGCGCGCGCGCAACCGCAATGAAGCGGTCGAGCGACTGCTTGGATTCAGTCTCGGTGGGCTCGATCAGCATCGCGCCATGCACGATCAGCGGAAAGTAGATCGTCGGCGGATGAAAGCCTTCGTCGATCAGCGCTTTGGCAAAATCGAGCGTCGTAACGCCCGTATCCTTCAGGAATTCATCATCGAACAGCGCTTCGTGCATGCACGGCCCTTCATAGGGTGCGCTCATGACATCCTTCAGCGAAGCAAGAACGTAGTTCGCCGAGAGCACCGCGTCCTCGGCGACCTGTTTCAATCCGTCGGCGCCATGCGACAGCATGTAGGCGAGCGCGCGCACGAACATCCCCATTTGACCCTGAAAGGCGCACATGCGCCCAAAGGGCAGCAGCCCGGCCTTGCGCGCATCGTCCATGTTCTCGAGCAGACGGAAGCCGTTCTTGTCGTGCAGCAGCGCCGGGAGAGGTGCGAAGCGAGCAAGCCGTTCGGAAAACACCACCGGTCCGGCGCCTGGACCTCCGCCGCCGTGCGGCGTCGAAAAGGTCTTGTGCAAATTGATGTGCATGGCATCGATGCCGAGATCGCCGGGACGAACCCGGCCGACGATGGCGTTGAAATTCGCTCCGTCGCAATAGAAGTAGGCACCGCAGGCGTGCAACGCCTCCGCGATTTCCACGATATCACGCTCGAACAATCCGCAGGTATTGGGATTTGTCAGCATCAAGGCCGCCACGTCGGGTCCGAGCTTCTCGCGCAACGCGTTGAGATCAACGCGGCCGTCTGCGCCGGCTTTCACATCTTCCGCAACAAAACCGGAAAAAGCCGCCGTCGCCGGGTTGGTCCCGTGGGCAGATTCGGGCACGAGGATGCGCTTGCGCGGTTCTCCACGCTCCTGAAGCGCGGCGCGAATGGCCAGGAGGCCGCAGAGCTCACCATGGGCGCCGGCTTTGGGAGTCATCGATACGGCCGGCATGCCGGTCAGCTTCGTAAGCCAGCGCGTCAGCTCGGCGATAAGTGCGAACGCGCCTTGCACGCTCTTTTGCGGCTGCAGCGGATGGATGTCGGAGAACCCGGGCAGCCGCGCCAATTTTTCGTTCAGGCGCGGATTATGCTTCATCGTGCAGGAACCGAGCGGATATAGGCTCGCATCGATCGAAGCGTTGCGTTGCGAGAGCCGGACGTAATGACGCAAGGTTTCCGGCTCCGAAAGCCCGGGCAGCCCGATCGTCTTTCGCTTCAATCCACCCAAGCGGTCCGAAGCTAGCGCGATGTCCGGAAAGTCGACACCAGTGACGTCACGGCGGCCAATCTCGAAAATCAGTTTTTCTTCGTGGTCTAGTCCGCGATCGCCCGAGATGGTCGTTCGCGTCGCACCCTGCGACGGCGCTTCAACTGCTCGTGTGGCCCTGCCCTGCTGATTCAGCATGACAGCACCTCTTGCAGCGCGCGCCCGTGGGCTTCGATATCGTCTTCCGTCGTGAGTTCGGTAGCCGCGACGATCAGATGATTGTTCAGTCCGCTTTCATGCGGATACAGCCGAGTCGCGCGAATTCCCGCGACAATTCCGCGATTGAGGAGCGCATCGACGACCGCTACTGCCGGTTTGGGCAGTACGATCGTGAACTCGTTGAAAAACGACGGCGTCGCCAGGCGCACATCCTTGACCTTAGTAAGCCTGTCGGCGAGTGCGATGGCCTTGGCGTGATTGATCTTCGCCAAGCGCGTCAATCCCGCTTCGCCCAGTAGAGAGAGATGGATCGAGAATGCCAACGCACAGAGGCCGGAATTCGTGCAGATGTTGCTGGTGGCCTTTTCGCGGCGAATGTGTTGCTCGCGCGCAGACAGCGTCAGCACATATCCGCGCCGCCCATCGGCATCCACCGTTTCACCGGCGAGGCGCCCGGGCATCTGGCGCACGAACTTTTCGCGGGCGGCAAACAGACCCACATAGGGGCCGCCGAAATTCAGCCCGTTGCCGAACGACTGACCTTCCGCCGCAACGATGTCGGCGCCCATTGCGCCC
>Ga0134122_10003891_pt1 | contig 11111 bp, 9 predicted proteins | sample KB302_FD_96461 | JGI IMG/M metagenome (GOLD analysis project Ga0134122, IMG submission 96461) | Terrestrial soil microbial communities without Nitrogen fertilizer from Kellogg Biological Station, Michigan, USA - KB3-0-2 | ecosystem: Environmental > Terrestrial > Soil > Unclassified ...
CTTTCCCGGTCCTTTGAGCCGCTCCAGCAGCCGGCGGGCCTGGTCCATCTGAAAGGAGTCCCCTGCGGTTTCGACCAACGGATCGAGGATGGCGATCGCTGCCTGGACATCGCCGCGATTGGCCAGCACCACGGCCTCGTTGTAGCGGTTCACGAAGGTGTTGAAGCGCAGCGCCTTGCGGATCTCCTCCATCCGTACCGTCATGGCGGCGCGGCGGCTCTCGCGGACGGTCCTGGCGCTGATCCGCTCCAGCAGCGGTAGAGCCTCTTCCAACTTTTGCTCGCCGATGAGCTCCTCGGCGCGGATGTACTCCTCATCGAGCAGGGCCTCGCGGGCGCTCTCCACCAGCTCGGGTCCGGCCCGCGGCGCCAGCACGTTGTCGATCAGCGCCTCGGCCTTTTTCTCCTCGCCCGCCCGCGCGTAGACCACCGCCAGGTTGTGCGCGACGTCCATGCGCGACGGCAGCAGGCGATGGGCGGCCTCGAAGGCCTGAATCGCCTCCGGGGGCAGCGCTTCCTCCGCCTGATAGGTATAGCCCAGCCGTGCCCAGGCCTCGCCGAAATCGGGCCGCAGCCGCACGGCCGTCGCCAGCGCGGCGCGGGCCTGGCGCAAAGAATCCGGCCCCGGGTTCTCCAGCAGGTTGCGGGCATAGAGGAACTGCACCAGGAAGTCCTCCGTCGCCAGCCGCGCGCCCTTCTCGTACCAGCTTCGCGCCTCCTCGGGACGGTCGCTCTGCTCCGCCAGGTAGCCGAGGCCGGCCAGGGCGGGCCCGTGCTCCGGCTGCTCGCTGAGAGCGGCCCGGAAGTGCTCCGCGGCAGCGGCGAAGTGATCGTTGCCGAGGTTGGAGAGCAGGCTCCCCAGGTGGTAGAGCACGTCCGCCCAGGCCATCGGCCGCGCGACCATGGAAAGGTTGGCCTCCGACCGGATCGGCGCCCGCGTGTACTTGAACAGATAGCCCTGGACGTAGACGCGCAGCTCGCGCTCGAGAGTGGCGGGATCGGTGCCGAACGCCTGCTGGAAGATCTGGCCGGCCGGCACGCCGGCCTGCGCCAGCCGCAGGTACTCCGACGCCTGCTGGCGGCGTTGCGGGTTGCCGGAGATCAGGTAGTGGACGAGAGCCCAGGACTCGGCGTAGAAGGCGCCGCGGCGAGAGTCCTCGTTGTACTCCGGCGAGGTCTCGTCGACCGCGAACAGGCTCGCCAGAGGGATCGGCCGATGGCTCCGCAGCCAGGAGACGTGCTCGGCGATCGGCAGCCCGATCCTGGCCTCGTCCGAGTCCACCTGGAAAGTGCTGTAGTACTCGGCCAGCCCTTCGTTGAGCCACAGCGGCAGGCTCGCGTACTGGTTGCGCAGCACGTAATGCAGGTATTCGTGATAGATGATCGTCCGTTCGTCGCCGCGCGGATCGCCGTTCATCGTCATGTAGTTGGCGAGCTGCGTGGAGAGGAAGTAACCGCCGGACTCCATGGGCTTGCCGGCGTAGGTCCGCTGGTAGGGCTGGAACGAGCCCGCGTTCTTGAACACGAAGATGTAGGTGGGAGCGGGGGAGCTCAGCGCGACGCCGGGGGAGATCTGCGCCAGGGCGTCGCGCAGCCGCTCCAGGTCGGCGCCGATGTGGCGGGTGTTCCTCTCGCCGGCGTTGCTGAACAGCGTGAAGTTCGCCGTCCGCACCTCGATCCAGTCATCCCTGCGGGGCAGAGCCTGGACCGGCGCCGCCACCGCCGCGGAGACCAGCGCCGCGATGGTCGCCGAGACCAGCGCTACAGCGGCGTGAGGAGCGTACCGCTTCATCCTGCGTCCTGCGAACCTCCTGAAGGGTGATCTTACACCTCCTCCGGCCGTGCGACCGCGGAAACCCGGACCCCGCCGCTACGACGAGGCGCTCGATCTCGCCCGGCGGACGCTGGCGCTGCAACCCGAGGATTCCTGGACGCGGCAGGTCCTGATCGAGGCAGCCCTCGGCTCCGGCAAGCCCGAGGTGGCGCTGGCGGAGGCGAACGCCATCCTGCAGCTCGCGCGCAGCCGCGGCCGTCCCGTTCCAGCAGGGCGGCTCGAGGGTCTGCGTCCGTTCTGGACATGGGTGCTGCAGCGCAGGACGGAGCTGGCGACGAGGGAGACCGTCGCCCCCATCGATCTCGCCCTGCCGGCCATCCACCTGGGAGACAGGAAGCGGGCGATGGAGCTGCTGGAAGAGTCCGGCAGGCGGAAATTCGGCTGGGCCCTGGCCTTTCTCGCGGTCGATCCCCGCTTCGACCTGCTGCGCCAGGAGCCGCAGTTCCGCCGGGTGCTCCGCTCGCTCGGGCTGCACGAGGTGCGATTGGCGGTCGCCGCCCGCGACAGACTGTCGTAGCGCGCAATGGATTCAAGGACAAGAAGGACAGCAGGGATGCCAAGGACGCGACGTGAATCGCAGGTTCTTCGTCCTCGAGGTCCTTCCTGTCCCCTATGTCCTTGGCTTCTGTGGCAACGTTAGCGCTACCTGAATTGCGGACCGCGGGCTTCCTCAGCCCTCACACGAGAGCGCCGTCTCGCAATTGGAGCACGAGTCGCCGCCGCTGAACGGGTTGGGACCTCCGTCGCACGTGTCGGTGCCGCCCTGGCCGTCCAGGACGTCGTTCCCAGGTCCTCCCAGCAGCGTATTGGCGTTGCCGTCGCCCTCGAGGACATCTCCGGAGACCGAGCCCTGGAGGTTCTCGATGTGGCTCAGGCTGTCGCCGTCGGAGGCCGAGCCGGTCGTCAGGCTGGCGTTGATCGCCGAGGTGTAGATCGCGTAGTCCGACCCGTCGCCGCCGTCCAGGCTGTCGGCGCCCGGCCCGCCGGTCAACAGATCGTTGCCGAGGCGGCCGACGAGGATGTCGTTGCCGCCGCCGCCGACGAGCGTATCCGCGCCGTTCTGACCGTCCAGGGTGTTGTTGCCGGAGTCGCCCGTCAGGCTGTCCGCGTCCGGCGATCCGGTGAGGTTCTCGATGGCGGTCAGGGTATCGACCCCGCCGCCGTCGTTGGCGGTTCCCAGCGACAGATCCGCGGTCGTCGCCGACTGGAACTTGACCGTGTCGGAGCCGACTCCGCCGTCGCAGGTATCGGCGCCCGGCTCGCCCATGATCAGGTCGTTGCCGAACTCGCCATGAATCTCGTCATTTCCCAGTCCGCCGCAGATCGTGTCGTTGCCGCCGCCGGCGAAAATCGTGTCATTGCCTTGGAGCCCGCAGATCACGTCGTCGCTGGAGGTTCCGTTCAGCGTGTTGTCGAGGCTATTGCCTTCGATGGTGCACGTCAGTCCATTGCAGGTCGCCGCTCCGGCGGCCGACGCTGCAAGGAGCGCCAGGCCGAACAGGGCTCCGAGCGAGGCGCGGAAGGTCGAGGTTCTCATCATCCTGAAGGTTCTCACGGCTGTCTCTCCTTTCAAGCTGGCCCGGGGTCCATCCCGGACTGCAAGTCCACCGTAGGCCGTCCACGGCGGAGGAGTCGATGAGCGGAGCCTGAGCGGGAGATGAGCGGTGGATGAGTGGGGCGCGGCGTGCGTCAGGGCCTATGCGGATCGGCGCACTCCTCAAGGCAGCGGCCGGCCGGGGAGCACGCAACGGTCCGAAGAGGAGAAGTGGCTGGCGCCTGGAAAAATGGCGAGACCGTCGCCAAATCCGCTGCGTTTTTGGCGGTAGCCCTGCCAGATTGGAGGCCGGCCGGACTCGCCGGCGTCCAGCGCCGCTACTTCGACCCTTCGCGCTCCTTCGCCTCGCGTGCCTCCCGTTCCTCGACGAGCTCCTCGAGGTCGTCCATGGCGTCCTCGAGGTAGTTCTCCAGGGCGGCCTCGATGCGCGCCCGGAACTCGGCGGCTTCCTCGTCGTCGAGGTCTTCTGCGTCGGGACCGGTCGGCAGCTCGGCGGCGATCTCGCGGAGCTTGGTGCCGAAGGTGATCAGCTTTCTCGCGGTCTGCTGGACCCTTTCCTTATCAGGGGATTCCAGGTCCTCGGCGATCTCCAGCAGACGGTCACGGAGGCTGAGACCGCTGCGCGCCGCATGTTTGAGCTGCTCCAACAGCAAGCTCTGGTCGTACATTCGAGTCGTCCTTTCCGGTGGCTTTGGGGGGCGCCGGCCCCCATCCCATTCTAGCGCGCTTTGAAGGCTGGGCGAGGACGCAAAACGAGCCTCAGCCGCAGTGGCGGTGCCTTCTGGTTGCCCCCCTGACCCTCGAAACGGTATCATTCTGAGTGTCAGTGAGGAGCGAGATGTCAGCCACCATCAAGGACCGCCAGATCAGCGTTCGCATCGCCGGCGAGACCGATGCCTGGTTGGAGGCTCGGACTGGAGGCGGCAAGAACAAAGCCGGATTCATCCGTCTGCTCATCGATCGGGAAGGAGAAGCTCCGCGCAGTCGACGAATCTCTGCGAATGATGCTCCATCTGTGAGAAGGTTTTACGCGAGCTCAGCCTTGCTCTCGGCGCGAAGCTTCGGGAGGTCAGGGAGGGCCGATCGAACGCTTCTTGCCCTCGGCGTGTCGCGGAGAGAACTGGCCCGGACGATCGCGGGTCCCAGGGAGTAGCTTCGGGCCTCCTACATGCGACGGATGGACTCGGGCCGGAAGCCAAGCCCGTAGAGTCCGATGCGAGGATAATCACGCGTGCCCGCGCCTGGTTGGGTCCGGCAGTTCACCCAGGGGCTTCATCTACAGGCCGACTGGGACTTGCACCAGGCGCTGCGGAAGGGCTCCGCTGCCTGAAGCCAGCTCAAAGCTCAGGCAGCGGTCGAAAGCCTCTTTGTGGCGTCCTCAAGCCGGCCATCAAGGGAGTGACGCTCGAGGACATGGAGAAGGCTGTCCGCGAAGGGGCGTCCAGAACGTGATGGCCCTCGACACGAACGTCTTGGTTCGATTCCTGGTGGCAGAGTCACGCTGCAAGCCACTGCTGAGTGACTGATTCGGCGTGCCGCTCGAGCTCGCTCTGTGTCATGCCGGTGCGCCTGAATCTATCCAGTATGAGTCTCTGAAGCTGCCCTTGCTCCCGCCTCCGCCCGGCGGTATCTTTGTCCGGCTTGGGGGTGGGGGCATGAACCACTGGAAGGAAACCGCGGAGATCCTCTCGCGGCTCGGCGAGTTGAGGGCGGCGGGGCGGCGGGCGGCTCTGGCGACCGTGGTGCGTATCGTCGGCTCCGCGTATCGGCGTCCGGGCGCCAAGTTCCTCATCGAAGAGACGGGCGGGACCCTGGGCAGCGTCAGCGGCGGCTGTCTGGAGGCGGATGTGCGCGAGGTGGCCAAGGCGGTCCTCGAGACGGGGAAGCCGAGCCTTCGCCACTACAGCACGGGCACGGACGAGGACATCGTCTGGGGCCTCGGGCTGGGGTGCAATGGGCTGGTGGACGTGCTCATCCAGCCGGCCACCGAGGGTCCGCTGGCGGAGCTGGCGGGCCGGTTGCGGGAGCTGCTGGCAGGCGATGCCGCTTTCGCGGTCGCCTCGGTCCTGGATGGCGAGGAGATGGGTGCGACCCTGGTGGTGGAGACGGCGGGTGCGGTTGCAGGGTCTCTCGGCTCGCCGAAGCTCGATGCGCTGGCCGCGGAGCAGGCCCGCGGGCTGATGGCGGGTGGACGGGCAGAGGTGCAGCAGGTCGCCGGCCGCGAGGTGTTCATCGAGGTGCCGCCGCCGCCCCCCCACCTCATCGTCTGCGGCGCCGGCGACGACGCGCGGCCTCTCGTGGCCTATGCCGCGGACGCCGGGTTCCGCGTCACCCTCATCGATCACCGGCAGGGGCTGATGGACCCGGCGTGGTTCCCGCAGGCGGCGCGAATGGTGCTGGCGCGGCCGGAGGAGCCCATCGATCTGCCTCCCGCGGCTCGATCGCTGGCGGTGGTGAAGTCGCACTCGCTGAACATCGACCGTGAATGGATCCGCCGATTGCTCGCGGCGGGTATCCAATACATCGGCGCGCTGGGACCGCGGGAGCGGACCGAGACGATCCTGCGCGATATCGGCGCGGACAACTCGAAAGATAGGGAGCGCGTGTTCGGTCCGGTTGGCCTCGATCTCGGCGCGGACGGTCCGCGGCAGGTGGCGATGAGTATCGTGGCCGAGCTGCTCGCCTTCATCTCGCAGCGGGAGCCGCGGCACCTCTCGGAACGGCGGGAGGCGATTCATGTCGAAGAATGAAGAAGGGCGAATCAAGAATGGCGAATGAGGTCGTGAAGAACGCGCCTTTGCGCGCGGGGGCTGTCGCGGGCATCCTGCTTGCCGCCGGCACGTCGAGCCGCATGGGGAGCAACAAGCTTCTTTTTCCACTGGAAGGCGAGAGCCTCCTGCGCCGTATGGCGCGGCGGGCGCTCGACGGCGGCGTCGATCCGCTGGTGGTCGTCCTCGGTCATGACGCGGAGAAGACCGGCCGCGAGCTCGAAGGGCTTCCCTGTCAAACGGTGGTCAATCCCAGGTACGAGCAGGGGATCACCTCTTCGCTCCAGGCAGGCCTGACCGCTTTGCCGGCAGGAACGCCGGCCTCGGTTGTGATGCTCTCCGATATGCCCTTTGTCACTTCAGAAATGATTGCCGGTCTCATCGCGCGCTACCGTACGAGCGTTGCGCCTCTCGTCGTCTCGGATTACGAGGGGGTCCACGCTCCTCCCATGCTGTACGATCGCAGGCTCTTCGGAGAGCTTCAGGCCATGGCGGAAGGAAGCGGTTGCGGCCGGCAGGTGGTGAAGCGCCATCGCGGCGAAGCGGAGGTGCTCTCGTGGCCCGCGGCGGCTTTGGCGGATGTGGATGTGCCGGAAGATTACGAGCGAATCCGGGCGGAGGGGCCCCATGCGCGCTGACCTCCTCGAGAAGGCTGCCGATCTCGCCCGCCAGGAGGAGCCGTTCGTCCTCGCCGTGGTGGTGCGGCGCCAGCCGGCCAGCTCGGCGCAGACGGGTGACATGGCTCTCGTCACCGCCGAAGGCGACTTCCATGGCTGGCTCGGTGGCAGTTGCATCCAGCCGACCGTGGTACGGGAGGCGAAGCGGGCTCTTGCCGACGGCCGGCCGCGGCTCGTCGCGTTGGCTCCGGAGCCGGAGCTCGAACGGCGGCCGGGCGTGGCCGTGTTTCCAATGACATGCCACAGCGGAGGGACCGTGGAGATCTATCTCGAACCTGTCCTGCCGTCGCCGCGGCTGGTGGTCTTCGGCGCGTCGCCTACCGCAAGGGCCGTGGTGAAGGTTGGCAAGGCCATGGGGTACTCGGTCGTCGCGATCGACCCTGCCGCTGAGCCGGCGATGTTCCCCGAGGCGGACCGCGTGCTCAATAGTCCGGAGATGCTGGAGCCGAAGGCCTCGGCATTCGCCGTGGTATCGACCATGGGCGAAGGGGACGAGGAAGCGATCCGCTCGGCACTGGCGCTTTCGCCGGTCTACCTCGGCGTTGTAGCCAGCAAACGCCGCTTCGCGCAGATGCGGCAGACGCTGCTGGCCCAGGGGGTAACCGCCGGGCAGCTCGACACGATCCACAGCCCCGCCGGCCTGGACATCGGCGCTCGCACCCCGGAGGAGATCGCCTTGAGCGTGCTGGCGCAGATCGTCGAGGAGCGGCGCGCGGCGGAGAGCGCGGCCACCAAGAGTCCTGAGACCGAGCCGGTTGCCCGCGACGCAATCGATCCCATCTGCGGCATGACGGTCGAGATCGCGTCCGCTCGCCACACCGTCGAGTACGAGGGGCGCACCTGGTACTTCTGTTGCGGCGGCTGCCGGCAGAAGTTCCTCGCCGAGCCGGAGCGCTTCGCCGCCGAGAAGGGCGCCGCGTGAAGGAAGAGATCGCGGCGCTCCAGGAGGCCATGGAGCGGCTGGGGTACATCGCCGATCCCGCCATTGCCACCGCGGTATTCCTGGCCACGGAGATGCGCCGGCCGCTGCTGGTCGAAGGCGACGCGGGCGTCGGCAAGACCGAGATCGCCAAGGTTCTGGCGCGGCTGCTGGATACGGAGCTGATTCGCCTGCAGTGCTACGAAGGGCTGGACGTCTCGACCTCGCTCTACGAGTGGAACTACCAGCGCCAGATGCTGCGCCTGCGGCTGGCCGAAGGCGAAGGGAAGAGCGCCGGCGAGATCGAAGATCTGATCTTCGGCCGCGAGTACCTGCTCGAGCGGCCGTTGCTGCGCGCCATCACCCGCCGCGAAGGGCCGCCGGTCTTGCTGGTGGACGAGATCGACCGCGCCGACGACGGCTTCGAGGCGTTCCTGCTGGAGGTGCTGTCGGATTTCCAGGTGACGATCCCGGAGCTGGGCACCATCCGCGCCGAGCACATTCCTTACGTCGTGCTCACCTCGAATCGCACCCGCGAGATCGGCGACGCGCTGCGCCGGCGCTGCCTTTATCTCTACATCGAGCACCCGACGCTGGAGAAGGAGGTGCGTATCCTCCAGGCTCGCGTGCCGGGTGCGAGCACTCGGCTGGCGGAGGAGATCGGCCGTTTCCTGCAAGCGCTGAGGCGGCGGCGGCTGAGCAAGGCTCCAGGCGTGGCGGAGACGATCGACTGGGCGCAGGCGCTCTTGCGGCTGCACCGCGAGCACCTCGATCTCGAAACGGTGGAGCAGACCCTGGGCTGCATCTTGAAAGATCATCACGATCTGCGTGAGGTCGGCGGCGAGGAGCTGGAGGCGGCGCTGGCGGAGGCCGTCGCGGGATGACCGCAATGAGGGAAATGGTGGGGATGAGTGAGACCGGTCTCGTCCAACACCTGGCCCGCTTCGCGCGAGCCCTGCGCGAGCGCGGCGTGGGAGTGACGCTGAGCGACGAAGCGGACGGCCTGGCTGCATTGACCCTGGTGGACCTCGGCGACCGCGAAGAGGTGCGCCTCGCGTTGCGGACGGCGCTCAAGATCCGGCCGCGCGATGCCGCGGCGTTCGAAGAGCTGTTCGCGGCGCTGTGGTCGTCGCGCGAGGGGCCGCAGGCGGAGCGTTCGGGTCCTCGCCGAATGCCGGACACGGCTCGAGCGCGGCCGGGATCTCCGCGGCCGGGCAGTTGGCCGCAAAATCCGTCCGCCGATGCGCCCGCCACGCTGGTCGACGGCGAAGAGCCAGGCTACAGCCCCGAGGCAGCGCTGCGCCGCAAGTCGTTCGAGGATTGCTCGGCGGCGGACCTGCAAGCCATGGAGCATCTGCTCTCGCGGCTGGCCTTGCGTCTCGCCACGCGTCCCAGCCGGCGGCGTGTGCCCGTGCGCGGCCGCGGCGAGGTGGACCTGCGGCGCAGCTTCCGGCGGGCGGTGGCACAGGGCGGAGAGTTTCGCTCCCTGGCGCGGCGGGCACGGCCGATCGAGGAGCCGCGGCTGGTGGTGCTCGCCGACACCAGCGGCTCGATGGACCCGCACACGCGCTTCCTGCTCACCTTCGTGCTGGCGCTGCGCCGGGTGGCGCGGCACACGGAGATCTTCGCCTTCAACACCGAGCTGGTGCGGCTCACTCCGTGGCTCCGCCCGGGCCGGGTCGACCTGGCGCTGGAGCGCCTGGCCTCTCGCGTGCCGGACTGGTCGGGCGGCACGAAGATCGGGGAGTGTCTGGCCGAGTTTGTGGAGTACTATCTCGACGAGCTCGTGGACGGACGGACGGTGGTGCTCATCCTCAGCGACGGCCTCGATCGCGGCGACCTCGCGCCGCTCCAGGGCGCGATACGCGCCATCCATGCGCGTGCCCGGCGGGTGCTGTGGCTCAACCCCCTGGCCGGCGATTTTCGCTACGAGCCCACGGCTCGCGCCATGGCGGCTGCGTTGCCCTGGGTTGACGCTCTGCTGCCGGCGCATAATCTGGAGTCGCTGGAGCGGGTGCTGCCGCTGGTGAGGATTTAAGGGAGTGAGGGGTTCCTGACATGGGAATGCAGATCGAAAAAACCTTCGTCATCAAGGCCCCGCGCGCCGCGGTATGGGACTTTCTGACCGATCCCTACAAGGTGGCGCGCTGCCTGCCGGGCGCGGCGATCACGGAGAAGATCGACGAGCAGACCTACGCCGGCACGAACACCATCAAGGTCGGGCCGGTAACCGCCAACTACCGAGGCAAGATGCGCTTCGAAAAGCTGGATGCGGAGGCGGGAGAGGCGGAGATCGTCGCGTCCGGGCAGGAGACGCGCGGCAAGGGCGGCGCGGACATGCGGATGAAGAGCCGCGTGGTCGAGCGCGCGCCCGGCGAGATCGAGGTGACCGTGGTCTCCGATGTCAACGTCGTGGGCGTGCTGGCGCAGTTCGGACGCGGCATGATCCAGGACGTGAGCGATCAGCTTTTCGGGAAGTTCACCGAGTGCATGCGCCGCGAGCTCGAGGCGCCGGCCGCGTCCGATCCCGTGCCCGCACCCGCCGGCACTGAAAACGTTTCGGTTACCGCATCGCCTGAAAAGGCCGGGAGCGATTCAGCTCCTCCGCCTGCGCCTCCGCCCGCCGCCGAGAATGTCCTCGACGTCGGCGCGCTCGGGGCGGCGGCGGCCGGCCGGGCGGCCAAGCGAACCCTGAGCCGGCCGGGCTTCTGGATTGCGGTCATCGGCCTCGGTTTGCTCGTGTTCTCGTTCTTTCACTGTTAAGGGCTTGGGCCCCCGGGGTGGAAAGGAGCGATCGAAATGATTCCTGCGTCTTTCGATTACCACGCACCACAGACGCTGGAGGAGGCCGTGGCGCTCCTCCAGCAACATCGCGATGATGCCAAGGTCCTCTCCGGAGGCCAGAGCCTGCTGCCGCTGCTCAAGCTGCGGCTGGGCGCGGCTGGCCACCTGGTGGACATCGGCCGCATCCCCGGCCTCGAATATCTCAAGGAAGAGGATGGCTTCCTGAAGATCGGCGGCCGCACTCGCGAGTCGGCCCTCGAGCGCTCCGACGTCGTCCGCGACAAGTATCCGCTGCTGGCGGACACCGCGGCGGTCATCGCCGATCCCCTGGTGCGCAACCTGGCGACGGTCGGCGGCAATCTCGCGCACGGCGATCCGGCCAACGATCACCCCGCCACCATGCTGGCGTATGGCGCCGAGATCGTGGCCACCGGCCCTGGCGGCACGCGCACCATCTTGATCGATGACTTTTTTCTCGGCCTGTTCTCGACGGCCTTGCAGCCGGAGGAGATCCTGACCGAGATCCGTATTCCCTCGCCGCCTCCATGCAGCGGCGGCGCTTACGTCAAGCTGGA
>Ga0134122_10003893_pt1 | contig 11109 bp, 7 predicted proteins | sample KB302_FD_96461 | JGI IMG/M metagenome (GOLD analysis project Ga0134122, IMG submission 96461) | Terrestrial soil microbial communities without Nitrogen fertilizer from Kellogg Biological Station, Michigan, USA - KB3-0-2 | ecosystem: Environmental > Terrestrial > Soil > Unclassified ...
AACTCGGGAGGAGGCGCTACCCGCTGCTGCTTGTAGGCAGGGTATAAATCGTTGCGGAAGCTCGAGTTCAAGTGGCGGTCGAACGCGACGCCGAGATGGGTGGGCTTTTCGTCGGCGATCAGCTTGAGCAGAAACGAGGTGAAGCCGTAGGCCGCGGCGGCAGGACGGCCGTCGGGCGTCCGGATACTTCCGGGCAGTGAGAAATGCGCCCGGAAGATGTACGGGCTGGCGTCCACCAGGTGGACCGTGGCCAAGGGCTAAGCTCCGAAAAAGCTCCGCACCGCCGCTGAGACCGCTTCAACCTCCCCGTTGGTCAGCTCGGGGAAGACCGGCAGGCAGAGGACCTCCCGAGCAGCGGCGGTGGCGACCGGCAGATCGCCGTCGCGGACCTCGACCAATCCGGCCAGAGCGGGCTGGCAGTGGAGCGGGGAAGGATAGTGAACGGCGCTGGCGATGCCCCTCTGCTTGAGGAACGCTGCCAGCTCATCGCGCCGCGAGGTGCGGATGGTGAACTGATGGTAAACGGACTGCACCCCTGGACGGTCGGGCAGCAGCCGGAGGTCGCCGGCACCGGCCAGGGCGCCGTGGTATCGGCAGGCGATCTCGCCGCGGCGGGCGTTGTCCTCGTCGAGCAGAGCCAGCCGGCAGTTGAGGACGGCGGCCTGAAGGCTGTCGAGCCGGCTGTTGGTGCCGATAGCGACGTGGTGGTATCGGCCTGCCTGGCCGTGGTTGGCGAGGCTCCGCACCCGCTCGGCGAGCTCGCGGTCGTTGCCGGTGGCGGCGCCGCCGTCGCCGAAGCAGCCGAGGTTCTTGGTGGGATAGAAGCTCCAGGCGGCGAGCTGGCCGAATCCTCCTACGCGCCTTCCCTGCCAGCGCGCGCCGTGGGCTTGGGCGGCGTCCTCCAGCAGCCACAGGCGGCGGCGCTGGCAGAGCACGAGGAGGGCGTCCACGTCGAACGGCCGGCCGTAGAGGTGTACGCCGATGATCCCCACCGTGCGGTCGGTTAACCGGGCCGCCGTATCTTGCGGATCGAGGTTCAGGGTCTCGGCGTCGACGTCGGCAAAGACCACGCGGCCGCCGAGCAGGACGACCGCCTCCGCCGTGGCAAAGAAACTGAAGGCTGGAACGATCACCTCGTCTCCGGGCCGGAGGTCGAGCGCACGTAGGGCGAGGATCAGCGCGTCGGTGCCATTGGCGAGCCCGACGCAGGCTTCGACGCCGAGATAGGAGGCGAAGGCGGATTCGAACTCCCGTACCTCGGGCCCGAGGATGAACGAGGAGTCGTCGAGGATATGCCGCCAGCGCTCGTCGAGCTGTGAGGCGATGCGCCGCCTAGTCCGGCCGAGATCGAGGATGGGAACGTCCACCGCGGAAGGATACTATCCCGTCGCTCGCAAGCGATGGCGCGTCCACGGCGTCTCGTACACTACGATCTCGTCGCCACCCATGGTGATGTTCTCCGGGATGGATAGCTCGTAGACGGGCCGGAAACGAGGGTCGCGGGCGAGGCCGGGGAACCAGGAAGGGAAGACCGCCACGTAGTCCGGCCGGCGCTCGGCGACCGCCGCCAGTAGAGCGTCGCTCCAAGGGACTCCGGCGGCAACCTTTCGCCGTACCTCGCGGCCGATGTCGGGCGTAGCGATGCTCGCCAGGTCAACGACCCGGTTGGGAAGGTGGTACTTGATGGCCCCAATGTCGTTGACCGCCAGCACGGCCTCGGCCGGCAGGCGGCCGGCGAGCCAGCGAGCGAGGGCCACATCGCTCTCTTGCACGTTGGCGACGTTCTGGACGTAGAGCCGCTCCCCTTGAACGAGAACGAAGAGAGTAGGAGCGACGATCAGAACGGCGGCCACCGCGGCCAGCACCGTCCGCACGCCTCGCGAGCGGATGCGCGCGGCGACGGAGACAACGGCCGGCTCGAGCCCGAGCGTGCCAAGGATGACGAGCACGGGGAAGAGAGGGAAATAGTAGCGGCCGAAGTTGCCGAGCATCTTGTTGGGTGCGGGAGTCAGCACCGAGTAAGCGAGCGGCAGGCCGAACAGCCACAGTGCCGGCAGGAGGCCCCGATCGCGCGGGGTGCCGAGGCGGGCGGCGAGGCCGACAGCGCCGGCACCGGCCAGCAGGGTCATCCAGGGCTGCGGCCGGAAGAAGAGGCCGAGCACGTTGGCGAGGTACCGGAAGTCGGGCAAGAGGTCGTGCAACTCGCCTCCCCCTTTGGCCGCCCACGTGGTCGGGAGAAGGGAGCCGCTGGCCCAGGCGTAGAAGAGAAGGGGACCGGCGAGCGCGCAGGCGCTGAGCGCCACGGCAGCAAGCAGGTTGCTCGGGGCCGGCCGGCGCCAGCGCAGGGTCTCGTCGAAAGTGAGGCAGCGATCGAGCAGGGAAAACAGCAGCAAGAGGAGGCCTTCGGGCCGGGCCAGCACGGCTACCGCCAGGACGGCGGCAGAGATCGGCGGCTTGCCTGGCTGGCCGCGCTCGCGCAGGTGCAGGAGCATCCCCCAGAGGGAGAGAACGACGAAGAGCGGTACTTCCATCCCGGAGAGCGCAGACCATACCAGCCAGCTCGTCGCCAGCGTCAGACCGGCCGCCAGCGCGGCAAGACCGCGCCCCAGGTCCACCTGGCGGGCCAGGCGCCAGGTGGCGTCGATGCCGGCGAGATAGAGGCCGCCTCCCAGAACCTTGGTCCATAGGATCACTCCGCCCGGCAGCAGATAGAGCAGGGCCAGCAGCGCCGTCCAGAGCGGCGCGGTGGAGCCCGTCACGAGCTCGCCAGGGTTGTAGGACAGCCCGTGGCCTTGCGCGAGGTTGCGCGCGAACTGGAGATGGATCCAGCTGTCGTCCAGGGGAAAGCCGAGCCCACCCTGCAGCCTGCCGATCTCGGCAAATAAGTAGCGCAGGCAGGCGACCAGCCCGGCCACCAGCAGCAACTGCTGCAGCGGTACCTGCCGGCGTAGAGTCCCGGCCTCAGAGGCATTCATGGCGTGGGCATGATCCGGTGGCGAAGCATACACGACCGCCCGAGTCGGCTATCATCGCCCCTCCCATGACACTGCAAGTTCTAGGAGGTAAGCGCTGGCGGGCGGCGCGGATCGCTTCATACGGCAGCCTCGCTCTCACCCTTGCCTTGGTAGGAGGAATGGTGTGGATTCTTCTGTGGTCCCTGCAACCGCGCATGACGACGCAGCGGTGGGCGGAGCGGGACTACTACAGCCTGCCGGAGGTGAAGCTGCTCCAGGAGTACGTACGGATCGACACCAGCGACGCCACCGGCGACGAGCTCGCTGGCGCCCGCTTTCTCGCTCGGCAGTTCCAGGCGGCTGGCATCCCCACCCGCATCGAGATGGTGGGTCCGCGCAAGGCCAATCTTTACGCCTGGCTGGACGGCAAGGACCCGCATCCGCTGGTTCTGCACAACCACATCGACGTCTCGCCGGCCGATCCCAAGGAGTGGTTCTCACCGCCTTTCGCGGCGAAGATCGATCTGCCGTGGATCTACGGCCGCGGCGTCTTCGACATGAAGAGCGTCGCCGTCGCCCAGATGCAGGCGATGATCGACTTGAAGAAGAGCGGCGCCGCCGTCAATCGCTCGGTCCTCTTTCTCGCCACCAGCAGTGAGGAGAGAGGCAGCCGCCTGGGCGTGCGGCGGCTCGTCCAGCTCCACCCCGAGATGGTTCGCAACTTCTGGGCGGTGCTTACCGAGGGCGGGGTCGTCGAGGCCCGGTCGCGTGAGGAGATCAAGTTCTGGGGCACCGAGGTCGCCCAGAAGCGCTACGCCGACCTGATCGTCTGTAGCGGCGAGCGCGGACCGCTCGAGCAACTGCAAAAGGCGCTGATCGAGATCGGGCCGACCGAGACAGACCTGCGCCTGACGCCGGAAGTCGCGGCCGTGCTCCCTGCCTACGGCCCGACCCGCGACCGCGAGGATTTCCGGCGCCTCCTGACTCACCCGGAGGAGGTCCTGGGGGACATCGCCGCATTCCGAAAGTTGCCCCCTTACCTGCGCTCGATGCTGCGGGATGAGGCCGTGCCGTTCCAGGTTGAGGTGGCCAAGGGGGGCGGCTATCGAATGATCATCAAATTTCAGCTGCTGCCGGGCGAGGATCTGGCGGTAGTGCGGGAGAAGCTGGTGCCGAGCTGGCTGACCTTTGGCATGACCACGCTCCTGGATGAGCCTCCAACCGCTCGCCATGGCAGCCCGCTCGACCATCCCGTCCTGCGGCAGATCGAGGCCACCCTGCACGATGTCTATCCAGACGCTCCGGTCGGTCCCTACATTCTGCCCTGGACGGCGACCGACTCCCGGTTCTTCCGCACCCTCGGCGTCCCGAGCTACGGCTTCTCGCCCTTTCTGGTCATGAATACCGACACCTTGCAGGTGGATCAGGCGAACGAACGGTTCGCCCTCCCCGGGTTCGTGGAGGGGGTAGCGCTTTACAGCAAGCTGCTACGGCGCCTTGTCTCTGACACATAGTGCCAGACACCAGTGACAAAAAATGCGGACCCTCAAATTCAAGCAGTAGAAAACAAAGGGTTTGTCTCTCCGCAAGCCTGGCATCAAGCCTGCTTGATTCGTCCTGTCAGGGCAAGCTCTGTACAAAGGGGAGGAACCCGAAAATGTTGACGAAGATGCGTAACCGTCAGAAGGGTTTTACACTGATCGAGCTGCTGATCGTGGTGGCGATCATCGGCATTATCGCGGCGCTGTTGATCCCGAACTTCCTCGATGCGCTGCAGAAGGCAAAGCAGAAGCGAACCGTGGCCGACGTCCGCAACACCGGGACGGCGATGTTTTCCTGGCTGACCGACCAGCTCGGTGCCGCCGCCGCCGGCCAGACCGGCACGGTGACTCTCAGCAGCTACGGCAGCTCCAGCACCGCCAGCGGTGTTGCCGCAGTCCTGGTGCCGCAGTACCTGCAGTCCGTGCCGGAAAAGGACGGTTGGAAGCACGACTACGCCTACTACCTGAAGACCGGCACCAGCGTGCTCGACCGCAACGTCATGCTGATCTTCAGCTCCGGGCGAGATACCAATGCCCCGGCCGCAAGCTACACCGTCCAGGCATTCGATCCGACCGACTACGACCAGGACATCGTCTGGGCAGACGGATTCTTCGTACGCTGGCCGCAGAAGACTGGCACCTAGCCTCTGACACTTAGTGCCAGGCGCGAGTGGCAAATATTGTCGAGCAGGAAACTTAAGCCAAAGGAAACAAAGAACTTGTACCCGACAAATTCCTGGCACCGGCCCTGCTTAAGCCGGTGTCGACACGCCTCGGATTTCCCGGGGTCAAGCTCTGAGCCCCAAGGAGGGAGGACCCGAACATGTTGATGAAGATGCGTAACCGGCAGAAGGGCTTCACGCTGATCGAGCTGCTGATTGTGGTGGCGATCATCGGCATCATCGCGGCGCTGTTGATCCCGAACTTCCTCGATGCGCTGCAGAAGGCGAAGCAGAAGCGGACCGTGGCCGACGTCCGTAACACCGGCACGGCAATGTTCTCTTGGCTGACCGACCAGCTCGGCGCCGCCGCCGCCGGCCAGACCGGCACGGTGACCCTCAGCAACTACGGCAGCTCCAGCACCGCCAGCGGCGTCGCCGCGGTCCTGGTGCCGCAGTACCTGCAGTCGGTGCCGGAGAAGGACGGTTGGAAGCATGACTACGCCTACTACCTGAAGACCGGCACCAGCGTGCTCGACCGCAACGTTATGCTGATCTTCAGCTCCGGCCGCAACACCAACGCTCCGGCCGCGAGCTACACCGTCCAGGCGTTCGATCCGACCGACTACGACCAGGACATCGTCTGGGCGGACGGATTCTTCGTGCGCTGGCCGCAGAAGACTGGTACCTAGCAGCAGGTTCGTCCATCGTCTCTTCCCGAGGGGGCCGTGCAACGGCCCCTTTTTTGTGACTATGCTCCCCCACGAATGCGCCGCCAGCGCCTGATCGTCCCCATCGCTCTTTTGATGTCGCTGCCGGGTCCCCTCCCCGGGGCCGCCGCAGCGCTGTCGGAGCCGACGGCCTGGCTGCAGCAGTACATCCGCATCGATACCTCGAATCCACCTGGTAACGAAGGGAAAGCGGCAACCTTTCTGGCAGGCATCCTGCGGCGCGAGGGCATTCCCTCTCAGAATCTGGGAACGCCGGACGGACGGACCAGTCTCTACGCTCGGCTCTCCTCGCCAGGAAGCAACGGGCGCGCCGTCCTCCTGCTGCACCACATGGACGTGGTGCCTCCCGGACCCGGCTGGACCGTCGAGCCGTTCGCCGGCCGGGTGCGAGCCGGCTATCTCTGGGGCCGCGGCGCGATGGACGACAAGAGCCTCGGTATCGCCCAACTTGCTGCGCTGATCGACTTCAAACGCCGTCGGGCTCCGCTTGAGCGGGATCTGGTCTTCCTGGCGGTGGCCGACGAGGAGAATGGCGGTCTCAAGGGAACGGGATGGCTCCTGGCCAAGCATCCGGAGCTCTTCCGCGGAGTCGAGGCGGTCATCGGTGAAGGGGGGCGCAGCCAGGTGGGAGCCGGCGGCAGGCTCCTGTGGTGGGGCATCGAAGTGGCGCAGAAGCGCGCCCTCTGGCTCGAGATCTCAACCGCAGGCCGTGGCGGGCATGGCTCGGGGCTCAACCCCGACAGCGCCAACCACCAGCTCGTTCAGGGGCTGGCCCGGCTGCTCTCCGCTCCCACTCGCTGGCGAGTGACCCCACCAGTGCGCGCTTACTGCCGCGCCATCGCGCCGCTGCAGAACAAGCTCTGGCGGCGTATTTTCTCTGACATCGATGCGGTGATCGGCGAGAATGGCCCGAAGGAGTTTCTGATGCCCGGCATGGCGAACCTCTTCGTCGACACCCTCCAGGTGACCGTCCTGCGCGGCGGCGAGCGGATCAACGTCATCCCGGCGAGCGCTCGGGCGCAGCTCGACGTCCGGCTCTTGCCCGACACGGATGCGGCAGGATTCCTGGACGCGCTCAAGCGCCGCCTGGGCGATGGCTTCGAGGTCAAGGTTCTGCTGAGCTCTCCCGCTGTCCCCGCGTCTTCGGCCTCCGGGCGCCTCTATCAGGCACTGCGACAGGCCTTAGAGCCCGAGGCTCCCGTGGTGCCCACCTTCATCGCCGGCATCACTGACTCGCGCTTCTTTCGCCAGCGAGGAATCCCCGCCTACGGCATCTCACCGTTCAAGATCTCGCCCGATGATGCGCCGGGCATCCACGGTCCCAACGAACGCATCCCCCTGGCGGAATTCGATCGCGGGGTCGCCAGGATGAAGCGGATCCTCCGGCTCTACGCCTCGCGGGGACGGTGACACCCTGTGTTCGACGGATGACGTTTTTTGGCAGACCCGAGACGTCGGCGATCTCCAAGCTCTTTTATTTTCAGACACTTGGTTGCCACCAGCGATTGGCATGGGCCTTGCGCAAGAGACCGGCGATCGCTTGGAGGAGGGACATGTGATGAAGCGTAGACTCGCGCACGCTCAGACGGGCTTTACGCTGATCGAATTGCTGATCGTGATCGCAATCATCGGCATCCTAGCGGGCATGCTGATTCCGAACCTGTTGGACGCCATGCAGAAGGCGAAACAAAAGCGGACGGTGGCCGACATGCGGATCACCGGCACCGCGATGTTCGCCTGGCTCTCCGACGAGGTCGGCGCGGCCGCGGCCGGTGCCGGCGTGACCAGCGTAAACCTGGCTAACTACCAGACCATCACTTTGACCGACCTGCGGACGCTGCTCGTGCCGCAGTATATCGAGACCATCCCGGACAAGGACGGCTGGAAAAACCCGTTCGGGTATTACCTCAACGTTGCGACGCCGCTGTCGAAGCAGGTCATGGCCATCACCAGCTCCGGGCGCGACCAGACCTACGACACGACCACCTACGTGCCTTCTGGTTTCGATCCAACGGATTACGACCAGGACATCGTGTGGGCGGACGGGTTCTTCGTGCGCTGGCCGCAAAAGTAGCTGGGGTTCGCCGCGTTCTCCTGCCGATCCTGCTCGGCGCAGGATGGCTGCTGTGCCTGTTCGGCGACTTGCTATCTCCCGGCCGGGCGCTGGCGAACCGTGACATTGCCGTCTTCCACCTGCCCTTGCGCGCCAGCTTCCAGGCACTGGCGCAGCACGGTTGGCCGGTGTGGAACCCGTGGGTGCACGGCGGCCAGCCCATCCTCTCGAACCCGAGTTATGGCGCCTTCTACCCGCCGAATTGGCTGGCCCTGGCGCTTCCGCCCCACTACGCGTTGAGTCTGCTGGCGGTGCTGCACGCGGGGCTCGCCTTCGCCGGCGCTTGGCGGCTGGCGCGGCATCTCGGCTGCGCCCCTGGGGTCGCGGCTCTGGCCAGCATCGGCACCGTGGGCTGCGGCGCCTATCTTTCTCTCTTCAGCGCCTACACGCTGCTCGGCGGTATCGCATGGTTGCCATGGATGCTCGTCTGGGCCGATAAGGCCTTGCGGCAGGAGCTCTGGGTGCGCCCGGCGCTACTCGCCGGCGCCGCCCTTGGCCTCCAGATTCTCAACGGCGAGCCGTCGACGGTGGTGATGAGCGGCCTTGCCTTGCTGGCTCTGGCCGCGTCCGCCGCAGGCCGCCGTCCCAGGGCGGCAGCGCGGCTGCTGGTGCCACTGGTGTTTGCAGGCGGGCTCGCCGCCGTACAGTTGGTGCCTACCCTCGGCCGGCTCGCGGATTCACCGCGCCAGGAGATCCCCGCCCGCATCGCCACCATGTGGTCAATGCCGCCGGAGCGCCTCGTCGAGATCGTCTTTCCTCATTTCTTCGGCGATCCGGCGCGCGACGTAGAAGGCCTTTTCTTCGGCTGGAATCTCAACGACCGGGACCACCCCTACATCGAGTCCTTCTATCCTGGACTGCTGCTGGCGGTGCTGGGAGTGGCGGCCCTGCTTGCCGGCCGCATCCCACGGCGAGCCGCCTGGGCCCTCGCCGCCACCGCCGGAGTCTTTCTGGCCCTCGGGCGCCACAACCCGCTCTATGAGGGGTTACGGCAGGCCATCCCGGTGCTGGCGATCCTGCGCTATCCCGAAAAGTTCATCCTGCTGGCGGTCCTCGCCCTTGTCTTCGCAGGCGCCTTGGGCTGGCAGCGGCTGCTCGCCGAGCGCGACGCCGGCCGGCCACAAGCGGCCAACCTGCCGCTCGCCCTTGCGTCGGTGACGCTGGCGACTGCCCTGGCCTTTGCCGCCGTCCTGGTCCTGATACCCAACGCTGCCGCCGGACTCATCCTTTCTCACGGCGCTCCCGGTCAATCCGCGGAGAGCCAGGGTCTCGCCTTGGAGTACCTGCGCAGCGAAAGCTGGGCCTCAGCGCGCACTGCCGCGGCGGTCGCCCTCTTCCTTGGCCTTTGCCGTTGGTCGCGGCCACGCCGCCGGCTGCTGGAAGCCCTGGCGGTCGTGCTGCTGGCCGCGGACCTCTGGCACTACGGCCATGCCTTGGTGCGGACGCTGCCAGCCGCCGCCTATCGCACGCCACCGCCGCTCGCGGCCGGCCTGCGTCCGGCCCGGGGGCGGATCTTCGTCGAGGAGGCTCAGTCCGGAGCGCCGCAGGTATTTCGGCGCTACGGCGACTCGCAGACCCTCCTCACCCGCTCCTACCTGCTCCAGCTCGAGCCGTACTCTGCCGCGCTCTGGCATCTCGAGTACGCTTTCGACTCCGATTTCGAGCTCATGCTCACCGGCTGGGGACGCCAGGCGGCGGACAATCTGCGGCGCGAAGGGCTGTCTTCGCCGAGGAGCTATCGATACCTGGGCGTCTGGAACGTCGGCACCGTTTTTCTCCGCAAGACTCTCCCGGAGCAGATGGCCGCGCTGCGAGACCCTGCCGCCACGCCGCTTCGCAAGGTGGCGAATCCGCTCGTCTTTCCTCGCTTCCGCTTCGTTCCACGAATCACGTTCCACAGAGGCTACGCTGCCGCCCTGGCCGCCGCCCGCGCCGGCGCATGGGACGCCGCTGCCGGCGAGCACTGGGTCCGGCAAGGGCCGCCGCCGAAGGTGGCGAGCTGCCGGCGGCCTCCGCGGTTGGTGGACGTAGTTGATACAGGGGGCCGAATCCAGGTCGGCTATCAATCGGCAGAGAGGGCCTTCTTCATCGCGGCGATGACCTATGACCGCGGCTGGCAGGCCTTCGTCGATGGAAAGCCCTTGCGGACCTATCCATCCGCGGCTTGCCAGCTCGGCGTGGTGGTGCCCGCGGGCCAGCGCCGCCTCGTTCTCCGCTATCGCGAGCCGTGGGTCGGCCTCGGTATCGCCGTGTCGGTGCTGGCACTGGGCCTCGGCACGGGCGCGTTTCTCGGCGGGCGCCGCCGGCGGATGGGAGTACAATCCGTCGCCGACTCGGAACCCTTCAAATGCGCCGTTTGACAGCCGCAATCCTGCCGAGTCTGCTGGGGGCCGGCTGGCTGCTGAGCCTGCTCGGTCCGCTGCTGGCGCCCGGCCGCGCGTTGGGTAATCGCGACATCGCCGTCTTCCACCTGCCGCTACGGGCCAGCTTCCGCGAGTTGGCGCAACTCGGGCTGCCGCTGTGGAACCCTTGGCTGCACGGCGGCCAGCCCATCCTGTCGAACCCCAGCTATGGCGCCTTTTACCCGCCGAGCTGGCTGGTGCTCGCCGTGCCTCCCTACTACGCCCTGAGCCTGATGGTGGTGCTGCACGCCGCCATCGCTTTCGCCGGCGCCTGGCGGCTGGCGCGCCGCTTCGGCGGCAACCGGGGGACGGCGGCGCTGGCCGGGGTCGGCTACGTCGGCTGCGGCGCCTACCTGTCCTTGCTGAGCGCCTACACGCTCTTCGGCAGCATGGCCTGGTTTCCATGGGTGATCGTGTGGGGGGACGAGGCCTTCCGGGCACCCACCGGCGAACGATGGTGGCAGCCGGCCCTGCTCGCCGGCGGCGTCATGGGTCTCCAGCTCCTCAATGGCGAGCCGTCGACGGTGCTGATGAGCGGCCTGGCCCTGCTGGCCCTCGCCGCTTCCGCCGCCGGTCGCCGGCTGTCCGCCGCCCCGCGGGTGCTGGTGCCCTTCCTTTTCGCTGTCGCGCTGGCCGCCGTGCAGTTGCTTCCCACCCTGGACCGCCTTGCAGATACGCCGCGCAAGTCGATCCCCACTCTTGCGGCGAC
>Ga0134122_10003895_pt1 | contig 11107 bp, 9 predicted proteins | sample KB302_FD_96461 | JGI IMG/M metagenome (GOLD analysis project Ga0134122, IMG submission 96461) | Terrestrial soil microbial communities without Nitrogen fertilizer from Kellogg Biological Station, Michigan, USA - KB3-0-2 | ecosystem: Environmental > Terrestrial > Soil > Unclassified ...
GGCGTCGCGATCAGCGGCTCGCAGAGCCCGGAGAACTCGTACCTCATCGACGGCCTCTCGGTGGACGACCCGGCCTACGACGAAAACGGCTCTCCGCTCACCGTCGAGTTCATCGACGAGGTGAACATCATCACCGGTGGATACATGCCGGAGTACGGCCGGACCCTCGGCGGCGCCCTCAGCGCGACGACCAAGTCCGGCGGCAACGAGTTCCACGGCTCGGTCTTCGGGACCTGGACGCCCGGAAGCCTCACCGGCGCGCCCGGCCCCCTCACGATCCAGGGCGGAACGCCGGTGATCCTCGCCGGGCGCGACCTCGACCAGATCTACGACCTCGGCGCAACGCTCGGCGGTTACATCATCAAGGACAAGCTGTGGTTCTTCGCCGGCGTCCAGTACGCCTCGCAGCGGTACTCGTACACGCGGAAGTACCAGATCGCGCAGGTCGATGGTTCCGGCAACTTCATCACCGACCCCGTCACCGGTCAGCCCGTCTACGACCCGATCCCGGGTGGCGAGAGTCGCCGTTTCGGAAGCGAGAAGACCATCAACTTCATCGGGAAGCTGACCTACCTGATCAGCTCGGACCACCGGCTCAGCCTGGCAGTGACAGGCACGCCGACCTCCGGCGGCGGCAATGGGAACTATCCGATTCGCGTCCCGGGTGTCCTCCAGGCACGCAATCCGGTGAACCCTGGCCTGTACGGAGGCGGTGGATTCAACGTCTTCAACCTCACCACCAAGGACGACTCGCTCAACGTCAACGCCGAGCTGAACAGCAGCTTCCTCGACAAGCGGCTGCTCCTCGACGTGCGGATCGGCTGGCACCACCAGCTGGACGAAGGCGTGCCTGCGGACGGAAGTGAGTTCAACACGGGACAGGACGGAAAGATCGCCGGCACGCCGGGCCTCATCCAGAGCACCGCCGACCTGAGGAACATCGCCATCGACGAACCTGACCTTCCGGCGGCGGTTCGCCAGGCGTGCTCGGGGCCGTTTGCCACCGCCCAGTGCGGCTTCCTCGGGTACATCGTCGGAGGGCCGGGGTTCATCGAGCGGCTGAAGCTCGACAGCTACCAGGGTCGCGGGGTGCTGACCTTCCTGCTCAATGGCGCCGGGCACCACGTGATCAAGGGCGGCGTGGATGGCTCGATCAGCTACTACGAGCACACCAAGGCCTATACCGGCAGGGCCGCATGGCAGTACCTGCAGGGGAACAGCACCCCGGACGGCCTGCCGGCGATGAACGAAGCGCGGCGGTACGGGTACCTGACCGGGCCCGACACGGCGGTCACGCTCGACAGCATCACGGCGAAGAGCAAGTCGACCATCATGGGCTTCTTCGTTCAGGACAGCTGGAGCATCATGGACAAGGTCACGCTGAACGTCGGCCTCCGGTACGACACGCTCGCGCTGTCCGGCGAGGACGGCATCACCCGGATGGCGCTGAAGGACCAGTTCTCGCCGCGCATCGGCGTGGTCTGGGATCCGACGCAGCAGGGCCGGTCAAAGATCTACGCCAACTACGGCCGGTACTACGAGAACATTCCCCTCGACATCGCCGACCGCGAGCTCAGCATCGAGCCGCAGATCTACGGCTACTCGAACACCGACTGCGACCCGGTGGGCATCGGCGGTCTGGCCCGCTGCGACGCCGCGAAGCGGCTCACGTCCGGGCTTCGACCGAATCGCAAGTGGAGGCAGGGATCGGCGGATCAGGTGCCGGTGGATCCGGATCTCAAATCGGCCGCCAACGACGAGGTCGTCGCCGGCGCCGAGTACGAGGTCCTCGCGAATGCACGGGTTGGCCTGAACTACACCTACCGGAATCTCGTCCGGACCGTCGAGGACATGTCCAACGACGAGGCGAACACCTACTTCATCGGCAACCCCGGTGAAGGCATCGCCGATACCTTCCCCAAGGCAAAGCGCACCTACCACGCGGTGACGGTGAGCTTCACCAAGACCTTCTCCGACCTCTGGCAAGCGCAGGCCAGCTACACCTGGTCCCGCCTCACCGGGAACTACGACGGTCTGTACCGCCCGGAGGACGGTCAGCTCGACCCGAACCTGAACTCCACCTTCGACCTCAAGTCCTTGCTCCTGAACCAGGACGGAAACCTCGCCGGGGACATCACCCACAACATCAAGGTGTTCCTGGCGAAGGAGTTCGTGATCGTCCCGACCTTCAGCATCACCACCGGGCTTTCCTTCACGGCGGCCTCCGGCGCACCCATCAACTATCTCGGCGCGCAGGTCACCTACGGACCGGGACAGGCATACATCCTGGAGCGTGGCGCCGGCGGCCGGCTCCCCTGGGTCACGTCGCTGGACGCACGCCTGTCGTTCAACTTCCGCCTCAACAAGGACAGCACGCTCACCGCGAGCGTGGAGGGCTTCAACCTCTTCAACTCGCAGCGGGCGGTCACCGTCGACAACAACTACACCTTCGACAACGTCGGCCCGGTCATCGGCGCACGGAACGGCTCGGTCCCGCCTCCCAACGGCGAGATCGTCAAGATCCTCCCCAGCTACGACCCGAACCTGACGTTCGACCAGAACCGCGCCGCCGGGAACGTCCAGAGCATCCAGGCTGCGAACGGCTCACTGCCCAAACCCAGGTACGTCGAGGGCGCAGCGGCTCAGGTCGTCCTGCCCGATCCGTTCCAGAACACGTCCTTCGTCAACACCAACCCCAACTGGGGCAAGCCCACCAACTACCAGCCGGTGCGCAGCTTCCGGTTCAGCCTTCGGTTCACCTTCTAGAGGATGCCCATGCACTCCAGAGTCTCAGGCCTGCACGCCGTCCTCCTCGCCGCAGTCTCGCTGGTGGGGCTCACCGGCTGCCCCACCGCGGCGCCCGCTCCGTGCCTCATCCAGCGTCCGCCGCTCCAGGGCTACACCATCAAGTTCACGCTGCAGGGCACCGCGCCCGCAGGGTGCGAGGCCGTCCTGCCCCCCATCTACGCCGACAACTGGCGATTCGACGGATTCAACGAAGGCGCCATCTGGGTGAAGTCCGACAGCATGCCGTACCCCGACGAAGGTGGACCGAACAGTCCGGTCCTCGGACACGGCACGCTCTCCGCGGTCCCGGACGCCGACGACATCTGCACCATCGCCGACATCACCCCGATGACCTCGGACACCGACGTGCTGGGGCTGGGCCTCGACGTCCTCGTGTACCACCCGAAGAATCTGCGCTTCCTCGACGGAGCGCGGTACCAGGGCTCGACGTTCGAAGGTGACGTGGACATCACCTTCGGGACTTGCACGGGTTCGTACACGATGCAGGGCCTCACGCCCTCACCCATCGGCTTCATCGGCCCGTGTGAGGACGACACGCTGTGCGATCCATTCGGAGACCCGGCGCACGGGATCTTCGCGTCGGGACTCAACCCCGACTACGCGATCGCCTGCGTGAAGGAGGACTGGGTGACGACCTTCCTCACCGGCGATCCCACGCTGGGAATCTGCTTCTTCACCAAGCCGTTCCCAGGACTGAAGTGACTTCCGCGGGACTCCGGCGGCGCTTTCGGGAAATCGCCGCCGGGGTCCCCAGTGTTCTCCTGTTGGCCGGAGCAGTGACATGAGTGCGAACGAACTCCTGAGCGCGTTGAAGGCTGTTGCGGAAACGACCCGGTTGCGGATGCTGGAGCTCCTGCTTGGGTGGGACGGCCCTCGAGCCGGTCCGGTCCGTTCCGGCGAGCGCGGGCTCTGCCTGTCGGACCTCGAGCTGCTGGTGGGGCTGCCGCACGCGCTCGTCTCCCACCACCTGCGCATCCTCAAGGAGGCCGGCCTGGTGGAGACCGAGCGGCGCGGCCGGTGGACGGTCTACCGGCCCTGCCCCGAGCGGGTGGCGATGGTGGCGGAGTCGCTTCGCGCGGTGGGGTCCACCCACAAGCTTCCCGGCGGGCCGAGCCTCTCGGCGGCCTGAGCAGGGGCGGGCGAGGGGCGGGGTCAGCCGTGGCGAAATCGCCTGCGGAACGCGGCCGGCGTCTCACGCAGCGAACGACGGAACACCCGGGTCAGGTGGCTCTGGTCCGTGAACCCGGTCTCGAGGGCGATGTCGGCGACGGGCCGCTCGGTGTCCAGGAGCAGCCGCCGGGCCTCGTCCACGCGGAGCTGTCGCAGGTAGTCCGCCGGGGTGGTGTCGAGATGGCGGCGGAAGGCGCGGACGAGGCGCGTCGGCTCCACCTCGACCTCCCGCGACAGCGACTCCAGGGTCCATCCACGAGCGAGCCCGGCGCGGAGGCACTCCTCGGCGCGCTCGAGCCATCCGGGCCGCTCCGAGCCGCGCTCCGCCCCCGCGACGCGGGCGACGGTCGCGAGCAGCTCCAGCGCCAGGCCTTCCGAGAGGAGCGCGGAGTGGGCATCCGGCGTCCTCAGCTCGGCCGCGAGGCGTGCGGCGAGTCCACCGAGTCCTCGCTGGTGCAGCGTGGCGGGCTCGGAGAGCAGCGAACGGTACTCGGGGCCGAGCCGGGTCCCCTCGGGCTCGAGCTCCACGACCACGACCTCGGTCTCCGCGGGAAAGAAGGCGTTCCAGTGTCGTGCCCCGGCGGGCGTGACGAGCACGGCGTCGCCGCGCTGGAGGGTCGAGGCGTGGCGGTCCAGCTCGCCCTCCCACCCGCCGCGCAGAACCACCGCGACGCTGGCGGTGGCGTGGTCGTGCGGCTCGAGGCGGAGGCCGGGAGCGAACCAGGCCCGGGTCATGACCAGCCCACCCGCCTCCAGCGCGACCGCCCGCCGGTAGTGCGAGAGCGCGCGGGGAGTGGGGCCGGAGTGGGGCATCGGATCCTCTTCGATGTTCGGACGGCGAGCAGAGCGATTGCAGCACAATTCCACTCCGTCCCAGGGAGTGCATTCCGTCCAAGCGGGACGAGGGCCGCGTTCGAGAGACTCGCCGTTCTCCCGTGGAGGGGCGCACCTCATGCTCTCACTCGCAGCGCTGATCGTCCTCGTCGCCACCCAGCCGACGGATCCACTCGCTGCCGCGAACAAGGCGTTCGCGGACAAGGACTGGCCCCGCGCGGTGGAGCTCTATCGCGCGGTGGTGCAGTCCCATCCCGACCAGGCCTCGAGCTGGGCCCGCCTCGGGCGCTCGCTCCGCGAGGCGGGCCGAGCCCGGGAGGCGCTCCCGGCGCTGCAGAAGGCCGAGCAGCTGGGCTTCTACCCTCCGCTGATGCAGTACCAGCGCGCGCTGGCGCACGCGCACCTCGGCGAGAAGGACGCGGCGCTCGCGCTGCTGAAGCCGCTGATGGAACAGGAGTTCGGACCGCCGCCGGGGTTTCCGGCGGTGGACGTGGATCCGGCGGTCGCGAAGGACCCGCGCTTCCAGGAGGCGGCGGCGAAGTTCGCGGCCTTCGCCGCGCCCTGTGCGCAGCCCGGCTCACCCTGGCGCCAGTTCGACTTCTGGGTGGGCAGCTGGGACGTCTACGACCGGAGCGGGAACCGGGCCGGACAGAGCAGGATCGAGCGCATCCTCGGCGACTGCGTGGTGCTCGAGAACTGGAAGGGCACGTCGGAGGGGAAGAGCTGGAACACCTGGAACCCGGCCCGGAAGCGCTGGGAGCAGTCGTGGGTGGACTCGAGCGCGTCGCCGGTCTTCTTCACCGGTCAGCTCGAGAACGGCGTGATGGTGTACCACTCGGACCAGCCGCAGCCGGACGGCAAGCCCTACGAGCGACGGCTCACCTTCACCCCGCTGTCCGGGAAGCGGGTGCGCCAGTTCAGCCAGGGCACCGCCGACGGCGGCAAGACGTGGACCACGGAGTACGACCTCGTCTACGTGCCGCAAGGAGCGCCTTTCTCGGCGCTGTAGGAGCGGACGCGCGCCGGGAGGACCCGTCGTCGCCACACCGCGACCGCGGATCCTCCCGGCGCACGATGGGCGCGTGCGCACTCGACACCGCTCCCCTCGTCCTTGAGGACCGCCGGTTCGTCACCGCTGTTGCGCGAATTCGTCCGCTCTCCGGCGATGTGCCGGTCGTTCCGGGCCAGGAAAGCGATGCCGGGCCCGGGCGTTAGACTCAGACGGGGACTGCCGATGCGGCCGGAAACCACCACCTACCCACGCGCGCTCGACCCGCTGGACCTCCAGCTCCTCGCCCTGCTGGAGATGGACGGCCGGATGTCCCACGCGCGTCTGGCGCGCCGGGTGGGACGCTCGCGGAGCGCGATCCAGGAACGCATCGAGCGGCTGGAGCGGATGGGACACATCGCCGGGTACACCATCCGGCGCGGCAACCGCGGCGCCGAGGTGCAGGCCTACCTCCTCGTGAGCGCGACCGGTGCGAGCCACGACACGCTGGCCGCGGCGCTCCAGGCGTTCCCCGAGGTGCGGGTGTGCGACTCGGTGAGCGGCGAGCTCGACCTCATCCTCCAGGTGCACGCGCGGGACATCCCCGGCATCGACCGGATCCGGGCCGCGGTGGCCGCGCTCCCGGGCGTGGCGCGCACCCGCACCGCGCTGGTGATGCAGACTCGCTTCCAGCGCGGCGACCACTTCTAGAGCGTTCTCGAGCGCTCTCAGCCCACGCGGCGCAGCGGCGAGGGGAGGAGCCGCTCGAGGAACCAGTCGCGGATCGGCGCCCAGATGGTCTCCTCGAACCGGGGGCGGACCCAGCCGAAGTGGCCGATGCGCGCGGCGCCCGCGTCCCTGGGGGAGATGGTGTGGACCTCCCGGCGGCCCCCGTAGAAGCCGACCAGGGCCTCCACCCCGCTCCGCGGAGCGTAGAGGTCGTCGGCGATGTGGAGCGCGCGCACCGGGAACCGCAGCCCTGCGTAGGCCTCGCGAACCTCGGGCTCCAGCGCATCGAAGAGGTAGTTCCGCCGCCGGCCCCAGGCCGCCCACTCCCGGGCGACGCCGGCGGGGAGGTCCTCGCCCTGTCCGAACCGCTGCATCGGCAGGTAGCCGACCCCGGCGGTCAGGCCGGGAATGAAGCCGTACCACATGCTCCACATGAGGGCCCGGGCGGGCCACGGCCAGTGTCCGGCCCACCCGAGCTGGGAGCCGACGAGCGCCGCGCCGGCGAGGTGCCGCGCCGACGGAGCGAGGCCCACGAGCTGGCCACCGGCGCTGTGTCCGAGGACCATCAGCGGAGCGCCGGGGTAGGCCCGGCGCATCCACCCGAGCGCGCCCTCGAGGTCGAGCCGCCCCCAGTCCTGCATCCGGGCCGGCTCGTGGCGGAGCGGGCCCGACTGGCGGGAGCCGCCGATGCCCCGGTAGTCGAAGGTGAGGACCGCGAGCCCCGCGTCGGCGAGGCAGCTGGCCACCCCCTCGTAGATGCGGCGGGGCACGCCGGTGGCGCTGGCGATGACCACCGCGCCCTCCACCCGGCGGGGCTCGAGCACCGTCGCCGCGAGCGGGCGGCCGTCCGCCGCCTCGAAGACCAACGCGATGGGACGCACCGGGCACCTCCGTGCTAATCAGTAGACCAGTCGGTCCAGATCACTAGACCGATCGGTCTATCGAGGTCAAGGAGGGTCCCCCGTGGACACCCGGGAACGCATGGTGGACGTCACGGCGCGGCTGCTGGCCCGGCAGGGCTACCACGCCACCGGCCTGGCGCAGGTGCTGGCCGAGGCCGGGGCGCCGCGGGGCTCGCTCTACTTCCACTTCCCCGAGGGCAAGGAGCAGATGGCCGCCGAGGCAGTCCGGCGGCTGGGGGAGCAGCTGGGGACGGCGCTCCAGACGAAGCTGGATGGAAAGCCGGACGTGCGCAGCGGGCTCCAGTCGGTGGCGCGGATGTTCGCCCGGCAGCTGGAGGCCTCCGAGTTCGCCCTCGGCTGTCCGGTGGCGACGACCGCGCTCGAGGCCTCCGACGAGGCGCCGGCGCTGTCGGCGGCCTGCGCCGAGGTGTTCGAGCGGTGGACGGCGGTGCTCGCCGAGCGCTTGCGGCAGGAGCGCCCGCGCATCGCGGCGCCGGAGCGGCTGGCCCGGACGGTGCTCTCCCTGATCGAAGGGGCACTGCTGCTCGCCCGGGTGCGGCGGAGCGTCGAGCCACTCAAGGACGCCGAGCTCGCCATCGGAACGCTGCTCGAGGGCTGAGCTCGGCCCCCGTCCTGCGCGCTGGTCTGCGCTGTCGTTCCGGAGTTGACTCCGCTCCATGAAGGTCATCCTCTTCGGAGCGACCGGCATGGTCGGGCAATCGGTGCTGGGCGCGTGCCTCCGGGACGACGCCATCACCGAGGTGCTCTCCATCGGGAGGAGCTCCTGCGGCCGGACGCATCCGAAGCTCCGCGAGCTGCTCCGCAAGGACCTCTTCAGCGTGGACGTGCCCGATGCGGAGCTCGCGGGGTACGACGCCTGCTTCTTCTGCCTCGGAGTCTCCTCGGTGGGGATGAACGAGGCCGACTACACGCGGCTGACCTACGACCTGACGCTCGCCTGGGCACGACCGCTCGCGCGGGTGAACCCGGGGATGGCGTTCTTCTACGTGTCAGGGGTGGGCACCGGCGGCAAGGCGATGTGGGCCCGGGTGAAGGGACGGACCGAGGCGGCGCTGCTCGGCCTCTTCCGGGACGGGTACATGGTGCGCCTGGGGATGCTGCGCCCGGTGCATGGCGAGCTTCCGCGGATGCGAGGAGCGCGAGTGCTGTACACGCTGCTCGGCCCGCTCGCTCCGCTCCTCCAGGCGCTCGCGCCGGGGATGGTCATCACCAGCGACGAGCTGGGACGGGCGATGATCCGCGCCGCCCGCGAGCGGCCACCCACGCACGTCCTCGAGATGCGCGCTCTGCAGGCGCTCGCTCGAGGATGACGGAGCGGGTGGCCGCGGGACGGCCTACTCGATGGTGAGGTTCTCGGTGAGCGTCACCGGCACGCCCTCCATGTCGTGTCCGACGAGGACGATGGTGTGCTGGCCCGGGGTCATCGGCTTGAAGAGCAGGTAGAAGCCGTCGACCACGCCCTTCATGTGCTTCACCGTGACGCAGGAGTCGAAGGCGACCATGGCGGGATCGGGCTTGAAGTTGAACACGTCGGGCGAGAAGAACCGGTAGCTCAGCGGGTCCTGGATGTTCACGCCGTCCAGGGTGACGGTGAACCCGGTCACGTTGTCGAACAGCGGCGAGATCACGTCGTAGAGGAAGTCGTAGAGGGATTGCCCCGGCGCAGGGTGGAAGCTCGGATCCGGGCAGGGGTAGTCGTTGATGGCCGACGACATCTGCAGCATGATCGCCCGGCCCCGCGGGATGGTGCAGGCTCGCGTGACGTTGTTCCCGAGCGAGCTTCCCGGAACGGCGGGGAGGAACCACACCGGACCGTGCTGGTCGACGGCGCAGTGCTCGCCGGTGGTGTCGAAGAACGGATTCTGGTCCGGGGCAATTCCGTAGATGTAGCTCCAGGTCAGCTCGGCCCACCGGGACATGGGCCGTCCGTAGGGTCGGGCATCCTTGGGAAAGAGCATCGGGTTGGGGTTGTTCGATTCGTGGCCGCGGTTCCGCAGCTCCTCGGACGCCGTCCCCTGAGCCGAGGCGTCCTGATCCGACGGACTGCTCGCTCCACAACCGGCCAGCACCGCGACGAAGAGTGGGGTGAAGATTCGCATGGGTTCTCCTCCGGAGAGACCCTCGAGTGGAGACCGGGCACCGGATCGCTCTGAAGATCCCCTTCTTCGAATTCCAATGGACCAGTACGATCCCGCCCGATGCTGAACTGGGAGCTGCTCACGGCCGCGCTCGACGCCCGCCGCGGCACGCCGATGTTCGTGCAGCTCTCCGAGGCGCTCGCCGGCGACATCCGCAGCGGCCGTCTCAAGCCTGGCGATCCGCTGCCGGGGACGCGCGCGCTCGCCACGCTGCTCCGCGTTCACCGCAACACGATCATCGCCGGCTACAAGGAGCTGATGGCGCAGGGTCTGGTCGAGACCCGGCGGGGTGGCGGAACCTTCGTCTCGGAGCAGGCGCTCTCGACCTTCGAGGACGTGGACGGAGCGGCCCCGGCGGCGCGGGTCCCCACCTATCCGATCCCTCCGCCGCCCAGCCCGTCGCCGCTGATCCTCCCTCCCGAGCCCCGGGGCTCGCTGATCCTGTACCGCGCGGCCCCCGACGTGCGGCTGTTCCCGACCGCGGCCCTCTCCAGCGCGTTCCGGAACGCCCTGCGCCGCCACGGGCGGAAGCTCCTCAGCTACGGCGACCCGCGCGGCCACGAGGACCTCCGCCGCGGGCTCTCCACCATGCTGTCCTACAGCCGCGGCCTCTCCGTCGAGCCGGAGAACGTGATGGTCACCCGCGGGAGCCAGCAGGCGATCGATCTCGTGGCCCGCGCGTTGCTCGCTCCGGGTGACGTCGTCGCCGTCGAGGCCCTGGGCAATCCCGGGACGTGGACTGCCCTCGGGCTCGCCGGCGTGGACATGAAGCCGCTCCCGGTCGACGACGAGGGGCTCGAGGTCGACGCGCTGGTGGCGCTGCTGAAGACACACCGGGTCCGGGCGGTCTACGTCACCCCGCACCACCAGTTTCCGACCAACACCGTCATGTCCGCCGCGCGGAGGAAGCGGCTGGCCTCGCTCTCGATCGAGCACGGCTTCGCGATCATCGAGGACGACTACGATCACGAGTTCCACTACGAGGGCCGCCCCGTCCCGCCCATCGCCGCGGGCCCGGACGGCGCGAACGTCCTGTACCTCGGCTCGCTCTCCAAGGTCCTCGCCCCCGGGCTCCGGGTGGGCTTCATCGTCGCCCCGGCCGTCCTGATGGAGCGCCTCGTCGCGCTGCGCCTCGCGAGCGACATGCAGGGCGACGCCGCCGTCGAGTACGCCATCGCCAAGCTGTTCGAGGACGGGGAGCTGCTCCGCCACCTGCGCCGCATGCGCCGGCTCTACGCTCGCCGCCGCGATGCGTTCGCCTCCGCGCTGGAGCGGCGTCTGGGCAGCGTCCTCAGCTTCCAGATTCCGAGCGGCGGCATGGCGCTCTGGGTGCGGGTCGCGGAGGGCATCGACATCCCCCGCTGGGAGCAGGCGGGGAGGAAGCTCGACGTGCTGTTCCGCGGGGCCGGGATGCTCGACTTCGCGGGGCGCGAGCTGCAGGCCCTCCGCCTCGGCTTCACCTACCACGACGAGGACGAGCTGGCCGAGGCCGCCCTCCGGATGTCCCGCGCCCTGAA
>Ga0134122_10003897_pt1 | contig 11099 bp, 12 predicted proteins | sample KB302_FD_96461 | JGI IMG/M metagenome (GOLD analysis project Ga0134122, IMG submission 96461) | Terrestrial soil microbial communities without Nitrogen fertilizer from Kellogg Biological Station, Michigan, USA - KB3-0-2 | ecosystem: Environmental > Terrestrial > Soil > Unclassified ...
GTCCCTCGCCGCCGGAGACCCGGCTCCCCAGAAGGAGTTGGTGGTCCTGGCCGCCGCGTCGCTGCGGGACGCGTTCACGGACCTGGCGAAGACCTTCGAAGCCTCCCACCCCGGCGTCCACGTCACCCTCTCCTTCGCCGGCAGCCAGGAGCTCCGCGCCCAGGTGGTGCACGGCATGGCCGCCGACGTCTTCGCCTCCGCGGACGCGGCCCCACTGCAGGCCCTGCAGACCGCCGGGCTCGCCAGGCCCCCGACCGTCTTCGCGCGCAACTCCCTGGTCGTCGTCGTCCCCCAGGGCAACCCCTCCGCCATCGCCACCTTCAACGACCTCCCCAAGGCCAGGAAGCTGGTGGTTGGCATCCCCGAGAGCCCCATCGGCGGCTACACCCTCAAGGTGTTCCAGCGCGCCGGCTTCTCCCCCTCCGTCATCGAAAAGCGCATCGCCTCCCGGGAGCTGAACGCCCGCCAGGTCCTCGCCAAGGTCTCCCTCGGCGAGGCGGACGCCGGCGTCGTCTACCGGACCGACGCGCTGACCGCCAAGGGCAAGGTCGCCATCGTGGAGATCCCCGCCGCCGTCAACGAGATCGCCGAGTACCCCGTGGCCGCGCTCACCCACGGCAAGCATCCCGACCTGGCCCAGGCGTTCATCGCGCTCCTCACCGGCGCGGACGGCCAGCGCGCGCTCGCGGCCCAGGGATTCCTCCCCGCCTCCGCCCGATGACGTTCCGCACCTCCCGCCTCGCCTGGAACGTCCTCAGCCGGACCGGCGCGGCCGCGCTCCTGGCGTTCCTCGTCGCGCCGGTGCTGGCCCTGATCCTCTCCATCACCTGGGCCGACTTCACCGCCGGCCTCGCGCATCCCCTGGCCGCGCCCGCGCTGAAGCTCTCCCTCCTCACGTCCACCTGCAGCCTCCTGCTGGTCACCACCCTGGGCACCCTCCTCGCCTGGCACCTCGCGCTCGGCCGGGGGCGCGCCGCGCGCTGGCTGGAGACCCTCTCCCAGTTCCCGATCGTGATGCCCCCCGCGGTGGCGGGCCTGGGCCTCCTCCTCGCCTTCGGCCAGCGCGGCGCCTTCGGCCGCTGGCTCGCCGCCGCCACCGGCTTCTCCCTCCCCTTCACCACCGCCGCCGTCGTCCTCGCCGAGTCCTTCGTCTCCGCCCCCTTCTTCATCCAGGCCGCGGTGGCCGCCTTCCGCCGCCTGGACCCGGAGCTCCTCCTCGCCGCCCGCAGCCTGGGCGCCTCGCCGGCCCGCGTGTTCGCGCGCGTGGGCCTCCCGCTCTCCGCCCCCGCGCTCCTGGGCGGCGCCGCCACCAGCTGGGCGCGCGCGGTGGGCGAGTTCGGCGCCACCTTGATGTTCGCCGGGAACCTCACCGGCCGCACCCAGACGATGTCGCTGGCGGTGTACACGGCGATGGAGTCGGACCTCCGCGCCGCGCAGTCGCTGGCGGTGGTGCTGGTGGGCGTGGCCTTCGGCCTCCTCGCGGTCCTGCGGGCGGTCCCGCGATGAGCGCGGTGGACGTCCAGATCGCCGGGGCGGTCGGCGCCTTCGACTACGAGGTGGCGCTCCACCTGGACGCCCCCGCCGCGCTCGTCCTCGCGGGGCCCAACGGCGCCGGCAAGAGCACCACGCTCAAGGCCATCCTCGGCGCGGTCCGGCCGGAGCGCGGGCGGATCGCCATCGGCGGCGCGGACGTGTTCGACGCGGCGCGCGGGCTCGACGTGCCCACCGAGCTGCGCGCCGTCGGCTACGTCCCCCAGGCCTACGCCCTCTTCCCCCACCTCACGGCGCTGGAGAACGTCGCCTTCGGCCTGCGCGGGCCGGACCGCTCGGCGCGCGCCAGGGCCATGATGGAGCGGCTGGGCGTGGCGGACCTGGCGCGCCGCCGCCCCACCTCCCTCTCCGGCGGCGAGCAGCAGCGGGTGGCGCTGGCGCGCGCGCTGGCGCCGGAGCCGCGGCTGCTCCTCCTCGACGAGCCGCTCGCCGCGCTGGACGTCGTCTCCCGCCGCCAGGTGCGCCGGTTCCTCGCGGAGCGCCTCCGTTCCCTGGAGATCCCCTCCATCGTCGTCACCCACGACATCGATGACGCCCGGACACTTGGCGATCGCCTGGCGATCCTGGAGCGCGGGCGCGTGGTCGACTCCGGGGACCTGACGTCGGTCCTGCAGCGCCGCGCATCCCCCTTCGCCGCCGAACTGGCGGCGTCGGCCTTCCCCCAGTAGACGTGGACGAAAATGCACGCCTTGCTCCTCGCGCTGGCATTGGCCGCGGACCCACCCACGCCCCTTCCCATGCCCCCGCCGCCGCCCCCGGCGGTCGATCTCGTCCCCAGGCTCTCCGGCTACATCCAGGCGCAGCTCAGCGCCGGGCTGGACGGCGACGGCGACGGCGTCGCCCCCACCACCAGCCTCTTCATCCGCCGCGCCTACCTCCGCGTGAAGGGCAACGTGCTGGAGGGCGTGGGGTACACGCTGCTGCTGGACGCGTCGACGCCGGCCAGCCTCGTCCGGGACGCCTTCGCCTCGACCACCCTCGTCCCGCACCACGAGATCCGCCTCGGGCAGCAGAAGACGCAGTTCGGCTACGAGAACGTGGAGTCCGACTCCGCCCTGTACGTCATCGACCGCGCCTTCGTGTCGAACACCCTGGGGCGCGGACAGGACCTGCGCGACATCGGGATCGGCGTGCTGGGCAAGTGGGACCTCCGCGCGGGCTTCGGCGTGGAGTACGCGCTCACCGCGGTGGACGGCGCCGGCCCCAACGTGCTGGCCGACGACACGCCGCGGAAGAACCTCTGGGGCCGCGCCGGCGCCAGCTACCAGCGCGGCGACTGGACGGTGCACCTGGGCGTCTCCGGCGCCCACGGGGACCGGTTCTTCAAGGCGGACGCGACCTCCGGGACGCCCGCCTCCATCTCCCGCTTCAATCGCTTCGGCCTCGACCTGCGCGCGGACGGACCCTGGTTCTTCGCGGTGGCGGAGGGCGTCACGGGCACCGACGACGCCGGCGCCGGGACGTCGCGCGCCGCCGGCTACTACGCGCTGGTGGCGGGGAAGACGCCGTGGAACCTGGGGCCCATCGCGCGGGTGGAGGCGTTCGACCCGGACGTCCTCGCCCCCGGCGACCTCCTCCGCCGCTACACGCTGGGCGCCTACGCGGACCTGAAGCCGGTGGCCGCGCGCCTGCTGATCAACCTGGAGCTCGACCGATCCGAGGACCGGCGCGATCACGCGCTGGTGAGCTGGGTGCAGGTCGTGTTTTGAAGCACCCGTGACCTTCCGCGCCCCCCTCCTCTTCCTCCTCGCCGCCGGCTCCGCCCTCGCCGGCGACCAGGCCGACGACGAGGCGAAGGCCCGCGCCGAGCTGGAGCTGCAGCTGAAGCGGATGACGCGGATGCCGCCGCCCTCGCTGGAGATCCGCTTCGAGGGGATCGACTCCTCGCGCTACGAGCTGACCGAGGCCACCTTCGCGCTGGACGGCGCGACGCTGAAGACCCAACCGCCGCACGGCGCCGGCGAGAAGAAGGCGTCGCTGCTGCTGTTCGACATCGTCTCCCCGGGCGAGCACGTGGTCACCGCGTCGCTCTCCTACAAGGAGGTCGTCCCCGACGGGTTCTTCTCCTACTCGGGCTACAAGTTCACCCTCCCCGGCCGCTTCACCGTCTCCGCGCAGAACGGCCTGGTGATGGTGCTGCGCGCCTGGGTGGAGGTGAACGACGGCGCGAAGGATCCGAAGGAGCGCCTGGAGCTGGTGGCCAGCGCCGAGCCGCGGATGGTGGCGCGGATGGCCGACGACTCCAGCCCCGCCGCCGCCCCCGGCGAGGGCACGGTGAAGATCCGCGGGAGCTGGCGCTCCAACGCCACCGTCACCGGCGATCCGATGCGCCCGGTGAAGACGCCCGCCCGCTCGAAGAAGCCCTGAGACCTCCGCATGGCCAACGCCCTCGCCCGCTGGTTCCACCACCTCCGACAGCGCCTCCTGGGCGGGCCGAAGAAGCCCGCCGCGCAACGCCCGCCCGACCCGCGCGTGGACGCCTCGCCGTGGCTGGCCCAGATGCTGGACGAGCTGGGCGCGCGCTACCGGCTGGGCGAGGACAAGCCGGAGGGCGCGCAGATCATCCGCCGCACCGGCAAGGAGCGCTTCAACCCGATGCGCGTCTGGGTCCGCGCCTCCGACGCGCGCGTGGCCGGCGACTACGACGTGCGCGTGCGGGGCGGCAAGCCGCTGGAGCACGGCAAGGCGCTGCTGGACCGGAAGATCACCGGGCCGCTCGGGGCGCTCGGGCTTTCGCCCACCACCGAGTCGGTCGAGGAGTGGGGCGGGCACGTGCTCACCCGCCGCTACGAGGGCGCCTGCGCGGACGCGCACGCCGCCGCCGCCGCCGTCCGCTTCATCTGCGAGCAGTCCGACCAGGTGATCGACTCCGAGGCGGAGCCGGAGTGACCGCATGGCCCTCCCCTCCACCCGCCGCGAGTTCCGGATCGCCCTCTCCCACGTGCCGCGCGGCATCACCCGCGACGACGCCGTCATCCTGGCGCAGCACCCCTCCGAGAACGAGGAGCACGTGGTGCTGCGGGTGCTGGCGCGGTGCCTGCTGTTCGAGGAGTCGCTCGCCTTCGGCCCGGGCCTCTCCACGCCCGACGCCGCGGACCTCTGGGCGCACGACCTCACCGGGCGGCTGACGCAGTGGGTGGAGTGCGGGACGGCGGACGCGGACGCGCTGGTGAAGGTGGCGCAGCGGAACGCGGGCGCCCAGGTGCACGCCGTGTTCGGCGACGACCGCCGCCTCCGCGAGCTGGTCGACCAGCTCCGCGCCCACGAGGAGCCGCGCAAGGGCGAGTCCGCCCTCACCCTGTGGCGCTTCGAGCCCGCCTTCGTCCGAGCGCTCGCGCGGTCGGAGGCCAGGCGGCAGTCCTGGACCGTCACCGTCCTGGATGAGCACGCCTACGTGGAGGCAGAAGGCGAGTCCCTGGAGAGCCCGGTCACCAGGCAGGATTGCAATTCGTACCGCAGCGGTACTAATTGATAGTAGACCGAAGTGGTCTGAATTCACTCCGAGGCGAGGCGCCCCCCCAATGCTCCGCATGAGCAAGATGACCGACTACGGATTCGTGCTGCTGGCCGGGCTGGCCCACGGCGGCGAGGGCGCGACGCACACCGCGCGGGAGCTGGCGGAGCGCACGCGCGTGCCCCTCCCCTCGGTGAGCAAGGTGCTCAAGGAGCTCTCGCAGGCGGGCTTCCTGGTCTCGCACCGCGGCGTGGCCGGCGGCTACGCGCTGGCGCGGGCGCCGCGGGACATCTCGGTGGCGGAGGTCATCGGCGCGCTGGAGGGGCCGGTGGCGCTCACCGAGTGCGGCGGCCACCCGGAGGTCGGCCCCATGTCCTGCGAGCTGGAGCCCACCTGCCACCTCAGAGGGCACATGCGGGTGATCAACGGCGTCATCCACGACGCGCTCCGGCGCCTGACGCTGGCGGACCTGGTGGGCCCGGTGGCGCAGACCCGGTCGCGGCTGGTGTCGCTGGGCGCGGGGGCGCGGTCATGAGCACTCCGGCGTCGACGCAAACCTTCGAGCAGCTCACCCGCAAGGAGTACGAGGCGGGCTTCGTCACCGACGTGGAGTCGGAGCAGATCCCGCGCGGGCTGGACGAGGACGTGGTCCGGCTGATCTCCCGCAAGAAGGAGGAGCCGGAGTTCATGCTGGAGTGGCGGCTGCGCGCCTTCCGCCACTGGCTCACCATGCAGGAGCCGACCTGGGCGCACGTCTCGTACCCGAAGATCGACTACCAGGACATCATCTACTACTCGGCGCCGAAGAAGCGGCCGGCGCTCGGCAGCCTGGACGAGGTGGACCCGGAGATCCTCCGCACCTACGAGAAGCTGGGCATCCCGCTGGAGGAGCAGAAGCGGCTGGCCAACGTGGCGGTGGACGCGGTGTTCGACTCCGTCTCCGTGGCCACCACCTTCAAGGACAAGCTGGGCGCGATGGGGGTGATCTTCTGCTCCTTCTCCGAGGCGGTGAAGCACCACCCGGAGCTGGTGAAGAAGTACCTGGGGTCGGTGGTGCCGCACACGGACAACTACTTCGCCGCGCTCAACTCGGCGGTGTTCTCCGACGGCTCGTTCTGCTTCGTGCCCAAGGGCGTGCGCTGCCCGATGGAGCTGTCCACCTACTTCCGGATCAACGCCGCGGAGACCGGCCAGTTCGAGCGCACGCTGATCGTCGCCGAGGACGACGCGTACGTGAGCTACCTGGAGGGCTGCACCGCGCCCATGCGCGACAAGAACCAGCTGCACGCCGCGGTGGTGGAGCTGGTGGCGCTGGACCGCGCGCAGATCAAGTACTCCACGGTGCAGAACTGGTACCCCGGCGACAAGGAAGGCCGCGGCGGCATCTTCAACTTCGTCACCAAGCGCGGGCTGTGCGAGGGCTTCCGCTCCAGGATCTCCTGGACGCAGGTGGAGACCGGCTCCGCCATCACCTGGAAGTACCCGTCCTGCATCCTCAAGGGCGACGAGTCGGTGGGCGAGTTCTACTCGGTGGCGGTCACCAACAACCGGCAGCAGGCCGACACCGGGACCAAGATGGTGCACCTGGGGAAGAACACCAAAAGCACCATCATCTCCAAGGGCATCTCCGCCGGGCGCGGGCAGAACACGTACCGCGGGCTGGTGAAGGTGAACAAGGGGGCGCAGAACGCGCGCAACTACACCCAGTGCGACTCGCTGCTGATCGGCAGCCAGTGCGGGGCGCACACGGTCCCGTACATCGAGGTGAAGAACAGCAGCGCGAAGGTGGAGCACGAGGCGTCCACCTCGAAGATCGGCGAGGACCAGCTCTTCTACTGCCGGTCGCGCGGGATCCCGGAGGAGGACGCGGTCTCGATGATCGTGAACGGCTTCTGCCGGAAGGTGTTCAAGGAGCTGCCGATGGAGTTCGCGGTGGAGGCGCAGAAGCTCCTCACCGTGAGCCTGGAAGGGAGCGTCGGATGATGACGCCGCGAGCGCCGATGCTGGAGATCCGCGGGCTGCACGCCAGGGTGGGCGAGAAGGAGATCTTGAAGGGCATCGACCTCCTCGTCCGCCCGGGCGAGGTGCACGCCATCATGGGGCCCAACGGGTCCGGCAAGAGCACGCTGTCGCAGGTGCTGGCCGGGCGGGAGACCTTCGAGGTCACCAAGGGGCAGGTGCTGTACGAGGGGAAGGACCTGCTGGCGCTCGCCCCCGAGGACCGCGCCGCCGAGGGCATCTTCCTCGCCTTCCAGTACCCGGTGGAGATCCCCGGCGTGGGCAACATGCACTTCCTCCGCACCGCGCTGAACGCGGTGAAGCGCAAGCACGGCCAGGAGGAGCTGGACGCGATGGATTTCCTCTCGCTCATCAAGGAGAAGATGAAGCTGGTGGAGATGGACCAGGCGTTCATGAACCGGCCCGTCAACGAGGGCTTCTCCGGCGGGGAGAAGAAGCGGAACGAGATCCTCCAGATGGCGGTGCTGGATCCGAAGCTGGCCATCCTCGACGAGACCGACTCCGGCCTGGACATCGACGCGCTGCGGATCGTCGCCTCCGGGGTGAACGCGCTGAGGCACTCCGACCGGGCGATGCTGGTGATCACCCACTACCAGCGGCTGCTCGAGTACATCATCCCCGACTTCGTCCACGTCATCGCCGGGGGGAGGATCGTCAAGTCGGGCGATCGCGCGCTGGCGAAGGAGCTGGAGAAGACCGGCTACGCGTGGGTGGAGGGCGCGAGGGCATGAACGCGTTCCTCGACGCGGTCCGGAGGTCGGGAGGCATCGCCTTCCAGCGGATGGGCGGGCTGCCCACCACGCGCCAGGAGGCGTGGCGGTGGACCAACGTCGCCCCCATCGGCCGGATCCCGTTCGAGCTGCCCCGTCCGGTGGAGGCGCCGGTGGACCTCTCCGAGCTGGACCTGGGCCCCACCCGGGCGGTGTTCATCGACGGGCGCTGGTCCCCCTTCCTGTCGGAGCTGAGCCTGCTGCCGGCGGGCGTGCGGGTGCGGAGCCTGGCCGAGGTCGAGCCGGCCGTGCTGGAGGAGCTGCTGGGGCGGGTGGCGAAGGCGGAGGAGCACCCGTTCACCGCCTTGAACGCCTCCCACCTCGCCGAGGGCGCGGTGCTGGAGGTCGACGACGGCGTGGAGGCCACCTCCCCCATCGAGCTGGTGTTCATTTCGCGCGCGGGCGTCCCCGCGTCCACCCACCCGCGCGTGCTGGTGCGCCTGGGCGCGGGCGCGAAGGCGCAGGTGGCGGAGATCTACGCCGCGGTGGCGGGCGGGCCGTACTTCACCAACGCGGTCACCGAGGTGTCGCTGGGCGAGGGCGCGACGCTGGAGCACGCGCGGCTGCAGCTGGAGGGCCCCGGCGGGTACCACGTGGCCTCGCTGTGGGCGGCGCAGGCGAAGGCGAGCACGCTGCGCTCGCACGTATTCTCGCTGGGCGCGCAGCTGGCGCGGTCGGAGGTGAGCGCGCGCTTCGACGGCGAGGGCGGGCGGTGCGAGCTGCACGGCCTCTACGTCGGGCAGGGCCACCAGCACCTCGACCACCGGACCATGCTGGACCACAAGAGCCCCGGCTGCGTGAGCCGCGAGGTCTACAAGGGCATCCTGGACGGGAAGTCGCGCGGGGTGTTCACCGGCGCGGTGCACGTGCGGGAGGGCGCGCAAAAGACGGACGCCGCCCAGAGCAACAAGGCGCTGCTGCTGTCGGAGGACGCGTCGGCGGAGGCCACGCCGCAGCTGCAGATCTTCGCGGACGACGTGAAGTGCGCGCACGGCGCGGCGGTGGGGCAGCTGGACGACCAGGCGCTGTTCTACCTCCGCTCGCGCGGCATCCCGCTGGCCCAGGCGCGCGCCCTGCTCACCCGCGCCTTCGCCGAGGAGGTGGTGCGGCGGGTGCCGGTCCAGACATGGCAGCAGCGGGTGGAGGCGGTGCTGTCGCGGAAGCTGGGCGGGGAGACCAGCTCCACCGCGGAGGCCGGGGAGAAGACGTCATGAACCCGCGGCTGGGGGCCACCGTCCGGCAGGACTTCCCCATCCTCCGCCAGGAGATCCGGGGCAAGCCGCTGGTGTACCTGGACAGCGCGGCGACCACGCAGAAGCCGCGGCAGGTGATCGAGGCGATTGGGCGGTACTACGAGACGGAGAACGCCAACGTGCACCGCGGGGTGCACACGCTGAGCGAGCGGGCCACCGCCTCCTACGAGGGCGCTCGAACGAAGGTGCGGAAGTTCCTCAACGCCGCCGACGACCGGGAGATCGTCTTCGTCCGCGGCACCACCGAGGCCATCAACCTCGTCGCGCAGACGTTCGGGCGGTCGAAGCTGAACGTGGGTGACGCGGTGGCGATCACCGCGATGGAGCACCACTCCAACATCGTGCCGTGGCAGATGGTCTGCCAGGAGCGCGGCGCGCAGCTGAGGGTGGCGCCCATCGACGAGCGCGGCGACCTGAGGCTGGACGCGCTGGAGCGGCTGCTCACCCCGGAGGTGAAGCTGCTCTCGCTGGTGCACGTCTCCAACGCGCTGGGGACGGTGAACCCGATCCGGCGGATCTGCGAGCTGGCGCACGCGAAGGGAATCCCGGTGCTGGTGGACGGCGCCCAGGCGGTGTCGCACCTGCCGGTGGACGTGCGGGCGCTGGGCTGCGACTTCTACGCCATCTCCGCGCACAAGATGTTCGGGCCGACGGGGATCGGCGCGCTGTACGGGCGGGCGGAGGTGATGGAGGCGCTGCCGCCGTACATGGGCGGCGGGGACATGATCCTCTCCGTCACCTTCGAGAAGACGCTCTACAACCGGCTGCCCTACCGCTTCGAGGCGGGCACGCCGGACATCGCCGGGGCCATCGGGTTCGGCGCGGCGGTGGATTACATCGAGGGCATCGGGCGGGCGGAGATCGCGGCGTACGAGCACGACCTGCTGGAGTACGCGACCGCGGCGGTGGAGGCGGTGCCGGGGCTGCGGCTGATCGGGAAGGCGAAGGAGCGGGCGTCGGTGCTGTCGTTCATCCTGCGCGACGGGGAGATCCACCCGCACGACATCGGCACGGTGCTGGACCAGGAGGGGATCGCCATCCGCACCGGGCACCACTGCGCGCAGCCGCTGATGCAGGTGTACGGGGTGGCGGCCACGGCGCGCGCGTCGCTGGCGCTCTACAACACGCGCGAGGACGTGGACGCGCTGGTGAGGGGGCTGCGGAAGGTCCTGGAGGTGCTGGGATGACCGGCGCCGGCGACCTGCGGGACCTGTACCAGGAGGTGGTGCTGGACCACTCCAAGCGCCCGCGGAACTTCCGGGAGATGGCGGACGCCACCGCCACCGCGCAGGGGTTCAACCCGCTCTGCGGCGACCAGCTGACGCTCTACCTGAAGGTGAAGGACGGGGTGGTGAAGGAGGTCAGCTTCGTGGGCCAGGGGTGCGCGATCTCCAAGGCGTCCGCCTCGCTGCTGACCGGGGCGGTGAAGGACAAGACGGCGGCGGAGGCGATGAGCTTGTTCCAGAAGGTCCACCTCCTGGTGACGGAGGGGCCGAGCAAGGTCTCGCCGGAGGAGGTGGGGAAGCTGGCGGTGCTCTCGGGCGTCAGCGAGTTCCCCGCCCGGGTGAAGTGCGCGTCGCTGGCGTGGCACACGCTGAAGGCGGCGCTGGAAGGGCAGGGCCAGGTGTCGACGGAGTAGTGGGAGGAATGGATGTACGGGCAGAGGCAGAGCGAACCGGCGACGTTGATCCGCGAGGTGCTGGCGACGCAGATCCCCTCCGGGGAGAAGCAGATCCTGCCGCCGGGCGCGCAGGTGATCGTCCTGCAGTCGCTGGGCGGGAACGTGACGGTGCTGGCGCCGTCCGGGCAGATGGTCCGGATCGACGAGAAGGACCTGGACGCGCTGGGGGAGGAGTTCGCGGCGGCGGCGGCGGCGGAGAAGGCGTCCCAGGAGAAGGTGGATGCCCAGCCGGCGACGGCGGGTGAGTTCGAGATGGAGCACGTCTGGGACCAGCTGAAGACGGTCTACGACCCGGAGATCCCGGTGAACATCGTGGACCTGGGGTTGGTGTACGCGTGCGACGTGACGGACCGGCCCGAGGGCGGGAAGAA
>Ga0134122_10003898_pt1 | contig 11099 bp, 9 predicted proteins | sample KB302_FD_96461 | JGI IMG/M metagenome (GOLD analysis project Ga0134122, IMG submission 96461) | Terrestrial soil microbial communities without Nitrogen fertilizer from Kellogg Biological Station, Michigan, USA - KB3-0-2 | ecosystem: Environmental > Terrestrial > Soil > Unclassified ...
CCATCCACTCCTCGAGGTCCACCCGCCGCGTCTCTTCGAGTCCTCGCAGACCCTCCTCAAGGTGAGGGATCTCGAGGTATGACTCGACGGGGTGATCCCTTACGTGGGCCGGATAGCTTGCGATGTCGTCGTCGAATCCGGTGTAGCGGTCAGGCAGCGCTCCCTGCGGATGCGGGAAGATGCGTGAGCCGTCCACGCCGGCAAGGCGGTTCAGCGCGGGATCGCCGTTGTCATCGAGGAAGTCGTCCCACGCCCAGGCGCTGAGGTCGAGGAGCTCCCTGGCCAGATACTCGGTACTCACCAGGCCACGTGTGAAAATCGTTGGCGCGCCTGGCCGGTCGCCTTCGTAGTTGCTCACCGCCGGACAGTCGACGTCCACGACCTCGGCGCCTGCCGCCGCGAGGGCGCGACGTGCCGCATCGAACAAGCTGAGTACCGATGGCCGCGTTTGGATGCGCTGACCGGTCGGTCCGCCGATCCCCGGTGTCCGACCCGGCTCTGCGGTCCCGGCGTCGGGGTCGGCGTTGATGTACATGCGCGGCACGCCGAATCGTCGCCCGGCCAGCACCTGGTGCGCCTCGTCGCGACCCGTCGGCCGCAACTGCGGATACGAGGTCGGCCGCAAATCGCCGGGGCGGGGCAGCGTGACCCAGGGCTGGCTGCGCCAGAAATCTCCGCGCACATTCTCATCGTCCGCGACGATCACGTCGAGCACTTCGAGCATGTCGGCCATCGTCCTGGTATGTGGCACAACGACATCCATCGTCGGCACCAGGGGCCAGCCACCTCGCGTGGAGATGATGCCGCGCGACGGCGTGTACGCGCACAGTGCATTGTTGGACGCAGGAGCCCGACCCGACGACCACGTCTCCTCGCCAATGCCGAAGGCGCAGAACGACGCCGCGGTGGCGGTGCCCGATCCATTCGACGAGCCGGAGCCGAACGCAGCGGTGAGGTAGTCAGCGTTGTAGGGGCTTTCCGCGCGGCCGTATACCCCACGCTGCATGCCGCCATTGGCCATCGGCGGCATGTTGGTCAGACCGATCAGGACCGCGCCGGCGTCACGCAGCCGCTCGATCACGAACGAGTCCTTCTGCGCTACCAGGTCGGCGAACGCCGGACTGCCTGCCGCCGCGGTGAGTCCGCGCGCGAGGTAACTGTCCTTGGCGGTATAGGGAATTCCGTCCAACGGACCGCGTGTCCGGCCGCTGCTGCGGCGTGCGTCGGACGCCTCGGCGTCGGCGCGGGCCTGCGGGTTCAGCACCACGACGGCGTTCAACCGGATCCCCGCGTGGTCATAAGCCGCGATCCGCTCCAGGTAATTGTCGAGCAGACCGACCGCGGTCACCCGGCCCGAGTCGAGCGCCTCCCGTAGCTCTGCGATGGGCGCTTCGACGACGTCGAACGGTGAGCTCACTGGCGGCACTCAGAAGGTCGCGTACTCGCGCAGGCTGGCCGCCAACGGGATCGGCACGCGCGCCTTGATTCTGGTGCCCTCGGCGGTGTGCTCGGTGGCGTCCACTCGCCCGTCGGCATGCACCTTGTTGACCAGGTCGCCGCGGTCATACGGAATCGTCACGTCGACGACGGTGTCGGTAGGGGTGATCAGCTCGGCCATCCGCTGTTGCAGGCGCTCCAGGCCGTCGCCGGCGCGCGCGGACACGAACACCGCGTCGGGCAGCGCCCGGCGCAGCTGCGCAAGCGTTAGCCCGTCCGCCGCGTCAATCTTGTTGACCACCAACAACTCCAGGGCCGGCTGGCTTTCGTGATCGGCAATGACTTCGTTGAGCACCTGACGAACCGCGTTGATCTGCGCCAGCGGGTTGACATCCGAACCGTCGACCACATGCACCAACAGGTCGGCGTCGACGACCTCTTCCAGCGTCGAGCGGAACGCCTCGACAAGCTGGGTCGGCAGATGCCGGACGAACCCCACCGTGTCGGTGAGCACGAACGGCCTGCCGTCCGCGAATTCGCCACGCCGCGTTGTCGGTTCGAGCGTGGCGAACAACGCGTTCTCGACCAGCACACCGGCCCCGGTCAGCGCATTGAGCAGGCTGGACTTGCCTGCGTTGGTGTAGCCGACGATCGCTATCGACGGCACGTCGCTGGCGAGCCGCTTGCTTCGCTGGGTATCGCGGGCATGTTTCATCGCGCGAATGTCGCGGCGCAGCTTGGTCATTCGCTCGCGGATACGACGGCGGTCGGTCTCGATCTTCGTCTCACCGGGGCCGCGCAGGCCCACGCCGCCGCCGCTGCCGCCCGCACGCCCACCGGCCTGCCGCGACATCGACTCGCCCCAGCCGCGCAGTCTTGGCAGCATGTACTCCATCTGGGCGAGCGTCACCTGCGCCTTGCCTTCACGACTGGTGGCATGCTGGGCGAAGATGTCGAGAATGAGCGCGGTGCGGTCGATGACCTTGACCTTGACCGCCTTCTCCAGCGCGGTCAGCTGGGCGGGACTCAACTCACCGTCGCAGATCACGGTGTCGGCGCCGGTGGCGAGCACAACCTCGCGCAACTCCTGCGCCTTCCCCGAGCCGATGTAGGTCGACGGGTCGGGCTTGTCGCGGCGCTGAATCAGGCCCTCGAGCACCTCCGAACCGGCGGTTTCGGCGAGCGCGGCGAGTTCGGCCAGGCTGGCCTGGGCGTCGGCGGCGCTGCCTTCGGTCCACACGCCTACAAGCACGACGCGTTCCAGCCGTAGTTGCCGGTACTCGACCTCGGAGACGTCGGCCAGTTCGGTGGACAGCCCGGCGACCCGGCGCAGGGCTGTGCGGTCCTCGAGGGCCAGCTCACCGGCGCTGGGCGTGTCGTTGACAGGAAAATCGGGATAAGTCATAGGCGATAACAGATTTGCACGGTTAGGCACACTCGTGCACTGGAATTAACGTTGCGCAATGCGCCACCATTCCTCCGCCAACTCGCCCCGCGCGACCAGCACCGACGGACCGCGGAGATAACTGCTCGCGTCGGTGAGCGTGACCGTGACTTCCCCACCGGGAATGCGCACCCGCAGCGTGCCCGTTGTCGCGCCCTCGAAAGCCAGCGCCGCAACGGCGGCGGCGACTGTTCCGGTGCCACACGATCGAGTCTCTCCGACACCTCGCTCGTGTACCCGCATCGACACCGCCCCACTGTGCGGCGCCGTCAAGACCTCGACGTTCACGCCTTCTGCAAACTGCGCGCGATCGAACGAAACCGGCGCCGCGACGTCCAGGGCCGCAAGCTCGCCGAGGGTCAGATCGGGGTCGACGCACGCCAGGTGGGGGTTGCCCACATCGACGGCCAGTCCGGCGAACGGCCGGCCGCCGACGATCGCCTCACTCGTGCCAAGCTGGTTGGTCTTGCCCATCTCCACCGTCACGTCCGCGGTGGTGTTGTCCCACTCGTGCAGCACCACCGGGCGTGGCCCGGCCAGCGAGCCGACGATGAACTCATCGCGGCTCTCCAGGCCGCTGGCCCGCAGGTAATGCGCGAACACCCGAACACCATTGCCGCACATCTGCGCGATGGAGCCGTCGGCGTTGCGGTAGTCCATGTACCAATCGCCGGCTGCAACGCCCTCTGGCAGCCGGTCGAACACGCCGGCCGCCATCGCCGCCTCGGCCTTCGTCACCCGCAGCACGCCGTCGGCGCCAAGGCCCCGACGACGGTCGCACAGCGCGATCACCGCGGCCGGCGTCAACGACAACCGGCCATCGGGGTCGGGCAACAGCACGAAGTCGTTCTGCGTGCCGTGGCCTTTGGCGAACATCACCAGCTCAGGATACGTGCCGCCAGATCTGCAGCGTGTGCTGGACATTGTCGGGTTCGCTGCCATCGAGCCACGCGATGCGGTGATCGCGGCGGAACCACGAGCGTTGGCGGCGGACGTAGCGGCGGGTCCCGAAGTACGTCGGCTCGCGCGCCGCTGACCCGTCGCCGCCCTGGTCGAGGTCTGCGATCACCTGGGCGTATCCCAGCGCCCGCGATGCGGTGACGCCGTCACGCAGGCCCACCTCCAGCAGCGCACGGACCTCGTCGACGAGGCCGTCGGCGAACATCTTGTCGGTCCGCTGCGCCAGCCGCTCATCGAGAAGCGCTGTGTCCCAATCCAATCCGATGATCGCCGTGTCCCAGCGAGGCGTACCTATCACCGGCGCCGACGCGGCGAACGGTTGTCCCGTCAGCTCGACGACCTCCAGCGCCCGCACGATGCGGCGGCCATCGGTTGGCAGTATCGAGGACGCGGCGTCGGCGTCGACCCCGGCGAGCTCGCGATGCAACGCGCCGACACCGATCTCGACCAGCCGCCCCTCCCACTTGGCCCGGACGGTGGCGTCGGTCGCGGGGAACGACCATTCGTCGAGCAGCGACTGGATGTACATCATCGACCCGCCGACGACGACCGGGACCGCGCCGCTGGCGGCGATCGCCTCGATATCGGCGGCCGCGGCGTGTTGATAGCGGGCGACGGTTGCCGTCTCGACTACGTCAAGGACGTCGAGCTGGTGGTGCGGGATGCCGCGGCGCTCGGTTACCGGCAGTTTCGCGGTGCCGATGTCCATGCCGCGGTAGAGCTGCATGGCGTCGGCGTTCACGATCTCCCCGCCGACCTGTTCGGCGACGGCCAGCGCGAGCGCGGACTTGCCGGTGCCGGTTGGGCCGATGAACGCGATCGGTCGTGTCATGGCTGCCAGACGCCGACGAAATAGCCGACACCGTAGGGCGCGCCGCGATAGAGCTCCTTGGCTGACCGCGGCTTGGGTTCCGGACGAGAGGAGGACGAAGATACCCCGGTCATGCCGGCCAGCACCTGGTAGGCGACCCGGCCGACGATGGTTTCCGGCAGCCGGGTCAGCCCGGCGGCATCGCCCGCGGCGAGTGCGTCGTCGAGCGCGGCCTGCGTGGGGATCGAGTCGGGCTCGTAGCCGCCGGGCGCGGGCGGGGTGAGGGTGTGCGCGCCGTCTGCGACCACGAGGACGCCGATCGGGTCGACCGCCTCGTCGATCTGCGCGCGCAGTCGGCGACCGCGGGCCAGCGCCGCGTCGGCGTCGTGTTCGGCGGTGTACACCCGCACCTCTGCACGTGCGTCGGGCCTGGCCTGGCCGCGGACCCAACCCGCGATCAACGCGCACAGTGGCATTTCGGCGGGTGTGTCGGCGGCGCCGGGTGACAGCGTCACGCGCCGGTCGACGCCGTAGCCCGCGAACGTGCCGACGCTGTCGGGACCAAGCACAGCGTCGAGAGTGCCGACGCCAACGGCGATCCACCGCGGCGGCAGCGATCCTGCGTCCGCGAAGACCGCTCGGCGCAGGTCGGCCAGTTCGCCGGCGGCATCGGCAGCCAGTTCGGGGACCATGACGGGTGCCGATGGGATGATCGCGATGGCGCTCAGCACGCAACCAAACTAATGCTCACACGGGTTGCTTGGTGGCACCGACCGCCTCGCCGCGGGCCAGCGCGGCCGTCGCGACCACCATCACCGCCACCGCGACGATCAGCGTCAGCCAGCCGGCATCGCCGGGCCGCAGCGTCTCGCCGAGCACGACGATGCCGAGCACCGATCCGACCACCGGCTCGGTGACGGTCATGGTCGGCAGCGACGCGGTCAGCGCACCGGCCCGGAACGACGACTGCTGCCAGGCCGTACCCGCTATGGCGACCAGCGCCCAGGCATACAGCTCGGGCGTGCGCAGCAGCGCCCATAGGCCGTCATCGAGGCGGTCCACCACTCCCTTGGTCAGCACCGCGAACAAACCCCACAGCGCGCCGGACACCACTGCCAGCAGCACCGCGCTGGCGGGGCCTGACAACATCCGCGCGCCCACCACGCACAGCACCAAGGCGGGACCGAGCACGGCGATCACCGCCGTCCATGTCTCGAACGACGCCCTGGAGTGCCCCGCGGTCGGATTGCCGACGGTCACGATCACCGCGACGGCCGCGGCGAGCAGGGCAGCCCATGTCCATTCCCAGCGGGTCACCCGCCTGCGCGACAGGCGTGCGTTGATCGGCAGAGCGAACAACAGTGACGTGACCAGAACGGCCTGCACCAACAGCACCGAGCCCAGCCCAAGCGCTGCGGCTTGCAGCGCGAACCCGACCGCCGCGACGACGCTGCCCAGCCACCACCGGCCGTCACGCAGCAACCGCAAGAACAGGTCGACATGGCTGACCGGTTCGTCGGTGACCTCGTGCGCCGAACGCTGGTGGATGACGTCGCCGATGGCGATGAAGAACGCAGCGCCGACGGCGAGTAGGGCGGCGATATCCGCCTTGTCCATCCACGGCCTCCCGTTGTGTTGGGAAAGAGCGTAGGCAAATGCATCGCGAAAGGCGTGGGCACAGGCCGCGGGGACCTGTTTGAATAGCGTTCGAGCTAGTAAGGCGCCGCGTCGCGCGGCAGGTGCGCGGGTCCCCGCGCGGAGGGCAGAGGTAACGGAGATGACGACCAGCGAGCAAGGCGGGCAGTCCGCCGTTCCCAAACCCGCTCCCCGGCCAGGACCGCCGCGGCCAGCCCCCAGTCCCGGGCACCACCCGGCGCCGACGGTCGCTGTACCCGCGTCGAGCGATCCGCACCGATTCGGCCGCGTCGACCCCGACGGCACCGTCTGGCTGATCACCGGATCCGGTGAGCGCGTCATCGGCTCCTGGCAGGCCGGCGATACCGAGGCCGCGTTCGAGCACTTCGGCCGCCGATTCGACGACCTGCACACCGAGGTCGCGCTGATGGAGCGCCGGCTGAAGTCAGGGACGGGCGATGCGCGCAAGATCAAGTCGGCCGCCGCCGCACTCGCCGAAACCCTGCCGGAGGCGCACGTGCTCGGTGACGTCGACGCGCTCGCCGCACGCCTGACCGCGATCGTCGAGCACGCCGACGAAGCCGCCCAGGCGGAGAGGGCCAAGCGCGACGAGTTCCGCGCCGCTCAGACCGCCCGCAAGGAGGCGCTGGCGGCGGAAGCCGAGGATCTGGCCGTGAATTCGAACCAGTGGAAGACGGCGGGCGATCGGCTGCGCGAAATCCTCGAAGAGTGGCGGACCATCAGCGGGCTGGACCGCAAGACCGATGATGCGCTGTGGAAGCGTTACTCGACGGCCAGGGAGAACTTCAACCGGCGCCGCGGCTCGCATTTCGCCGAGCTCGACCGCGACCGCGCCGGCGCCAGGCAGGCCAAGGAGGCACTGTGCGAACGGGCCGAAGAGCTGTCCGGTTCCACGGAGTGGGGCGCCACGAGCGCGGCGTTCCGTGACCTGCTGACCGAATGGAAGGCAGTCGGCCGGGCGGCCAAGGACGTCGACGACGCGCTGTGGCAACGGTTCAAGGGCGCGCAGGACACGTTCTTCGCAGCCCGCAACGCCTCAAGCGCTGAGCGTGACGCCGAGCTCCGGGCCAACGCAGAAGCCAAGGAGGCGCTGCTCGCGGAGGCCGAAAAGGTCGACACCTCGGATCTGGACGCCGCGCGGGCCCAGCTGCGGGCGATCGGCGACAGATGGGATGCGATCGGCAAGGTGCCGCGCGAGCGGGGCGCCGACCTGGAGCGACGGCTGCGCGCAATCGAGAAGAAGGTGCGCGACGCGCCGACCGGAGGCGTCGATCCGGAAGCGCAGGCCAGGGCTGACCAATTCCGTACTCGTGCAGAGCAATTCGAGCGGCAGGCCGAGAAGGCCGCGGCGGCTGGGCGCACCAAGGACGCCGAGGAGGCCCGAGCCAACGCCGAACAGTGGCGTCAGTGGGCCAACGCGGCAGCGGAGGCGCTCGGCAAGCGGGGCTAGCTCGTCTCGGGCCCCGGCCCGTTGTCGGTGTCGTCGGTCTTGGCGGTGTCGTCGCCGAGGGTGTCCAACAAGCCCTTGGTCTGGCGTTCCGCAACTTGCCTGCGGCGTTCCTCCTCCGCCGCGAGCTGCAGCGCGGTGCGCGCCCACACCGCGCGTGCCCAGTTGAACGCCAGCACGATCACCGCGAGCCACGCGATGATCAGGCCGATGCCAGGCCCCGGGTGGTGCGCGGGTGCGGTCTGCCGCGACCACACCGCCAGCAGGCCTGTGAAGGACGCCACGGTTGATCCGGCCAGCGCGATCCACGCCAGGCCCCACCGGCGGGTCAGCAGCGCCAGCATCGAGAAGCCGACGCCGAACACCAGCGCCAGCCAGGTGAACACCCGCGACGGCAATGCGATGCCGTTGCGAATCGCCGCATCGTCGCCCACCAGCACGTCCCAGCCCATGGCGTCGCCGGTGTGCGGCAGCACGAAGGTCAGCAGCAGCACGAAGACGGCGATGGCGATCACCAATGCCCTTGCGCCGGGGTCGATTTCACGCGCCACCCGGCGCTCAGCAGCCTCGATGTCGCCCTTGAAGTCTTCGAAGCCGCCGTTGTTCCGATCGCCAGCGGTCACCGGGCACACCCGGACGAGCCCGGCCTCGGCGCCGGGGCGCCGAGGCCGGGCATGCCGAGGCCGACTCCGGTGCGGGGCTTCTGCCCTGCCGCATGGGCGTCGCCGGCGCTGGTGCGACGGTGGTTCTGTGGGCCGCCGTCGGCGATCAGGTGATGCGGCGCGGCGCCCGTAACGGTAGTGGTGACGATGTCGCCGGGCCGAATATGAAGGCCCGCCGGGTCGAAGTGCACCAGTCGGCCGTCGCGCGCGCGTCCCGACATGCGTGCGGTGCTGGCATCCTTGCGGCCTTCGCCGGTGGCCACCAGCAATTCGACGGTGCGCCCGATCTGCGCGGTGTTCTCCTCCAGTGATATGCGTTCCTGGAGGTCGATGAGTCGCTGATAGCGTTCCTGGACAACGGCTTTCGGCAGTTGCGCATCGAGCTCGGCGGCCGGGGTGCCGGGCCGCTTGGAGTACTGGAAGGTGAAGGCGCTCGAGAACCGCGCCTGCGCAACCACGTCGAGCGTGGCCGCGAAGTCGTCCTCGGTTTCACCGGGGAACCCGACGATGAGGTCGGTGGTGATCGCAGCGTGCGGGATGGCCGCCCGGACACGGTCGATGATGCCGAGATACTTCTCGGCGCGGTAGGACCGTCGCATCGCCCGCAAGATCCGGTCAGAACCGGACTGCAGCGGCATGTGCAGCGTCGGACACACATTCGGTGTTTCCGCCATCGCCTCGATCACGTCGCCGGTGAACTCGGCGGGGTGCGGGGAGGTGAACCGGACCCGCTCGAGGCCGTCGATTCGCCCGCACGCGCGCAACAACTTGGCGAATGCGCCGCGGTCGCGGGGCTGATCGTAATCGGCGAAGGAGACCCCGTAGGCATTCACGTTCTGGCCCAACAGCGTGACCTCGAGTACGCCCTGGTGGACGAGTGTCTGCACTTCGGCCAGCACGTCGCCGGGCCTGCGGTCGACCTCCTTGCCCCGCAACGCGGGCACGATGCAGAACGTGCAGGTGTTGTTGCAGCCGACGGATATCGAAACCCATGCGGCGTATGCGGATTCGCGTGCCGCGGGCAGCGCGGACGGGAATTCCTCCAGCGCCTCGACGATTTCGACCTGGGCTTCGCGGTTGTGTCGGGCGCGGTCGAGCAGCGCCGGCAGGGACCCGATGTTGTGGGTGCCGAACACCACGTCGACCCACGGGGCCTTTTTGAGGACGGTGTCGCGGTCCTTCTGCGCCAGACAGCCGCCGACGGCGATCTGCATATCGGGATCGGCCTGCTTGCGTGGGGCGAGATGACTGAGGTTGCCGTACAGCTTGTTGTCGGCATTCTCGCGGACCGCGCAGGTGTTGAACACGACGACGTTGGCGTCGGTACCGTCGGCCGCCCGCTCGTATCCGGCCGCTTCCAGCAACCCGGCCAGCCGCTCAGAATCGTGCACATTCATCTGGCAGCCGTAGGTGCGGACCTGATAAGTGCGCCTCTCTTGGCGAACAGCATCGCGCGCTGTCGCCTCCTGCGTCACCATCGAAGTCACGGCCCCATGGTACGGAGCGCTGCTCGCGGCGATCCAAGTGGATTGGCGAGTTCCAGGCAAGCTGGACGTTACCTGGGTAATGTCTGCACACATGGAAACCACCCGGGCGGATGCGAAAGTGGTGGATCCGATGCCGTCAGGCGTGCCGATGGTCTCGATGAAGGCGGTCAACAAGCATTTCGGTGCCCTGCACGTGCTCAAGGACATCAACCTCGATGTGGATCGCGGGCAAGTGATCGTCGTGTTGGGGCCGTCCGGTTCGGGCAAGTCGACGTTGTGCCGCACCATCAATCGGCTCGAACCCATTGACTCCGGCACGATTGCGATCGACGGTGAGGTGCTACCTGACGAGGGCCGCAAGCTGGCGCAGCTGCGGGCTGACGTCGGCATGGTATTCCAGTCGTTCAATCTATTCGCGCACAAGACGATTTTGGATAACGTCACGCTTGCGCCGATGAAGGTGCGCAAGAAGTCGAAGGCCGAGGCCCGCGAAAAAGCGATGTCACTGCTGGAGCGGGTTGGCATCGCCAACCAGGCCGACAAGTATCCGGCGCAACTGTCGGGCGGCCAGCAGCAGCGGGTGGCGATCGCGCGGTCGCTGGCGATGAACCCGAAAGTCATGCTGTTCGACGAGCCGACCAGCGCGCTGGATCCCGAGATGATCAACGAAGTACTCAACGTGATGACATCGTTGGCCAAGGAGGGGATGACCATGGTGGTTGTCACCCACGAGATGGGTTTCGCCCGCGGCGCCGCGAACCGCGTCGTGTTCATGGACGGCGGGGCGATCGTCGAGTCCGCCGAACCAGCTGAGTTCTTCGGGAACCCGAAAACCGATCGCGCAAAAGACTTCCTCAGCAAGATTCTTAAGCACTAATGCCCCGGCGAAAGGAACCGAACATGCCGTCCCTCAAGGTGCGAGTCGCAGCCGCCGTCGCACTCGCCATCGCATTGCCCTTCTCGGCGACCGCGTGCGGCGGCGGCGGTGGCGGTGGCGGTGCCGACACGATCGTCATCGGCACCAAGTTCGACCAACCCGGGCTCGGATTGAAGAACCCGGACGGCACCATGAGTGGCTTCGACGTCGACGTCGCCAAGTATGTCGCCAAGCAGCTCGGGTTCAACGAGGACAAGATCGAGTGGAAGGAATCCCCGTCCGGGCAGCGCGAGACGCTGATCCAGAACGATCAGGTGA